>Ga0315283_10000020_pt1 | contig 78862 bp, 80 predicted proteins | sample YL17G09_0_MG_FD_204541 | JGI IMG/M metagenome (GOLD analysis project Ga0315283, IMG submission 204541) | Sediment microbial communities from Yellowstone Lake, YNP, Wyoming, USA - YL17G09_0 | ecosystem: Environmental > Aquatic > Freshwater > Lake > Sediment | place: USA: Wyoming | collected...
TCTTGGGGACAGGGACACGTTAAAAGTATTAAAGGCGCACGATTTGGTTTCGGTTCAGCCGTTTGATGGGGCTGCGAATAAAACGGCGGCGATTATTCTGAAAAAACGCGGACAGACGGAATATCCGGTGCCTTATACGGTTTGGAAGAGAAAAAAAGGCATTGGTCGTGTACCGACAAATCTAAAACTCAAAGAGGCAAGAAAGTTGTTAGAAAAGGAGATGTTATTAGCAAGGCCGATTGGCAAGACCAATGGCTCCTGGCAGACGCTTCGTGAGGGTGATGGTCGGCTGCGACGAATTCAGGGTGAGAATGCCTATCAATCGCGGCTTGGTGCTCGCGTCGAACCGTACGGCATTTTCTGGCTTGAAGTAAGAGAGAAATTGTCAAACGGAAATTTAATAGTACGAAATATGGTTGAAAAAGGTAAGCGCAAGATAAGTCAGGTTAGGGGACGGATCGAGGCGGATTTAGTTTATCCTGCGGTCAGGGGGGCGGATATAATTCGCTGGGGCGTAAAGCCGGAGATACACGTGTTAATAGTCCAGGAGTTGAAGAAGCGTTGCGGGTACCCTACGAGCGTTATGATGGTCAAGTGGCCGCGGACACTTGAGTACTTGCTTGCGTTCAAGACGGAGTTGTTGAGCCGTGCGGCGTATAAGAAATACCACGCGGATACGGACAGGCCCTTCTATAGCCAATATAACATCGCCGGATATACTTTTGCGCGTTACAAGGTTGTTTGGAAGCGAATGGCAAACGACTTAGTTGCGGCGGTGATAAGTCAGCATAAGACAGAATTTGGATGGAAGACGATTATACCGACAGATACGACATCTTTATTTGCGACTGAAAAAGAGGACGAAGCACATTATCTTTGTGCGATTCTGAATTCGTTGCCCGTTAGGAAGTTTATAAAATCATATTCTTCGGCAGGTCGTGGGTTCGGCGCACCGTCGGTGATGGATCACGTGGGGATACCAAAGTTTGACCCGAAGAATAAGAACCATATCAGATTAAGCGGACTTTCAAAGATATTACACCAGTTGCGACTGGATGGAAAAGAAACAGAGATGAGCAAACTTGAAGAAGAAGTGGATGCGACGGTTTGGAAGTTGTTTGAAGAAAGAAAAAAGTAAAAGGTAAAGGGCGAAGGGGATTCTGTATCCTACCAGAAGAATGGCGGGTAAACCCGCCAAACGGAGCGGCGGGTAAACATTAGAAGAATAACAATAAAAACCCCTTGCAGTGCAAGGGGCTAAAAGAGCCGCGGCGGTGCAGCGGCAATAAAAGAGCAAAGGAGAGATTTAAAAAATGGAATATACGACGGGTAAGGCGGGGAGGGTGGTGGCGGTGAGGCTGTTCGAGGGGGAAGACCTCTACGAGTGTATCGAGGCGGTTGCGAAAAAAGAGCGAATAAAGGCGGCGGCGGTGCTGATTACAGGCGGGTTCAGAAAGGCAAAGGTCGTTGTCGGGCCAAAGCAGGAAAAGCCAAAGATTGTCGGGAACCTGAAGGGATTTGCCGGGCCGGGCGAGGTGCTGGGCGTGGGAACGATATACTGCGATGATGAGGGGCCGAAGCTGCATATCCATACGGCAATCGGCAAGGGCAATAAGACGATGGTCGGCTGTCCGCGCGGCGGAGCGAAGACGTTCCTGATTATGGAGGTGACGATAATCGAAATAAAGGGTGTGAAGGCGGGTCGGAAATACGATGAGGAGACGGGGCTGAAGCTGTTATCCTTTGAATAATCGGCATTCAATCATTTGGGCAAGGCGGGATTTTTTCGCCGGCCTTTTGCGCATAATTGAAATTTTCACATCAACGAGGCCTGGGTTTGAATCGCTACCAGGTGTATGGGGCGTTGGCTTATGCGGCAGATTCAAATAAATTGCTTGCACTTGCGGGGCGGGCAGGGCATAATACCGGCGGGGATGGTTGTGATGAAAACAAAAGCGATGTAAAAATGGTCTCAGGAATCTTTTAGGAGATTTGAGATGAACGAGGAAAAAAACGGGCCGACCAATCTGTTAGACACAACCGACTGCTTAGAGGCTATCGGGGTATTCAGGTGGTGGAAAAATCTGTTTTTTCTGATTGTAGTGCTGTGCCTTTTGCTGCTGCAGGGGTTGTTCTGGCTTGTGGAGACCGGGTGCATCAAGACGGGCGGCGAAGAGGTCAAAATCGACACATCTGTTGTAGCAACTCAAGAGGTGAAGCCGGCGGGCGAGGCTGCCAAAGAGGCGACTGGCGGAGCAGTCGACAAGATAGCGGAGGCGGCGAAGCAGGTGGCCGGTGGGCCGAATCAGCCGGTCAAAGCGGCGCCGCAGGAGCAGCAGAGCAGGAAAATTGCGGTCATTCTTGGTGTGAAATTCGAGCATGTGGCGTGGCTTGTTCGGCTGTTTAATTTTGTGCTTGTCCCGTCGGCGGCACTTTACTGCCTGACAATGCTGTTTTGTCTGAAGGTGTCGCTGGTTGGGCGGCTTGGCGGGATAAATCATATATCCAGGGCGTTTTTCATATCGCTGGTGATGGTTGTATTCCTGCTGCCGTGGTATAAGCTGGCATCGGGAGCATTTGTCGGGGCATTATACGGGCCGCAAGAGCTGATGACTTCGTGCGGCACAGCCGAGGGCGGCAAAGAATTTGCGACTATGATGCTACACTATCTGCGGTTTAGCGGGCTGTGGGTGCTGGTAGTGCTGCTTCTTATATTCTCGCAGATACGCAGCGCCCGGTGGGCGAGGACCATTCTCCGCCGGCTTGAGGTGGTGTAGAAGGCGAAAAACGTAAAGCGGAAGATGCCTGAAAAAAGAATTCAATTATCAGGCGGGGCGGATGAGGCGGAAAAATGCTATCATCAGGCTTTGCAAATCGACCCAAACAGCACCAAAACAAGATAGGCCTTGCGGCATCCGGTTGCAGGTTTCTTGTGCGGGGGCGGGTTTAATGTTATTATAATATCAGGATGAGTCGAAGGCCTGAAAATAAAATTCTATTAGCAGCGGGGGTGATTTTTATAGTTGCAGCCTGCGTGGTTGTATATGCGCCTGCTATGCGGGGCGAGTTTATCTGGGACGATGAGACTTATGTGGTGGAAAACAAGCTGCTGACCGAGCCGGACGGGCTGTATCGCATCTGGTTTACGACCGATTCGCCTTCGCAATACTTTCCGCTGGTTTATACAACGTTTCGTTTCGAGCATAAGCTCTGGGGACTGAACCCGCTCGGCTATCACATAGTAAATCTGACGCTGCACATTGCCAATTCACTTTTGCTGTGGCTGCTGATATTTCGGCTGGGTATTCCTGCGGCGTGGCTTGCTGCGGCGATATTTGCGCTGCATCCGGTGCAGGTGGAGTCGGCGGCCTGGATTACAGAGCGGAAAAACGTGCTGATGACGTTTTTTCTTTTTTTGTCGCTGCTGACGTGGTTTCGGTTTACAGAAGGGCCGCTGCAATCGGGTCGCCGCTGGGGGATTTATCTTCTTTCGCTGCTACTGTATGCGCTTGCGCTTTTCAGCAAGACGACCGCCTGCACTTTGCCGGCAGTCCTTGTGCTTATACTGTGGTTTAAGCGAATCCGGCTCGATAAGAAACGGTGGCTGGAGATAGCGCCTTATTTGCTGCTCGGCCTTGTTATGAGTTTAGTTACAATGTGGTGGGAATATATCAGGTTCATAGGCGGGACTACATTAAAGCTGAACTGGCCTGAGCGGGTATTGCTTGCCAGCCGGGCATTGTGGTTTTATTTAGGCAAATTGGTCTGGCCGACCGATGTTACATTCAGCTACCCAAAGTGGAATATCAGCGCCGCCGACCCTTATCAATATACCTGGCTGATTGCATGGGTGATTGCGGGCTGGTGTATGTGGCGGTGGCGGGAAAAAATCGGGCGGGGTATTATCGCTGCAATTATCTTTTTTGTGGTTACGCTGCTGCCTATGATTGGTTTTTTGTCACTATATACTTTTCGCTATACATACGTGGCCGACCACTATCAATACGTGGCTTGTATCGGGCCGATTCTGCTGGTTGCAGCCGGCTGGCATCGGCTTGCGGGTCGGTTCGACGAAAGAAAAAGGCGTTTTGCGGCTGTTTTGCCGGTCTTTGTGCTGATTGTGCTGGGCGTTTTAAGCCGGCAGCAGTGCCACGCATATAAAAATCTCGAAAACCTCTACGGGGACATAATTCACAAGAACCCCGGCTCCTGGATGGCGCATAATAACCTGGCACTGCACTATAAATCACTGGACAGATTCGACGATTCGGTGCGCTATTACAAAAAGGCGCTCCAGATAGGGCCGAACGAGGTGCAGTCGCTTGTCAACCTTGGGATTGTGCTGGGGCTGCAGGGCAAAGAGGATGAGGCGATGTATTATTTCAAGAGGACACTGCAGGTCGACTCTAACTCTTCGGATGCGCACTTTAATATAGGGACAATGCTCGGCTCGTGGGGCAAATTCGAAGAGTCGGCCAGTCACCTTTACAGAGCGGTGCAGGCCAAGCCCGATTATGCGGAGGCGCACAGCAATCTGGGTATGGCGCTGGGGTCTCTGGGCAGATACGATGAGGCGGTAGTGCATTATCGCCAGGCACTGGAGATTAAGCCCGATATGGCCGATACGCTCAATAACCTGGCCGTTACGCTAAGATTGCAGGGCAAGTTCGATGAGGCTGTCAGCCATTTTAAGCAGGCGTTGAAAATCGACCCTAATTATGCCGATGCGCACAATAATCTCGGCATTACACTTGGGATGCAGGGAAAATTAGATGAGGCAATCGGTCATTTTCAGGCGGCGTTGCGGATTAGGCCGGACTTCGCCGAGGCAAAAACCAATCTCGACTTTGCGATTAAATCCAAATCGAAAAAATCACCCTGAAAAAGTTTATGAACGAAACGAGTCAAAGACCTGAAAGCAAGACTAAATTAGCGGCGGGAGCAATTTTCATAACTCTGATATGCGTTGCGGTATATATCCCCGCCATTCGCGGCGGTTTCCTCTGGGACGATGACAGTATGCTCACGGAAAACATCATCATTGAGGGTGACGGCCTGTATCAATCGTGGTTCACAACCCAACAGCCCAATTATTGGCCGATAACCTGGACTTCTTATTGGATGGAATATAAACTCTGGGGACTTAAACCCGTCGGCTACCACGTTGTTAATGTTCTGATTCACGCGGTCTGCGCGGTATTGATATGGCGAATCCTGATACAGCTCAATATCCCCGCTGCGTTTGCCGCTGCGATTATATTTGCCGTTCACCCGGTGAACGTTGAATCGGTGGCCTGGATTGCACAGCAGAAAACCGTTCTCGCAATGCTGTTCTTTCTACCGGCATTATATTATTACCTGCGATTCGACCAGACCGGCAGGCGAATATTTTACGCCCTGTCGGTGGTATTATTCATTTCGGCGATGCTGAGCAAAGGCTCGGTCATCGGCCTGCCGGTAGTGATTTTATTGTGCGTATGGTGGCTGCGGGGGACAATCAGCAGGCGTGACATCATTCGCAGTATGCCGTTTTTTGCGGTCTCTGCGGCGATGAGTGTCGTTGAGATTTGGTTTCAGTATAATCGCGCGATAGCCGGAGATTTTATTCGCAGTGACAGCTTTCTGTCTCGTCTGGCAGGAGCGGGCTGGGCGGTATGGTTTTATCTTTATAAGGCCGTATTGCCGGTAAATCTTGCATTTATATATCCCCTCTGGAAAATTGACCCTGCGAACATTGTTTCATATATCCCCGGCTTATTGCTGATTATTTTGCTGGCGCTGGCGTGGCGGTATCGGCGGGGATGGGGGCGGCCAGTCTTTTTTGCGTTAAGTTTTTATATTGTGATGCTTTTGCCGGTGCTCGGGTTTTTCACCATTTACTTTATGAGGTATTCGCCGGTTGCGGACCATTATCAATATGTTTCTATAATCGGGCTGATAAGTTTTACGGCGGCTGTGTGCTATGGTATTTTAGGCCGCTACGGTTTGCGTGGTGCAAATACCGCCAAGGCGATTGGCGTTTTAGCAGCGGTGATTTTTGCAATATCAGCCTGGCGGCAGTGTCGCATTTACAGGGACATCGAGATTTTGTGGTCGGACACGCTTCAAAAAAACCCGGACTCATGGGTAGCGCATAACGAAATCGGGTCGGTATATAAGGAGGGGGGAAGATTTAGCGAGGCAAAGGAGCAGTATCGTAAAGCGATTCAAATCAAACCTGATTATGTTGAGGCATACAATAATCTTGGGACGGTATTCCAGACGGAGAAAGATTTCGGCCAGGCGATTGAATGTTATCTTCAGGCCATAAAGTATAAGGCTGACTCTGCGGAAACGCACAGCAATTTTGGCGCCGCACTTCAATGTCAGGGTAGGCTCGATGAAGCAATCGGTCACTTTCGTAAGGCCCTGGATGTCAGGCCGGATTTTGTCGATGCACACATCGGTCTGGCTTTGGCGCTTCATTCGCAGGGCAAAATCGATGAGGCAATCAGCCAATATCAGCAGGTTCTGCGAATCAAACCCGATTTTATAGAGGTATACGATAATCTGGCGGCCGCACTTGTCCAGCAGAACAGACTCGATGAGGCTGTTGATTGCTGCCGGAAGGCGCTTCGCATAAAGCCAGACAGCGCCGGCGCATACTGCAACCTCGGCATTATACTCGGCAAATATGGTAAACTTGATGAAGCAGCCAACCATTTCCGGCGTGCCCTGCGACTCAAACCTGACTACGCCGATGCCTGCTACAATCTCGGCAGGGTGCTTCAACTAAAAGGCAGCATCGATGAAGCAGCCGGCTATTACCGGCAGGCGATAAATCTCGACCCCAATTTCGCCAAGGCGCGCAACAATCTCGGTGCAGTACTGCTGGCACAAGGCAAGCTGGATGAGGCTGTAAGCCACTACCGCCGGGTGCTGGAAATTGAACCAAAAGATGCGATGGTACTTTACAACCTCGGTTTCGCACTATTGCAGCAGAGTAAGTTTGACGAGGCGGCCGACTGTTTTCGTCAGGCGCTTCAGATAAACCCCGATTTTGTCGAGGCAAAACACAATCTTGAAATTGCGCTCAAGTCCAAATCGAAAAATTCGCCCTGACAGGATTTTTATGAGCAGAATAAGTCAAAAACCTGAAAAGAAAATCCAACTGTCGGCAGGATTGATTTTTATAGTTCTGGTATGCGTTGCGGTATATATCCCTGCCATTCGCGGCGGTTTTGTATGGGACGATGATGCTATGCTTACCAAAAACATCGTCCTGAAAGGGGATGGCTTGTATAAATGCTGGTTCACAACCCAACAGCCCAACTATTGGCCAATAACGTGGACATCATACTGGCTGGAGCATAAACTCTGGAAACTTAATCCCATCGGCTACCACATCACAAACATCCTGATTCACACAGCCTGCGCATTGCTGATATGGCGCATTCTGCTCCAGCTAAATATCCCCGCAGCATTTGCCGCTGCGATTATATTTGCCGTGCATCCGGTGAACGTTGAATCGGTAGCGTGGATTGCCCAGAGAAAAACCATCCTCGCAATGCTATTCTTTCTGCTGTCGCTGTTTTGTTATCTGCGATTTGACCGAACCGGCAGAAAAATATTTTACGTTCTGTCGGTAACGTTATTTATTCTGGCGATGCTGAGTAAAGGCTCGGTTGTCGGCCTGCCTGTTGTGATTTTATTATGCGTATGGTGGCTGCGAGGGACAACTCGCCGTGCTGGCGCACTGTCGCAGCAGGTCAGCAGGCGTGACATCATTCGGAGTATGCCGTTTTTCGCCGTTTCTGCTGTGATGAGCGTTGTGGAGATTTGGTTTCAGTATAATTGTGCGATAGGCGAGGATGTAGTCCGCAGCGACAACTTCTTTTCGCGGCTGGCCGGTGCAGGCTGGACGGTATGGTTCTATCTCTACAAAACTATACTGCCGGTGAATCTTACTTTTATATACCCTCGCTGGAAGATAGACCCTGCAAATCCGGTTTCGTATGTCCCCGGCTTATTGCTGATTGTTTTGCTGGCACTCGCCTGGCAATATCGGCGTAGCTGGGGCAGGCCGGTCTTTTTTGCGTTAAGTTTTTATGTTGTAATGCTTTTGCCTATGCTTGGCTTTTTCAATATCTACTTTATGAGATACTCATTTGTCGCCGACCATTACCAGTATGTGTCGATAATCAGCGTTATTGCCCTTGCAGTTGGTGTCATTTACCGTTATTCGGGTTTGGGCGTATTGAGGGTTGCCGCGATTTTGGCGCTGATGATATTGGGGACCGCCGCCTGGCAGCGCAGCAGCGTTTACAGGACTGCCGAGACACTGTGGTATGACACTTTGGCCAAAGACCCCAATTCCTGGATGGCACACAATAATCTGGGGCTTGTTCTTCAATCTCAGGGCAGGTATAAAGAAGCCGTTAGCTGTTATCAAAAGTCACTACAGGTCAAGCCCGACCATATCGAAGCATATAACAATCTTGGCACTACTCTGGAGTCGCAGGGAAAGCCCGCCGAGGCAATCACCTGTTATCGCAAGGCGCTGGATATTGACCCGAACGCATACAGGGCGAGCTACAATCTCGGTTCCGTATTGCTGCGGCAGGATAAACTCGATGAGGCGGCTGTTCACTTTCATCAGGCGCTGAAAAGCAAGCCCGATGATGCACAGACATATTATAATCTCGGCCTTTTGTACCAGAAAAAAGGAAATATCAGCGAGGCAGTCACCCAGTATCGCCAGGCGGTTAAGTTTAAACCGGACCACGCCAGGGCATATAACAATATGGCCGTAGCGCTGATGGCGGAAGGCAAACTGGACGAAGCCATCAATTACCTTCAACAAGCGATTGTGTTTGTGCCTGATTACGCCGAGGCACACAACAATCTCGGCAAAGTGATTCTGGCACAGGGCAGATTCGATGAGGCAATAAGTCATTTTCAGACGGCGCTACGAATCAACCCCGACCTCGCTGAAGCAAAACGCAATCTTGAAATAGCGATTAAATTAAGGTCGCAGAGCGGTTCCGGCCAGACTGCTGCCAGCCCTCAACCGGCCTCACCCAATGAGCCCGACCGCAGGAAGATGGAGTAAATTTATCGGGTTGCAGTTGCGCCGCCGGTCAAATTAATCCGATATATTTTTTTCTTGAATTTAAACCGCAGGGTTTTACAATTAAGCTATACAGGTTTTGGGGTAAAGGGGGTTATATGAAAGGCAGGGAAAAAGACCATCGCAGAAGCAAGACCCTGTTTCACTGGCCCGAACAGGATTACGAGAGTGAAAGCGATATTAGCATCAGCAATGCGAGGCTGCGATTCCTGTTTGACAATATAAAGAGCGGCGTTGCGGTATATAGGGCGGTTAATAAAGGCGAAGATTTTATTTTCGTGGATTTTAACCACTCTGCCGAAGAGATGGAGGGAATAAAAAAGGAAAACCTGATAGGCAAAAGCGTTCTTGAGGTTTTTCCGGGCGTCAAGCAATTCGGCCTATTTGATGTTTTTCAGCGGGTCTGGAGAACGGGGCAATCCGAACATCATCCGATTTCAATTTACAGGGACGAGAGGGGCGTTCGCTGGAGAGATAATTATGTTTACAGGTCGCCGTCAGGCGAAGTCATTGCCGTCTATGAGGATGTAACGGAGCGCAAGCGCTCGGAGCTGGCCCTGCGAATGAGCGAGCAGCGATTTCGAGCGATTGCCGACTACACCTATGACTGGGAAAGCTGGGTCAGTCCCGGCGGCAACCTGCTGTGGGTCAATCCGGCTGTTGAAAGAATAAGCGATTACTCGGTCGCAGAATGTATGAAGATGGCCGGTTTCCCGATGCCGATGATTTACGAACAGGACAGTGAAAAGGTTGCTGCGGTCCTGCGGGATGCCCGAGAAAATGTCGGCGGCAAATGCGAAGGAGTTGAGTTCCGCATACGCCGGAAAGATGGGGCTATTATCTGGGTGGAGATGTCGTGGCAGTCTATCTTCGACAATAAAGGCGTATTTCAGGGGTATCGCTCAAGTATCCGCGACATTACCGAGCGAAAACTGGCTGAGAACGCCTTGCGGGCAAGCGAAGAAAAATATCGTGCGCTAGTGGAAAACATAGACATTGGCATAGCGCTGATTGACGCCGACCACAATATAGTTATGGCTAATTCGGCAACCGGCAGATTATTCGGCAGGCCTGTCTCCGAGTTAATCGGGAAAAAGTGTTACGAGCGGTTCGAAAAAGGAGGGACGGTCCATAAGTATTGTCCCGGCGAAGAGGCTATGAGGAGCGGGAGGCGGGAAACCGTAGAAGCGGAAGCGGTTCACGAAGACGGCAGCAGATTCGCTGTACGGATTAACTCTTTTCCCGTCTTCGGCGAATACGGGACCACCAATGCCTTCATAGAGTTGATTGAAGATATTACCGAAAGAAAAATCGGCGAGGAAAAGCTGCAAGAGAGCCAGGAGCAGTATCGGGCTTTCATCGAAAATTTCCACGGTATTGCGTTTCGGGGAAAACTTGACTTCACTCCCATCTTTTTTCACGGTGCTGTCGAAAAGATAACCGGCTATACCGAGCAGGAATTTATAGCCGCAAAGCCAAGATGGGACCAGATTATTTATCCCGATGACCTGCACATTGTTTATCACGGTCAATCTGAAAATTTGCGAATAACTCCGGGGTTCTCACTCAGCAGGGAATACCGGATTTTAAGGAAAGACGGGCAGATTCGCTGGGTCTACGAAACCATTCAAAACTTATGTGACAAGGATGGTAAAATCACACTTGTCCAGGGGGCGGTTTATGATATTACCGACCGCAAAGAGGCCGAGGAGCGGATACGCAGCCTGGCGAGGTTTCCTTCCGAAAATCCGTTTCCGGTGCTGCGTATATCGAAGGATGGAACTATATTGTATAGCAACAGGGCGGGGTCGGTCTTTTTGAACACCTGGGGAACACAGGTAGGCCAGTCCGCTCCTGAAAAATGGACAAAGCTGGCCCAGGAAACGCTTGCTTCTGGAAACCGGCAAATTGAGGAAATTCGATTGGATGACCGTATGTTCTCTCTGACGCTGGCTCCGATAGCCGAGGAAGGATATGTCAACGTATACGGAATCGACATCACCGAACGCAAACGGGCCGAAGATGAACGCGAACGCCTTCTGAAAGAGCTGGGGAGAATTTGCTGAATTTTCTTTTTATGAGGGGATGAGCCTGGATTTATAAAGACAGCGGCTTGATGTCACTACCATAAATGTCTTTTCGCAAAAGCACGACCGGAGCCAGCTTGAGATATTTTTAGAGAGTTTTTATGCTATTTTATTTTATGCCTACTCAATTTTTTAAGGGTATTCACATCCCCTGCAATCAGAGCGTCCTTTTTTGCTCGCGACCATTTTTTAACTTGGCGTTCACGTTGCATCGCCTCTTTCCGGGTTTTGTACATTTCACAGTATAACAACTCAACAGGTAGTCTCAAAGCTGTCCATCTTGGTCCTCGGCCTGCATTATGAGCGGCCACTCGTTGTTCCGGATTATCCGTGACGCCTATATAATAGCTGCCGTCTGCACACTTGAGAACATAAGTATAATAATTCTGATTATTGTTCACTGGATTTTTTCAGAATACCCATGTATCCACAAATAAATAATAACAAAAATGCCCTTCGACTTTGCTCAGGGCATTCGACTCGCTGCTGTTATCCGTAATAACAATCTCTCTCATTGCCGTAAAATAAAAAAGGATGGCCTGCCATGAGCGAGCGCAGCGAGTCGAATGGAGGCGGGGGGATTCGAACCCCCGTCCCGTGATGCTTCAAGACAAGTATCTACATGCTTAGTCGTTTAATTTTATATTTCGCCCCGTTAAGCGCCGAACGACAGGCTCAAAACAAGACTATTTCGGATAAATCTTACCCCGCTGACCCGAAAACTCGGCAGGGCCAGCCTGCTTTTTGACGCCCTTGCACAACTCACAGGCAAAGTCGTGCAGGACGAGCCGCTTTCTTTAAGCAGCCATTCGCAACTGATAGTTGCCAATTAGGTTTAGTTGCCAGATGATTATCCAGGCCAACTGGCGTCCTGGGCATGCAACCTGGCTGTCCGCTATCCGGTCGAAACCATTCGCCCCCGTATTTACTTTTCAAATACGCGACACTTCTCCTCAACTCTACACTATATTCTACCACCAAACCCCCCGTTATGTCAAATCATCCTCGCCATTTTTGGAAATCCGCGAAAGGCTCGAAATCCTCAAACAAAAAGCCGACCAGCAGACCGCCGTAGGCGGGTAAAAGGCGGGCAAGTCCGCCGGAGGCGGATAAAATTGGGTTTGCCCGCCAAACGGAGTGGCGGGTAAACCCGCCATAGGCGGGCAAGATTGGGTTTGTTTGGGTTTGTTTTGAATAACAGTTCATAGTTCATTGTTCATTGTAATTAGTTGTCTTTACTAAGGTTACAACCATTTTTGGCATTTCGGAAATTGGGTTTGTTTTGCATAATTAATACATTTTGATTGAAATTTCCGCTCAAGGCAGACAATCATCGTTTCCGCCTCACCGAACGTAATGGCGGATAAACTACACACTTTACTCCAATATGCAGAGACACCGGGTCTGTCTCTATAATGGTGGGGACCTGCGTGTTTGAGTTGACCCTACTTCGCCCTGCGGGCTACGAAGGGCAGGCAAAAAAGAGGTAAGTTGTTATGGGATAAAGAGTAAGGGGTATTGTAAAAAATTTTATTTTTTCCCATATTTGGCAAAGAGTAGGTGCGTTTTTGATTGAGATTCAATTGGACAGGCAAATTGTGCCTGCCATTTTAAAATCGTGCCAGTTTCGCAGGCAGTGATTTATCGCACGCGGCTTTCTGCCTTCTCAAAATCACTGCACCTGACAGAAGATATTCTCTGTTAAAACTACTTGCCTTGTCCGGCTTTTATTGGTAGCATTTGCCCAAAATTTATGAAATTCCGGGGAAATTAAAAATGGCGGATATATTTACCCTGTGACGGAAGGCGGTGTAAAGATGGGGACAGATATGGAAAACAAAAATCTGCCTGCTGCCAGGCAAAAGACATTCGAGGAATTAAAGAAAATCAATCAATACGGCGCCGAATACTGGAGCGCAAGGGATTTGCAGCCGTTGCTGGGCTATAACCATTGGCGAAGTTTCGAGAATGCCGTCAAAAAAGCGATTACCTCCTGTGAGCAATCTGGAAACACGCCTGACCATCACTTTGCGCGCGCCGGCAAACCGATAGTTGGCGGCAAAGGGGCTGTTCAGGAAGTTGTCGATTACCATCTTTCCCGTTTTGCCTGCTATCTTATCGCGCAGAACGGCGACCCGCGAAAACCCCGGACAAAATAGCGATTGTGGAAGGTCTGGCAAAACGATGTAAATAAAAAGCATTATGCCAAAAAATACAGAACACAGCATTGTTGAAGTAAATATATTAGACAATCGCCAGATTGAACAGATGGGCAGTAAAAAGAAGTTCTGGTTCAAAGAGCCTGAACAAAATCAAAGCTGGCTTTTCAAATATAACCGTATAAATACAGGTGAAGACTGGTCGGAAAAAATTGCCGCTGAAATCGCGGAATTGCTGGCTATTCCTCACGCACAGGTTGAACTTGCGAAATGCGGCGGCGACAGAGGAATTATTTCCAAGGATTTCACCGATAATGGAAATAAGTGGCTAATGCATGGCAATGAATTATTATCGTTGTCGATAACGCAATATCCTAAAAGGCAAAAATACAGAGTATCAAAACACTCAATCAAAAATATTCTGAGTACAATTTCAAAATTCAAGGTTGTTGTACCTTCTGGTTTACCCCTTGAAGTTGATAGTCCTAAAGAACTTTTTTTGGGCTATTTAATGCTTGATGTTTTAATTGGAAATACTGACCGACACCATGAAAATTGGGGCATACTGCTTCTTTCTGAAAATCTGGAGCTTGCTCCAACTTTCGACCATGCCTCAAGTCTTGGCAGAGAATTATTAGATGATCGGCGAAAACAATTACTTTCAAATCCTTCGCATTTTGAACGGTATTGTGAAAAGGCTGCATCGGCCATTTACCCAACAGATGAAGCAATAAAACCATTATCAACTATTGATGCCTTTAATGAGTTTGCGAAAGAATGTTCGACTAAAAAATTCTGGCTTGACAAGTTAAGTAAAATATCAGATGATGTTCTAAGAAATTGTGTGGAAAAAGTTCCATCTGTTATTATCAGCTCTGAATCACGAGAGTTTGTAGAAGAATTTTTAATAACGAATAAACAACGACTGCTTATTCTGCCTTAATATATGAAAGAAAGTTATCAGAAAATTTATGTTGTCTGGCAAGATCCTAAAAGCAGGAGACATTTTCCTGTCGGTGAGTTGTCATACGTTCATAATGACCACGAAGTTTATCACTTTAATTACATCTATGGAGTAGGTGAAGCACAAAAGTTCGGCTTTCAACCCTTCCCGGGGTTTCCAGAACTTGAAATAACATATGTTAGCCCGGAACTTTTTCCATTTTTTCAGAACCGCATTCTTTTGTCTTCAAGGGAAGAATATGAAGCATTTGTAACAAGTTTGGGACTTTCACCTTCCAATGCGAAACCCATTGATATTCTAGCCCGAAGCGGCGGCCGCAGGGCAACCGATTCAGTCGAGGTGTTTGCACCTGCCGACATTAAGGAAACTGACGATGCTAATTTCAACATTGCCCAATATTATTTCTTATTACATGGATTAAGCCATATGCGAGATTGTGTACAATCTCTGGTGGCAGATCTTAAAGTTGGCGATCCGCTTTTTATTATGCATGATATACAAAATCCAGTTGACCCCGAAGCACTATCGCTTCGTACCAAAAACTATTGTTCAATCGGATTTGTTCCAAGATATTTATTAGATGATATGTGGCGCCTTTTACATGAACAAACAGATTTAAAGTTTTATATTTACAAGGTCAACAAACCCCCAACGCCGATTCAACAAAGAATTGTTTGCAAACTGGAGGCAAAGGTACAAAAAGATTTTATCTCTTGTCGTTCTGAAGCGTATAAACCATATAAGGATTTCGCGAAAATCTAAATCCATTTTAGTCGTGTAGTGTGAGGTCTTTACCCCACCGTTCCAGTCTACCTGTCCCCAGCAATTGCTTTCGGCCAGAGCAAACTTGCCTGCCGGAGGCGGAATCCAGTATCGAGCATCAGGTATGCTTAAAATGCCTCTTTTTTTCGCTACAAGCCATTTCATAACCTGCTCATTTCGTTCGATTCGACTTGTCATACCTGCGAAAGCAGGTATCCAGCAGCTTATAGAATAATCTGGATTCCCGCTTGCGCGGGAATGACAGTTATGAAATGGCTTGTACAAAAAGCATTAAGTTGTGGACAAGGCTTATTTCTTGATTGTCCGGCGAATCGGGCTTATCTTATTCGATATGAGGATTCCTTTGACTAAATACGGCTGGCCGCAGGTGGTGGTTTTTCCGGCGATAATAATCACTGCGATGATTGTTTGCTTTTTTACAGTGCCGGCAGCGGCGATAATCTTAGCTGTCGTGCTGATATGGGTTTTGTCGTTTTTCCGCGACCCTGACAGAATCCCGCCCCGATTTATCGGGGATAAAAATATCCTGCTTGCACCGGCTGACGGCACAATTCGCGATATTGAAGTCGTTGACGAAAGTGACTTTATCGGCGGCAAGGCCCTGCGAATAGGCATATTCCTGAGTGTATTCAACGTGCATATCAACCGCAGCCCCTGCGATGTAACGGTCGAGAAAATTATCTATAAAAAGGGTTCTTTTAAGGATGCCCGAAATCCGCAGGCCGGCAAAGTCAATGAATCCAATGATTTGTGGTTAATCAGGACCGATGAGCCGACGGATAAACTGATTGTGCGGCAAATAAGCGGTGCGATAGCCCGGCGAATCGTCTGCGAGGCGCAGCAGGGGCAAAAATTAGCTGGCGGGCAGAAGTTCGGAATGATAAAATTCGGTTCCAGGACAGAACTATATGTGCCATCCCGCGATAATATAAAATGTATGGTCAGGAAAGGCGATAAAGTCAAAGCTGGCTTATCAATTCTTGTAAGGTATGAATGATGCCGAAATTCAGAAGCAGCACGGCCAGAGAGAACCTGCTTCGCCGGGTGCGAAGGCAAAGGCTGAAATACATCACAATTCTGCCGTCGCTGATAACGATTCTCAACGGCGTATGCGGATTTGCGGCGATTGTTTTTGCCAGTAAAGGCGTTACAGCCGGTGAGACGCAGTTTTCCTATCACAAACTACTGGTACCATATTTTGCTATGGCCGGCTATATGGTTTTGCTGGCAATGGTTGCGGATGTCCTCGACGGCAGGCTGGCGCGAATGAGCAAAAGCACCTCCAGCTTCGGCGGCCAGCTCGACAGTCTGTGCGACGTAATCAGCTTCGGGGTGGCGCCGGCATTTTTGGCGCTTAATCTGATGCAGCACAAAATTGACGAATTCAGCGCAATCAATCCCCTGCTCGAAAGTTTTCTGGTGCGATTTGCGTGGCTGACGGCGGCCATATATATCAGTTGTGCGGCAATAAGATTAGCCAGGTTCAACGTGGAAAACGAAGAGGATGAGTCGGCGCATATGAGTTTTATGGGTCTGCCGAGTCCTGCCGCTGCGGGCGTGATTGTCAGCCTGGCGATATTTCATCAGGAGTCTTTGCCGGACATTGCCGTCAAAAGCCATACTGCTTACGTTATATTTGAAAATGCAATCTCGTATTCGCTGCCTTTTCTGCTTCTGGCGACGGCGACGCTGATGGTCAGCAGGGTGCGATACTCGCATCTTTTAAATCAATATTTGCGGGGCAAAAAACCTTTTGATTATCTTATCAGGGCGTTGCTGCTGCTTGGCGTGATAATATGGAGCAGGCAGGCTGCACTGGTGTTGATTTTCTGCATTTTTGCGGCAAGCGGCCTTGTGAGATGGTTCTATTACAGGGTGGTCCGCAGGAAAAGTTATCCCCCTTTGGGGGTGGGAATGCCGAGTCTGACAACTACCGGGCAATCGGACACCGATATTGGTAACAACATTTAGCATCGCCGGGTAGTTTATATGCCCGCCGCAGTCGGGTTAATCTAAGAACCCGCAACAAAACCAGAAGTTATTTTAATAAAACGGCTGGATTCCCGCTTTCGCGGGAATGACAGAGAATCGCAGTCGGGTTAATCTAAGAACCCGCAGTCTGCATATCCTGAAGGCTGGCTGGGGACTGGTTCATCTGGTAGTAGTACTGAACAATTTCGATAAGCCGGGATAAAATCTCCCGACCTTCTGCGCTTGCCTCCAGGCCGACTATTTTAAGTCCAAGACAGATACACTTTCCATCCGCTGTCGGCAAAACAGTTCTGACCTGAGCATTAAACATCAAGGGCGTCTCATAGGGCATCGGCGTAAAACGCAGGACGATATACTGTCCCTTTTTGAAATCCGGTTTCTGCTCGGCGTCGATTGAGACCGCTGCCCCGCCGGCGGAAATATCAGCGAGTCTGCCCTGCCAGTAATGTGTCGGCGTGGTTCGACTGGATTCGGCAAACTCACCACCCCGAGAAATCGGGGTCTGTTTATCGCCGTCAGCGTAGCATCGATGCCACATAGTCACGTTTACTTTAAGTGAATTCGGCACTTCTACGCGGTAATAGCTCCTTCTCTGAAGCACGCTGATACGGTCGGGCATTGCGAGAGCTAACACACCGCCGCTGTTTGAAGCCGGCGTCATTTCGAAGCCGACAACTTTACTCTCGAAGATGAACCGTCCGTATTCATACTTGAGCGAGACGCCAACAGGCTGGTCGACCCTTATGTTCATCGGGCAGCTTTTTCTACCCGGTGAAATAGTGACGGTGAGCTTCTCAGACCCAAGGGCGGTCGGCGTTACTTTTACGGTATGCCACTTGCCTTTCGACAGGTATGACATAACTGCGGGGATTTCTTTCTCGACAAAGGCTTCCAATACTTTTCTCGGCTCGGCGCCGCGTAATGTTATTATCTGGCTCATATCAACCTCACAATAAAAATATATGTCAAACCTCTGAATCATACGGTTCAGGATAAAAGCCTCCCTGGATGTCTTCTGAACTGATTTTGGAAACTCTCCTCTGTTTAAAACATACAAATTTAATAGACTGTTTGCAAACTCGACCGCACAATTGCAAAAACCGCCTCCGCCGATTATCATTACCGGAGATATGGAGCATAGTTACAACATAAGAAAATATGCGGTCGATAAAATAGCGTTTCTTGGGCTGTTAATCGCATCACTGCTTGTTGCCCGGCTTGTAACAACGGCGCGGTTTTCCATCAAGCTGTCAGGACCGATAAAATCAACCGGCGTTGACCTGCTGGTATCAATGCCGAACGGCAACGGCTGGCACAGCGAAGACCGGTGGCGATTCCGAAACAACGCTTTTTTTATAAGCAGTGTTTTTGCGGTCCGCAGCGGGGGTGTGACTGCCCTGGCACACTGCCGATACTTTCTGGCCGCTGAAAAAAATCCGCCTGATACACAATTTGAGCGAAAAGCATCCGCATTAGGCGGAGCGGTTGAAAAAACAGACAAAATCAAGACGGACAGCCTTGTTGTCAACTGGGCCCACATAAGAAAGCAAAGAACGCCTTTTGAGCTTTTCTTCGGCACCGCTGAACTGCCGAACGGTCGCCAAATCAATATTGAGGTTTTTCACCCCGCTGAAGATAAGGAGCTTGCCGAGGAGGTTTTTAAGCTTATTGTCGCCAGTCTCAAATACCAGGACGACCAACTGCTCGGCGCCGGCGGCAAAATCGCATCAAAAATCAAAAACGAAGCTCTAAAAAACCTGGCAGGTAACGATAAGGGATACAGCCAGAAGGAAACCTTTCTTATAAAAAATGAGGCGAAGCAGGATGTCGGATTTGCGATAGATACGATGCTGATAAATTCGCCCGACAGCAACAAACCCGGTATACAGTCGGCAAATTATTACTACATCCGGAGCAGGTTCGAAAAGGAGCAGGTGGCATATTTCCAGGGCAATAACGACCTGACTGAGTTTATCTGGAAAGGCGAGGTCAGCGGCGCTGAAGGCGCAGTCGGCACCGAGGTGGTTCTGGATAGTAACGGAGCGATGACCGTTGGAATAATCGGCTCTGCGACCGAGGAAGAGAAATATTACCCCGGCCCGGCGGCGATACCGGATATATTCGCCGAATTTGCTTTTGCTGTTATGCTCGACAGCGATTGCCGGGAAATAATTCTCGACGTAATTCAGTCTGACGGCACAATTGTTCCGACAATCATATCAAGAATTGAGACTAAAAACATCCCCGCCGATGAAAATTTTGCCGGTGCGTTCAATGTGGAATTCCTCAACGGTCAGGGTTATTCTGAAAAGGTCTATCTCGACGGCAATCGGCAGGTTGTAAAGATATTGCTTCAGCAGGGAAACTTGTATATTATTGAGCGTGCCGAGGTGCAGGATATATTTGAGAAATTTCCGCGGCAGGGCGAGAGCGTTCTGCAAAAGAAACTGCTGGATTAAGGGGACTGCGAAAGCGAGGTGGTTTTATGCCTGAAGATTATGACTGTATTATAGTGGGGGCCGGGCCTGCGGGATTGGGGGCGGCGCTGTATACCTCGCGTGACAGGCTGAAAACGCTTGTACTTGAGAAATTTTACCCCGGCGGGCAAATCAACAACACCGACCGAATCGAAAATTACCCCGGTTTTGAACGTATAGACGGCCCGGGGTTGATTGAAAAAATGCAAAAACAAGCCCTCAACTTCGGCGCGGAAATAAAAAGCGGCAGCGAAGTTACCTCGCTGAAGAGACTGCCGGACGGCAGGATTGCCGTAAGCTGCGACAGCGACACATATACTGCCAGGGCCTTGATTTTGTCCCCCGGCAGCGATTATCGAAAGCTTGGTGTCCCCGGCGAGGACAAATTTCGCAACGCCGGCGCCGGCGTCAGCTACTGCGGGACCTGTGACGCGCCTTTCTTCAAGGGCAAAGAGGTCGTGGCGGTCGGCGGGGGCAATACGGCGATCGAGGAGACGCTGCATCTTGCCAAATTCGCACGCAAGGTAACGCTGATACACCGAAGGAATGAATTCAGGGCGACAAAGGTGCTGGCTGAGGAGCTTCTGCAAAAAGCCGGTGAGCCGAATTCAAATCTGCTGGTAAAGTATGAAACCATTGTAACCGCAATAGAGGGCGATGATAAGGTGCGGTCTGCCAGGCTCAAAAACGTAAAGAGCAGCGGGGAAGAAAGCTATCCCTGCGACGGCGTATTCATATTTATCGGTATGGTGCCGAACACGGGCTTTCTGAAAGGTTTTGTTGAGCTGACCGAAGGCGGTTTTATAAAGTGCGACCCGGCATACCTGCGAACCAAAGTGCCGGGGGTCTTTGTGGCAGGCGATTGCAGGGTAGGCGCAGTTATGCAGCTTGCGACGGCGGTTGCCGACGGCGTTACAGCCGCTATGATGCTCAAGCAGTATTTCAGAGACCCGAAGTGGTGGTTTGAACCCGCCAGCGGCATACATCAGCCCGGCGGCTGGTAGAAAGCGATAAGGGACAACGTTGATGGATTCTATCGTTCTCGGAATAGGCTGGTATGCGATATTTCTGGTGTCGCTGACCTTTCACGAGGCTGCGCACGCCTTTGCTGCTGCAAGGCTCGGTGACAGGACGGCATATTATTACGGCCAGGTTACGCTGGACCCGCTGCCGCATATCAGGCGAGAGCCGTTCGGGATGGTCGTCATTCCGATTATATCTTTTCTGCTGTCCGGGTGGATGATTGGCTGGGCCAGCACGCCTTACGACCCGCAGTGGGCGCAAACTTCCCGGCGAAAAGCTGCCTTGATGTCACTGGCGGGGCCTGCTGCCAATCTGGTTCTCGTATTGGTTGCGGTCTTTGTGATTCGTATGGGGGTATCCGCCGGCTGGTTTGAGGTTCCGGGGGTAATCAGCTTTGACCATGTAACGGCGGCAGCTTCGACCGGCCCTAAAAATGCGCTGGCTATATTGGTAAGCATTATGTTTTCGCTGAATCTTATACTGCTGGTTTTTAATCTTATCCCGCTGCCGCCGCTGGATGGCAGTAATGTGCTTCTGCTTTTTTTGAATGAGCAGGCCGCTCAAAAATACCGGAATTTTCTATATCAGCCGACAAATTCGCTTATAGGCCTGATAATCGCCTGGCAGGTGTTCGATGTGCTGTTCGGTTATGTTCACTCTTTTGCGATTAATATGCTCTATCCGGGATTTAGTTATCATTGAAGCAGTAAAAATGTTGCTAAACGGGCAAAACCATAATATTTTATAATGTTTGCTGGTGATTTTCAGGGAGTTAATATGAGTAATGACATATATACAAGTCCGCTGGTGGAAAGGAATGCCTCGGTGGAAATGGCGGAGCTTTTCGGGGCGCAGAAAAAGTTCGGCACGTGGCGGCGAATCTGGCTGGAACTGGCGAAGGCACAAAAAAAGCTTGGGCTGGATATAAAACAAAACCAGATAGACCAAATGGCGGCGCATCTCGATGACATCAACCTAAAGAAGGCTGCTGCTTACGAGAAAAAGTTTCGGCACGATGTTATGGCGCATATACATACCTTCGGCGAGGCCGCACCGAAAGCGGCCCCGATTATACACCTCGGCGCAACCAGTTGCTGCATTACCGACAATGCAGATTTGATAATTATGCGAGAGGCGCTGCAAATGACGGCGGTCAAGGCAGCGGCGGTAATCAACCTGCTGGGGACGTTTGCAAAAAAATACCGGACACTGCCTGCGCTGGGCTTCACGCATTTTCAGCCTGCACAACTGACAACCGTCGGCAAAAGGGCGTCACTGTGGTGCTATGAGTTTGTGATGGACGTGCAGGAAATCGAGCATCGGCTCGATACGCTGCCGTTTCGAGGAATCAAAGGAACGACCGGCACGCAGGCATCGTTCCTTGCGCTTTTTAACGGCAATCACAACAAGGTTAAAATGCTCGACAAAATGGTCGCAGCAGCATTCGGCTTCAAGAATATCTGCGCCGTGACAGGCCAAACCTATCAGCGAAAGATTGACAGCCTTGTGGTAAGCTGCCTTGCCTTGGTGGCGCAATCGGCACATAAATTATGCAACGACCTTCGGCTGCTGGCAAACCTGAAAGAAATCGAAGAGCCTTTCGAAAAATCGCAGGTAGGGTCATCGGCAATGGCGTATAAACGAAACCCGATGCGATGCGAAAGGGTCACGGCGCTGAGCAGGTTAGTTTTGAGCCTGGCATCCAGCCCGCCGATGACGGCATCCGAGCAGTGGCTTGAGAGAACGCTCGATGATTCAGCCAACAGGCGCGTGGTCATTCCGGAGGCGTTTTTGGCTGTCGATGGAATCCTCGAAATTCTCGTTAACGTCCTGAACGGCCTGGTGGTGTACCCGAAGGTAATAGCCGCACATGTGGCGGCGGAACTGCCCTTTATGGCCACCGAGAATATCCTGATGGCTGGCGTCAAGGCGGGCGGCAACAGGCAGCACCTGCACGAGAGAATCAGGCAGCATTCTCTTGCAGCCGCTGAACAGGTGAAAAAATTCGGCAGGCCCAACGATTTAATCGAGCGGCTCAAAGCAGATGACACTTTTGTAAAAGTAGACTTCAAAAATGTGCTCGGCCCGAAAGCTTATGTCGGCAGGGCGCCTCAGCAGGTCGATGAATTTCTCAGAGACGTTGTGAGACCCGCCTTGAGAAAATATCGCGGAAAATTTGGCAAAACAACTGAACTGAAAGTTTAAGGAAATAATACCAGTGACCAGAAAAGAACTGATAAAACGTATTAAAGAAACGGCGTATCTGGAGGGCGATTTTGTCCTTCGCAGCGGCAAACGAAGCAAATATTATTTAGATAAATACTTGTTTGAGACCTGTCCCGATATACTCAAGGCGCTCGGCGAGGAATTTGCCAAATATGTTACCAAAGACATTACCCTGATAGCCGGCGCCGAGCTTGGCGGCGTGGCCATTGCGGCATCAGCGGCAATGGCGACCAGCAAAAACTGGGTCATTATTCGCAACAGCAAAAAAGGCTACGGCACAGGCAAACTGATTGAAGGGGTATTAAAGTCCGGCGATGTTGTTCTGCTGGTAGAAGATATTGCTACTACCGGCGGGCAGGTGCTTGAGGCCGCCAAGGTCATTACCGATGCCGGTGCAAAAGTCAAAAAAATTGTTGCAGTAATCGACCGCAAACAAGGCGCTGCGGAAAACATTACCGCTGCCGGCTATATATTCGAGAGCATACTGACCAAAGACGACCTCGGAATAAAAGACATTGACTAACCGGAAATGCCCTCAATAAGAGAAATGATTCTTTCGGCAATCGCCGATTTGGTCATCTGCGGGAATTTCACCCATTTACGGCTGGAAATTTTTACTTCAACAGACGATTTATCGGCGCCGATTGAGGCGGGGGTATTGGCGATTATCATATCGAGGTTTTTATCTTTCAGTTTCTTTTCGGCGTTTGGCCGCAGGTTCTTGTCATCCAGTGCAAAGCCGACGACAACCTGATTTTTCTTTTTGTTTTTCCCTGCCCATTTTAAGATATCAACTGTCGGTCTCAATTTGATTACCAGGTTTTTATTTGCTTTTTTGATTTTTATTTTTGATTTTTTAACAGGCGTATAATCGGCTACTGCTGCCGCCATAATAAGACAATCGCATTTCTTAAAATGTCTCCTGACCGCATTAAACATCTCTTTTGCGGTCTGAACATCAATAACCTTTGCGCCTGCCGGTGTTTGTAAAGCGGTTGGGGCGGTAATAAGCGTTACCTTGTGGCCTGCTTTAAGAGTTGCGGCGGCGAGGGCATAGCCCATCCTGCCGCTGCTTGCATTTGAAATGAATCGCACCGGGTCGATATATTCTCGCGTTCCGCCTGCTGTGATTAGAAAGTGCATTTTGAAGACAACTTATTTTTTGCCGTGCCTGATTTTCGAGATAAGCTTCTCAATCGCATTGAGAATATCCTGCGGTTCCGACATTCTGCCGAGTCCCTCTGTCCCGCAGGCAAGCCTGCCTTTTTCCGGCCCTATCAGTTCAAGCCCCATTTCTTTTATCATTTTGACGTTCCGCTGAACCGCCGGGTTTTTCCACATATTTTCGTTCATCGCAGGCGCTATAAGTGTCGGCTTTTTCCAGCAGACACAAACGGTCGTGCTGAGCAGGTCATCGCAGATGCCGTTTGCGATTTTGCCGATAATATTTGCGGTCGCCGGCGCAACGACTACAATGTCAGCCCAGTCGAGCAACCCTGTATGGTCGCCTTTAAATTCCTCCGGGCTTGTCCACAAACTGGTGTAAACCGCCGAGCGGGTAACAGCCTCGAAACTTTTTGGTTTGATAAATTCGCAGGCATTTTCGGTCATTATAGTTCTGACCGCCGCACCGGCAACGGTCAGTTTGCTGGCCAAATCAACGGCCTTGTATGCAGCGACGCCGCCGCTGACGCCCAGCAGAATATTCGCCCCCTGCAGATTCGGTTCTGTTTTGGCCATTTGGTGAATTACTCTTCGCCGACCTTTTCAGGTCCGCCGGCTTCCTGGGTATAAGTAATCTTGTCCTGCAGGATTTCCTCAACAACTATCTCAAGCTGGGTCTTATTCTCGGTGTTCTCAATCAAAGGCCGGGAACCCCGCATCAATTCGGTCAGCCTTTTTTGAATCAGCGCCGTCAGCCTGAAAGCGCCGCCAACCTTTTTCACCAATTCTGGGCCTTTAAGTTTTTCAATCATTCTTTACCTCCGGTATTCTGTTGAATAATATTCACCACATCGTTTATAGCCTTTTGCAGGTCGTCATTCACCACCATATATGGGTAATATTTCCGACCGATGCCTATCTCACTGTCCGCAATGTTCAGTCTTCTTTCAGCCGTCTCAACTTTGTCACGACCTCTGCCGCTTAAGCGATTTGCCAGCTCTTTTTTCGCCGGCGGCATAATAAAAATCATCACAGCATCAGGATATATCTTTTTTACCGCTCGGCCTCCCTGAACATCTATCTCCAAAATCGCAATTTTGTTCGCTTTTAGCGCCTCATCCACCTTGTCTTTTGGCGTCCCATACAGGTTGCCAAACACCTCAGCGTATTCCAGCAACAGGCCTTTATCGATGCGTTCCTGAAACTGCTTCGGCGACAGGAACCAGTAATCGCGGCCATCAACTTCACTCTCGGCCCTGGGCCGGGTGGTAACAGAAACACTAAGATAAGCGTTGCTCAAACGCCTGATAACTTCCCTGCAAATGGTGCTTTTTCCTACACCCGATGGCCCGCTTATCACCACTACTTTGCCGGAGCTTGCCTTTCTTCCTTCCATTAACTCAAATCTATTCTATATTCTGAACCTGCTCTTTAATTCGCTCTATGCAGCATTTTATGTCGACCACCCAGCGAATAATGTCTGTGTCGCCGGCCTTGCTTGCAATGGTATTGGCCTCCCTGAGCATCTCCTGAGTTATAAAATCGAGTCGCCGTCCCGCCTGGCCTTCCGTCCGGCAGCTCTGACCAAACTGCTGCAAATGAGAATCCAGTCTTGCAATCTCTTCCGATGTGTCCGACTTGTCGGCGAAAACCGCCACTTCCCTGGCAATTGTCTCCTCATCAAGCTGCAGCTTTGCATTTGCCAGCAGGTCATCGACCCTTTTTTTCAGTTTCTCCTGATATTCTTTCAGTGTGGCCACACTTCGGCTGCGTATCTGCTCAAGGTCTTCTTTTATCACCCGGCAGTTCTTTTCCATATCGGTCGCCAGGGCGGCGCCTTCCACAGAGCGCATCTGTCTGACACGCTGTATAGCATCCTGCGTGATGTTCAAAACCGCCTCTCTTATTTCATTGGCTTTCTTTTCGTCCGGCGGTACCGGCGCCAATACGCCGGGAATCGTCAAAAGACCGCTGATGTCAATCTGGCATCTGACATCAGCCGACGATGCAATCCGGCTCAATCGGGACAGGTATGACCCGATTGCCTGCTCGTCCAGATTGAAAAACATATCCGCCGGCGCATTTTTGAGCGAAAGCGTATAATTTATCATTCCCCGCGACAGGCCTTTTTGTAGGAGTTTTTCAATATCTCCCTCCAGAAAGGACAGGGGCTCCGGCAGCTTTATTTTGCTCTTAAAATAGCGGTTGTTTACCGTTTTTATTTCAACGGCATAGGTTATGCCGCCGAATTGGCCGTCCGCAAACCCATATCCTGTCATACTGCTTAGCATATTCCCGACACCTTAATTCAATACCCAGCCGATGTTTGTAAATCGACGTTCGATGATTGCTTTGGTTTATTTTGCGGCATTTACATCGCTGGTCATCGGCTGTTCTGTCTGTGGCGGCTGCTGCGGTTGTTGCGACTGTTGCTGCTGGGTAGTTGTTTTGTCTCCGAAATCGCTGACTGTCGGCTTATAAAACTTCGCCATTAGCACCGCAAGAACAAGAAATGCACCCACCAGCGATATTGTAACCCAGGTCAGAAAGTCACCGGTCTTCGACCCTAAAAGTCCGCTGGCCATACCTCCGCCGAAAGCGCTGCTTAATCCGCCGCCCTTGCCTTTTTGAATCAGGATAACCAGAATCATCGTTACCGCACTGATAATAAAAAGCGCAGCAACGACCTTCATTACGAAAATCACCGCTAACACCGGAAAAACCATCATATCAATTCTCCAAATTTTCAATTCTTCCTTTCCCCCTATACGCTAAACGCTGTCCGCTATACGCTACATTTTACACCGCTGCCCGGATTATAGCCACAAAATCATCTGCTTTCAGACTCGCCCCTCCGACCAGCAGGCCGTCAACATCATCCTGCGCCATCAGTTCAGCAGTATTGTCGGGTTTTACCGAACCGCCGTAAAGGATGCGAATCTCCTTCGACAATTGGCCGTCATACATTTCTGAAATCAGCCTTCTTATAAAATTATGTGCCTCCTGGGCCTGCTGAGGCGTGGCCGTCAAGCCTGTTCCTATTGCCCAGACCGGCTCATAAGCTATTGTTACCGCCGAGACCTTTGCGGCGCTCAGGCTGGCCAGCCCTTTTCTTATCTGCCGGTTTACAACATCTTCGGTCTGCGAGGCCTTTCGCTCTTCCAGCAGTTCGCCCACGCAGAATATCGGCAAAAGTCCGCCGGCAATAGCAGCCGTAACCTTCTTGTTCACCAGCTCATCGGTCTCGCCGATAATATGCCTGCGTTCCGAATGGCCGCATATCGCATAAGTGCAGCCTATGTCCTTGAGCATTGATGCGCTTATCTCGCCGGTAAACGCACCCTTTGACTCAGTGTAAACGTCCTGGGCGCCGAGAGCAATACTCGTTGAGCTAAGCGCAGCAGCCAAAGCCTGCAAATAAACAAAAGGCGGACAAACCGCAACCACAACATCGTGGCCTGCTATTTCCTGAGTATCTTGAACGATACTTTTTGCCAGGCTTACGCTGCTGTGACTGTCGGTGTTCATCTTCCAGTTGCCCGCTATAAACGGCTTTCGCATAAAAGCTCCTGTCGATAATCGGTTTAAAGTAATTCTGTCGCTTTTGGGAAACTGCCGAGAATGGAAAGCTGCAAACAATGCTGCTTGGCCTCTTCAAGCCCTTTCTGCACCTGCTTATCCAATCTGTGGCCGACAAAATCAACAAAGAAATGATATTCCCATTCCTGTTTCTTGCTCGGCCGGGATTCGATGTTCGTCAGGTTGATATTATAACGCTTCAGGACATCAAGCACATCCGCAAGGGCGCCGGCCTTGTGGGCAGTGCTGAACATCATAGCGGTCTTGTCTTCGCCGGTCGGCTTTGCGTCCTCGCGGGCGATTACCAAAAACCGCGTGATGTTATTGGTAACGTCTTCGATATTCTCGCAGGCAATCTTCAGGCCATACAGTTCGGCGGCTATGGCGGAACCGATTGCCGCGGCGTTTTGTTCCTCAGCGGCCATCTGGGCGGCCTTGGCAGTCGAGGCCACTGCGATGGTTTTGGCCTCCTTGAAGGTTGCGCTAAGCCAGTTCCGGCACTGGGCAAAGACCTCCGGCTTTGAGTAAATCTTCTCGATTTTCTCTATCGGGCAGTTGGCCAGCAGATTATGGTGTATCGACATCAACACTTCAGAGCAAATCTTGACATCAGAATCTATCAAGGCGTCGAAGGTTTCAATTACGCCGCCGCCAGTAGTGTTTTCTATTGGCACAAGGCCCAGGTCACAATGACCTTTGCTGACCTCATCGAAAATGCTTCTGATGTCGGCTAACGGCTCGTATTCTACGCTCTGGCCGAACTTTAGCATCGCTGCGGTGTGGCTGAAACTGCCTTCGGGGCCGAGGTAGCCGATTCGCAGAGGTTTTTCCAGGGCGAAAGAGCCGCTCATCAGCTCCCGCCAGATAGCCACGAGGCATCTGTTCGGCAGTGGGCCTTCATTGGCAGCGGTAATCCTGGCAAGCACCTCTTTTTCCCTGTCCGGCGCGTAAATGGGTTTGCCGGCCTGGGCCTTGAGCTTGCCTATTTCTATAACGACCCGCGCACGCTCGTTTAGCAGCTTAATAAGCTGCTTGTCGAGCTGGTCGATCTGATTTCTAAGTTCTTCTAAAGACATATACATAGGCCAAAACTAAAAGCTAAATGCAAAAGCCGGCTATTTTGCGGAAACGGATATATGTAACAAAATTTTGCGGTTGCGTCAACAAATTTGGTATATTCGAGCAAAGTAAAAATGCGGAAGGAAATGAAATATACGATTTTCAAAACAAATTGGGGGTATTTCGGCATAGCAGGCAATAAGAGCGGGCTTGTCGGGACCTGTCTGCCGACAACCAAAGAAAGAGTCAAGTCACTGTTATTAAAAGACTTAAAAGCCGCTGAATATGACAAGACTTTCTTCAGCGAACTTGCGGAGCAGATAACTGCTTATTTTGAAGGTAGTTACGTGGATTTCAGCAGGGATATTCCGGCAGCACCGGGGGATTTTAGTGAGTTTGGGATGGCGGTTTTGAATGCGTGCAGAGATATAAGGTTCGGCGAAACAATAAGTTATGAGCAGTTGGCAGATAAAATTGGCAGGGGAGGCGCTGTCAGGGCGGTCGGCGGGGTATTGGCGAGAAATCCACTGCCGCTTATAATCCCTTGTCATAGAGTGATTTGCAGTAATGGCGGACTCGGCGGATTCTCGGCTTTCGGGGGTGTAACTGTGAAGAAAAAGATGCTGGAACTTGAAAAAACGTCAATCAAAAGGGTAAGGGCATAAAAGAGTTTTTGTTAAAATGGGTAAAATTTAACGATTGTAGGGGCTGGAAAAATGGTGAAAAAGTGAGAAAAATTGCGAAAAAATGCGACATTTGCGCGCTATCTGGGGGCTGTTTGTTTTGCGAAATTTTGCGAAAAAAAGTATGGTTTTGATGAGATTTGGTGGGTGGGTGGATGGATTGGTGGATTATTGGATTGATGGATTCAGCCGGAGGCGGGCGGATAGCGTATAGAAAAGATGAAAATTCTTAGATTTTTTCAAAAAGAGAGCTGCGTAACTGATTGATTATCAATTACTTATGATTGATCCGTAGTGCGGGGGCGGACCCGGCTTCGTCCCGATTAAATCGGGACTACGCCGCGGCAAGTGAGCGAACAGCGGATAACAAGCGGCAACGTAAAATAAGGACTTACGGCAAATCATACCACTTAGTGGTATGCGTTTTCAGGGTAAAAATGCAGGTGTCGGTGCGCGTATTGCGGACCCGGCTTCGTCCCGATTAAATCGGGACTACGCCGCGGCAAGCAAGCGGGTAGCGGATAGTTTTTGTGGTGCGTCGTGCGGGGTGCGTATCGCGCAGAGCGGATAGCGTATAGCGGGTAGAGGATAGGAAGAAAGCGAAAAATGTAAAGCGAAAAGCGAAAAACCAAAACGTAAAATTCAAAAGTATTTCCGATTGCCAATTTCCGATTTGCGATTTGCTGCTGAAGGCTATTCTATGTGGCTGCGTTTTTTTCTTAAAAAAGCCGCACCAAAGCGAAGGAATAGAAGATATTTTTCACTTTTTTGCAGTTTTTTCCGAACCTCACCGCTGTTTGACAGTAAGTGTTTGTAGTCAATGAATAGAAACATCCTCTCGCACTTTTTGAGGATTGAGCCTTGGTGAATAGTCACCGAGGCTTTTGTCGTTAATGGGAGAAGAAGGGGGGATAGGGATGGACAAGGATGTCCCTAGTACTCCAGTGGGGGAATGAAAGGAGATAAAACGTAGGAAGGGCAAAGTAGTAAGAGTCGGCTGGGCGATTCAAGCAGATACAAGAGAAGGCGTGAGGACTCGTATGACGTAGGTTATACGGGTCTGTGTTTTTTAATGGGAGGTGAATAAAGATGATAGAAACAGGTATTACTAGAAATAACAGACTAACCTTGAAGATGAAGGTACGGTGGGGGACTGAGGTAGTCCCAGATACAGGTCATGAGGATTTCCTTTATATAGAAGAATGTTATTTCTTGATGTTACGAAGTTTGGTGAAAAATTTGAAAGGATCTAACCATGCGCAGAAATTTTGGCAACGAGCAAGAAAATTACATGAGTACGTTGGACAATCAGCAAAAACAATTGATGTTTGATTACAGCTCAGGTTTAACAACCGAAGAAGAAACCGTCAAAGCCGAGGGTCTGATTAGCACTAATGAACAAGCCGCCAAACTTTACTCAAAGCTCAAAATCGCATTTTTACCGCTTCAAATCTTGGGAGTCGTGTCCTGTCCAGATGATTTGGCAGAGCGGACAGTCTTGCGTCTTAAGTCGCTTGCGAATGGGAGACAGTAAGTTTATTTGGAGGTCAGAATAATGAAAATTAGAATCTGCCCAAAAATTAATGCAGATCTATGCTTTTTATTAGAAGATTCTGCTCGGAAAGTAATACCTATCTATGGTTTCGTCAGTGCATCCAAAGGTGTTTATGCGCAAGGATGTATGTTAAAAGGTGGTTTTCTTGTTTTTGCGGAATCATTGGCAGCTAAAACAGTAAATAGCAAATTAAAAACGACTCATAAAAAACTTAGGGGAAAACTTATTGAAAATGATGTTTTAAAAGACAACGGTAATTGTCTCGAGTTTATAAGACCCTTTTTGTTCAAAAATGAATATGAAGCAACTTCGGTAATAGTTGGAAATAATAAATTCCGGATATATGATGGAATATGGACGGATCGACAAGGAAAAACCCCATTTGAAAATCAACTAATCGGGATAAGTGAACTGGAAATAAAAGATATTTAGAAGGAGCGTCTCTTAACATGAGTCTTTACTTTAAAAGTATTCGTAGCAGTAGTAGTGGTAACTGCCTTATGCTTTGCACAGGAAAACCCTGTGAGATAAATTAAGGGTATTTGGCGAGGTGTTGGCGGGATTGACGTTGAAGATTATGGGTGGTTCGGAGACACTGGTTGCAAATATGGCGTTAAGTGACCCCGGCCACGCGGGGCCGGGGCTAAATAAAACGTACAAACGACGTGCGTTGAAAAAGGTTTAAGCGAGCGGATGGGTCAGACATTTCGGACAGGTAGGTCATTTCGGACAAAGCAGAAGACGGATGGCAAACAAGTATCTGGATTCCTGCTTGGCGCAGGAATGACAGGTAAGATTATTCTTCCAGAGAAGTCAAATCTTTGCAGGATTCGCGTTTTCGGATGATTTTGAATTTAGGGCCGATGACGAGGACTTCGGGGGGACGGCGGCGAGAGTTGTAGTTGCTCGCCATAGAAAAGCCATAGGCGCCGGCGGTGAAGACGGCAAGCAAATCGCCGCGTCTGACTGGCGGAAGCGAGCGGTCTTTTGCGAAGAAGTCGGCGGATTCGCAGATTGGGCCGACAATGTCGACAATTTCTGAGCCGGTCATCTGCAGGTCCTTATCCCGTTTTGGCGGGAAAAAACTTCTTTTTATCGGTCTTTTTTTATTGCACCCACAGAGGGAAGAAGGTATAATACTAGTTTAAGACTGTCTATCCCTATATGGGGATGGTAAAAAAGAGAGAAGGAGAGAGGATGAGCGGGCGTTTGCTTTTTACGAGCGGGATAATTTTACTTCTATTTATTTCTGCTTTTGCCGAGCAGCCACCTGAGCAGCGCTGGGTAGTCCGTTACAACGGTCCAGCGAACGGTGATGATAATACCTACGCTCTGGCTGTAGACAGTTCGGGTAACGCCTATGTAACAGGCTATAGCATAGGCAGTGGCACAGGCAGTGACTACACCACGATTAAATATGACCCTGAAGGCAATCAGTTATGGCTGGCCCGCTATAACGGCCCGGCGAGCGGCGGAGACAATGCCAATGCTTTGATTTTGGATAATTCAGGTAATGTGTATGTAACAGGTGAAAGCCCTGCCAACAGTACAGGCTACGACTATGCCACGATTAAATATGACCCTAACGGCAATCAATTATGGGTAGCCCGCTACAACGGGCAGGGAAACGATTATGATGCTGCCTATTCTTTGGTTGTGGATAGTTTTTGCAATGTCTACGTAACGGGCAGGAGCATTGGTAGCGGCACAGTCTACTATGATTACGCCACAGTTAAATATGACCCGAACGGAAACCAGTTATGGGCAGCGCGTTATAACGGTCCGGGAAATAATTACGACCATGCCTATGATATGGCTATCGATAATTCGGGTAATGTCTACATAACGGGCCGCAGCGATGGCAGTGGTACAAGTAGTGACTACGCCACGATTAAATATGACCCTAATGGCAATCAGTTGTGGGTGGCGAGATATAATGGACCGGGAAACACTAACGATTATGCATACGCCTTGGTTGTGGATGATTCAGGTAACGTATATGTAACAGGCTATAGTTATGGAAGTGGGACAGGCAGCGACTACGCCACAGTCAAATACGACCCTAATGGCAATGAGTTGTGGGTAGCGCGCTACAATGGGCCGGTAAATGGTAACGACAAAGCTAATTCGCTTACGTTGGACAATTCTGGTAATATTTATGTCACAGGAGACAGCTATGGTGGCGTTGCCACAGGCAACGACTACGCCACAATTAAATATGACCCTAATGGCAACCAATTGTGGGCTACCCGCTACAATGGGTCAGCAAGTAAGTCCGATTCTGCCGGTTCCATAGCAGTGGATGATTTGGGTAATGTCTATGTGACAGGGGAGAGTGCCAATGCCACCCCGAATTATGACTATGCAACGGTTAAGTATGACCCTAATGGCAACCAGTTATGGGCGGCGAGATATAACGGGTTGGCAAACAATTATGACGCTGCCTGCGACTTGAGCGTGGATAGTTTTGGTAATGTTTATGTAACAGGAGATAGCTATGGTGGTAGCGGCACAGGTGAGGACTACGCCACAATTAAATATACGCAGCATAATTACTGCACAGAGGCAGTTGAAATGGATTTGAACGGTGACTGTAAGATTGATTTTAAAGATTTTGCGATACTGGCCGAGGACTGGCTGGGGGGGAATGACTGGCTGGATTTGGCGATGCTCACCGATAAATGGCTGGACTGCAATTTCGCCCTGCAGGAAGACTGTTTGTAAATTATTTTCAGACTCTTTTTTCATTTCAAAAAAACACGCCGCGGAAATAAAAAAATTGACTTTGCCAGAACCAATATATTACTATGTGAGTATATAATCATATAGTATTGGAGTTATGAGATGCTGACTGAAAAAAGGCGATTATTGTTTGAAAAGCAGGCGGAAATCGTAAGTGCGATGGCGCACCCGATACGGATTGCGATATTAGATTTTCTCAAAGACGGCGAGCGGTGCGTCTGCGATATAGCAAAATATGTCGGCTCGGAGCGGTCGAATGTCTCCCGGCATCTTTCGATAATGGTCAAGGCGGGCGTGCTGGACTGCCGCAAGAAAGGGCTGTGGGTAATTTACAGGCTGCGGGCAAGGTGCATTATCAACTTTCTTTCGTGTGCGACCGCCTGTCTAAAGCAGCAGGTGAAAGAAGACGAAAAGCTGCTCCAAACCCTTTAGACGGAGAAATTTTTATGAACCGAAAAGCCGAATGGAAAAGTTTTGCGATAATTGCTGCTATATTTTTGGGCTGTTTTTATCTGCCTGTGGGGACGCTACGGTTCGATAACGCCGTGAAAGAGGCACTGGTGCTTGTGAGGTGGTATGCGCGTGAACACGTGCTGCTGTGTCTTGTGCCGGCGTTTTTCATAGCGGGTGCGATAGGGGTTTTTGTCAGCCAGGCATCGGTAATGAAATACTTAGGCGCAAGGGCGAACAAGGTTTTGGCTTATGGGGTGGCAAGCGTGTCGGGGACGGTTCTGGCGGTCTGCTCCTGCACGGTGCTGCCGTTATTTGCGGGGATTTACAAGATGGGTGCAGGACTTGGGCCGGCAACGGCGTTTCTTTATTCGGGGCCTGCGATAAACGTTCTGGCGATAATCCTGACGGCACGGGTACTTGGTTTTGAAATCGGTGTCGCAAGGGCGGTTGGTGCAATTGCCTTTAGTGTTATTATCGGGTTATTGATGCACCTTATTTATCGTAAAGAGGAGCAGGAAAAAGCCAATGGCCAGATGGGTATGGCGGAGCCGGAGGTCAAAAGGCCATTATGGCAGAACATAATTTATTTTGCAAGTATGGTGGGGATATTAGTTTTTGCCAACTGGGGCAGGCCGATAGAGGCCGGCGGATACTGGGGAGCGATATATTCAGCCAAGTGGGTCATCAGCGGCGTTTTTGTGCTGGTTCTGGTTTTTGCCCTGGCGAAGTGGTTTAGTAAGCCGGAGCTTGGGCAATGGGTTGAGGTGAGCTGGGATTTTGCGAAGCAGATTTTGCCGTTGCTGCTGATAGGCGTTTTTGTGTCAGGCGGGCTTTTGGGCAGCGCACCCGGCAAAGAAGGCCTGATACCATCAAAGTGGGTTGCGGCGGCGGTAGGGGGCAATTCATTGTGGGCGAATCTGTTTGCGTCGGTTGCGGGGGCGTTTATGTATTTTGCAACGCTGACGGAGGTGCCGATTGTGCAGGGTTTGATGTCGGCGGGGATGGGCAAGGGACCTGCGCTTACGCTTTTGCTGGCGGGGCCTGCACTATCGCTGCCGAGTATGCTGGTGCTGCGTTCGATTATGGGGACGGGAAAAACCATTGTATATGTCAGCCTTGTGGTTGTTATGGCGACTATTTGCGGGATGATTTTTGGAATGTTTTTTTAGGAAAATGAAAAAATGAAAAAGATACAAATTCTCGGAACTGGTTGTCCGAAATGTAAAAAACTGGCAGAAAACGCTGAAGCAGCAGCGAAAGAGATTGGCATCGAATATGAAATTGAAAAAGTAACACAGATTAATGATATTATGAAAATGGGTGTTATGATAACACCTGCATTAGCGATTGATGGTGAAGTGAAAGTAGCCGGTAAAGTTGCGTCGCCTGAAGATATTAAAAAGATGTTGTCATAGGAAACCCGGCAAAGGAGATAAAGATGAGTCAGGGAAATTCGTGTTCATGTTCCGGCGGACCAAGGTTAATTTTTGCTTGCAGCGGAGCGGCGGATGTTGGTGAAATCACAGACAAGGCAGCAAGAAGGCTGACAAAAGAAGGTGTCGGCAGGATGTTCTGCACAGCCGGTATCGGCGGGCGCGTAAGCGGTATTATGAAAACCACCGAATCAGCCGAGAGAATTCTGGCGATTGATGGTTGTCCGCTTAATTGCGTGAAAAATAGTTTAGAGCAAGCAGGTTTCAATGAGTTCAAGCATCTTCAATTGGCGGACCTTGGCCTTGAAAAATGCAGTAGTCCCGTAACAAAAGAGAATGTTGCCAAAGTTGTCGCTAAAGGCAAAGAGGTGATAGCCTGTTAGCAGAATAAGCTGGGGAATTTTATGTTTATACGAATATTACAGGCTCTTTTGCTTACGACTGGAATAATGTTTTCAGGCTGTCAGCAGCAGAATACGGCAATATTGCCGGCCACAAACAATACCCAGGCTCCGATTGAAAATAGCAATATTTCAAAATCCGTTGTCTCAGAAAATATAACTTCGGACGACAGTAAGCAGAAACCGACGGTGATTGCTTATTATTTCCATAGAACCGTACGATGTCCAACATGTATTGCTATTGAAGCAAACGCTGCAAAGATAATTGAAACTAATTTTCAGCAGCAGTTAGCCGATGGAAGCCTGACATGGCTGCCGTTCAATCTGGACGACCCGGGCGGTGAAGAATATGAAAAGGAATTTGACGTATCTTTTAGCACTCTGGTATTGGCAAAAAGGAAGGACGGTAATCATACCGAATATAAAAAACTTGAGAAAGTCTGGCAGCTTATTCATGACCCTGAAGCTTTTAATGCCTATATAAAAGACGAGATAAGGCTGTTTATGAATGAATAATGCAAGCTTTGAAGTTCTAATGCAATGCCCGTGCAGCGGTGATGGCGGTTCAAATCCTTTGCTGTTGCTTGCCGTGTTTGCAGGAGTATGGCTATTGTTTAACTGGATAAAAGCTTTATTAAAATCTAAGGGAGTTTCGTTTATGAATAAAACGCTAAAGATTATAATTGTCGTTACCCTTATTGCGGTTGTGGGAATAGTTTTTGCTTTAAAGCAAAAGAACAAGGCATCAGTTTCTGAACCTGTTGCAGTGGCAAGTTCAAATTCAGGCACAACGACAGAAAGCAAGCCACAGAATATAGAAAATCCAAAGGGTGCGGAAACGACAGCCAATTTGCCGCGACTGGTTGATTTGGGTGCGAAAAAATGTATACCCTGCAAGATGATGGCGCCTATACTGGAAGAACTGAAAAAAGAATTTACAGGTGTGTTGAATGTGGATTTTATCGATGTCTGGCAAAATCCGAGCAGTGCGAAGAAATATGGTATTCAGGTCATTCCAACGCAGATATTTTATGATTCGAGCGGCAAGGAGCTGTTTCGGCACGAAGGTTTCTTCTCCAAAGAGGACATATTGGCAAAGTGGAAGGATTTGGGGGTGGAGCTGGCAAAAACAAAATGATACAATATTTTTTTAAAACATTAACTTAAAGTGAGGTTAGAAATGAAGCGATACTACAAAACTGGACTCAAGTTACTGGCGTTCTTCGCCGCCGGCAGCCTGATTGCATACCGTTTGTTTTTTGCTCCTTTATCTGTTGAGTCGTTAAAGGCTGACAGTGAACCCATTATTGCTGAAGTGATGGGGACAGGAACCTTTGAGGCTCGCGTGCATACAACGATCAGTCCAAAAATTTCAGGGCGTCTGGCGCAAGTTCTCGTTGACCAAGGCGATAAGATAACCAAAGACCAAAAACTTTTAACGTTGGATGGCGAGGACTTGCGCCAGCAGGTAGAAATGGCAAAGGCGGAACTATCTTTTGCCAAAGCCGGTGTGGAAAACGCAATTTTAGCAATAAAACGTTCAGAAGCGATAGAGAAAGAGGCAAAGACTTCTTTCGCAAGATACGCACAGTTAGCGCCTTCAGGAGCTGTAAGTACGGCAGATTTAGATACCTCAAGGCAGAAAATGGAAGTTGCGGAAGCAGAACTGAATCAATCGCAATCTGCAAAAATTGCGGCTGAAAAGCTTGTCACCAAAGACGAAGCTTCTCTACAGTATGCTCAAGCACAATTAGCATATACCGTAGTTTGTGCGCCTTTCGACGGATTAATTGTCAAGCGGTATCATGATCCGGGCGATATAGTTGTCCCTGGTAACATGGTTTTGGAGATGATTTCGCTAGATCAGCTTTGGATTTCTGCCTGGTTGGATGAAACACTGCTAAGTAAGTTAAAGGTCGGGCAGCCTTCTAAGATAGTGTTCCGGTCTAATCCTGAAGTTGAACTGCCGGGCAGGGTTGTTCGGATATCCCCTCAAGCCGACAGCGAGACACGAGAGGTACTTGTGGATGTTGCGATTGACCATCTGCCTCAATCATGGGCTGTCGGCCAGAGAGCTGAGGTTTATATAGAAACTGACCGCAAGGAAAATGTGGTAGTTATTCCACAACGCGTAATTGTCTGGAGGCAACAGCAGCCCGGTGTTTTTGTGATAGAGAATGGAAGGACCTACTGGCGTAAGGTTGCTTTAGGGGTACAAGGGAAGGATAAAGTTGAAGTAGTTCATGGATTACAAGCAGGCCAAGCTGTTTTAATTCCAGGCACTGAACTGCCAAGAGATGGACGAGCAGTAAAGGTGATGACAAAATGAATCTGGCAACAAAAGATATTCAGCACAACTTAGGGCGGTTTTCTCTGACCGCATTAGGCATAGGATTACTATTGATGCTTGTCATGGGAATGGGCGGCATTTACAGGGGGTTGGTTGAAGAAGCCACGTTGTTAGTTGATCGTATCGGAGCGGACTTGTGGGTCGTTCAAAAAGACACTCGCGGACCTTTTGCGGAAATTTCTCGCATTCCCCGCGATATGGAAGACCGTGTTTTGGCAGTTCCGGGCGTTGAAACGGCACGCGGATTCATTTCACATACAGTGCAGCGTAATTACAAAGGCAAAACTCTGCGTCTGACCATTCAGGGATTATCATGGCCGCTTGACCGCGGTCTTTGGCTGCCGATAGCAGCGGGGAGAAGTTTGGGACAGGCTCATTATGAGATGGTTGCTGATAAAACATCAGGATTGCAGGTTGGAGATAATATAAAGTTGGGAAAAAACGTTTTTACGGTAAAAGGACTGACAAAAGGCCTGACCTCATCGGCGGGCGATGCTATGGCATTTATGACTTTAGCCGATGCGCAAGCAGTGCAGTTTGATCTTTCTCCTGAGTCGATACGCGTAGAAAGAACCGCTCGTGTGAATCGTTTATTTAATATTGATCTGGGCCAAACCCAGCCTCAAATGAGCGAAAGGGCAGGCGGTCCTAATTCAGGAATTCCGGCTTTAGGCACCTTTATGATGAGCGCTGTTTTGGTAAGTGTTAAACCTGGCTACAATATTGAGCCAGTTGCTAAACAAATTGAAGCCTGGCCAGATGTCTCGGTCTATACGGAGGATGGGCAAAAACAGTTATTGTTGAAAGGAAATGTTGACCGTGCCCGCAGGCAGCTGGGACTGTTTCGAGCGCTGCTGATTATTGTTTCAGCAATAATTATGGCTTTAATTCTTTATACCCTTACTCTCGATAAACTGCATGACATAGCTATGCTAAAGCTTATTGGCGCAAGGAATTCGGTTATACTTGGGCTGATTATGCAGCAGGCATTGTTATTGGGTGTTATCGGTTTTTGTATTGCATACCTTTTAGGACAATGGATATTCCCTTACTTTCCTCGACGAGTTGTTTTGGTGCGCAGCGACTTGTATATTCTGGCTTTAATTGTGTTCGTTATTTCGATCCTCGCCAGTATGTTGGGGATTTGGCGAGCCATACGTACCGACCCAGGTGAGGTGTTGTCATGAACCAATCGCACGACAACTTAGCTTTGCAGGCTGCGGGATTGACAAAAATATACGGCAGCGGCCATACAGAAGTTGTTGCGGTACAGGATGTCTCTGTTCAGGTCAGCAGAGGCGAGATTGTGGCATTGCTGGGACCAAGCGGCGCCGGTAAAACAACCCTACTGACATTGTTGGGGCTTATTCGCCCGCCCAACACAGGGCGAATTGCCATTGATGGGACGCTTGTTTTTGACAACCATCAGGACAAAGTAAATGTCCGCCGTTTTCGCCGTCAGAAACTTGGGTTTGTCTTTCAAAAGGCCAATCTTATTCCTTTCCTTACCGCTGCCGAGAACGTTCGACTTGCGATGGAGATTGACGACCAGCCGGCGAGAGTTTCACGTCATCGCGCGATGGAACTCCTCGAATATCTTGGCGTGGCGGAAAGAGCAGAAAATCTGCCAAGCATGCTCTCTGGAGGCGAACAGCAGAGAGTGGCGGTTGCGCGGTCTCTGGCCAACCGTCCGAGTTTGATTCTTGCCGATGAGCCGACTGCCGCTCTTGATAGTGTTCGCGGCCGACAGGTTATGGAACTGTTCCGTAAAGTTGCGCATGAGCAAAACGCCGGCGTAATTGTCGTTACTCATGATCACAGAGCGTTAGATATCTTCGATAGAACAATAGAAATGGAAGATGGAAAATTAGCGAATACAAAATGATGCAGGAGCTTTTTACAACATTAACGCACGCGGTGGAAGGCTCATTTGCGGTCGCTTTCGGGGCGGCTTTTGTCTGGGGGGTGTTGAGCATATTGCTCAGCCCCTGTCATCTGGCGAGCATACCGCTGATTGTAGGATTTATTGACTCACAGGGACGCATTTCGACAAAGCGTGCATTTATTATTTCAACGGTTTTCGCTGTCGGAATATTGATAACTATCGGCGTTATAGGGGCGATTACCGCTGCCGCCGGTCGAATGATGGGCGATGTCGGGCGATGGGGGAATTACTTTGTAGCAGTAATCTTTTTTGCGGTAGGTCTTATTTTGCTCGATGTTATTTCGCTGCCGTGGTCGGGGCCGGGCCAGGTAAACTTCAAAAGCAAAGGTTTGCCTGCCGCTTTTATTCTGGGACTGGTTTTTGGAATAGCGCTTGGCCCCTGCACGTTTGCATATATGGCGCCGATGCTTGCGGTTGCCTTCAAGTCGGCTGCGACAAGGCCGGTGTTCGCAGCGGGGCTTTTGCTGCTTTACGGCGTCGGGCATTGTTCCGTGATTGTATTTGCAGGCACGTTTACCGAGGTAGTGCAGCGATATATGAACTGGAACGAGAAATCCAAAGGGGCGATTATCCTGAAGAAGATTTGCGGCGTGCTGGTTCTTTTTGGTGGCGTCTGGCTGATTTATACCGCTCCATAAACTGATTTGAGAATTTTTTATGCCAACCGGAGGTAAACAAAATAAGAAAGGTTTTTTTGCCAGAATCAGCGAATATTTCAAAGGTTTTGAAGGTTCCGGCTGCGCGTGTAATTGCCTTAAGACAGTATGGGAAAAATATGCCAAAGAAGAAGCCGAAAAGAATGGTCCGGAAAAACCTCAGTCTCAAGAAAACTAATCGGGAAAGCCCATGCAATTGTTTTGATGAGATGAAATATCAAATTGGGCGTTAAAAAATTAGCTTGACAGATAAATTTTTTTTGTTTACAATACTTCGTTATATGACGAAGTATAAGAGATATGATGCTTGAGATATTAAATATTACAAAAGCATTGTCGGATGAGAACCGGGTCCGGGCGTTGATGATGCTTACAGGCGGTGAACTTTGTGTTTGCCAGATTATTGAGATGTTGGGACTGGCCCCCTCAACGGTATCGAAGCATATGTCCATTCTTCGGCAGGCCGGTTTGGTTGAAACACGCAAGGAAGGCCGGTGGATTTATTATCGGCTGACTGACCGTGAAACCCAGCCCGCGTGTGAAATACTTAATTGGCTCCAAAGACATTTAAAAAATGACAAAAGAATTTTAGACGATGTTAAACAACTACGGCGAATGCAAAAGATGAGCAAAGATGAGCTTTGTGAATGCTACAGGAGTTAAAGAAATATGAAGGAAAAATTTAAAGTACTGTTTCTCTGTACCGGCAATTCCTGCCGGAGCCAGATGGCTGAGGGATGGGCAAAATATTTAAGAAGCGATGTTATCGAGGCATATTCGGCAGGTATCGCACCGAGAGGTCTCGACGGTCTTGCTGTAAAGGTAATGGCTGAAGCGGGTGTTGATATTTCTGGCCATCGTTCAAAACATCCGGATGAACTTAAAGATGTTAAATTCGATTACGTGGTTACCTTATGCGACGAGGCCAATGAACATTGCCCGATGTTTCCGGGTAAAGCGAAGATTACACACATCGGTTTTGACGACCCGCCCAGATTGGCCAAAGAGGCAAAGACAGAACAAGAAGCTTTGAGCTGTTATCGCAGAGTAAGAGATGGTATCCGCGTATTTATTGAGACTCTACCAGAAAGTCTTGGAAATAAAACAGAAGGAGTCATTTAAACAGACAATATGCAGAAAGGATAATAATGGAAACAGAAAAAAAGAAAAAGAGCCTGTTGGCAACAATTTGGGAATCTATGACCAAGACCGGCGGATGCTGTGGCGGCGGACAAAGCTGCTGTGGTCCCTCAAATGAAGCCGGCAACAAAACCACTGAAAAAGAGCCCATAGAAAATCGGACAACGGAGAAGAAAAGTGAATAACAACATCACCAAATACAGGGAAATAGCGGTGCTAAGCCTCGTTCCCTGTGCCGTTGGCGTTTTGATTTTAGTGAGTTGGGCAATGGCCTATTGGGAAATTGGGCCGTATTTTCTGAATGCGGGATTAGCACTTTTTGCTACTCTGTTCGGCGGCTATCTACGGTTCCTTGCGGGCTTCAAGGATATCTTTAATCGAAAGATAACCGTCAATGTGTTCGTCACTGTCGCTCTTGTTGCCACCGTTGCAGTTGGCGAGTTCCGGGCAGCAGCAGTCATCGTGTTCATTATGGCAGTAGCGGGTGCACTGGAAACCTATACTCTTGACAAGACTCGCAGGAGCATCAGAAATCTGCTTGACCTTACCCCCAAGATGGCAACTATACGCCGTGATGATGGAGAGGTTGTTATACCAGTAAGTGAGGTTCAGGTCGGTGATATTGTGGTCGTCAGACCCGGAGGCCGAGTCCCCGTCGATGGAATAGTAGTAGCAGGCCAAAGCTGTGTCAATCAGGCTCCGATTACCGGAGAATCAATGCCGGTCGAGAAGTTTAAGAGTAGCGAAGTATTTGGCGGAACTCTGAACGAGACAGGCCGACTTGAAATTAAGACTGCCAAAGTCGGCCAGGATACCACGCTGGCCAGAATAGTTCATCTTGTCGAGCAAGCTCAGGGGACAAAGGCTCCTATTCAAAATCTTGCCGACCGCTTTACAACTTGGTTTTTACCTGTGGTACTGGTGTTGGCAATCATAGCCTTTTTAACATCAGGCGATATAAAGGTTGCTGTCTCGGTTCTTCTGGTTGCCTGTCCATGTGCTTTTGCAATTGCTACTCCAACGGCTGTAACCGCTGGGATAGCTAATATGGCACGTCATGCCGTACTTATTAAAGGAGGGATATTCCTGGAACTGGCTAATAAAATGGACGTACTTCTTGTAGATAAGACCGGCACATTTACCTTTGGAAAACCGAAGGTGGTCGATGTAATCGCTTTTGACGGTATGTTAGAAGAAGATGTCCTGCGTTTAGCTGCAATTGCCGAGAAGTATTCTGAGCATCCATTAGCCAGAGCGGTTATGGCTCGTGCAAAAGAGTGTGGTATTGTGGTTCCAGACCCCGATGAATTCAATATTGAAGTTGGAATGGGCATTACTGCCCGGCTGGACGGCAAAAAGATATTAGTCGGTAAAAATAAGTTTTTGCGGGACAAAGGAGTCTGTGTTGCCGAATACATTGAGTATGCAATTTCAGAGCAAACTGAACAAGGCAGAACAGCCATTCTTGTAGCTAATGATATGAAACCGGCAGGCTTGATTGCTATTGCAGACGAGATTCGACCTCAGACTACTGCTGCCATTGCGGCCTTGAAAACAATGGGCATTAAAACCATCACAATGCTTACCGGAGACAATCACAAGGTCGCCAAAGCTGTCGCAGAAGAAATCGGAGTGGATGATTTCCATGCCGAGCTTCTTCCGGAACAAAAACTGCAATTTGTCGAAAAGCTGCAAAAACAGGGAAACGTTGTCGGTATGATTGGCGATGGTATCAATGACGCTCCGGCATTGGCTTTAGCTGATGTGGGGATTGCTATGGGTGCGGCTGGCACAGATGTCGCGGTTGAAACAGCAGATGTAACTTTGATGAATGATAATCTCTCGCTGGTCGTAAACTTTATGGAAATGTCGAGGAAGGTCATGTCGCGTATCAAACTCAATATCTTTTTTTCCATTATATACAATGTAGTTGGGTTTATCCTTGCCGGCTTCGGAATGCTCACGCCTGTATTGGCAGTTATTTTTCAGGAGGCCGGTTGTATTACGGTAGTTTTCAGTTCAACGCTGCTGTTGTGGGCAAAAACGGAATCGCTTTTTACTATACCCCCGACTGTTGAAAACGCCATTATAGAAAATGTTTCGCAGTGTGCATAAATGTTGAAAACAATAAAATAAATGAAAGGTAAAAGTCATGAAAAAGATGAAATCTGAAAATTGTGGACCGGGATGTGATTGCGGGAAGCCTTCGGGAAATACAAAAGCAAAGGCCATAATCTGCCTGATTGTGCTGTTGGCAGTATGCGGCATTTTTGTTTACAAAGCAAAGAGTGCAAAACAGAGCGTCCCGGCCAATACGGAAACAGCGTTTGCCGCCCCCACTGCAAACCAGGTAAATGGGCAGGAAACAGCAGTGCCAACTATCGACAAAGAGAAACCCGTAGTTAAACCGGTTGAGGACAAGAAAAGAGTGGGCGAGTTCCTTGATTCACTTGCTTCACTGAACAAAGTGGCTATCAATCAGGACGCCGTATTTGTCTTCGTTCCTGCCAAGGGAAACGACACAGCCGATAAGGAAACCACAGATGCGATAACATCTGCCCAACAAAAATTAAAATCCAGTGGTGTAAGTATCGGCTTATATACCTTACAGTCGAGTTCGCCCGAATACGCCAATATTGCTGCTCAATTGCCCCCGCCGGGGATTCTGGTCATGAGCAAAGGCCGCGGCACGGGATCTGTATCTGGAGAAATAACTGAAACGAAAATACTGCAGGCTTATGTTGCATCCTCGCGCGCGGGAGGCTGTGGACCCTCATCCCCAGGTTGTAGCCCTTCATCCCCAGGTTGTGGCCCTTCATCCCCAGCCATAGGCCCCAGGTTGTAAATAAGGACAATATGATGCTCGAATATATTACAAACACATTGCAGCAAGTGGCTTCAGAACCGTTAGGACTGGCCTTTGCCTTGTTCCTTGGCATAGTAAGTGCCGCCACCAGTGCTTGCTGCACGCTCCCTGCGTTGGGGATTCTGGTTGGCTATTCCGGCGCTCAAGCAAATGACAATCGAAAGACGGCCGTCAAGGCCGCGCTGCTCTTCACTCTGGGGACGATTGTCTCCCTGATGATTATTGGGGGAATCGCCGGGTTCGTCGGCCAGGTTGCTCAAAACGCTCTGGGCCGATATTGGAAAGTCTTTGCCGGTATAGTGGCGGTCTTTCTCGGCTTGGCAGCCCTTAACCTATTGCCCTTTAAACTCTCATTTGGCAAGTTCGATAGGGTCAAAAGCAGGCTGGGAAAATCCGGAGCGGTGTTGGCCGGTCTTATCCTGGGCGGCATCGTCGCCGTCAGCTCCCTGCCATGCAATCCCGGCATTTTCATCGTCATCGGAGCGGCGATTCTGCAAGGGAAAGTCTTCTGGGCGACACTCATGCTGGCGATGTTCGCCATCGGTTTCAGCCTGCCGCTGGGAGCGGTGCTGTTGGGAATTTCGTTAAGCAAGGTCAGCCTCGCCGCCAGGGGCGCTGACGCCGCGATTCGCTGGATCGCCGGAGCGGTTCTCGTCATCGCGGGGTTCTATTTTATGGTCACTTTTTGAAAGAAATTTTAATAAGACAGAAGAAAAAAACAAAAGAAGCTCTTAACATTTACAATCGTGTACGTGATGAGATTAATAACTTCGTGGAGACGCTTTCTGAGATGTGTAATTATTAAGATGTTTGTTTAGTCGGAAGTAAGCACCTATAATATCTTTGACTGCTCAACAACAACAGGAAAGAAAGTAGTTATGAATAATCCACCAGAAAAGATAAGCGCTATAACAAAAGCTTTGTCTTTATTCGTGGCGTGTGGCATAATTTTTGGTTTAATTCTTGGTAAAACCAGTCCGGCTTTTGGTTCGAGCTTAGCTAAGTTTATTCCCGTGGGGCTCTTTCTAATGATCTTTCCTCAGATGGTTAAGGTGGATTTGGGAAAAGTGAAGGAAGCTTTTCGCGGCGGAAAACAATTGTTAATTACCCCTCTTTACAACTATCTTTGCAGCCCGTTTCTCGTCTTCTTACTTGCATATATATTTCTTCCCGATGAGCCGTATTTAAGAACTGGTTTAATCCTGACCGGAGTAGCTCCCTGCATTGCTATGGTTACCCTATGGTCGGGAATCTCAGGCGGCAATCTATCCCTTTCTGCCACTCTCTCAGCAATGGACTCGATTTTGCAGGTGTTTTTAACCCCCTTCTACATTGCTCTATTAGTTTGGGCGGTACCCTACGACCAAAGTATTATTCTTAAACTTATTGCTATGTATCTGGGACTGCCTTTGATTGTGGGAAATATTGTTCGGTACGGAATATTAAAATATAAAGGAGAAGAGGGATTGGAAAGATTAGAGCCGTACCTGGAGAAGACTTGGCTTATTGGCTTAGTTTTTACTCTGGTGGTGATGTTTTCCAGTGGGGGAGAACACATTCTGGCTAACCCCTGGCATCTGGCAAGAATTGCCATACCTCTAATTATATTTTTCTTCATCCAGTTTATACTTATCTTTAAAACCTGCAAGAACTTAAACTTGAGTTACGAAGATTCTGTAAGCATCGCCTTTAACGGCACCGGAATGAACTTCGAACTGGCTATTGCTATTGCCCTTTCCGCTTTTCCGGCACGAGTTGCTGTAGCCACGGTGATGTGTCCTTTGATCGAGGTACCTGTGATGCTGATGTTGGTTAGATATGCCAAGAATCGTCGCTACCAATTTACAAAATCGAAGGAAGTGGGGGAAAACCATAATAGAGATTTGGCATCTTTTCGTCGACAAGTAGTTGCACATGCTTTGATGTCCCGGGCGAAACAGAAGACACAAACAAATGAAACAGGTAGTTTTGATGCAAAGTTAGTTGACACGGAGAAGCTGCCTGAGATTTTGATTAAAAAGGGAAAATAAAATGCTTGATGCCAAAATGAAAGAATTGATTGCTATTGGAGCTTCTGTGGCTTGCAATTGCCATCCTTGTGTAGAGTTTCATATCGGCAAAGCAAAAGAGTTGAATATTGAAACTGAACATATAAAGCAGGCCATTGAAGTTGGCAAAATGGTTCGCAAGGGAGCAGCCGACCAGATGGATGAACTGCTTGAAGATATATCAAAGGAATTTTGAGGTGTTTTATGGTTGACGAGTCAAATGAAGAAATCAAGAAAATCGTCCGTGAAGGTTATTCCAAAGTTGCCAGACAAGGCAGTTCCTGTTGCGGACCCAAAAAATCCTGTTGCAGCAGCACAAATACGGCAGAGGATATCAGCAAAAAAATCGGGTACAACGATGAGGATATGAAAAGTGTCCCCGATGGTGCCAATCTCGGCTTGGGCTGCGGAAACCCCATTGCATTGGCCTCGCTTAAAATAGGCCAAACGGTTCTTGACCTCGGCTCTGGTGCCGGCTTCGATTGTTTTCTTGCTGCAAAAAAAGTCGGGCCGAGCGGAAAGGTTATTGGTGTCGATATGACCCCTGCCATGATTGAAAAAGCCAAAAAAAATGCTCAAAAAGGTAATTATCAAAATGTAGAGTTTAGGCTTGGTGAAATCGAAGATTTGCCGGTTGATGATAATTCTGTTGATGTGGTAATTTCAAATTGTGTCATTAATCTGGTACCTGACAAGAGCAAAGCTTTTGCGCAGGCCTATCGTGTGTTAAAGCCAGGCGGCCGGCTTATGGTTTCGGATGTGGTCTTGCTCAAAACGCTTCCAATATCGATTCGCAATTCGGTCGAGGCTTACATCGGGTGTCTTTCCGGTGCGATGATGAAAGATGAATATCTCAAAGTAATTGCCGGTGCCGGTTTCAAAAATGTAAAAATTCTTAATGAAACACCCTTTCCTCTTGATATTATGGCTAATGACCCAACAGCAAAAGCTATTTTGGATGCTCCAAAAGTATCTTCGGAAGATTTAAAATCCGTTGAAAACTCGGTGGTGAGTATAAAAGTTTCTGCGACCAAATAATCGGAGATTAAAAATGACATCAGGCATAACAAAACGATTATCTTTCCTCGACAGGTTCCTTACCCTCTGGATATTTATAGCGATGACCGTCGGCGTCGCATGGGGCTATTTTTATCCCGGCGTCGTTAATTTCTGGAACAAATTTCAGTACGACACAACCAACATCCCCATCGCCGTCGGCCTTATTTTGATGATGTACCCCCCTCTTGCAAAAGTAAAATATGAAGAGCTCGGCAGGGTTTTCCGTGATTATAAAATACTCGGCTTGTCGCTGGTCCAAAACTGGATAATTGGGCCTGTCCTGATGTTCGTCCTGGCGGTTTTGTTTTTGCGAGGTTACCCGGAATATATGGTCGGCCTGATTCTGATAGGGCTTGCCCGCTGTATCGCTATGGTGATTGTATGGAACGAGCTTGCAGAAGGCGACAGCGAATATGCGGCGGGGCTTGTGGCGTTTAATTCGATTTTCCAGGTATTGTTTTTTTCCGTTTACGCTTATATTTTTATAACGGTCCTGCCGCCTCTGATTGGCTTGAAAGGGGCCGCTGTAAACATAACCATTTCACAGATAGCCAAAAGCGTGTTTATTTATCTGGGGATACCGTTCATTGCGGGCGTGGTTACAAGGTTCAGCCTGATAAAAATCAGGGACAAGGACTGGTATCAGGCCAAATTCATTCCCAAAATCAGCCCCCTGACGCTGATAGCTTTGCTTTTTACCATCGTTGTTATGTTTAGCCTGAAGGGCAATTTTATCGTTACTTTGCCGATGGATGTTGTGCGAATAGCTGTGCCTTTATTGGCATATTTTATAATAATGTTCCTCGGCACTTTCTTTATGAGTGCGAAAATGGGGGCAAATTACAAACAGTCGGCGACTTTGTCTTTCACGGCTGCCTCAAACAATTTCGAATTAGCGATAGCGGTGGCCGTTTCTGTTTTCGGCATTAACTCAGGCCAGGCATTTGCAGCGGTCATTGGGCCTCTGGTCGAAGTGCCGGTACTTATAAGCTTAGTTAACGTATCGTTGTGGATACGGCGAAAATACTTCATAAGCTGAGCCATTCCGGCGAGCGTGCATTCATTGTTGACATTCCAAACGCCGGCGGTGTATAGTATCGCAGAAGTCATAAATATTTAAGGGAGTGTTGTATATGAATCCTGCGATATTCAAGGCGTATGATATAAGAGGGGTTTATCCCGAAGAGATAAGCGAAGAGGATGCGTGGAAAATCGGCTGGGCCAGCGCGAGGTTTTTGCGGTCGCTGCTGAGCGGTTTTGAGCGAGGCCAGGCCAATTCACAGGCAGTATGCGTCGGGCGGGATATGAGAACGCACAGCGAATCACTGGCCGGCGCTTTGATTGATGGGATAACCGCAAGCGGCGGGAACGTGATTGACATCGGGATGATTGACACGCCGCAGATGTATTTTGCGATAAATCATCTCGGCACCTGCGGTGGCGTGCAGGTAACGGCATCGCACAACCCGGCAAAATATAACGGGTTCAAAATATCCGGCGCCGGCGCCAAGCCGGTCGGCGTCGATACGGGCCTGAAGGACATAGAGCATATTGCGATGGCCCTGCTGCATACGAAGGGCAAAACAAGCGGCTCGGTGGAAAAACGCGACCTGACAATCGAATATAGAAGTCACGTGCTGAAATTTCTGCGGTCGAATATAAGGCCGCTGAAGATTGCGATTGATGCCTCCAACGGAATGGCGGGCAAAATGGTGCCTGCGGTTTTCGGTGAGCTGCCGATAGAGATAGTAAAGCTTAACTTCGAGCATAAAGGGGTCTTCAAGCACGAGCCGAACCCTCTTATAGAAGAGAATCTTGCAGACTTGAAGGCCGCCATAAAGAAAAACAAGTGCGATTTCGGGATATGTTTCGACGGCGATGGTGACAGACTGATAATGGTTGATGAGAAGGGACAGACCATCAACTGCGACCTGCTTACGGCGCTGATGGTGCCATATTTCCTGAAAATCAAGCCCAAGTCGGTGATTGTCTACGACCTGCGGAGCAGCCTTGTGGTTTCGGAAGAGATTCTCAAGGATGGCGGCATACCTCGCCGGGAGCGGGTCGGTCACGCCTTTATGAAGAAGGCGATGCGTGACTCGCACGCCATATTCGGCGGGGAGCTTTCCGGCCACTTTTATTATCGTGACAACTACTATACCGATTCAGGCCTGATAACGATGGTCCACGTATTGAACATAGTCAGTGACGCCAAGGTGCCAGTCAGCGAGCTTATCAGGCCGCTACGGAGATACTTCAACAGCGGCGAGGTAAACTTCAAGGTCGAGGACAAGAAAACCAAAATGGAGGAGCTTGCCAGAAGATACCACGATGCACAAATCGATTATCTCGACGGCATTACAGTGCGGTATAAGGACTGGTGGTTTAACAGCAGGCCGAGCAATACTGAGCCGCTGCTGCGACTTAATGTCGAGGCGAAGACCAAGGAGCTGCTTGACGAGAAGTTTTCCGAAATTTCGAAGATGCTTGGCGAAGCGGAATAATAGCGGATAGCGTATGGCGTATAGCGGATAGTGAGGAAATAATATGGAGATATACACGAAGACGTTTCAGACGCCGAACGGCCTGGTGGAAGGCGTGCAGACCAAATGGGCGGGATTCAGCATTTTATTGGCGGCAGGCTCAAAAGGGTTTTTGGCCTGTCCTGCGGTTGATGTCGAGGCATCTGAAAGATACGGCGTCGCAGCGGCGCTGGTGGAAAGCACGCCTGCCAATCCGATAGGGACACTGGAGCGGTTTCCGAACCGCAGGATTACGAAGGTAAATGCAAAAGCCGCCGCACTGGGCATCAGGGAAGGTATGAATGTTGCCGATGCCTTTGCGCTTATTGCGTAAAGATTTAACTAAATTATTGACCTGTAACGGAGAGAAACTATGAGGACAGGAAAGTTTTTGCCTCCTTTGGCCGCTGTTATAGCGGTGTTTTGTTGTTCTGTTCTTTATGGCGCCGCGGAACCCCCGCCGGCAGACCAGAGCGGCCAGGCGCTGGCGGACATCAGGGAGCTGAACGTTTCCATCGAATACCCCGACGATGAGCCGAACATAGCTAATCTGCCGTGGAAAGAGATTCAGGACAATGTAGAGAAGAGACTTAAAGGGGCCGGTTTAAAAATAGCCTCTGAACATTATCAGGAAATCAAGGCGACGGCCATTGAAATTCCTGAACTTGTGATTTCTGTCGAGGCGAGAATCTATGATTCCCAGAGATATGTTTTGCACGTTCAGTCCTTTTTGTCGAGAGTGGTATATTTGGCCAAAGAGCGTCGGCTGCTTATAAGAGCCGATGTCTGGAAGTCGACTCCGGAGATGCTGATGACTCCTGTACGATACGTATCAAGTGTGATTCCTTCACTGCTGGCAAACCAGGTTTTAGTATTTGTTAATGATTACTCTAAGGCCAATCCGGCCGGCGTTACTGTGTCTGATGTCAATACAGCCGGTTCAGGTTCTCTAAAGGCCGCCAAAGAGCGGGCGAAACCGGCCGTCGAGCAGCCGGCAGTCGAGTATAAATACGTCTCATCAAAAAACGGCGAGGTTTTCCACAAGGCTGGTTGTGCTTCAGCCAAAAGAATATCCCCTGGAAATCTTGTTGGCTACAACAGCCGGGATGAAGCCATACAAGCCGACAAAAGACCCTGCAAACAATGCAAACCGTAATAACAATTGTCGACTGTCGATTGGAAATTCTATGAGATTTCAGTTTGTAGTTTGCAAGGTGATGCAGAAGGAGGCGTATTTTTGCGCCGCACGGTCGAAAAACATCGTCGATGTGGTACTAATGCCGCAGGGCCTGCACCAAGAGCCGACCAAACTGCGAGACGAGGTCCAAAAAACGCTCGACCGCACAACCGATTTGCAAAATAAGCCCTACGATGCTTCGCTGTTGGGCTACGGCCTTTGCAGTAACGGCATCGTGGGATTGTCCGCGAAGATTCCTGTTGTTGTGCCGCGCGGCCACGACTGCATCACACTGCTGCTTGGCTCAAAGGAAAAATATCAGCAATATTTTGACAGCCATCGAGGCATTTACTGGTTCAGTCCCGGCTGGATAGAAACCAACAATCAGCCCGGCAAGGAACGATACGAACAAACGCTAAAGGAATACATCGAAAAATACGGTGAGGACAATGCCAGATACCTGATGGAAACCGAACAGAACTGGATGAAAGAATATCAGTGGGCGACGTATATCGACTGGGGACTCGGCGATTCTGAAAAATGCAGGGAATACACAAAGCGATGTGCGGAATTTCTCGGCTGGAACTACGATGAATTAAAAGGCGACAGTTCGCTGATGCAAAGACTTGTCGACGGCCGGTGGGACACAAGCGAGTTTTTGATTGTAAAGCCGGGCGAAAAAATTGCAGAAGATCTTACCAGCGCCGGAATAATAAAGGCAGAGTAAAGAGAGGCTTCTTTCAGTTATGTATTTAATCAAAATCGTAATTGTGGCGGTCGGCCTGGCGATGGACACCTTTGCGGTTTCAATCGTCAGCGGAAGCACATACAAACAGCTAAACATAAAACACGCCTTCAGAATGGCTCTTTTTTTCGGCGGCTTTCAGGCATTTATGCCGCTGGTAGGCTCACTGGCGGGGCTGACCGTAAAATCATACATAACAGGCTATGACCACTGGGTCGCCTTTGGAATCCTGGCTGCTGTCGGCGGCAAAATGTTTTACGAATCGTTCAAAATCAAGGCTGCACAGGAAAATCTCGACCCGTCCAATATCCTGATACTGCTGGTTCTGGCTGTTGCCACCAGTATAGACGCCCTCGCTGTCGGGGTAACCCTTTCGTTTTTTGGGGTGCCGATTGGAACTGCTGTAACGATTATCGGCCTGATAACCTTTGTGCTTTCCTGGCTTGGCGTTTTTATCGGCAAAAGATTCGGGCACTTTTTTGAAAACAAGATTGAAGCTCTCGGCGGCCTTATTCTCATCAGCCTGGGGGTGAAGATATTATTTGAGCATTTGCTTGCCTGATGTCCTTGCAGAAACTTTGAAAAACAATATAATCAGCTTAATCCGCTTTCATAGGGCAGGAGTTTATGAAACCAAAAGTATTTTTTATTAAAGCTTCGGTCGCGGACGGTGAGAAGATAATCTCTCAAAAGTCCGTCAGGCTGTTTAAGGCGGGCAGGTTCGCCGACCGCTTTAAGGCGAACGATTTTACCGCCGTCAAGGTCCATATCGGCGAGGCCGGCAACAATACGTATATCACGGCGCCGTGTATCAAGGGATTGGTCGATGAACTGCTTGCGTTGAAGACAAAACCTTTCGTTACCGACACCAGCACTTTGTATACCGGCAAAAGACACAATGCCGTTGACCATACTATTTTGGCCTCGAAACATAATTTTGATATGCAGGGGCTGGGCGTGCCGTTTATCGCACCGGACGGCCTGTTCGGGACGTCCGAAACGGCGGTGCAAATCAACGGCCTGCTCAACAAGGAAGTTTTTATCGCCTACGATATTGTCAGGTGTCAGTCTATTCTTTCGATAGCCCACTTCACGGGTCATATTGCCACCTGCGCCGGCGCCACGCTTAAAACTTTGGGTATGGGCTGTGCGAGCAGAAAAGGCAAGATGAGACAGCACGCGGCACTGAAGCCGCAGGTCAAGGACAACTGCACGCTTTGCGGACAGTGCTTTAAGTATTGCCCTGCCGATGCCATCACGCTCGGTGCGGTCAAGGCGCATATCGACAAGGACAAGTGTATCGGCTGTGCCGAGTGCCTGGCGATGTGCAGGTTCGATGCGATAACTTATGATTTCGAGATAGAGAGCGAAATATTGCAGAAAAGTATGGTTGAACACGCAGCCGGGGCGTTGAAAGGAAAAGAAAACTGCTCGGCGTTCTTCAATTATATTATCTCGGTCACAAAAGATTGCGATTGTTTCGATACGCCTGATATGCTTAAAATAGTCGCCGATATAGGCATAGCAGCCTCGACCGACCCTGTGGCGGTTGATAGTGCGGCTTTGGATTTAATAGAGGAAAGCGGCAAAAAGCTGGCAGAGCTGGTGAAAAGCAGCAGACCGCGTCTCGACCCGCGTCATCAAATCCGCCACGCTGAACGCATCGGCCTGGGCAGCGCCGATTATGACCTCGTAGAGATTGATTAGCAGATTCGGAAATTTAAATATGTCACTTGGGCAGATAATAAGAAAAAAACGCGAGGAGCTAAACCTGACCCTCGATGAGGTCGGCAGCAGCGTAGGCTTTTCAAAGCCATACCTGTCCACCATCGAGACCGGCAGGGTGAGACATCCGCCCAGCGACGAGTTGTTAATAAAACTTGAGAAAGCACTTGGGTTTGAACCGGGATTGTTGCTGCACATCGCCCATCTCGAAAGCCTGCCGTCTGATATTCGTCAGGAATACGAATCAGCCAAGGCCGAGAAACAAAAATGGCAGCAGTTTATCAAGAATATCGTTCATTCAAAACCCGATGCAGACAAACTCAATGCGCTTCTTGCGGAAAGCGAGCTGGACGTCAAAGGGGACACTGCCTCGCTGGCGGCAGGCCGATTGGTGCCGGTGATAAACAAGGTTGCTGCGGGCTATCCGAGCGACTTTAACGATTTGGATTATCCTGCCGGGGTGGCGGACGATTATGTTCGCTGCCCGGATTTGCACGACCCGAATGCCTTTGCGGTGCGGGTTGTCGGCGATTCGATGGAGCCGAGGTTCTGCGAAGGGGACATAGTGGTCTTTTCGCCCGTTGCGGAGGTGCATAACGGCGATGATTGTTTCATCCGGTTTTCAATGCCGCACGAGACGACCTTCAAGAGGGTGTTTTTCGAGCCGGAAAACAAGGTTCGGCTTCAGCCGCGGAATGATAAGTATCCGCCGATAATCATTGACGGCAAGCGCATCAACGGCCTCTACCGCGCCGTCATAAAATACGAAAGATTATAGTTATTGAAAAAAAGTGATGTTTATCTGTGAATGATCATAGCTTTTTTATCCTTTGGATAATATAGTACTATCCTCTATAAAGTTACTGGTAAAAAATAGCCGAAGTATATTTATGCTGTGTTCTGATAAAAAGCATCACTGCAGAACAAGGCTACGGAAAACAAAGAAAATATAAGCATAAAAAAGGGTAGGAGAAGGAGAATTATGGGAAATTGGCTTGATTGCACAATATCACCAGGGCAATTTACTGGGGAGTATGCTGTTCAAGGTAAGTTATTTGATGGCACAGGATTTTCGCTGTTTGCGGAGAAGAGTGATATAAAATTCGACAGGGAGCCTACACGAGACAAGCCGGTAGAAGGGCAGAATCGTATCGTCCACTTGGATGAAAAAGATGATTTATTGTTGGTTGCTCTTCCCAAACCGACGTTTGAAAACGGCCAAACAGTAACCATCAAAAGAAGCCAGGCCATCAAGGAGTAATGAGTGATTTTGTCAAACCTTGAAATCCAGAGAGCACTGGATGATAGAAGGCTCATTATTGAACCACAACCCCAGCCCAAAAGACCGGAGATTGGCAAGTATTGTCCGTATGATACCCATTCAGTTGACCTCAGACTTCATTCTGAAATAACAGTCCCTCAGTCCGGTGCATTCGTCTACGACCTAACACAAAGTGGCAGCTTGGCAGAGTTAATTTCCAAGTATTCTGAAAAACGTATTTTAATGAAGAACCAGCCTTTTCACTTAGAACCACAAAAATTCATCCTTGCGAGAACTCTGGAAAAAATTGGATTGCCAATAGGAAAGTGCCCGCCGTACTTAGCCGCTCGAATTGAGGGTAAAAGCAGCAGGGCTCGATGCGGAGTGCTTGTGCATTTTACAGCACCAACCGTTCACCCCGGCTGGGAAGGACCACTAACGCTTGAGATAATTAATCTCGGTCCAACAACATTTGCGCTTCATCCGGAAATGCCGATAGCCCAGTTAATCGTTGAGCAAGTTTGGGGAGATATATTCGAGAAACCAAGCCAGTTCCATAATCAATCAACACCTGAGGGACTATAATAATCATCTACTATTCCGTTTTGTGCGGATTTCCTCGATTATATATTTTGCCCTGCGACGGCCAGGACTAATGCGAAGACCTTTGCGGCGCCGGCTTCTTTTAATGTTTTTGCACACTCATTCAGCGTAGCGCCGGTGGTTTTTACATCGTCTACAAGGCAAACCTTTCTGCCGGCGAAACTATGACCCCGCCGAACGGCAAAAGCGCCCGCAACGTTGGCAGCACGCACAACCGCATTTGCCGTCTGAAATTTGGTCCGGCGAATCCTGACAAGGTCGGTATTTGTCCCTGCAGCGGGATGTTTCAATCTTTTGGCCAGGACCAGCGACTGATTATAGCCGCGAAAAAACCTTCTCGACCAGTGCAGCGGAACAGGCACAAAAAGTTCCACGTCATTGTAAAAAGGGCTGCCCTGCATTGCGGAATCGGCCAGAAAGCCGAGAATCCTGTCCATTTCCGTTCGGCCATTTTTGAAGGCCAGTATCATTTCTCTCAGGCTGTCTGCGTAAATGCCGCTTCTGGCTATCCGGTCGAAATGAAATTCTTCCCCCTGACATTGGGGACAGGCGCCGTTGAGGATTGCGTATCTGCCGGCATCGCGACCGCAGCGGGGGCAATACTCGCCGCCCGTGCAGGAGTGTAATTTGTCCCAGCAGGAGCTGCAAAGGCCGCCTTCGGTCTCGCTGATGTTTTCTTTGCAGTTTATGCACACAGCGGGCCAGAGTAGATGATTTAAGCCTTGCAGGGTAAGAACGGCAGCCCGCTTTAGTCGGCTGGATGTCTGTTTTGGTTTTGTTGCCTGAGTCATTTTATTCCAGGTCATAAGCGCCGTTGTCCTTCGAGAGAAATCCTATTTTCTCCGTTGCGGTTTTATTATACAACTCAAGCTCGTCCTTTCCAGATGAAATGGTGTCGGTGAAACACTCTTCCTGCGAGCCTGTGTGTCCGTCGCACCAGGCGACATTGGTTTTCCCGCGGTGGCGGTATCCCTGCGTGCCGGCAATCTTCAGGCTGCTGTCGGTGTCACCATCCCATATTTGCGGCGCCCGCATAAATTTATTCGCCCCGCTGCTCCACTGCCCATCGCCGAAAAGCGCACATTGTGAGGGTTTGCCGACCTGGTTCAGCCTTGCCGGTATTTCAATGGTTTCATTCTCACCGTGACCGATGTAGCTGGTGTTGTAGTTATAGCCGGTATAAGGGTCGGCCTTGGTGTTGGAACTGCCCTTGAAAGAGGGGCACTGCTGAATTTTTTCAATTGTCTGTCCCTGCCACAATAGTCCCGGCACAACTTCCGTTTTGCCCTGGTTCGTAATAACGGTAAAATCCCAGCAATACTCGAATTTTTTGGCGCCTATTTTCCTCCTGTAGTGGGCTGTCGGGTAGTAATCATCATACATCTGCGTATAGGCCTGCACGGCCATAAACATCTGTCGCAGATTATTCAGGCAGCAGGTCTGCCTGCCCTGCTGGCGGGCATCGCTCATCGACGGCAGCATAATGGCCGTCAGCACCGAGATAATGACGATGACAACCAGCAGTTCCACAAGTGTAAAGGCTTTTCCGGACATTAATTGCATCCAATCGTGCATTTTCGCCAGTTATTGGCCAGCACCGCAAAGTCACGAAAATCGATAACGCCGTCCTCATACAAATCTGCGATTACGGCGGCGTTTTTATAGCTTGTTATATTACACAGCCAATAGTCTCCGAATATCGCCAGGTCGGAATAATCGACTTTACCGTCTACATTGAGGTCGCCTGCGGGGTGTTGGTAATCGCCGCCGCCCACAACATCGGAAAATCCGTCAATCTCTCCTTCACTGGGGCTGATATATTCCACCTTTATATATTTAATCCACTTTCGTCCCGTGTTCGGGTCGACAGCCAGAGCCGCATAATCGCTCGGCGCAAGGTCTCTAAGGTCAAACCCTGTCCCGCCCGCAGAGCCATCATAAAGCTCAATGGCATCGGCGACGGAAAGACCGCTAAAATCGGAAACGCTCAAAGCCGGGTCGACCGGCTTTAACCAGTCAAGCTCCGCAGCCCAACTATTGGCGTCCCTGTTCCACGCAAAGGCGTTTGTCGGAAAGGCCGTGTCACCATAAGGTCCGCTTGCGAAAGAATACCACGGCCCGCCGGCATTCTGTGCCACACTCACCTTTACCGGCTCGGCATTTACGCTCGCAGGATTTGTTAAAAAGCATTGGTCCATATCCGTATCAGGCGTTATGGGGTCTTCGCTGTTGTATCTGAAAAAGGGATTGCCGAACACGATAAAATCAATCCCGTAGAGATTGCCGATGTCATCTGACACTCTGTGGTCAAACCTGATAATGATATATGCGCCGCTTTTTATGGTAACAACTAATTTGCCGCCGTTGGGGTCGGTTTCGTAAGCCGGGCTGACCAGCGAGCAGGCATAAGTCTCTTCCTCCCAGTCATCGTATACCCATCTGGTCGGCTTGCCCAGGACTGAACAGGGGTCGTTGTATGGCGATGAGCCGAACGGCCCGCTGTAACTTACGACCCCGGCGGCAAAATCCGAGCCTGCCGCAGGTATCGTCGACAAAAACAGGATTAAAATGCAGACCGATTTTTTATACATTTTGTACCCTTCTAAACTTCGTAAGCAACAACCCGCCAATGCCAAGCAGTGTTATAGTAACCGGCTCGGGCACCGGCGTTGTCGGCAGATTTGCGGGCGGCCAGGCATCGGTCGTCTGAACGGCCCAGCCGTCCCACGAGCCGTCCGACAACACCCTGTCGGCAAATCCGACCGGCGCATCGGTCCAGTTTGTCCCGTCGCTGCCGGTAAAATATCCCCACCAGTCTGTTGGCCAGCCGTTCTGGCCGACATTCTGGTAGTCGCCGTAGCTGATGGTATTCAGAAATCCGTAGCTTTGTGTGTAATTCATAGTGCCGGCCAAATCCACCGCATCCATCAGGTCTTTGCCGTATTTTGTGCCGGCCTCCCAGCGGTAGCCGAAGGCATAACTTGCCGGCCCAAAGTCGACGACGACCACCGCCTCGTTGCTGCCGCTGCCGGCCCAGTACTCCACCAGGCAGTCGTCAAAGGTATACCCGCAGGCATTTGCAGCGATTACAAACACAACAACCACACTCATCACTCTCCTTGAAGCCATAATTTTTCTCCTTTCCTTCGAGCAAAAACAATAAATAAAAAAGCCGCTGTCCTCACAAAAGAACAGCGGCTTTGACAACAACTTAACTTAACGCCGGCTTGATTTACAGACAACCAATTTGGCCGGCAAGCCACATTTGCGTTCCAAATCGCGAGAACACATAAATGCGTTACCAACCACAGGCAGGTTTTCTGACTTGCGTCTTACCTTAAGACTCCTTCCCATCCATTAACTTGAATAGTGGAACGATTGTCTTCAGGATTTCCGGCTTTTGGGCCGGAGCAGGCGCTTACAGCGGCGCGACCGCCGCGGATTTTAACCGCGTTCCCGTTTTGATTATCCCCGGGCAAATGCCCGAAGACCTGTGATTAGGATATTAACTTTCCAAAAGAGCAAACTGCATTGCTTCTAACAAAACATTCCGCAGCCTTCAAGAGAAAAAATAAAAAATTTTTATTTTCTCATATACGCAACGATACCGGCCAGTATAAGAACAACCAGCACGCATATACCCAGGGCAAATATGAACAGCCACATAAAGCGTTTGTTTTGGCAGGTTATGAGATATTTGAGATACTTGTCACTGGCGGTGAAGGTCTTGTTCATCTGCATAATGCTGTCGGTCTGGCCGGTAATGTTCTGGTTCAGTTTGTTCACCGTCTCACTAAATTTGTTGAAGCCTTCCGCCATTTGCACATCAGCATCGGCAGCGGCGGCAAGCTGATGATTGATATTCACCAGCGCATCGGTCTGCCTGCCGGTCTCGACCGGAATCTTCTCGACCGCATCGATAAATTGCTGCTCTTTAGCAACCGATGTCTTTATCTGCTCAAAAAGCTGCTCGGTGAGCTTTTCCTGATTTTTCACAGCAGCCGGCAGGCTCTCCAGCAGTTCCGGCAGCTTGTTAATTTGATTTATAAGCATCTCTCGCTGAATAATCTGCTGATTCAGATGCTCCCTTATGTCCTGCAGGTTATCAATGAGCTTGTCGAAACCGGCCTGCATTTTTTCGAGAGATTCAGTTTTGCCGGGCGGCGGGACAGGTTTGACCACAACCTGGCTGTTCAGAACGGCCTGTTCATCGGCGGGTGTTTCCGGCGAGTCGATTATGCCGGGACTGATGAGGCCGTCAGCGTTTATATTGGGGTGATGATTCGCAGGCCATAATAAGCTGTTTTTCTGCAGCCAGCGTTTTATCTTCAGGAAAAACTCTTTCATTTGCCACACCTTCCGGAAAACATTATTTAACCCCAGTCAGGGTCGCCGTAAGGCACAGTTCGGCGGCACTATTAGAAATGTTTTCAGCCTTGTGTTCAAGAGGTTTTTGCAGCCTTTCGGTTATTCTTTTTCGGTCAGCAAATAAAGGTTGCAAAATCAGCTTTTTGCTTATATATTAACATCCTTTAGCCGGTTTTCGAAAGGATTATCAAATGAAAAGTGATGTAGCCGATTTTTCTCTTGCGCCGCAGGGCAAAAAGCGAATCTTATGGGCCGATAACGATATGCCGGTTCTGGCATCGATTCGGCAGCGGTTTGCGAAGAGCAAACCCTTAAAGGGCAAAAACGTTTCAGCCTGCCTGCATATAACCGCCGAGACCGCCAACTTAGCCAGGACCCTCAAGGCTGGCGGCGCAAACGTGGTGCTGTGCGCATCGAACCCGCTCAGCACGCAGGACGATGTGGCCGCCTCGCTGGTGAAGGATTTCCAGATACCGGTCTTTGCCGTCTGCGGCGAAAATCGCAGCACTTATTACAAGCACATATATGCGGCAATCGACCATAAGCCGGTGATTACGTTCGATGACGGCGCCGATTTGGTAAACGAACTGCACACCAGCAGGAAAAAGGACAGTTTCAGAATCATCGCCAGTATGGAGGAAACCACTACCGGCGTAATCAGGCTGCGGGCATTGGCCAACGCCGGCAAATTAAAATTTCCCGTCATAGCGGTCAACGATGCCGCCAGCAAACACCTGTTCGACAATCGTTACGGCACAGGCCAGTCGACGGTCGACGGCATTATTCGTGCCACAGATTTATTGATGGCCGGCTCAAAAGTCGTCGCCGCCGGCTACGGCTGGTGCGGGCGAGGCTTCGCAATGCGGGCAAGGGGAATGGGCGCTATCGTGATTGTCACCGAAATCGACCCCGTCAAGGCCATTGAGGCGGTTATGGACGGCTTCGAAGTGATGCCGATGGCACAGGCCGCAAAAGTAGGCAATCTTTTTGTTACCCTTACCGGCAATAAAAATGTCATTCGGGCCGAGCACTTCCGCGCAATGAGGGACGGCGCCATTGTCGCCAACAGCGGGCATTTCAACGTAGAGATAGACATACCCGCCCTCAAAAAGATGAGCAAAAAATTAAACCGAGGCGTCCGCAATCACGTCGACGAATACATACTTAAAAATAATAAGCGCATATTTCTTCTCGCCGAAGGCAGGTTGGTCAATCTCGCCGCAGCAGAGGGACATCCTGCCAGCGTGATGGATATGAGTTTTGCAACGCAGGCCCTCGAAGCCGAATACGTCGTGAAAAATGCGGGCAGATTCGCCGTTGCAGTGCATAATGTCCCCATCGAGATAGAGAACAAGGTATGCACGCTGAAAATGGCGTCGATGTCTGTCGGCATAGACAGGCTCACCGCCGAGCAGATTGAATATCTTGCCAGCAGCGGCGAGGGTACATAAACAACCAGGGTGGAATTTTATATTCAGGCTCTTATATAAAATGCCGACGCCCGGCAAGGCGGGGCTATGAATAATGGCATAAACAACAAACAGACCGAAGAGACGCCGAAAGTGGCGCTGAAATCTTTTATGACTTCAGGCCCTACACTGCACTACAGCCACAGCAACGTCCTGAAGTTCTGGCTGCTTTCCGTAATAACTTTCGGTGTGGCCGCCTCATTCTGGTCGAAGGTGCTGACAGGCTCGTTCTGGATAAGCGGCCTCGACTCCCTGGCCTGGCCTAAAGGATGGTTCCTCGGCCAGTTGGCCATATCGGGCGTGAGCATTTTCGAATACCCCTGGCAGATTCTCGTTCTGGGTCTGCTGATGGGGATACTCGCGGTGGTGCCGGTGCTGGTCTCGCAGCTTACAAGTTTTATTTACTGCCTGCCCTTCATACTAGCGGTCGTTCTGCCCGCGGGCCTGCCCGGCTTTGCGGTCTGCCTGCTGGTAAGCTGCATTGCCGCCGCCTGTCGTCCCCTTCGCTTTCGCTCGCGATTTATCGCCATAGTCCTCTGCACCGCACCGCAGCTTTTCTACTGGGGATATTTCGGCGGCGCAAGGGGACTTGAGCCTCTCAGGTTCGGGTATTCTTTTCTGCCCTGGGTTTGTGCCTGGTTAGTCAGCCTGGCAATCGCAGGCGCCGTTCTCGGTATGGGTCATTTCACTCGTTACCGCCCGGGACTGATTTCTTTGACCACCGCCGTTGTTCTGCTTGCAGCCATAGTTGTGTTTAAGCTAAAAGTGGGCTTCGGCGAGCTCGATTATCAGCTTTATGTCGCAAACAACAACCCTGAGCTGGCTGAAGAATTTCGCGACCACAGCGTAACGGAGGCCCTCGACAAAACGATGGCAAATCCCGCCGTAAGAAAATACCTGACGGGTTTCTTTTACCCCACCGAGCCGATACCCCTTCGCGCAGAGCTTAAAGCCGAAATCCAGGTCCAGCTTGGTTACGACCGCTGGCCAAACTGGTTCATTGTCCCCGATGAGCTGGATTACCAGACGAAAAAACTGTGGCTGCTCGACCAGTACGACCTGTTCATAACCGAAAGGCGCAAAAGCCCGCGAATGCCCATAGCGCTTTACTACAAGGCGTTTTTGACCGAATACAGCCCCGACACGGAGCTTCTCGGCCGGAAGGAGGTTCTGCACTTCTACAGTGACTACCCCTATGAAAGGTCGCGCCAGATATGGTATCGGCTATACAGCGAATTCAGCCAAAGCCCCGAATCGCTGGAGTCGCGATGGCGCATCGCAAAACACTGGGCAGGCCAGGGCAGGTTCGAGCAGGCCGACAACATCCTCACCGAAGCGCAGATTATGCTCGCTGAACAGATGGGCCTGCTCGGAAAAGAGCAGCCGCAGACCGAAACAATGTTCAGCCCCTTCCGCCCGCCTGCCGAATCGGCGATGACGACATTCAAATTGAGCGAACTCCAGATTAAGTTAAGCCGGCTTCGCAGCCTTATAAGCACGGAAAACAGGACCAGTGACCCTGCTTCGGAAAAGCGACTGGCTGATTTTGTTATGCTCAACCCGCACAGCAGGGACTATGACCGGCATCTCGATGAGCTGCTGCGGCAGATGAAGGATAATGACCCTCTCCGCGACAACGTCCTGCTCGCAAAAGCTATGCTCATCCCCGATGAGCAGTTGCAGGCTGATAGTCTCCTCAAACTTCATCGGGAATTTCAGGATGCCGATGGCGGTATGGATGCGTTGTATGAGCTGGCTCTTTTGCAGATTTCGCAGTGGCGTCAGCAGAGCGAAGCCGGCGTCGAGCAGAAGAAAAAATATCTGACGCAGGCAAGGGCCACGCTGACAAGTTTCATCAGCTTATATCCTGACAGCATTTATATTGAGCAGACCAAAAAGAACCTCGAAGGCCTGCCCTCCGCAGATTAAAACCTCCCTTTTCCGCATTATTTAGGTTTTTAAAGATATTTAGCCTGCCGTTTCACGGCGGGTTTTTTCACATTTCGGACAAACTTGTTTTTGTTAAGATGGGCGGGATTTGGCGATTACAGGGTTTTCGTGCTTTGTCTCGAATTAGCGCCAATTATCTCGAATTGCTCTCGAATTGTCTCGAATCACTCTTGAATTGCTCTCGAAATAGCGCCAATGGTGCGCCAAATTGCTTGAATTGTGCTGAATTTGGGGGTCTGTTTTTTGTAAGTAATTGTTTGGCAAAGAGTTAGATGTCTGCGACGGGCGGTTGTTGAAGAAAATAACGCAGGTTCGACAGGGGCGGCGGGAATTCTGCCGGGGCGATGGTAGTTTCGTTTCATTTCCACTTGAGAACTCCAAATGCTCTTTAGCCAAGAATTGGTGGGGTTATGACCCCACCCTACATTTTATTTCATACAATATGGGGATGTAGAGTCTTCCCATAATTGGGCGGAGAGGCGCGTTTGGGGTGAAAAAACAGGGGATAGGGGTTAGGGTATAGGAGATACGAGGGAAGGTAAGTTGTTATGGGATAAGGAGTAAGGGGATTTGTCCCGATTTATCGGGATTTGCGGGATTTTTTATTACCTCCCTGCGTTTTTGATTGACCCGGCTACGCCAAGGCTACGCCGTGGCAGGCAGGAAACCAGGAGGGGGGGAATTGAATTTCGAATGCAGAAGGAAAAAGATAAAAAGGGGTGGGGAAATTTGCTGTTGAAAAAGGTCGCAGTTTGGGTAGAATTGGGGGCATCCAAAAATTAAAAGGTAAAGTAGGCGACTGGCCATAATTTTTAATAGGATGAATATGGAAGAAACTTTTGATGCTAGAATCTACAAAAACATTCCCTATGACGATCTACTAATTTTTGCGCTCTATTCTATCATACAGAAAAATCTTGATCCGAACTTTGAAAATCTTGTTGTTGAATGTTATACATTATTTCCTGAAAGATTTGGATTGCCAGGGTATATTGAAAAATATCCAGATTCTGCGCAGGTAGAAAAAAGTTGGCTCCGATGTCGAACAGACAAAAGGTTAATTACTGGCAACAAGGCGCAAGGATTTGAGTTGACGGCAAGGGGTATAGAGACGGTGCAGAAAGTCCAAAAGAGATTAGGGGGAAAAACCATAAACACAAAAAAATTGCTAGAAATCAAGGGTGACCGTCGTACTAAAACAGGTCGTTTAGTAAAGCAATTGGAAAGAAATGGAAATTTCAAGGAATATTTGAAAAATGGGACAAGTACAGCGATTAACGAATATGAGTTTTGCGATTTAATCTATAGTACTTTAGATACTTTGCCGGAAACACGAAGAAAAAATTTACAGCAACTTAAAGATGCAGTTCAAGATTATAACCGAAGTGATTTACTAGATTTTCTAAAATTTTGCGAGATGAAATTCGTACATCTTCTATTTTCCGATAAGGAACAAGGGCGCGAATATACCGGTGGTATGAGGAAAAGAAAAATCAAGGATTAATAACTTGGCTAATTATGAGTATAGCTGTTAAAAGAAAACTTTATATTGAGCATCGTGTTGCTGAACAACAGGCGCGAGCTACCATTAAAAATAATCCAGTATTAGCATTAGTTGAATTGGTCACTAATAGCGACGATTCTTGCAAACGTCTCGTAAATAAAGGATTCAAAGCAGATGGAAGAATAATCATTGAATTTGTAAGGAAACGCCACGGTTCAATCATCCGAGCAATAGATTATGCCGAAGGTTTCGACGAAAAAAAAATGGATGAGAGAGTCGGCGGTTACGGTGGAGATACAAGTGAGTTTACGGAAAAAGAAGTAGGCCGAGGATATTGGGGACGTGGATTAAAAGAAGCAATGATTGCTATGGGATTTGGCCGTGTGGAATCAATCAAAGACGATTATTTGAATGAATGCACTCTAGAGCATTTAGATTATAAGCGAAATTACCCTGTTAAAATCACTAAAAAGAAAAGGAATGAATTAGGAATAAAAGAAAACGGGACTATAGTTACACTTAAGGCAATAAATGAAGGTATACGTATTCCACAATTTGAAACCCTCAAGCATTCTTTAGAGTATTTTTACAGTTTACGGGACATTATGAGTAATGGGTTGCGAGAAGTAGTACTCATTGAAAAAGATTCTCGGAATAAGATTAAAAGGCAAGAAAAGTTGGCTTATATCCTTCCCAAAGGGAATATGTATTCTCGCAAGACTGTTCTCCTTCCAGAATTTAGTGATGCGAAAATAGAGTTAGAAATGTATAGAGCTACTGAAGCTTTAAGTGGATATGAGGATGAGGGTCCCTTGCGAGAGAACGGACTTTTGATTCGGTCCAAAGGAGCAATACTTGATATAACTCTCACAAGAAAGTTTGAGGGAAACGATTATGCTTCTAGAATCTTTGGACATGTAACATGCGATTATATTGACTATCTGTTACGAGTTAAAAAGGAGCCTATTATACGAGCGGATAGAGCAGGCATGGATTGGACTCATTCTTTTTCAAAAGCTCTTGAATCGTCTCTTATAAAAGAAATATCCATTTATGTTAAAGATGAGGAAGAAAAAACCAAAGAAAGCGAAAGGAGAATAGAGAGTGAAAAAACTCGCAAAAGATATGAATCTTCGCTACCAGAATTAAATAAAATCGCAAAGGAAGAATTAGGTAAAGAAGAAGGCGAGGGAGAAGGGGAAGGTGAAGGATATACACAAATTTTGCCTCCGAACGGATTTGATTTTATGCCTGACTATGTCCAAATAGTAGTTGATAAAGAATCCACTTTGACTCTCAAAGCCTTAGTTCCAAAAGTAATTACTTCTGGGTCTATAGCAAATATTTATAGTGACACAACAGAGATAATTGTAATAAGTAACAAAGTTGCATTTGATGAAAAAGATGCAAATCCCGATAATGGGCTAGTCATTAGTCATATCAGAATTCTTGGCAAACAGGTAGGAGCCGAAGGTATTGTTACTGCTGAAGTCAGTGGGCACAAGGCGGAAATATTAATTAAGGTTGTTTCGCGAAGGAAACCCATTGAAACCCAAGAACAAAGGAAAAGTGGACTTTTTAAGAGTTTTGAGTTTAGTCCTATCGCGGATCCGCATCAGAGAGTTAAATTTGAGAGGAATAGCGGTAAAATAATCATTGCAACAAAAGCCCCATCGGTAGAGATATATTTTGGACCTAATGGAGAGGGACAAGAAGAAGGGCATTGCCAAGTAATGCTATCTGAACTTGTTGTTGAGGCAGTATGCAGAGAAATCGCACGTAGAAAAATTGAATTTGGCAAAGAGCCATTTTTAGGCGAGGCCTCGGAGGCTATGAATGTTGTACATAACAGATTGATCAATAAATACGCGGAAAAGATACACCATCTATTAGTTGAAAAGAGGTATCATAGATAAGATCTGCAGTTCAATAAATGTAATTTACCATTATAAAATCACCACCACTGCACTTGCCGGCATGTTTTGCAGGAATGACATTCATCAATTAAGCTATAATGCAAGGCCGATGAAATGCCCTGATGAGATAATAGTTATGTTCGTTTGAAGCAGTCCAAGGGTGGTTCAGGAGAGAACATCGAAGGCATCTCGTAGGGTAAATATCTCACAGGGTAAACTGTCGCATTTCATCGGCGTAAATTAATATAACTTTTCACCATATAGTCTGGTAAGATAGTTTTATGAGTAAGTTTTATTATGTGTATGTTCTGCAATCGGAGAAAGACCATAAATTTTATATTGGTTGTGCGAGCAATATCAAAAAAAGATTAGAGGAACATAACAGCGGCCAAGTTTCGACAACAAGAAACAGGCGGCCATTAAAACTAATTTACTGGGAAGGATGTCTAAATCAACAAGATGCCGCCAGTCGAGAAAGATATTTGAAGACAACGTGGGGCAAGAGATATATAAAAAGCAGATTACAAGAATACTTTGCCCTGTGACCTCTATGAGATAGTAATTGGGCGGACACGCAGGTTTGCCCCTACAAAAATCATACAATAACAAAGGACGTGGCAGAACCAAAGTGAAAGTCGAGCATAAACGAGGAATCGTGCCCAATGGTATTTTGGATTCCTATCTTGTCCTTGTAAGCCCATCGCCACACGACCGGCGACGGGCATACAAGGACTTCGGCAGGATACTTAATTTAAGGGCACGGGGGTTTTGTAGATAGATTGGAAACGGTAACTCTCAGTTAATAAACCCACCGGACCCCCGGTTTGTCAATTCAAAGAAGCTCACCTCGAGGGCAGGTAAACCGGCGGGCGGGTGGGTTTTCGGATTGAGATATTAACTCTCTCGAAGTCAGGTAAGGAAGAAGCACTCCTCACGTTTGCAACCCAGGCCAATAGGTGTTGGCGTGAAGTGTAAAGTGAAGATGTTGGGTGTTGAGAAGGGGGATGTATCCCCCTTAAACCCTCTCGGAGAAGGATATAGGATTTGTAGAATGAGCGATTTGCCTATATTCATTCTGCCTATCCTGCATTACTGGATTCCTGCCGGTGTGGGAATGTGAGATAAATTATTTACCCTGTGGATAAACCACAGGGCTTGCGGATACGGCGGTTTGAATGGAATAAGGGTCGGACCCCGGCCAATGAATTGCCGGGGCAGGCCCCCGACTACAACATTCGAGGGCAGGCAGGTCGGACCTGTAGGACGTTTCGGACGGATGTCGCAGCCTTACAGGAAGATTGGTGCGGGGTTAAATACAAACGCAGGGGGTTAATCTGCCGAGATGGCAGGGGAAGAAGGTTTTGGCAGGCGAGGGGCAGATAAATTATGATGTTGTAACAGCCCTTACAGCAAGGGGTTATAAAAATAAAGACTGTCAGGGGGAAACTGGCACGGGGTTTGCAGTTTATAAGAGGTTGTGGTTTATAATCAGTCAAAGTTAGAAGAGGTAAACGTTCTGGCCAGTTCGGCGGGGTGGGCGTGGCCAGTGGCGCTGAACCAGATATTCCGGCCAAGAGGCGTCAACCTGCTGATGGCGGAAAAGGCCGACGAATTCGTCAACGTAATCAGCAAACGGCGGATTCATACGGCGATTGTCGACCGCGACAGTGAAAAAAGCGGCGGGATAGCGACGGTGAGGATTATCCGGCTGACATATCCGCTGCTTCCGTGTATAATGCTGGCCGGCGAGGTGAGCCAGGCGGTGTTGAGCGAGGCGCTGCAGTTGGATGTTTTCAGCGTTATCAGCAAGCCGGTAGATATGAGTATTTTACAGAAGCAGTTGAACAGGTTGTTTGTGAAGGTGTATGACAGCGATATATTCGGGTAAATAGAACAGCGAGGGAAATCCTAAATTCTAATATCGAAATCCTAAACAAATTCGAATGTTCAAAATACGAAATTCAAAAAGAGATTGCTTCGTCCGCTTGCGGCGGACTCGCAATGACGTATCAAATTATAGAATTAAGAATTGTAAAGGAGTAAAGACAAATGAAGATTAGGCCATTAGGAGACAAGGTGCTTGTAGAGCGGCTGGAGGCGGAGAGCAAGACGGCGGGCGGGATAGTCCTGCCGGACACGGCGAAAGAAAAGCCTCAAAAGGGAAAGGTAATCAGCACGGGCAAAGGGAAGGCGCTGGAGGACGGGAGTATCAAGGCGATGCAGGTGAAGAAGGGTGATATGGTGCTTTTCACCAGCTATGCGGGCAGCGAGGTGAAAATAGACGGCAAAGAGTACCTGATAATGGAAGAGTCGGATATTATGGCGGTGTTGGAAGATTAGCGGACAGCGGGTAGCGTATAGCGTATAGCGGATAGGAAAGGAAATCCGAAACTCTAATATCTAAATCCTAAACAAATTCAAATGACCAAAATACAAAATTCAAAACGAGATTGCTTCGCTTCGCTCGCAATGACGTCCCGATAAATTGTGAGGCATATCTCAAAAAAAGTTTGTAGAAAATAGGGTATATCATAAGGAGAAAAAAAGATATGGCAGCGAAAAAGATAGCTTATGGAGTAGATGCACGGGCGGCGATACGTGAAGGCGTGCGGAAACTTGCGCATGCGGTGAAGATAACATTAGGGCCGTGCGGCAGGAACGTAATTTTAGAGAAATCATACGGTTCGCCAACCGTGACCAAGGACGGAGTGACAGTGGCCAAGGAAATCGAGCTGGAAGACGCATACGAGAATATGGGTGCGCAAATGGTCAAGGAGGTGGCGTCGAAGACGTCGACCGTGGCGGGCGACGGGACGACCACGGCAACGATACTGGCTGAGAGCATCTATGTCGAGGGGCTGAAGAACATAACGGCAGGGGCAAACCCGATGCAGGTCAAGCGCGGAATCGATATGGCGGTCGATACGATTGTCAAGGAACTGCAAAAGATGAGTATACAGGTCGATTCGAGCAAACAAATCGAGCAGGTGGCGACGTGTTCGGCGAACCAGGACGTGGAAATCGGCAAGAAGCTGGCTGAGGCGATGGACAAGGTGGGCAAGGACGGCGTCATTACGGTCGAGGAAGGACAATCACTTGAGACGACTGTCGAACTGGTTGAGGGAATGCAGTTTGATAAGGGGTATTTAAGCCCGCACTTTATCACGAATCTGGAGAATATGACGGTCGAGCTGGATAAGCCTTATATTTTGATTTATGAGAAGAAAATCAACTCGGTGAAGTCGCTTGTGCCGCTACTGGAGAAGGTGGCGAAACAGGGAAGGAGCCTGCTGATTATTGCAGAGGAGATTGAGGGTGAGGCGCTGGCGACATTAGTGGTCAACAAGCTGCGCGGGGTGCTACAGGTTGCGGCGGTTAAGGCGCCTGGGTTCGGCGACAGGCGAAAGGCGATGCTCAGTGACATTGCGATACTGACCGGCGGCGAGGCGGTATTCGAGGACCTCGGGCTGCAATTGGAAAATATCGAATTAGACCAGCTCGGCAGGGCAAAGAAGATTACGATAGATAAAGATAACACCACCATAATCGAGGGTGCGGGCAATTCGAAGGACATCAAGGCGAGGATTGAGCAGATAAAGGCGGAGATTGATAAGTCGACCAGCGATTATGATATTGAGAAGCTGCAGGAGCGGCTGGCGAAGCTGGCGGGCGGGGTGGCGCAGATTCACGTTGGTGCGGCGACCGAGGCTGAAATGAAAGAGAAGAAGGCACGCGTGGAGGATGCGATGCACGCCTGCCGAGCAGCGGTTGAGGAAGGTATTCTGCCTGGCGGCGGAGTAGCGATGCTGCGGACACTTGCGGCGCTGGATAAAATAAAAGTGAGCGGCGATGAGAAAATCGGAATCGATATCGTGAAAAGGGCGGTAGTTGCGCCGATAAAGCAAATCGCTGAGAACGCCGGTCTTGACGGGTCGATTGTGGCGCAGAAGGTGATGGAAAGCAAAGAGAAGAATTTCGGATATGATGCGCTGCGGAAGGAATACGGCGATATGATTAAGTTTGGTGTGATTGTGCCGACAAAGGTAGAGCGGGCGGCTTTGCAGAACGGGGCGTCGATTGCATCGCTACTGCTGACGACGGATGCGATAGTCAGCGAGATACCTGAAAAGAAGGAGGCGCCTGGGATGCCACCCGGCGGCGGGATGTACTAAGAAAATTAAAATGTAAAAATCAAAGAGCAAAATTGTGGAACTTTTTAAAACCCCGCAATAAATCACGGGGCTGAATATCAAAAACAATTTTATCAAGGCGTGTTTGATTATTGAAACGCGTGTTACAGGCCGATAAGAAGGCGGGCGGCTGAAAGGCTTCCCGCCTTTTTTTATTCTGGGAAATTTGGGGGAAAAAGATAAAATCTGATATGTGGGTTTTTCAGGATATTGGACGATATATAAGAGGTTAGAATTTAGAGTGTAAAATTAAGGAATTGGGCGGTGAGTGATACAGAGTTTAAGATAGAGCCTGGGCAGAGGATAACGCGTCTGCCGCCGTATTTGTTTGCGAAGCTGAATGCGTTAAAGCTGGCCAAACGTCAGCAGGGGGCTGATATTATCGATTTGGGGATGGGCAATCCTTCGGACCCTGCGCCGCAGATTGTGGTGGAGAAACTTTGCGAGGCGGCGAAAGACCCCCGCAATCACCGATACAGCGCATCGAAGGGCATCAGGAACCTGCGAAAAGAGGTGGCGAAGAAGTATGAACGGCTGTGGAACGTGCAACTTGACCCTGACAGCGAGGTGGTGGCGTGTTTAGGCTCGAAAGAGGGGTTTAGCCATATGTGCCTTGCGATGCTGGGAGCGGGCGATACGGCGATTGTGCCGGACCCGGCGTTTCCGATACATACATACGCGGTGGCGCTGGCGGGTGCAAATGTGGTAACAGTGGCTTTGGGAACCGATGAGAAGTTTATCAATACCATAGCAACGGTCTGCGAACAGTTGTATCCCAAGCCGAAACTGTTGATTTTGAATTATCCGAATAATCCGACGGCGATGACGGTTGATGAAGGGTTTTTTGAGATGGTGGTGGATTTGGCGAAGCGATTCGGGATAGCGGTGATTCACGACCTTGCATACGGGGAAAATTGCTTCAATGGATACAAGGCGCCGAGCTTTCTGTCGGCCAAGGGGGCGAAGGATGTGGGGGTGGAATTTACGACGATGAGCAAGCCGTATAATATGGCGGGCTTTCGGATAGGTTTTGCGGCGGGCAACAAGGATATGATAAATTACCTTGCGACGATAAAAAGCTACTATGATTACGGGATATTCCAGGCGGTGCAGATAGCGGGGATTATAGCGATGCGGAACTGCGATAAGGATATAGTGGTTCAGAATGAAAGATACCGCAGCCGGCGTGATGTGGTGTGCGAGGGGCTGGCGAAAATCGGGTGGGAGGCGGAAAAGCCGAGAGCGGGAATGCTTGTGTGGGCGAAGGTCAATCCTGAACATTCGAGGGGCAAAGGCACAATTGATTATGCAATGGACCTGATGGAATATGCGGAGGTTGCGATAGCGCCTGGGCGAGCTTTCGGGGAAAACGGCGAGGGCTATATGCGAATAGCGCTTGTGGAAAATGAGCAGCGTCTGCGGCAGGCGATTCGGAATATCACGCGGTTTGTGCAGCAAAGGCCCATAAAAAAGGCCAAAGGAGGCAAACAGCCCCAATAGCAGTGCATCGTGCGGGGTGCGTATTTTGTATATTGCAAAGCGGGGATTTTGTCTGCGAAACAGCGATGAAAAAAATTTTTGAAAAAATTTAAAAAAACACTTGACTTATTCAAACCAATCTGGTTAAATGATAATAACAGCTTGGGGGCTGTAGAGAAAACTCACCAGTAAATTGTTTTTGTGTTTTTATTTTTGTGTTTTTCTAATTAGCTTTTGTCTGATTAGAGCTTTTATAAGTTTACATTACTAATTAGGGGTTGAGAAAACTCAAGATGCTGTGGTTTGCGCTTTCGGGAGAGGCGCCAGCACAGCGGGCGGTTGCCGCATAAGCGAAACTGCCGACTTTCGGGTGGTAGAAGACTCATATTCGGGTGAAAAAACTCAACAAATTGAGCCGGAGAAGGTCTGCGCGTGTAAAACGCAGCGAAGCAATAAATGAGTTTTCTGTCATTTTCGGAAGGAAGGTGAATGATGAGAAAGAAAGAAGCGGGGTTGACAAAGGGGCTGATGAAAAGGCTGATTTTAACAAGTTTGTGTGTTTTGATTGTTACGGGGACAAGTTTCGGCGACTGGCCCACACCCAAATGGGTACAATTGCCTAATGAGACCTCATACGGGATGGATGTCCGGATGGACCGGAATGATGAAGTTGAGCGTGTTTTGGCCGACGATTTTTTATGCGCAAGTACGGACAAAATCACCGACATTCATTTTTGGGGCTCGTGGAAAGGCGATGTGGAGGGTGTAATTAAAAACATTCACCTGAGTATTCATGAGGATATTTCTGCCAGCCAATCCCAATCATACAGCAGGCCGGGTGAACAACTGTGGGCGATGGATTTTGGTTCGAGTCAATTTACCAAGCGGCTTTACAAAGATATATCGCCGAGTTATGAGCGATGGCTGGACCCCATCAATCAACAAAGTTATCAGCGGGAAGGTGACCAGAAAATATGGCAATACAACATAAACATTGACCCATCACTTGCCTTTGAACAGCAAGGGACGGCGGAAGAGCCGAGAGTTTACTGGCTGGATGTGTATGTAGAGACCAACGGGGGAGGAGAATTTGGCTGGAAGACCTCATCGCAGCACTGGAACGATGATGCGGTTTGGGGTGTTCCTAATCCTACGGGGCAACCTGGCATATCGTGGAGTGAGCTAGGGTATCCGTACAGTACTCCGCCCTGGCAGGGGAGTTCAGTTGATTTTGCATTTGTGGTTACGCCAGAGCCAGGGACGATTTTGCTGCTGGGGACAGGTTTGCTGACAGTCATTTCCAGAAGAAGGAGATTTAACAATATGGCCCAAAGGCGGAGAACTTGCGTTTTTGGGGAAACAAGTAATGAGGCAGGTAATTTTAAAGGAAGCGAAAGATGAGGGTGATTAGAAAATTCGGTTTTTTAATCGTGTTTATAGCGGCGGCTTTATTTGCACAGGCCGCGTCTGCGGCGATGGTTTATCTGCCGGACAGTTCCTATACGAGGGACGGTATCTGGCAGGGGACATCACACCGCAATCAGGACGGTTACAACGTGTGGGTGGACTACGCGGCATACGACACCCAGATGCAGGGGTTATCGGCAGAGGAGGTGGCGCTTTTTGACAAGCTGGACCTGCCGGGTCAGTATATCTACGCATACGAGGTGTTTTGTGCGCAGGGGGATTATGAAGAGCTTGCAAACTTCTCGGTATTCAGCGTCAGCGGCAACCCAATGGACGTGATTGCGGACAGCATCGGCTCGAGTGAGGACCCGGACCACGGCGGCGTAAAGTCAATCAATGAGCACTTTGCCGATTCGAACAAAAAGGGCGTCTGGGAATTTGAATCGGGCAGTCTGATAGCCGGCAAATATTCGTGGTTTCTGGTTTTTTCCAGCGATGCGTCGCCGGTCAAGGGCGACTACGAGGTTAAACAGCGTGAAGGAGATTTTCCCACTCCTAGTGATGAAATACCTGAGCCTGGAACGCTGATTTTGTTTGGTATAAGCGCTGTCCTGATGCGGCTTGGGAAAAGAAAAAAGTTTGCGCAATAAAGACAGGCCTGGTTGTGGAATCAGGATTTGCGGTAAGAGGGATGATGAAAATTAAGAAGATATTCACAGGAACACTAACGACGGCGATGGTTGTTGCGATTATTTCCGTCGTTTTTGCGGGGTCGGCGTATTGTGAGCCTGATAGTATCGCTCTTTTTGTTCAGGAGACACCTGCCGGTGCGGGCAAAATAAGTCCTGGGACGGGGGTTCATCATTTCGAATCCGGTGAGCAGGTTGTTCTGACGGCAGTTCCGAAGGCGGGATACCAATTTGTCCACTGGCTGGGAGATGTGAGCGACCCTGCGGCAAGCAGCACCATAACATATCTTACATCGCCGAAAATAATTATTGCGGTATTTGAGCGTGTCAAATACGAATTTCTGGCTATGGAAGGTGAGACGGAAAGTATGGGTGGAAGTAATTTAACACGCAGCGGTGAGGAGGGCGGCGGCGGCGGATTTGCAGGCGGAGGAGGCCCAAGGCCGTCTCATCCGCACTCACACACACCCGAGAAGCCGGAAGATAAGAAAGGCGATTTTCCGGTGCCGAAGGAAGGAAATGATTTTCCAGTTCCCGATGAGCCGATACCGGAGCCGGCGACGGGGATATTGATGATTTTGGGAAGCCTGGCGGTATTGAGCAGGCGTAAAACAAAGAAAGCGGTCAGTAATGATATTATTTAGGAAGTTACGGCAGGAGATTATGCGTGTTGGGAAGATGCAATTATCCCCCCAGCCCCCCAGCCCCCCCATAAAGCGAATTATGCCGGAGAAAGAAATTTAATTTGAGGAGAATGTCAAAAGTATACCTTTTTGGATTTTAGTAAATTTAAGTTATCGCCAGCAGGTTTGGCGGGGAGAGAAAAGCCGAAAGACAGTCTTTCGGCTTTTTATTTACTTAGACTGACTGATTTTTTTGATTCGACTTAGCTCGATAGCGCTCAAAGCCGGTTTTTTTCAGAACGACTTTTTTTGTATATCGGTGTTCGTATGTTGTGTTGCTTATGATGCGAATGCGGGGGAGAGTTCTTTTGCGGGGTGAGATTTTTTTTCGATGTTGTATTGTTTGACTTTAGCGTAGAGGGTTGCGCGGGTTATTCCGAGAAGGGAGGCGGCCTGAGTTTTCTGCCAGCCGGTTTCCTGCAAGGCTCGTGCGATTAGTTCACGCTCGGCCTTCGAGAGCGAAAAATCCTTGTTCTGAGCGGATGATAGGCTGTTTGCGGAGAGGTTGTGCTCAAAGGGATTGATAATGATGCTGCTTAAGCCGACTTTATCGGTTGTTTCCAGCAGGATGGCGCGTTCGATGACATTTTTTAGTTCGCGGACGTTTCCGGGCCAGGGGTGTTTTTGCAGGGCTTCGTGAGCAAATTTGGTGAGAGAATTTATGGAGCCTTTCTTATGGGGGCAGACGGAAGAAGTTTTTAGGAAGTAATCAGCGAGCAGTTGGATGTCGTCTCTTCTTGCCGGCGAGCGGAGTGGAGCGATAGCGATGGGGCAGGTTGCGAGACGGTAGTAAAGGTCTTTTCTGAATCGACCAGCCTCTGCTTCTTCGTGTAGGTTTCGGTTGCTGGAGGCGATTATGGTGGCGGTGCAGGGGATTTCCTTAGTGCCGCCGACTTTTCGGAAGGTTTTTTCCTGCAGGAGTCGCAGGAGTTTGGCCTGGAGGTCAGCGGGGATTTCGCTAATTTCATCGAGGAGGATAGTTCCTTCGCCAGCCATTTCGAGGAGGCCAGTTTTTTCGGAGTCTGCACCGGTGAAGGCACCTTTTGTGTGGCCGAACAGCTCGCTTTCGAGGAGGTTGGCGGTGAGTGCGGCGCAGTTGGCGGCGATGAAGGGTTTTCCGGGATTTCTCAGGTTGTGCAGTGCCTTTGCGACGAGCTCCTTTCCGGTGCCGGTTTCTCCGACGATGACTATGGGGTCGCAGCGGCTTGAGGCAACGAGTTTAATCAGTTTGATTGTCTCTGCGATGGCTTTGCTGCGGCCGACTATGGAGGCAGAAGCGGCGCAATCCTCGATGAAGAAGTCATCGATGTTTTTTGCAGGGGGAGGGACGTTGGAATTGTTTGCAATTTGCGAGGCGATTTGCTCCAGCCGATGGTAATCTTGTTTACCCTGGAGGTAGTCATAGGCCCCGGCTTTTATAAACTCTTCAGGAGGCATAGTGAGGTTTTCGTTGCTGCCGGCGATGATGATGCGGAGGTTTGTCAGGCTTATTTTGTTGAGGAATTCGCGAATGTGAGCAGGGGAGAAGCTGTGGTCGAAGATGATTAAATCTGGGTTTGTGGTTTCGGTGATGTCCAGGGCTTCGGCGAGGTCGTCGGCGACGAATATTTCCTGACCGACCTGCCGAGCCAGTTGTTGAATTTCGGGTTCTTTACTTATTGTAACAATTCTGCGTAAGACCATCTGTGTTCCGAAAGATTTACAAATATGATGATTGCGATATTGTTACACAACAGAACAGACGTCCAATAAATCGGCAGAAAGAGGGGGACAACTTTAACTTTTTATGGGACTGGGCGGTAATTTGGTGACATATATTTTCCGGCAGGAGGGTCGTTTTCCCTATAATTTTATCGGACGTATTTAAGTTTTAAGGTTGTGGGATTGATAATAAAGGGGTGTCCCTTTTTATAGGACGTTTTTGTAACTGACGAAAGATAGGAGATGATTGGTAAGTGAGCGGCAGGAATTTCCAGAAGGTGGAAAAAATATCCTTTTAGAAACAGGGGTTAATTACAGGGCTTGTTAAATTTTAAGTATTTATAAGTATCTGTTTTGACAACAGGTTATGGATATTGGTTTCATAAATTGTTTTGTTGTGGCACGGCAATTGCTTATTTATTGCTCGTTTGCAGCGCTTCGGTGTGAAGCGTGTGAAAGAATAAAGGAGTGGAAAATTTATGGCAACAACATCAGCGATAAGCTCGGCAAGCGAAATCCAGATGAATTTTATGAAGATACTGGTGGCCCAGCTTAAGAACCAAAATCCATTAGAGCCTATGGATAATAATGATATGACGGCGCAGCTTGCACAGCTATCGCAACTGCAGCAGCTTGAGACAATGAACGCAAACTTACAGTCGACGAATTCGAGTTTTGCAAGCGCTCTTGCCTTTGCCGGCCGCAACTATGCCAATTCTCTGATAGGCAGGAATGTGACGTTCCTTGCGAATGCAGGGACAGAGACCCCGCAGGAGATGAACGGGAGAGTAAAAGAGGTCCTTAATGACACTGACGGGAAAATCGTTCTAGGAATAGAAACGGCGAATGGGAAGTATACGCTGCCTTTGGATGGCGTAATATCGGTTAAGGAATAAAAATCGGAATAAATTTAGGGATATAAGGAGAAACGAAAATGAGTTTTGCATTGTCATCAGGAGTTTCGGGGCTGCAGGCACATCAGAAGATGCTTGATGTTGCCGGTAATAACCTTGCCAATATCAATACGACGGCGTTCAAGGCCAGCCGAATAGCGTTCTCGGAGTTGTTGAGCGAGACAATAAAGAAGGCATCGGGGCCTACAACTCTCCTCGGCGGCACAAATCCTATTCAGATTGGCACCGGTGTTGGAGTGTCAGGCATAACCCCGAATATGACGCAGGGTAACATCGTAAATACAGGCAATCCCCTGGACTTGGCGTTAGAAGGGAGCGGGTATTTTGTGATGAGTGACGGCTCGCAGACGTTCTACACTCGTGCGGGTGCATTTGCGGTTGATGCAGATTCGAATCTGGTCGACGCTTCTACCGGATATTTTGTTCAGCGTGATAATCAGGTCGAAGGAATCGGCTCGGTAGAGGGAAGCGACAATATTTTTGTGCCGTACGGTACTATACTGAAGGCAAATGCTACCTCGGAGATAGACATAGCCGGCAACCTGGGGGCGGATTCGTCGTCCACAGTACAGACACAGGTGGTTACATCGGATACCGCTTATACCT
>Ga0315283_10000022_pt1 | contig 77784 bp, 92 predicted proteins | sample YL17G09_0_MG_FD_204541 | JGI IMG/M metagenome (GOLD analysis project Ga0315283, IMG submission 204541) | Sediment microbial communities from Yellowstone Lake, YNP, Wyoming, USA - YL17G09_0 | ecosystem: Environmental > Aquatic > Freshwater > Lake > Sediment | place: USA: Wyoming | collected...
CAGCGACCTGCCTTTTGCCTTTTTCTACGCCCAAAGAAAACGAAATAATCCCGGTGATGATAAACCCGATAATCAAAAGTATTGTCTTTTCGTATTTACGGATATGGTTAAAAAAGTTATTTCCCCTGTGCACCAGGAAATCAGTATCAGATTTACCTTGCCCAAATAATTCTAATTGTGAAAAGTTTCCTTTTTCCATCGTCATTACTTATTATATATCTTTTAGTTATTCAGTTTCAAGTAGTTTTTTGTATTTATTTTTTTAGCTACCTTTAAAAAGGCCTCGACAATTCTGGGGTCGAACTGAGTTCCGCTTTTCTTTTTAATCTCTTTTAAGGCGGAATTGATACCCCTTCTCTCGCGGTATGGCCGGCCATAAACCATGGCCTCAAAGGCATCGGCAACCGCCATAATGCGCGCGCCTTGGGGAATCTGGCCTTTCTTTAATTTAGAAGGATATCCCGTTCCATCGTATTTCTCATGATGATGCATAATAATCGACACCACCGGCTTTAAAATCTGTATCGGCCTTAAAATCTGCGCCCCTTTAACCGGGTGGCGTTTAATAATTCTGTATTCCCGCGGCGTAAGTTTTGTTGTCTTAGTGAGTATCTCTAAGGGGATATCTGCTTTTCCCGCATCGTGCAGGAGACTAGCAAACTTAAGGCTCTCAACCTGTTTCTCGTCAAGGCGCATCTCGTGGGCAATCGCCACTACCAAACGGCTAAAATAAGGCGAATGCGTATACTCTTGGGGAACGCGCATATCCAATAAAAAAGCTAATGATTTTATGCTTCCCAAAACTATCCTCTGCTGCTCTTCATAAAGCTGCAAATTCTTCAGGCCTATTATCGCCTGTTCTACCACCGTGGTCAGCAATTCCTGATCAAAATTATCAAACGGGGCATCGTTTTTGTTACGCTTAATAATGATTAATCCGATTATGTCTTCGGCAACCAAAGGCATAGCCAACAGATGCTCGTTTTTGATTGAAGAGATTGTCTTAATAACTTTTTTCCCTATCCTGTTAGATATACCTGCCTTCTTATCGACAATATATCTTTTTCTATCGCTTATCAGGCATTTAAATACAGAATATTTTTTGGTGGAGTCGAGCACCAGGATTAAGCAATAGTTAACATTAAAAATTTGACAGGCAAGCCTGGATAAACGCACAACTAAATCTTTAACCTCAAAAGTAGAGTTAACCAGCCTGAAGACGCTATGGATGGCTGAGATTAAAGTCTTATACTTTTTCGTATGGGTCAAATAGTTTTTTGTACTCATCTAGGGCATACCTGTCCGTCATTCCGGCAATATAGTCGCAAACTGAGCGCCTCTTACCGTCAATGGCAATCCTTTTTTGTATATGAATAGGCAAGGCATCGGGCCGATCTATATAGAGCCTAAATAATTCCTGAATAAAGTGTTTGGCCTTATTGCTCATCCGTATTACGCGATAATGATGGTAGAGGTTTTCCATAAGGAATTCGCGCAAAGGCGATCTTAAAACCGACATCTGCGTGCTAAAGGAGACTATTTTTTTATCCAGATTTTTGACTTCCTTAGAGGATCTGGGTTTTAATTTATTTAAACGCTCTTCTGTCCGGCGGATTAAATCTGTAACCTGGATATCAATCAAGGACCTCACGATTAAATACTTTCTTCTCTCGGGGTCTATTTTACCATATTTTTTAGAAATATCCTTAAGTATATTTTCCCATATCTGCAACTTCTCTAAATCCGATTCTTTGATTAAACCCGAGGTAAGCCCGTCATCTAAGTCATGGTTATCGTAAGCTATCTCATCAGCAATATCCACTATCTGCGTCTCTAAAGTTGGCTTTTCGTTTGGCGCAAGTTCTTTAATCTTACCGGCCTTGTCAAAGGCTGAAGAGTGCTTAACAATCCCTTCTCTTACCTCCCAGGTTAAATTAAGGCCGGGAAAATCAGGATAGCGTTCTTCCAAAACATCAACTACCCTTAATCCCTGCAGATTATGGTTGAAACCCCCAAATTTAGCCATGAGGTCATTCAGGGCCTCTTCTCCGGAGTGGCCAAAAGGCGTATGCCCTAAATCATGGGCTAAGGCAATGGCTTCGGTAAGGTCGACATTTAATCTTAAGGCCTGGGCAATAGTCCGGGCAATCTGGGCGACTTCTATGGTATGGGTCAGCCTGGTGCGGTAATAATCGCCTTCGTGGTTTACAAAAACCTGGGTTTTATATTCTAATCTCCTAAAGGCCGCAGAATGTATTATTCTGTCCCGGTCTCTTTGGTAGGCTGACCTATAAGGATGCTCATTTTCCCTATACGCCCGGCCGCGTGTATTATAACTTTTCATGGCATAAGGAGCCAATAAGTTATCCTCAAACTCTTTAAGATTTTTTTGCTTGAGCATTTTTCAATTGTTTATGCAGTTCGTCTAACGACTGAGATACAATTTTTGTATCATATAAAACCGGCATAAAATTCGTATCGCCTATCCAGCGCGGCACAATATGAATATGGAGGTGTCCGGTTATACCTGCACCCGCGCTCCTTGAAATATTAATACCTATGTTGTAACCGTCGGGCTTTAAGACTTTATCTAAGAGTTCTTTGGCCTTATTTAAAGAATTAATCAAATCCAAAATCTCTAAGCTTTTTAATTGTCCAAATTCACGTATGTGCCTTCGCGGGGATACCAAGATATGGCCGTTATTATAAGGAAAAATATTAAGCATGGAGAAGGAATATTTTGTTTTAAATATAACGTAATTTTTGCCTTTAGATTTTGTGTTTGCGCAGAAGATGCAAACTTTTTGCCTTTTAGTATTTCTTATGTATTTAATCCTCCAAGGAGCCCAAAGCCTGCTCATATCTTTACTATCCTTGCCTCTATTTTATCATTAATTTCGATTAATCCGTAGGAATTAAATGGCGCAAAATTCCTATCCGTGGGGCTGCCGGGATTAAAATATAAAATTTCGCCTTTCTTCTCATTAAGGGCTTGGTGCGAATGGCCAAAGATTATCAAGTCGACGTGATCATCTTTAAATATTTCACTTGCCAGCTCAATTAGGTTTTTGGGATGCCCGTATCCGTGGACGAGCCCAATACGGTGTTTTCCTATCGGGATAACCTGTTTTTCCGGCACCCTTTGTCTTACTTCATAAGGATCCATATTTCCCCAAACTGCTCTTACATCCTTACAAACAGACTTTAATTTATCCAAAACGCCTTCATCCACAAGGTCGCCGGCATGAATAACCATATCCACGTTTTTAAAAGCCTGCAAAACCTCCTGGGGTATCTCACCCGCCCTATTCGTTATATGCGTATCTGCGATTACGCCAATCTTCATATTAATAACCTATACTATAACCCGAGGCTTATAAAATACATCCAGTAGCTGATTCAAATTATTCAAATCCCAAGTCCAAATCTTCTCTTCTAAAGCCCTTAAGCGCGCATTGGCATCTATGTCCTGGAAAGTAATAATAATTTTTCTATCCAGCTTGTGACGATACTTCTTGCACTCTTTAACGAATCCGGAAATATCCTCTTCGGTTAATATGCCGTATTTAAAGGCCATTATCCAAAGGCTGTCATTAGAGCGGCAGATCAATCCCTCTTTTAAGCTCTTATTGCTAAACTCTAAAGGCTTGATCTCTCGGAAATGAGTAAGCCTGAACTTTTTCCTTTCAATCTGAATTATTTCGTCTTCAAAAAGACGGAAGAGCTCGGTCATCCTTTCTAGAATAGGCTTCTGGGCATGGCGAAGAAAATCTTGAATCATCGCTTCAATTTTATCTCTGAACAGGGCCTTTTGGTTTTGGGCATCAAAAGTCAAGGAATGCATTTTCTCCTGATAAACAAACCTCAACCAAAAAGCAAAAACCCGGTCATTAATCCTTAAAAAGTCTCCACTGCGGGTTAGGGTATCAACTTCCAATAAATGGTTAATTCTTAACGCTAATTCCTTTCTTTGTTTACGTAATATATGCGCGATATCCTTTATTTTATTGTGGCCGCTCGAGATTAAATAAAGAATAGATATATAGTCATTGCTCAATGGGTTGTCTAAAAAACGTTTTAGATAATTAGAGAACCGCTGATGAAGAATTCCCGAGGCATCAAAGAGCAAACTCTCCAAAATATCGGATAGATTAGTTTGGCTCGATTTTAAAAGCGCATCGGTAATCACCTTTAAATACAAAGGATAGCCGCCGGTAAAATGCACGATGAAATTTCTTAATCCGGGGCCAAGATTTAAACCGCTAAGCCTATGCTCTATATATTCCTCGCTAGTTTTTATATCAAACGGCTCCACCGTAATCAGCTCAAAATTCCCGAATAACAAAGACAGATGCTTAGAGAGTACGGCTTTGGTTTTAAATTTCATCGAACTTATGATGATAAACATTGTATTTTTATGCGAGATCAGCAATTTAGACCATTCATGATAAAGATTTTTAATCCCTGTATTCTCGAGGTTATGGAATTCGTCAAATATCACTACGCAAAATTTGCCTGTCTCCTGATGGATTGTTTCGCATAGCGACAATAATTCGGGGAAGATGCTATTTTTCTTTCTTCTCTCTAAGGCGGCTAAAAGCAATTTTATCTTCTCGACTGTCTTAGGAATATACCTCTCGGATTTCTTAATTAAAAAATCAAAATCCTCGCTTAAAGGGATGGCACTGTTGATTAAAAGATTATAAAGTAAGACACTGATGAACCTTCGGGAAAATGCGGCGAGAGGCTCGGGCCTAATCTCAAGATATAGTATAATGATACGGTTATCGCAGAATGTACTCAAGAATTCAAATACCAGCGAGGTCTTTCCGACCAGCTCATCTCCAACAATGGCGATATTCTGGCGATATCCGTCTTTTAAATCGCCTATGCGTTTTTGTAAAATATTCAGATAAATCTTACGGTCAAAAAATTGACTTTCCATATGGAAAACAACCCCACGGGCATGCCCGTGGTACCTTTATTGACCCCGACTCGTAAGCCATGCCGAAATTCTCTTGCGATAATTTCGGCATACTCGTCGGGGTTATCCCGCCGACAGGAATAGCTTACCCATTTAGTGACATCCCCCGAAGCGGTTCTTTCTTCGCATTTCCGCCACAATTCATGGCGGATCCGCCACGTAGTGTGGCGGACATCCTTAAGTGCTGCACGTGGCATCTAGCGAAGGCGGGATAAATTATAAAGTTTTATCGGCGCGGCAGATAAAAATAGGGGTTTTGGGGAATATGGCCCTTTCTTATCTCAAAGTGTAGATATGTATTTTTATCCCTACCCGCAGAACCCGCTTTGGCAATAAGCGCGCCCTTTTGCACCACATCGCCGGCTTTAATAAAGACTTGCGCATTCCTGCTATAAACAGTTAACAAACCGTCGCCATGGTCAATAATTATGGTCTTGCCAAAACCATCAAAATCTTCGCTATAGAAGACGACTTTGCCGCCGCGCGCGGCAACGACATCCTGATTGCTATATGGCTTTATATTTATGCCTTTATTAATCGTATTGCTGGAATTTTGCCCAAAGGAAGTAATAACCCTGCCTCTCACCGGCCAGGTAAAATCCTCAGCCGAAAAATATTTATTGGGAATAAACGCTTGCTGTTTTGCTTGTAAATTACGGGGTATAAGTATGAGTTGTCCTACATCCAGGCTTGTGGCATCAGAGATATGGTTAGCATTTACCAGTTCATCTAAATCAACATTGTATATTTTGGATATTCTCCAAAGCGTCTGGCCTGTCTGTACGCGATGATAAACCCCCGGGACTGCCATTTCAGGCTTAGGCGGCGCAACCAGCGGAGCAGTAGCGCAACCAAAAAAAGCCAAAACCAAAAATAAGACTAAACCCCCAAAGAAAAACTTCATCAATCAAACTCCCCTTGCGGTTCGATTAATACAAGCGGGTGAGCGGAATCGAACCGCCATATCTAGCTTGGGAAGCTAGTGTTCTACCACTGAACTACACCCGCATATCGTCAGCTTGTCCCGCTGTATCATTTTATTGCTGCCAGCGCGATCCCGCCTGAAATAATAATTGCTTAGCGGGAGGAAGCTAACGTTCTACCACTGAACTACACCCGCGCAGAATTATGAACGCAGGCACTCCTCCATCATTTTAATCGAACAGTATTTACCGCACATCGTGCATACATCTAATAAGTGCGGCCTGGAAGAAGCCCGGTATTGCCTTGCCTTATCCGGATCTATGGATAAAGCAATTTGTTTTTTCCAGTCACGTTTTTTACGCGCAACTGACATATCTTTATCCCATTCTAAGGCCTTTTTTAATCCCTTGGCAATATCAGCGGCATGGGCGGCAATTCGTGCAGCTATAACACCTTCCCTGACATCTGCTATAGACGGATGCCTTAAATGTTCAGAAGCAGTTACATAACACAAAAAATCCGCGCCAAAACTTGCGGCCAAGGCTCCTCCGATAGAAGCGCTGATGTGGTCATATCCTGCGGCAACATCGGTAACTAACGGCCCAAGGCAATAAAATGGCGCTTGGCGGCAAACCTTCTTTTCTAAAATAACGTTCTTTTTAATCTGGCCCAAAGGCACATGTCCCGGACCTTCAATCATCACCTGGACATTCTTTTTTCTCGCCCTTAAGGCAAGTTCTCCTAAAATTTTTAATTCTGCGATTTGGGCTCTATCCGTGGCGTCTAATATTGAACCCGGCCTTAAGCCGTCTCCCAGGCTAAGCGTTACATCATATTCGTAGGCGATATCCAAAACCCGGTCAAAAAATTCATAAAAAGGATTTTCTCTCTTCCAGCGCTTCATCCAGCTGGCCAGGATTGCACCGCCCCTGGAGACAATATCAAGTATTCTTTTGGATTTTTCCATGGCCTTAAGGCTCTTCTGATTCACCCCTGCATGGATAGTAAAAAAATCTACGCCTTCTTTAGCCTGCTTTATTAATACTTCCGATACATCCTCATAAGTAAAATTCAAGAAATCCCTTTTTCTTTTTTGGGCATTTACCGCTATTTCGTATATTGGAACAGTGCCAACCGGGACAGAAGAGTGTTTTATTATTTCCCTTCTAATCCTTGCGATATCTCCTCCTATGCTTAAATCCATAATCGTGTCCGAGCCATACTTTATTGCCGTCTCTAATTTTTTTAATTCATAATCAATCTTGACTTTATCGGTCGAGGTGCCAATATTGGCATTCACCTTAGTAGTTAATCCTAAACCTATTCCGCAGGGCTTTCTAATGCGATGATCTTTATTTGCGGGTATGACTATTTTGCCTTCTTTAATGCGATTTAGAATTATCTTAAAGGGAAGCGACTCTTGACGCGCAATCTTACGCATTAGAGGTGTTAGTATATTATTTTTGGCGCACTCTAGCTGGGTCATGTCAGTTTAGATTTTACGGTGGGATTTAACAGCTGCAATTCTTGCCGTAGCCTTTTTTTCAATCTCATAAATAGAGTATCTGGTTTTTTTAAATTCCAGGGCTATATTTTTATTAATAAGCTTGGTAAATTCTTCAAGGACTCTTATGGATTCCTTTACCCGCTGCATATTCGCAAAAAAAATATCCTGATAATCCCTTCTCTTTAGTTCATTTAAAACTATGTCCCTGCCCACATCGTTTAAACTTTCTCTTTCTCTGATTAATATAGCGCGTTTAGGCAGGTATTTTAATATGGCATCGATTCTATGTCTTGTTCTTTTAAGCTCTAAGGTTAAACTGCGGCTGGCGAGGATAAACCTGGCGATCTCTTCGCAGACGCGTAAACCTTCTTTTGCGCGGTTTATATTTGCGTCGAGGATTCTATTCACACTATTTTTTCGCAAAGACCTTGACAATTTTCTTAATCAAATCCGTGGTTGAGCGGCCAGGGACTAATCTTACTGTCAATACCTTTCCGCCGCAGCCCTGGACTAAATCGCTTCCCACGATTCTATTTTTTGACCAATCCGAACCTTTAACCAGAATATCCGGTTTGAGAATTCTTATCGTCTCTAACGGCGTGTCTTCATTAAACTCAACCACATAATCCACGCTCTCCAAAGCTGCAATCGTGCCTAATCTATCTTCTTCTTTGACCAGCGGCCTTTTATCTCCTTTGATTCTCTTTACCGAAGCATCGCTATTTACAGCCACAACCAGAATATCGCCTCTTTGCTTGGCCGCTTCCAGATACTTTACGTGGCCGTAGTGCAACAAATCAAAACAACCATTGGTAAAAACAATTTTCTTGCCTTTGGCCTTTAAGGCAGAGATTATTTTCTTTAATTCGTTTAAATCCTTAATTTTTTTCTTTATCATACTGCATTATCTAAAAATGTTTGTATTGATTCCACAGATTATAAAGCTGATTTCACCGATTGTCCCATCTCTGACTAACCTGTGTAATCTGCATTTAATCTGTGAAATCCGCACTTTAATCAGTGCAATCATAACATTAATTTTTTTCTTTAACATAATGCCTGCTCAACTAACTCGCAAATGATATGGCCGATAGTAATATGGGCCTCTTGAATCCGGGCAGTAACTGTTGAAGGCACTAGCAAAGATATATCGGCTAATTTTGCTAATTCTCCTCCGTCTCCGCCTGTAAGGGCAATAGTTTTAAGGCCCATTTTTTTGGCTTGTTTAATCGCGCAAGCTACATTTTTGGCTTTGCCGCTGGTGGATATGCCGATAACCACGTCATTTTTCTGGCCTAAGGCCTCAATCTGTTTGGCAAAAATTACTTCATAACCGTAATCATTGGCCAAGGAAGTTAAAACCGAACTATTACTGGTCAGGGCTATTGCCGGCATAGCGGCCCTATCCTTCTTAAATCTACCGATGAACTCAGCGGCAATATGCTGGCTGTCGCTGGCTGAACCGCCATTACCAAAGAGAATCACCTTGCCATTTTTCTTAAAGCAATCGATGATTAATTCCGTCATTTCGATAATCCGGTCAATGCCTGTGCGCAACAATTCCTCTTTTACCTGGATGCTTTCCAAAAATAAATCTTTAATTTTATCTCTCATGGTTTTACCCTCTGCTCCTAACCAAAAAATACCCTGGAAATATCGTAGAGTTCCATATCCACGGTCTTTAAGGCCTTGACTGCATCTTCAATCGGGACATCAATAATTTTATTACCGGAAAGGGCAACCATTCGGCCGAACTTCTTCATTTGCGCTAATTCTACTGCCTTAACTCCGAATCTTGTGCCCAATATTCTATCGAAGGCTGTAGGCGTGCCTCCCCGCTGAATATGCCCCAGAACGCTCACCCTGGTTTCATAACCAGTTCTTTTTTCTATTTCTAAGGCCAGGGTATCGCCGATACCCCCAAGTCTGACATGGCCAAACTCATCCAGTTTTTGTTCCTGGATAACAACAGTTCCCTCTTTAAATTGAGCGCCTTCAGCCACTACCACGATGCTAAATGTCTTACCGCGCTGATGCCTCTTTTTGATGAGTTTACAGACCTCTTCAATATCAATAGGGACTTCCGGAACTAAAATGATATCCGCTCCTCCGGCAAGACCTGATTCAACCGCAATCCAACCCGCATGCCTGCCCATTACCTCTACCACCATAATCCGGTGATGACTTTCCGCGGTGGTATGCAATCTATCGATACACTCCATGGCGGTGTTTATTGCCGTATCAAACCCAAAAGTATAGTCAGTTGCGGAAAGGTCATTATCAATGGTTTTAGGCACACCCACAATATTGGTAATGCCGTCTTTCATTAATTTTGCGGCTACCCCTAAGGTATCTTCACCGCCGACGACAATCAAGGCATCTAGCCCAAGTTTCCTGAAATTTTCTTTTACTTTTTCCAGGCCTCCTTCTTTCTTGTAGGGATTGGTGCGGCTTGTGCCTAATATCGTGCCGCCTTTAGGTAATATTCCGGAGACAGCCTCCAGGTTTAACTCTAGAACATCATTTTCAATCAAGCCTCTCCAGCCGTTTTTAATCCCGATAATGGTATAACCTTCATTTAGGCTTTTTCTCACCACCGCCCTAATTACCGGGTTTAATCCAGGACAATCCCCTCCGCCTGTAAGTATTCCTATCTTTGCCATGCCTTTCTCCTTTTAAACTCTGCCATAACCCCCAAACGGTATCGGAGGCTCTTCTTTAATTGGTTCTTTTCTCTTTCTGTCCCTATCTTCAGCTAAGCTGATTTTTACCACGTGAATTTTAATAATTATCTGTTCTTCGATGGGCAAAACTTCCAGGATTTTAGAACGGGTTATCTCCTGCAAGCGGGCGGTTAAATCGTGGATATTTGCCTCGGATCTTAAAATTACCCGCAGATCCACAACAATACCTTTTTTAGTCGCGATTACATCCGGCCGCAATTCTTTTATTTCGGGTATAATTCCCTCCACTCGCTTAATCAAGTCCTCGATTAAAGTCAGGGCAACCGTGACCTTTCCCGAGGCCGTGGTAAAGGCAATGGTCTTTTCGCGCTGAAATCTGCCTAAGATTAGCTGGGCAAAAGAGAAACTAATCAGTATCAAAAGAATACCGGAAAGAGCGACGATAACCCCTGAGGTGCGGTTATACTGCATATAGGCCATCACATTATTCACCAAATTATTTAAATCCTGGGGCTGTAAAAGATTAAAAGAAAAAACTATTGTAAAGGCTATCAATGCAACGCCGATTAAAATAATAATACTCGCATAAAATAATACTCCTAAAATGGTAAAAAATCTCATTCTCGACCCCCTTCTAGAGCTGCCCTCTTTCTATTCCCTGCACATTTATATTAATATCTTTAACCGCCAGGCTCGTCATCTTCTCTAAGGCATTGCGAATATTCTCCTGAACCCGGTTAGCCACATCAGGGATATTGAATCCGTATTTGATGATCAACGGAACATCAATCCAGAGTTCCTCATTTTTATCAATTGTAACTTTTATTGCCGGCCGGGATTTCCTGCTGATCAATTCTAAGATGCCGCTTTTAAAATCTCCGCCCACGCGTTTAACCCCTTCAATCTCAGCTGCGGCTAAGGCCGAAATGGAAGCAATAACGTTCTTATGAATCCTTACTGTTCCTAAATCTGTCTGGGTTTCTTCCTGGTGCATTATTCCTCCGCGCCTGTTTCTTCTTTAAGCATGTCTTGGACAAAATGCGTAGAAATATCGCCTTTTAAAAATAAAGTATTCTCCAGCAAGCGCTGATGGAAAGATATGGTTGTTTTAATCGGCGCAATGCTGAACTCGCTCAATGCCCTTTGCATAATCCGGATTGCTTCCTGGCGGCTATTTCCGCAGGTTATAACTTTAGCTAATAAAGAGTCGTAAAAAGGAGAAATTTCATAACCCGCATAGATATGGGTATCCAGACGCACGCCCGGTCCGCCTGGAAGATTGAGCGATTCGATTCTTCCCGGGCAGGGCATAAAATTATTTTCAAAATCTTCAGCATTAATCCTGCACTCTATAGATGCCCCTTTTATCTGGATATCGTCCTGCTGAAAATTTAATTTTTCACCGGCTGCAACGCGAATTTGTTGTTTTACCAAATCTACGCCAGTGACCATTTCCGTTACCGGGTGCTCCACCTGAATCCGGGTATTCATCTCCATAAAATAAAAATTACGCCTCTGGTCCATTAAGAATTCTATCGTACCTGCGCTTACATAGTTAACCGTCTTGGCCCCTTTAATCGCCAGTTCCCCTAAGCGCTTGCGCAGCTTACTGTCTACTGCGGGAGAAGGAGATTCTTCTAATAGTTTTTGATGCCTGCGCTGAATACTGCAATCCCTTTCTCCAAAATGCAGAATATGGCCGTATTTATCGGCCAGGATTTGTATCTCAATATGGCGGGGTTTTTCGATATATTTTTCAATATAAACATTGGGGCTTCCAAAGCTAGCCTCGGCTTCTGCCTGGGCAGTCATCAGGCTGCTTACCAGCCTGATATCGTTATGGCAAATGCGCATCCCTTTGCCTCCGCCGCCTGCAGCTGCTTTGATAATCACCGGATATCCGATTCTTCGGGCAGTCTTGATCGCCTCTTCCTTGTTCTTGACTATGGCTGTACTTCCCGGCACAATAGGCAGTCCTGCTTTTTGCATGGTGGCCCGGGCAGTCATTTTATCGCCCATAAGCCTGATATTTTCAGGGGTGGGACCGATAAAGGTAATCTTACAGGATTCGCAGATTTCCGCGAAGTGGGGATTTTCCGCCAGGAATCCGTAACCCGGATGTATCGCCTCTACATCCGTGATTTCCGCAGCGCTAATAATGGCGGGAATATTAAGATAACTGTTACTGCTGGCTGCCTGGCCGATACATATGGCTTCATCGGCAAAACGCACATGCAGGGAATCCCTGTCTACCTCAGAGTAGACAGCAACAGTGCGTATGCCTAAGTCACGGCAAGCACGGATTATCCTTAGGGCTATTTCGCCCCGATTAGCGATTAAGATTTTGGAGAACATTTAATGAGCGCATAACTTACGGAAGCACAAAGTGCGACGTAAGTTATTTGCGCGAATTAATCCCGAGCAGCCTTCTATTTACTGTCAGCTGCGAGGGATATCCCTCGTCACTAATTATCCATTCGATTGTGACTCGGGATGAGTTCAGCCAACAAACTTACGTTCGCTTTCCTGCCTACCGTCAGGCAGGCGCTCCGTAAGTTTGGGCTTCACTTCAGAGGGGTTCAATTAAAAACATGGATTGCCCAAATTCTACGGGCTCGACATTATCCACGAGGATTTCTAAAACTTTACCTTTGATTTCTGACTTTATCTCATTCATCAGCTTCATGGCTTCAATGATACAGATAACCTGGCCGGCCTCCACAACTTGACCTACTTCCACGTAAGGCGGAGCTTCCGGAGAAGGCGCGCGGTAAAATGTACCCACCATAGGGGCCTTAATCTCTACTGTTTTTACTGCCGGTGTTCCTATGCTTTCCGAAATTTCCTTAGGCTTAGACTGGACTACTTCTCTTTCAATAACCACCGGCCCGCTTTGCACCTCGATCCCGGCAGCCATCTTTCTTAACCTGATGCGCATCCCGTCTTTTTCAACTTCCAATTCCACCAGGCCGTTATCGTTCATCAGGCTGATCATCTCTTTTATCTCTTTAAGATTCATAGAATACCTCGTCTTTTTTAAAAAACGATTACACAGATTTCGAAAAAAAAGATTCCACAGATTGATTCCGATGCTGTCTTAATCTGCGCAATCTGCCTTTTTAATCTGTGCAATCATAAATATGAGCTTTATAGTATGTCTTTTAATATACCCTCTCGACATACTCACCGCTGCGGGTATCCACCTTGATTTTATCTCCGATATCCACAAAAAGCGGAACCTGAATAACCGCGCCCGTCTCTATCTTGGCTGACTTAGTGCCGCTTTTAGCAGTATCGCCCCTAATGCCCTGTTCGGTATGGGTAATTTTAACTTCGATAAAATTCGGTAAGTTTATCGTCAAGACTTCATTCTTATAAAAATAACCTGCGACCTCCAGGTTATCTTTTAAAAACTTACTTTTATCTTGGATATTGTCCTCGGAAATAGCTATTTCTTCATAATTATCCTGATCCATAAAATGAAGCATCTTGCCTGAGGCATATTGATATTGCAGTTTTCTTTCCTCGACAAATGCCTGCTCAATCTTCTCGTCGCCCCGGAAAGTCTTTTCCTGGACAGCGTTATTTTTTAAATTTCGCAATTTCGCCCGCACAAAGGCCGCGCCCTTACCGGGCTTGACATGCTGGGTTTCGATAACCATGTAAACATCATCGTCAACCAGTATAGTTACGCCTGACTTTATGTCATTTATAGACAGCGCCACTTAATACCTCGCATCCTTTCTGAGTTACTAAAACCATATCTTCTATTCTGATGCCGAATTTATGCGGCAGATAAATCCCCGGTTCAACAGTGAATACCATACCCGGCATTAGTTTATCCTGAGCTTTGCCGGATAGATGAGGTTCTTCGTGCACTTCTAACCCTATACCGTGGCCTAAATTATGACCAAAAAACCTGCCGTATCCTTTCCGGGTGATATATTGGCGGGCAGCTGCATCTATTTCGCTTATGCGCACAGCCGGCTTTATCTTGGATATCGCCCTTTCCTGGGCTTTCAGAACAATATCGTAAATGCTTCGTACAAGAGAATTAATTTTACCTGAAAAGAAAACTCTTGTCAAGTCGGATTTATAGCCGAGATAGTCGACGCCGAGATCAATCAGGACAGGTTCATTGTCCCCGATTTTCCTCTGGGAAGTGAGATGGTGAGGAAAACTGGAATTTGGCCCGGAGGCGACAATAAGATCAAAGGCTCCGGAACGGGCACCGCTATACCTGAGGAAACGCTCCAATTCAGCAGCCACTTCTATCTCTTTTTTCCCGGGCTTGATAAAATCCGGGATGAATTTTAAGGCTTCCCGGGTTATCTTTAGGGCTTTTTTTATCTTTTTAAGCTCTTCGCTATCTTTTATTTGTCTTAATCCTTCAACCAGGCCATAGGTGGGCACTAATTTTGCGGATTTGTTTAGTTCTTCTTGTATCTTTTTATATTCGGCAAAAGGCAGGTATCTTTCTTCGAATCCAATGCGCTTAAGGCCTAAACTTTTACAGGCTTGGGCTATAGCCTCAAAAACCGAGCCGTTACTTCTCTTTATTTGCGCAATCCCTTTAAGAAAACCTTTTGCTTCTTCTATATATCTTGAATCGGTAAAATAGATGTTCTGTTTCTTAGAAAGCAAAAAATAGGAATCGCGGCTGGTGTATTCAGTGAGGTAAGAGATATTCGCAGGCCAAGAAACAATCAAGCCTTGAAGGGATTTCTCGCTTAACTTCGCGTAAATATTTTTTATGCGCCGGTCCATTTAGCATTCAAGCAGGTCTAACAAGGCCGCAAGGCCTAAGGTATAACTTTTCATTCCGAAACCTAAGATTGTCCCTTTGGCTACAGGGCTGATCAGGGATTTTTGCCTGAATTCTTCCCGGGAATAGATATTGGAGAGATGCACTTCTACGGTTAATATTCCCGCAGCTAAAATAGCATCTCTAATGGCCACGCTGGTATGCGTATAAGCAGCAGGATTGATGAGCAAGCCATGATATTTGTTCTTACTTTTACCGATGAGATCCACAATCTCGCCTTCATAATTTGACTGCTTTATGGTCAGGCTTACCTTTCTTTTTTGAGCGACCTTCTTTAATTCCTGATTTATCTGACTGAGGGTTGTCTTACCGTAAATCTGCGGCTCACGCTGGCCTAAGAGGTGCAGGTTTGGGCCATGTATGACTAATATCTTCTTCATCTTCTACCCTTCGGCCTCGTCAATGAGCATTATGGGTATGCCGTCTCGTATAGGGTATTTTTTACCGCACTTCTTACAGACAATTTTATTCTCTTTTAACTCCACATCTTCCTTACAGGCAGGACAGGCCAGGATATCTAAAAGTTCTTTATCAATCATGCTTTGCCTCCTTGGTTTTACTGACATACTGCATCCTTAACTCATAAAGCACATTTTCTAAAAGCTGGGTTTCTTTGGAATCAAGGTTTCCTTTGGTTTTCTCTTGGAGCATGCCTAGGGTATCAATAATAAATTTAGCCTGATTAAGGTCCTCTTCTTTTTGGTTAGTCGCAGGGTTAGCAACGTCTCCCAAAGAAATAGCCGCTTGAATAGACAGGGTAGTAATAAAAAAACTGAAATCCGGTTCAGGAGGTATAAATTTCCCTTCTTTTTTCAGTTCGTCTTTCTGTTTTTCCGCTGTTTCCTTCCAGCTCTCATCAACTTTCTTCTTATTATCTTCTTCCATGTTATTAATATATTATTACTCCGGCATAGCCTACTACGCTATCTTTATCTCCGGTAACATCGCCGCTAGTTTGATATTTTACGAGCGAGCCGGACTTTGCGCCTAATAACTTGGCCGCGGAAAGCATAACTATGACCGGGGCATATCCGCACATAGATATATTTAATCTCTGAATGCGCTCCATTAATTTGTCCTCATTCAGTTCTAATATTGCCTTTATTGCTTCCTGGTCTTTTTTTTGGGCTTGGGCCTGGGGTTCATAGTGGGTCATGTCAGAACTGGCAATTATCATTATTGAATCTTTATCGTCGGAATCTTTTACCGCGGCAGCAATTCCTTTACCGGTTTCTTTAAGCATAGCAAGGTCGCTAGACATAAAAAGTATAGGCACAATCTCGAAATCAGTTTTAAAATACTGTAAAAATGGCAGCTCCACTTCTAAGGAATGTTCGTATAAGTGGGCCTGGGTATCAGCCTCGAGATACTGCGAATGATGTAAAATCGTATTTGCCAAAATACTATCGATATTGACTTGGCCCAAAGGCGTCTGCCATACGCCTTCAGTCATAATGCTAAAACCCGGGCCATAACCAGTGTGGTTTGGCCCTAAGAGTATTATTTTAGTCTTAAGATTAACCCGAGATACAGTCGCTGCAGCCACTCCTCCCGAGTACATATAACCAGCATGGGGAAGCATGCAGGCAATTACGTCACGGAGAGAACTATTCTTATCAATGAGCTTTTCTATTTGCCGCCTGAGCTCTTTTTCGCTCGATGGGTAAAATTGACCCGCTACGGCGGGCCTTCTGATTTTAACCGGCTCCATCCAATACCTGCTCTAAAAATTCTTTGCTTTCTTTTAAATCTTGGGCGGTTGCAGGATGATGCGCCTCAATTACTTTTAAACAGTCTTTTTTCAGGTAAGGCTTTAGGCGCTTAAAATCAAATTCGCCTTTTGAAGGCGCCTGGTGGTCTTGGCAGCCAGAAATATCATGCAGGTGTATACCCACCATTGCCCTGGCATATAAATCCAAATATTCTTGGTGGCTGGCAAAACCTAAATTCTCCATTACCTGGGCATGTCCTGTATCATGCCAATAAAAAACCTGGGAATTTTTAAATTTATCCAATATTATGCCGATTTCCGGCAGCGAGGGTATTTCGCGGTAATATATCCGGTTTTCTATGCCTAATGCTATTCCCCTTTTCTGGGCATAGCCACTAAGCTCTTCCAGGCCCCTTAAGGTATTCTCCAAAAAAGGTTGCGCCAGGTTTTTTCTCTCTTGAATAATCTTACCTTTTAGTGCCGCAAATTCTTTTGCGCCTTTAAGCCCCTGCGCATAAAGCCCCATTAGTTGTTTAGTCTTATCAGGGATTTCTACCCTGCCGCCGTGCAAAACAACTGCCTTAGCGCCTAAGCGTCCTGCGGTATCAATAGTTTTTTTGGTCTGTTTTATGGATATCTGCCTCTCTTCTTCATCTTGAGAGGCCAGGGAATAGCAATCCGGAAGCGCCTCTTGGGGCCTTAGGCCTTCGGGTATGGGGCAAAAATTATGCAGGCTTACCACCTTAATCTGATTCTGCTGAGTTAATTCCTCAATACCGCGGACTATTGAAGGGGTAAGGTTAAAACTCAATTCTACTTCCTCAAAACCCAACTCTTTTATTTCAAAGATCAGCTCTTTTGCCTCGCTACAGCGGAAGGCGTTCCACGAGGTGGAAAGGGCAAGGCTCATAATTATCTTCTTCCCTTAGCCTTCTTTCTTTTACGTTCGCTGGGTTTTTCGTAATGCTTGCGGTCTCTTACTTCTCTTAAAATCCCCTCCTGTTCAATCTTCTTTTTGAAACGGCGCAGCGCTCCTTCAAAAGACTCATCTTTTCTTATCTCTATCTCGGGCATTTCAATCATCTCCTTTGTAAATTTGTATATTATCACGAATTAAAAAAGGTGTCAATTGTTTATATAAGATTACCTATTCTATTTCGAAGGATATTACCACATTAAAGGAAAGCTGGGGGTAATCTAATTCTTTGGGAAAGTTAGGAAATGGCGAGGCCTCTTTTATGCTGCGCGTTGCTACTTCTTTTAAGTAAGGGGTAAAGGATGATTTTTCTTCGGAAAGCCGCACTTCTTTCAAATAACCGTCGTCAGAGATAATGAAAGAAAGATATACCTCGCCCACCTCGTTGCGGTTATAATTACGGTAAGCAGCCCGCCGGATCTTCTCGCGCACGATTTGGTAGTAACTTAAATAAGAAGGATTATTTATCTTGTCGATATCTATGGGCGGCAGGCTTATCTTCTTTTGCACCGCAATCACATCGCTCTTGATAAAGTCGGGTTTAGTAAGAGCCTGGCTCAAGGAGATGGCTTCTTTCCCTTTCTTAAAGATTTCCTCTTTATCTATAAAGGGCGGCGGCGTCCTTTTATCGGCGGTGATTTTCGCAGGAATTTTTAAAAACTGCTCTTGTTTAGGCTTTTCGCTTTTAGGATATACCTTGGTTTCCTGGGCGGGTTTAATATAGCTTACCTCGAATTTCTGCTCATTTTTCTTTGGAGGGAAAATGGCGACGTTGGAATTTTGCAGCAAAATAAAACCATGCGCGATTACCGAAATTAAAAAGGCAATTTGAAAGGTCTTATCGGAAAGCATAACAATTTAGATTAACATAAATAATCCTGATTTTCAAGTCAGAATTTTATTTTTAAACCGCCATAAACCGCTGTTTTTTCTTCTTGATACCCCTTGATTCTTTCATAGTCTTTGTCAAAAATATTATTTATTTTCAAATAAATGGTGGCATTGTCTTTCAGATTGTAGTTAAGCGAAAAATTAAGCAGCCAATATGGTTTCATTTTTGCAAATTCACTCGTAAGCCCGACCCATATCCTATCCTCTCTAGTACCTATATATACCATGTCGACTAAAGTTTCAAATTTCTTATATTTCCAATTCGCCCCGAAGAATGCTTTGCGTTTAGGAATACGTATCGTTGAATGATGAAAAATCGTAAGCGAATCATCTGCAACATAATCCTGCTTCGCATGTGTATAAGTATACCCGGCATTGAATTTTAGGTTCTCATTCGCCTGTAACTCTGATTTAATTTCCACTCCCCGCGACTTTCCTTTGGCTACGTTCTGATAGAGACCTTGAGAAAAAGTTCGATCGGTATAGGCCCAATCAATCAAATTTTTCATAGTAGTATCAAAATATGCGGCAGAGAAAGTAAAAATGTTTCTTATAGGTTGCCTTAATCCAATTTCCCACTGTTTTGATTCTTCGGGTTTAAGGTTTCTATTACCCGATCCAGGGGCATAAAGCTGGTATAGCGAAGGTGCTTTGAATCCCTCGCTGTATGAAGTGTAAAGATCTGTGTTTAGTTTCGGTAACGTATAGAGCAAACTACCCTTAATTACATCGTGCTTTTTAAATAAAGGATTTCGCTCTACACGGTATGAGATATTCATATTGCATGAAGTGGTCGGATTAATTATTTGTTCAATAAAAATCCCCTGCAGATGGTTACTATGTTTTGGAAAATCAGACGTATAACTTGATGAGTAGGCATAACTATACTCATAACGGTAACTATCAGCCTTCTCGTGCGTATAATCATACCCAAGAATTGCTTTATATTTGTCGCTTGGAAGGAATTCTATATTAGACCCAAGTTGATAGGTATCTCCTCTATACCAGGCACTTACATAGTTATCATTATGTATTGGGCTATCTTTATCATCACTATATCTGCGATAAATTGAGGTAAGACCTGCCTGCAGTTTATAAGTAAGCATAGGAAATAATTTCTGTTTTAGGTAGATTGTATTAAATAATTCATCATTCCATGAGATATTATTTAGATCGTCTTCGGGCAATCCATTATAATCGTCATCTTCGTCATTTTCTGTACGTGAGTGTGATACCCGGGTAACAACACCTGTTTCTAATTTCTCGTCAGGATTATAGTCAACCTTGAAAGTAAAATTAGTATCCTGATACGCATCATCTTCTGGATTATTATTTTTTTCTTTTGCCTTAGAGAAACCTTTGCTGTCTAAACGCGCAATATTAAAAAGATAAGACACATCGTCTTTTTTACCTCCCAATTCTAATTCCTCTTTTGTGGTAGAGAAAGAGCCTGCACTTTGTTCATAATATACATATGGCTTTCCTTGGGGCCGTTTCACGAAAAAGTTTATTGCCCCACCCATGGGAGAGGAACCGTAAATAGCTGAAAGTGGCGCCTTGACTATTTCTATTTTCTTTAAGCCCGAGGTTAAAAAATCCGCGGGCACGTAATAACTAGACGGGTTTGAAGGATCGTATATCTTTATTCCCTCCAGCATATATGCAGTATGTCTGGTTAGGGCACCCCTGATATATATCCCTTCAGAGGCGCTGCCAAATTTACCTCCGCCTACCACATCCAAACCGGTGATTAAACTTAGGGATTCTCCTAAATCAAAATTATTTCTTTTCCCCCAATTGGTATTTTCCACTATCTCTAAATTAGTTTGGTTATAACCAGAGCTTACCTCTGTTCTAAATGGCGTAACCACTATTTTTTCCAAATCTACATCTTGGCACTCTGCATAAGTGAAAAGAACCAAATTAATCAATACATAGGCAATAATAAATTTCTTCATTTTTTATCTCCTTTTGCTAATAACTCATATTCCTGAATATCCAGGAACCAATAACCGTTAATAAGGACTTTATCAGTTTTTGTAATGTTAATCCGCTTACTGAATATCGGCCCGTCATAGACAAAACTGTGGAATTCGCCGTTTTCGCCGCATAAATCTACATTAGGCACTGATTTCAAGTCTTTGATAAAACTCTCATCAATGTTGCGGCCTACCCAGTCTTTATTAAGTTTTTCTGCCTGTGTGCTTGTTACTACCGATTTGAATCCTAAGCTAACGAATTCTCTGAGTAGGTCTTCCCCCGGATAGCCCCATATCGGAGAAATAACGCCAATGCCTTCGCTAGCGCAGATATCTTCCACCCAATCCCGTAAGTCTAAAAGAAAAATGTCTCCGCGCACAAGCTGACGAACGCCCATTTCTTTAAGTTCGGATAAAGTTTTTCTGAATACTGCTTCGTAATTATCTTTAGTGGTTTCTCTTTGTAGTAATGGTATGCTTAGAGCCTGCGACTGAAAATTCACTAACTCAGCCGGCGCGCCATGGAAGGCGACCCTTTGGTATTCGTGCGAAATAAAATTCATCAGGTATTTAATCTTGAACCCAGACTGAATTGCCCTGTATAGGGCAAGACAACTGTCCTTTCCGCTACTCCAGGAGCACGCAGCTATTAAATCTGCCAATTTTTATTCTCCTTTCTCGGACTAAACACCCAAACATATATGATTGTTTGGTGTGCCCTTGCTGGGCAATAAAAAACCCTTGACAATATTTTTGTCAAGGGTTGCACCCTGTTTTACTTCGCCCTTATCCGCGAGGCATTAATCCTCATATATAGGCAGGTCTTCTGACTTAGGGCTCCTTCTACTACCTTTTGCCTTCCCGGCATAAAAGCCAGTGGCATACTTCAAAGGTTTCGTCACCCATTACAGCGGCGGGACCGCGGCTGACTCGCACAGCCTTCCCTTAAACCTATATACACCAAATTTTCATTTACATCATAAAACTTACTTTAAGCAATGTCAAGTTTTTTCTTTGCGCACTAAAAGTATATGCGGATTTCCGGTGATCGGATTTTTATTGACAATCACCAGCGTCTTGTAAACCTCCTCAATAGTCTGATAAGTTAACACTCTTTGAGGTTCACCAATTTTATGAACCGAGCCATTATTTAATAATAAAATCCTATCGCAGTATTCGCTAGCCAGGTTTAAATCATGCAGGACAATAATCACGGTGATCTTTTGCTTTTGATTTAACTCCTTAAGTAAGTTTAAAATCTGCACCTGATGCCCGATGTCTAAGTGCGAAGTTGGCTCATCCAGAAACAATGCCTTAGGCTCTTGGGCGAGGGCCTTGGCAATAATTACCATCTGCCGCTCGCCTGCGCTAAGCTCATTCACCTGCCTGTCGTTAAGCTTAAGCGTATCCGTGATGCGCATTGCTTCTTTGGCTTTCTCAAAATCCTGCCGCGTCTCACTCTGCATCCTTCTTAAATAAGGGATTCTACCCATGAGCACAATTTCCCAGACGGTAAAAGAGAAATTAAATACGGTATCTTGCGGCACAAAAGCAAAATCCCTGGCAATTTCCTTCTGCGCCATTGTATAAAGATCATTGCCTCTGTAAAGAACTATTCCGCTTGAAGGCTTAAGATATTGGCTTAGGGTTCTTAAGAGCGTGGACTTGCCTGAACCATTCGGACCGATAATACCCAAGAACTCTCCTTCCTTTATCTGGAAGGAAACATTTTTCAGAACCTGATATTTATGATATCCGCCGTTAATATTATCAATATTAAAAAATTCAGACATAATATTAATTAAATGGTGCTTTTTGTTTTTTTCTTAAAAGAATAATGAAAATTGGGCCGCCAATGAGCGCGGTAATCACTCCTATAGGAATTTCCACTGGTGGCATAATTGTACGGCTTATGGTATCAGCTAAAATCAAAAATGCACCGGCGCTAATTGCGCTGGCAGGCAAAACCAATTTATGGTCCGAGCCAACAATTAATCTTACCGCGTGCGGGATGATTAAACCTACAAAGCCAATTATTCCGCATACGCAAACAATGCTTCCGGTGATAAGCGAAGCTACAACAAATAAGATTTTTTTAACCGTCTCGACATTGATGCCTAAATGATAAGCCTCTTCTTCTCCCAAGCTAATTGCATTTAGGTCGCGGCCAAAATATATTGCGATGCAGATTCCTGAAGTAATCAGAATCACTACCGAGATTAAAAGCTTAAGATCAAAAACCTGCAAGCTTCCCAAAAGCCACCAGGTAATTCCGTGCATGGCTTCATTCGGTGATATCGAAACAAAAAATAATAATAAACTGGAAAATATTGCACCCAGGATTACTCCCGATAAAAGCAGCCCTTGCGTAGACACCTTGCCATTAATCTTGGCTAAATTATAAACCAAAAACATAGTTAAACCTGCGCCCAGAAACGCAGTTATCGGCAAAAATTCCATACTCAAGTTAAAAAATAAAGCCAATACTGCGCCCAGGCTTGCGCCGCTGGACACCCCTAAAACATAAGGTTCAGCCAAGGGATTTCTTAATATGCCCTGAAATATTACGCCCGCCACAGCCAGTCCTGCCCCGGCAAATAAACCCAAAATGACCCTCGTGATTCTTAAACTTAAAATTTCAGAATTTTGCCAAGAGAATAATTCCCTCAGATTAAGCCTTGTGGGGCCAAGGGCTATTCCTAATAATATTACCGCAAAAAGCAAAAGAAAAAGTATAACTAGTATTTTTTTATTCATGGTAAAGGCGTTTGTAGATTTCTTCTATTCCCTCAACGATACGCGGGCTTGGCCGAAGGATCAAATCCGGGTCAATATCAGATATGACGCGATTATTTTTAATAGCATTAATATTTTTCCAACCCAGCCTCTTCGAAACCAAGTCTTTGGTGTTTTTTTTGGCCATATACCCTAAAATTATGACATCGGGATTTCTCTGGATAATGGCTTCAGCAGAAAATCTTGAATATGGCCGATTGGCGTCGTACGCGATATTGTTTGCGCCAGCAATTGTCAAAATCTCATTTACAATTGAATTTGGACCGGCGGTCATGATCGGGTCATGCCAGATTTCAATAAATACCTTTGGCCTTTTATCTTGCGGAATCATTGCTACTTGAGATTCAATCGCAGTTATTCTTTTCTGCATTGTTTCAATCAGTAATCCTGCTGCTTCTTCTCTTGATGTGGCCTTGCCAATCTGCATTATTGAGGCAAAAAACTCAAAGATATTCTTAGGATCGCTGACAATAACCTTAAGCCCCAGGCTTTGCAATCTTGCCACTGACGGCGCTTGCTCTAAGCCAGTGGTAAAGATAATATCCGGCTTTAAAGAAAGTATCTTTTCTATATTTGGCTCTGAGAATGTTCCAACCTTGGGAAGTTTCTTTGCTTCTTCGGGAAAATTGCAGAAAGTGGTATCCGCAATAATCTCATCTTTTAGGCCTAAGGCAAACAAGATCTCGGTGGCAGCGGGTGAAAGCGAAATGAATCTTTGGGTTGCAGCATAAGTTAGATGATAAACAAACAAAACAAGAACAAAAACAATGCCTTGTATATAACGCATAAAATTTAAAACTCAATCCCCTTCCTTGCCTTTATCCCTTTTTTGAAATAATGTTTTACTTCTTTTATCTCGCTGACTAAATCCGCTATCTTTAATATTTGAGCTGGCGCGCAGCGGCCGGTAAGGATCAACTCCATGTTTTTGGGCGCCTCTTTAATAAGCCGGATGACATCATCCAGGCTTAAGAGTTTAAGATTTAAGGCGATATTTATCTCATCCAGTATTATTACATCGTAAATTCCCTTGGCTATAATTTCTCTTATTTTTTCCAGGCCTCTTTTGGCTAAAGAAATATCTCTCTTTCTAAAAGGCCGAGTAATAAAACAGCCTCCCCCTAATTGCTCTAATTTTACATTCTTGAGTTTCTTTACTGAATTAAGCTCGCTATAGCGTCTTCCTTTTATAAATTGGCCGATATATACTTTTAGGCCTGCTCCGCTTGCCCTTAAGGCTAAGCCTAAGGCTGCAGTAGTCTTGCCTTTTCCATTACCTGTATATACCTGTATCAATGTATCACCGCCTTCCAACTCATTATACCTAAGGCACAAAGGCTTAAAACAATTAATCCCGCTCCAAAAACACCCGCTACTATGGCCATAAAGGCATACCTGAATCTAATTTTAAATAGCGATGCCGCGATTACCCCGCTCCAGGCTCCGGTCATGGGAAGAGGCACAGCCACAAATATCGCCAGTCCCAAGGCTTCATATTTCTGGATAATATCGCCTTTCTTTTTGGTGCGCTCGAAGAACCAATCAAAAAATTTCGACCATAATCTAAACTTCCTTAGCCTATTCGAAATTGGCTCAAGAAAAAAAAGCGCAGGTGCAATAAAGATTGTATTGCCCAACACAGATAACCAGAAAGCCTTGCTAAAAGACATTCCGTAATACAGTGCCAAAGGAATCGCGCCTCTTAATTCTGTTATCGGAAAGGCGGCAATAAACATTACCGCGAAATCTTGGGGTATATCTTTCAGCCAATGTATTATTATATTCATCTCAGGGACGTTTCTGCACCCAATCGAGGGACGTCTTTCTACCCAATCGAGGGACGTCTTTCAATCCAATCCCTGCCTGCCGGCAGGCAGGGGAAAGGTGTCCCCAAAAGAAGCAAAAGAAGAAAAGACGAGAAATGGGGACAGGTCTAGCTTTGGCTAAAAGTACGTCCCTAGCTGGAGCTATCTGGAGGCGTATTTACCGATTAAAGGCACGAATACACAGCCACAAACTTCCACAGATTCAAACCTGCCTTTTTTCTTTTCTGCCACGGTTAAAACCTGACTGAAGCTTTCACCCAAAGGCAAGATGAGTTTGCCGGATTCTTTCAGCTGTTCGGTTAGAGGCAAAGGAATGCGCGGGCTTGCGGCAGTGATGATTATTCGGTCGAACGGCGCTGCTTCTGTCCAACCTAAAGTTCCATCGCTCACTTTTATGGTAATATTTTTATAACCCAACTCGTTAAATACGCTTTCTGCCCCTTTTGCCAAAACCTCAAATCTCTCTACAGTATAAACCTCCCGGACTAACTCTGCTAATATCGCAGCTTGATAACCTGAGCCGGTGCCTATCTCCAAAACCTTCTCTTCCCCCTTTAAATCCAGGCATTCAGTCATTAAAGCCACTATATAAGGCTGGGATATGGTCTGCCCTTCTCCTATCGGCACAGGAAAGTCAGCATAAGCGCTGGTTCTTAAGGCTTCAGGAATAAATTTATGCCGCTCAACTTTATAAAAAGCATCTAATACCCGAGGGGTTTTTATGCCCCTTGGGATGAGCTGTTCCTCAACCATGCGTTTTCTTAAGACCGAGTAATCCATAGCTCCCTTGCGATATATTTAAAGAATCTGAAGGTATCAATCAAAGGATTGATCTGGCTTTTTTCTCCCTCATATATAGTCTTAATGGGCACGGATTCAATCTTAAAACCCAGGCGCGAGGCTTTAATGATTATCTCGGATTCAGTCTCATATTTTGAAGTAGAAAGTTTTAATTTTTCTAATACTCCCCTTTTAATGAGACGGAACCCGCACTGCGTATCCGGGATTTTTTGTCCTGCCACCCAAGAGATTAACCAGGACATAAACTCATTAGTCAAGACCCGCACCAAAGGCATGTTCTTTCTTTGCTGCATTCTATTACCGATGACAATACCACTATCAGAAAATTCAGCTAGCCTAATAAAAAAAGGTATCTCTGCTGCCAGATGCTGACCATCGCCATCCATAGTAATCACGGCATCAAGATTTTGGTTTAAGGCATAATTAAAACCTTTAATCAACGATGCGCCCTTACCTTGATTAATTTCATTCCTTAAAACCGTTGCACCGCTGCCTTTAGCTATCTGGCTGGTATTATCTTGCGAGCCGTCATCCACAACCACAACTTCTAAATTCTGCTCGTGAATCTGCCTTACCAAACCTGCGATAGCCTTAGATTCATTATATGTGGGTATAATTACGCAAGTCCTCATTGCTTCCAAAATCTTCTGAACATATACCACTGCTCGGGATATCGGCGGATATAATCTTCGAAAATCATTTTATATCTTTTGATTAATTCTACTAAATCCTTGCCCTTGTCATTTGTAGGATTAAATTCAACCGGTTTCTCCATTTTCAGGGTAAAGCTATCATCTTTATTTCTCACCATAAAAGCCGGGACAATAACCGCGCCTGTTTTTAAAGCAAAGGCCGCCGGCCCTTCGGGAAAAAATGCCGGCTTACCGAAAAAATCCAAGACTAAGCCTCTTTCCGTAAAATCCCTGTCCCCCGCCAAAGCTACAATCTTGTTCTCTTTTAAGAGATTAAAACAGCGCCTGACCGCCTTTCCTAAAGGAATGACCATCATTCCTTTGCTTTCCCGCTGAGAATTAAAGAAATTATTCACCGCTTTATGTTTATGCGGAAGGGCAACTGCCCAGAAAGGATATCCTAAAAGCGCAATCACTACCCCGCCCAACTCCCAGTTACCGATATGGGCACTTAAGGCAATGACGCCTTTGCCCTTAGCCAGCGCTTCATCCACGTAATGCATATTCTCAATTTTAATATTTCTTTTGATATATTCCCTATCTAACTTAGAAAAACGGAAAAAATCTATCAGATATTTGGCAAAATTCCGAAACATCCTTATCCTTAACCTGCGGATTTCCCGTTCGGTTTTTTCGGGAAATATTGTCTTTAAATTTTCTCTTACTGCCTGGCGGTCTTTATCGGCAAAGATATAACGCAGGTCCGATACAAACGCAGCTAATAGATAACCGATTTTTAAAGGCAGGAATAAGGCAATAAATTGTCCGATGCGATAGAGTATATAATATATCATTTATAATTCTAAAACTAGCCTGGCTATATCGAAACTGGCATTGGGCTTGCTAATCTTGGCCGCAGATTCTCTAATCCGATTTAATTTCTTGGGGTCATCGAGTAATTGTTCAATAATAATATTTATCTCTTTAGGCTTATCTATCTTAAGCGCTGCGCCCTTGGCGATGAGATAATCTGTATTGCTGGCCTCCTGTCCCGGTATGGGCTTGACAATAATCATAGGGATATTTTTGGACAGGGCTTCTGCAGTAGTGACCCCTCCGGGCTTGGTAATAATAATATCCGCAATGCTCATCAACTCGTTAATATTCTCCGCGTATCCAAAGACTAAAATTCTCTTTTTATATTTTCTTATCCTTCGCTTTAAAGATTTATAGAGCTTTTTGTTGGTGCCAGCCACCACTATTTCCTGGATTTCTCTTTTTACCTTTTCCAAGGACCTGATAATCGTCTTTATCGGCCCTAAGCCTTGGCCCCCGCCCATAATTAATATGTTGGGGGCATCGTTTTTAAGCTTAAGTTTCTGAATTACGTTATCTCTTGAAATGCCATCATTGAATTTAGGGTCAAAGGGAATGCCTAATGATTTTATCTTAGACCGCGCAACCCCCTTTTTTAATAAATGCGAAGATACTTCTTCGGACGGAGCAATATAGTAATTCACGGCATCGTAAATCCAATAAGAATGCGGCACAAAATCCGTGAGCACAGCCAAAAGCAAAATATCAGAATTGTAAGTCTTCTTGAAATCCGCGGCCATTCCGCAGGGAAATGCCTGGGTGCACAGCACGGCGTCCGGCTTAAATTTATCAAAAAGAGTTTTTAATTTTGGCGAGTTAAGTTTATGGACGGCGTCTTTAATCTTTTCTATGTTTCTGGCTACATGGGGATTATCATAGAGATAATCCCAGATTTGAGGAGTCCTTTTGATAACCCCCATATAAATGCGGTTGACAATCTTTTCCGAGATGGGGTTGGTATAATTAAAGGCATTGAGGTTTAAGACCTGCGCATCGGGCTGTAAGATTTTTATTGCTTTTTCAATAGCCAGCGTAGCGCTATGATGGCCGGAAACTTCTGATATATACATCAAGATTATGCGCTTGGCTGACATATGTTTAAATTAAAGTGGTGATTAAATCTTGCCTTCCCGATAGAGCTCAAGCAAAATAGAAACAATCTCAGGGTCGAATTGGCCGCCGCTTCCGCGCTTAATTTCTTCCGATGCTTCTTCTTTAGATAAGGCGCGGCGGTAAGGCCTATCGGTAATCATGGCATCAAAAGCATCAGCAACCGAGATAACCGAAGCAATTAAGGGAATTTGTCCGCCCTTTAACCCTTCAGGATAACCTGTGCCGTCGTATCTTTCGTGGTGACACTTTACTCCCAAAATAGCCTGCTCAAGCTCTCTTATAGGCTGGAGTATGGTTACGCCGATAAGGGTATGTTCTTGCATGCGTTTTCTCTCTTCTTCGCTTAAGGGGCCTTCTTTATTTAAGATGGATTCGGGAATGCCGATTTTGCCGATATCGTGTAAAAGTGCGGCAATATTAACATCTTCGAGAAACTTTATATCTAATGCTTTTTTATTCTTCTGGAGAAATCTCTTGGTAATCTCAAGGCTTAAACTGGTAACCCGCGCGGTGTGGCCGTGGGTATAATGGTCTTTGGCGTCAATTGCCGCTGCCAAGGCAATGGTGGTATGGATAAAAAGTCTATGTTTTTTATCCAGCTCCAATTCTAATTCGCTAAAAAGCTGGGCATTTCTGATGGCCATGGCCACATCCGAAGCCAGGGCAGTAAAGAAATCCAGTTCATCCTGTGCAAATTTTTCATTGCCTTTCTTGCTGCCTAAAATCAATATACCCAATAACTCATCCCTGAAATAGCTGGGGATACAGACAACAGCCTCAAATATCTCCATCTGATACAACGCCTGCTGCAATAATTCTTTAAGCTCAACTGCAATATCTTTTTCCAGCAAATTTCTTGCTGCCTCCAAGACCAACATGCCATCACCAAAAAGATCTTTGTCCTTATGCTCTTTAAAAAAACGGATTAAGGCATTATCTGTATCTACACGGGCAAATCCTGCGGGTATCTTTAAGCCCGCGCTTCCGCGCGAGACAGTTAATATATAGCTATCCTGCTCTTTCTGGTGCAATAATATGCCCGCGTGCTCTACTTCTACCTTCTGCACAATCATACGCACAATCATCCGGATTAATACATCGGGCTCGTGCACCAGAATCATGCTTTTGGCCGCCGCCTCAAGTTCTTTCTTGTAATCTATCACCATATTACTTCAATGCCCCCATTACTATTTTCTCCAGCTCTGCCAACTCCAGCGGCTTATGAATATAATCCAGAACGCCTAATTGCTGACATATATTCAAAGAGCCATCTTCGTCGGGTTTTTTACCCGTCACCATAATGACCTTCAAATCCTTGTCCTTTTCCCGAATTCGCTTTAAGGTTTCAATGCCGTTAATACCCTGCATTTTGATATCCAGTAAAACTAATTCCGGCTTAAAATTATCTAATATGCTCAGGGCTTCTTCTCCGCCTACAGCTGTAGTAACTTCGACTTTGCGCTTACGAAAAAAATTGGCGGCAAATTCCCGCACATCCAATTCATCATCCACGATTAATAATTTTGGCATCCCTGCTCCTTTCGTTTCAAACTGCCAACTTACCATATAATCTATTATTTTGCAATGGGTAATTGAATAATAAACCTTGTCCCTACCTTATAATCCGACTCAAAAGAAATCTGGCCTTTGTGCATCTCGGTAATAATGCGTTTGATAACGTAAAGGCCAAGGCCGGTGCCTTTGTGCGAGGAAGTCTTGGTAGTAAAAAAGGGCGTGAAGATCTTTTTCATATCTGCCTCTTTTACGCCCAGGCCGTTGTCTTCCACTACAATTTCTAAATGCTCATCTTTGGGATAAGCAGAAACAGTAATTCTACCCCGGTAACCTGCTTCTTTTAATAAGGTGCGGCGCTCGACAATAGCGTCATAGGCATTATCAATAAAATTAAAAAAGGCCTCTTCTAACTGGGTCAGGTTACCTTTAATTTTGGCAATATTCGGCGGGAAATCGCGCACAATGTCTATTTCGGATAACTTCACCTTATATTGCACCATCTCCAAAGTGTTATTTAAGATGGTATGTAAATCCAGGGCATCTAATCCTGAGTCACCTTGGCGGGAATATTTTAGCAGGCCGCGCACCACCTCTCCGCCCTGCATCACATTGGCCTGGATACGCTCCAGGGCATAGTTAATCTGGCCAATCATCTCTTTGACCTCAGGCGTGCATTTAGTAGTATCGGTCAGCTTAATGGTATCAATGGTATCGCCGGCAATCAAGGAAAGGGCATAAAGCCGGTTGTTTATCTGATGCGACAGGCCGTCAGCCATAGTTCCGATAGTAGCCATTTTCTCGGCCTGGGCAATCTGCTCCTGCATCTTCTTTGCCTCTTCATAAAACTGGGCATTCTCAATGGCTAAAGCTGCCTGGCCAGCCAGGACTTGAAAGACATTTAAATCCTCCTGGGTATAAATGTGGCCGGAGATTTTCTCACCCAGGACAATGAACCCCAAGAGCCTATTCTCAAGGAAACTGGGAATTATTACTGCAGCGGTAAGCAGGCGCATATTCTCTTCTAACTGTTTATGCGCCAAATCACTGGAATCCTGAGCTCTAAGTTTAATCTCATCATAAATCAGCGGCTGCGGCTTTAAGATAAGCCAATTAACCAGAGGATTGCTCGAGGCTAATTTGGGAACAGGAAGCCTGCCTTTATCCCGGCTAACCTGCAAAACATATTCGCCGCTTCCCGCATCAAAAAGATAAATTCCGACATATGTTATCCTGACGGTTTTAGTCATAATATGGGCGATTAAATCCAATAGCCTTTGCAAATCACGGATGCGGGTCATACCTATCGAGGCCTGCTTTAAGGTATCCTGGTATCGCCTCTGGTCTGCCAATAACCTATCTTCAGCCTTGCGTTGCAGATATATATAGATAAACGGACCGACTGTGGCTAAAGCTGCCATTAAACCCAATGGCAATATCCACCAACTTGCCCTGAAGGTCTCAATTAACCAATCTTTAAGCCAAAAAGCCACGGCAAACGGAAGACCCAAGACCAAAGAATACACGACCACAAAGATTCCCGTGCGGGTAACGGCGATTCTGATATCCATGAGGCGGTGGCGAACGATGGCGTAACTAATTATAATGGGATAAAGAGCAACTAGTGGGTGCCCGATAGGATGAATCCGAACGCCCATAACCAAAGCAAAGTTAGTAGAACCTCCGACGAATCCTATTATTGATGCTACGATTACATAAATGATTTGATTGCGTTGAAAACCAGAGAATCTGTTTTTCATTTCAAAAAGCTTATAAAGAGAATACCCGCTAAGAGTAATATAGAAAATTACATAAAATGGATATAATATTCCTGCTCTTGTAAAATATCTAAAAGTATTTAATATAGATACGGGATCTTTTATGAGTAAATTAGTCGGAATAAAAAAGAGGAAGACAATACTACCTATATATACCGTTAATATAAGCTTTTTTTTGTGAGATGTTAGATTTAATAATGTTAAAACAAAATGTAAAAAAGTAGAAGGAATGAAAATGGCACCCGTATATACAATCCTATTCCAGAACATTGCTTCTTGCATATTCGATGAAGCAAGAGTCATCGCATAACCAAAACTCCACATACCTATGCTTAAAGTAAGCACAAACCAAGTCCTATTCACTGGTGCTCTGGTATTTTTCAGAAAAACAAAGCAACCTACTACAATGCTTGTAACCGCTACTAAAATACACGAAAATAAATAATATATCATTTCTCTCTTTCCAGAATATTATTTGATTTATACCAGGCTATTAAACTCTTTATTCCTTCCTTAAAACTTACTTTTGGCATATAGCCTAATTTCTTTCTGGCTTTAGATATATCCAATATCCAATTTCTGGATATTTCTTTTATAGAAGAATATGAAATCTGAATTGGTAACTTAAGAAACTCTTTAAACGGTAATATTAAACTAATAAAAATATAGGCGATCCACGTAGGTATATATGTTTTTGAGATAGGTACTCTCAGTTCTTCTGAGATAGTCTTCACTATTTCTTTTAATTTCAAAAGTTTTTCATCAGCAATATTAAAAATCTCATCGTTGGCACTATCTTTTTCCATAGATAAAATCATTGCTTCTATAAGATTATCTATATTGCAAAGCGATATTAAGTTTCTACCTCTTCCTATTAATTTGAAACGTCGCTTATCAATTAAATGAACAATTATTGAGGTAATGGAAAAATCATATAAACCAGGACCATAAATAACTGGTGCCCTAATAATAGTAAAATTAATTTTATTCTTTGTAGCGAAATCTTGGATAAATCTTTCAGCTATAAGCTTACTGCGACCATAAATTGTAATAGGCTTACATTCAATATCTTCGGTTAAGACTGATTTTTTATTCTTTGTTGGGCTATATACAGCTGCGCTACTTAAAAAAACGAATTTTTTAATATTTTGACCAATGCAACAACGCAATAAATTTTTAGTTCCATTAACATTGACACTATAATATCGAGAGCTTTTTTTAGGATAAACTTCAGCTGCAAAATGATATATTATATCAATCTGCCTAACAGCTATTTTTAATGAGTCTTTATCTAATATATTTCCATAATGTATCTCTGCGCCTAGAGACGTTAAATATCTAATGCTATTAACATTGCTTGTTTTCCGTGCTAAGCACCTTACTAAATTTCCTTTCTCTATCAGCCTTTTTGTCAAATTTCTTCCTACAAAACCAGTTGCGCCTGTAACTAAAATCTTAGGCATATTTTGATTTATTTTTAGAATAAATACTTATGCACCTATGCCGAACAATCTATATAAAAATGCCTTCGCAGATTCAATATCGGGTGGGCAACCATTTAAAAATTCAATTTTATTTTTAAGACAAAAATCTTTTGCGCAATCTCCTAGGCCTATATATTTCTCATTATAATTAAGTTTTCTTTCTTTACAATTTCCGTAAATTATATTAATTCGCTGACTATTTTTAATAAATAATTTTAATATATTAAAGGGATTATGTTTTATGTTTTTGGCAATTCCATTTAACAGTACATTACATTTAGAACAGGCGCTGCTCGGCCAAACATAAATCTTTCTCCATTTAATAATAAAATTTTCGGCTGGTTTAAATTTGATAATATTATCTTTGTGTTTATTAATTAATGACTCATCAACAAATTTGCCTACACCAGCTTCTTTTGCCAATCTTATATGATTGATTTCTTGAAAGTCAAATCCTATCATTCTGCAAGCAAACGAGTCTAATTCTACCATATCATCTCCACAAAAAATCAAATTTGCTTTTTTTGCCTTTCCATGATGAGGACCATTTTCTTCCATGCCTATAACTCCATCTATCAAACTAATTTTTGGAACTAATACTCTCGCCAAATCTGCTATGAGTTTGTCTATTTCTAGTAAATGAAAATCTATTTTATTCTGAGGACTTAATAAACCCATTTGATTTTTTAAACTTAATGAAACTCCTGTTTGCATATGTGTTTTAAGTTTTGCAACATTAATATAACTATCTACTTCAAATAAAATTTTCGGTATCTCAAAATTAAAATTATTATAATTAATGATTTTCTTTTGTTGTTTATCTAGATCTATTAACTTAACCTTTGGATGTGGTCTAAGAAATTTTGTTTTAGATTGATTTATAATTTTATCGAAAGGGAACTCGTTATCGGGAATTCCTAAGAGTGAAGTATGTCCAATTAAGACTTGGCATCCATAGGATATTAATAAATCTGCTAAATAATCAATAAATTTAGTATCAGTATTTTCTCCTTTGTGAACAGGTGGCCTGGCACAAAAATTCGGCTTAATAAAAATTGTTCCTTTGGGTATAAAATTAATCTTATCGAATAAACTCTGGATATATTCACCTACATTTCCACCTTTGTATATCTCTAAATAAACTGCCATAGTTTCTTTTAAGCTCTATAAGCTTCTCCCGCCAATTCCGCAATCTTCGACATTATCACATTATCGGTGATTGACTGTAATAAACCCTCGTCATTTTCTCTGCCACAGTATTTATTCAGATTAATAAGTTGGCCGATGTTTATCTGGCACTTTTTTAGTGCGGGATATTTAGCATTTCTTGAGAGTATCTCATAAGTGCCAATAATTCCTACAGGCATAATTGGAACTTTAGCTAAGAGCGCTATTTTGGCCACACCTGGATATGCTTTCTGTAATTTTCCATCAGCAGACCTGGTTCCTTCAGGAAAAATACCTAATACTTTTCCGTTTTTAAGAATCCGCATTGCCTTTTCGTAAACTTCTGCTTTATCTTCGTTATACCTTTCTACGCGGATCTGCCGGGTCAATCTCATCAGAATCGACCAAAGAGGACGGTGGAAAAATTTTTCTGCTGCCAAATAGTAGATTCTTCTTTTGCAAATTGCCGGCATCAAGAAAAAATCAAAGTAACTTTCATGGTTAGAGGCGATAATCACCCCCCCAACTGAAGGGATATTTTTTAAACCTTCTACCTTTTCTATCCAGATTTTTCTAAATATTGGTCCGAAAATAAATTTTAGCAGCCAATAGAACATATTTTACACCACCGCCGCCCCTGGCACCCAGACCTCAAAGCCGAAAAACCTCTTCCACTTCAAAACCCGCATTGGATTCTAGGATAATGGTACTCCTACTTTATCTCAAACTTTCTAAAGCGACAATCTCCTTTTTAAAGATTGGGGAATTAAATAAGTGAGCTTCTTCCTTTTTTCGACCAAGCGTAAAATATCGGCTAAATCTTTCTGTCGTTTACTTGGCCGTCTTGTTTCATCCTGCACTGCCCAAATTTTTCCTTGCAAAACATCTTCTATAGTTGCCACCGGAAGTTTATAGCCTAATATATCTCTATGCTTGGCCCGCTGAATAAATTCTTGATATCGTGGGTCAGTTTGAATTTGTATTCTTAGGTCTGAGAGCGGACTAGATATATTTATGCTGTTGGGATATTTTTTAATCTTATATTTCCTGCTTAACTGAATGAGCAATTCTTTTATACGGTCTACAACAATAATAACATCCAAGTCAAGGCTTACTATCGGTTCAGCATACGCATTTACTGCCAATCCGCCAACAATGCAAAAAGGAATCCTTTTCCTTTTAAGCACACTAATAAACTCTTCTAATATATCTCTTTTTTCTCTGGTTACCCTTTTAAAAAATTCCTTTTTAGTCATTAGTAATTCCCCCCATTATTGGTGCTTTTATTCTTACAGCACAAAAGCGCCTGGCACCCAGACCTCAAAAACCGGTTAAAATATTGCGGGTAAGCCTGTCACGATGAAACTGCCTTTAAAAGTTTTCGCGCTTCCTGCTGAACCTTCGGTGAGAATCTTTTGCTCATTGCAAGGAACCTTTGCTTAGCAATACCTCTTAAATTCAATTCCTTTGCATTGATGGTTGCAAGGCCCTTTGTTTTTAAATACAAGGTGTCCAGAAGCGCTTTTTCCGGTTCGGCAATAAAGATGTCGTCTTTGAGCGTATAGCCGAAAAATAAATCTTTTTTTATTTTGTGAAAGATAACATCGCGGCCGCGAATTTGGATGCGTTTTGTCTTCCGCGAAGTAGCGAATTCTATTTCATAGGCAATCTGATTGACTATCCCCAGTTTCCCTAAGCAATAGGTAAACGAAAGGTAGCTGGGCTGATAAATGCTATTAGCAACTTCAAGAATATCAGACGGCTTAAGTGAAACTTCATAGAGGTTACGCCTGAGCCGGCGCAGGATTTTCCTCTTAGCGAGCCTGCTAAGCATAACCTTTCTGTTTTGAGGGCTGATGTTAAGAATACGCGCAATCTCTCTTCCGCTTAAATAGCGCTTATCTAAGGTAAGGAGGGTTTCATAGACTTTAAGCATTCAGCCTCTCCAGCTCTTCAACAACCGGGTAAAAGGAACGCGGTAGAAACTTTCTCAATTCCTGACGCAATTTTCCCTTTTGATACCCAAATTGCCTTATTTTGAATGGGTTACCGTTTTTCTGGCAGATAAACCATATATCAAAAATATCGCGCGGCATTTTCCGCTTGGAAAGCATGCCTAATTTATCCTCAAAAATCCGTTTGAGTGTATATACCCTGGTCATAACCATAAGGTTGGTAGCGGGAGATTTTGCAAGTAAATTCGTAATATCAGATGCCTTTATTTTTTCTATGCGTTTGGAGATTTCGATTTTAAGCGAAAATGCCAGATTTTGCCACGGTTCTTTTATCCGTATTTCGGCCAGGTGAGTATAGTATTTTGTTGTCGGGCCAGCTACCGAAAAACGTTCATCGGATTTAATGATTTTTGTGATTATTGTTTTAAAATCCCTTGCGCTGACGCTATCGGTTAGAGAAAAATCAAGGTCCTCAGAAAAGCGAGGCGAACCGTAGAGAAGGCGCAGCGCCGTCCCGCCTTTAAAGACAAGCGCCTCAGAGATTTTTGATTCAAAGAGCGCCTTAAGAAAAATAAGCTCTACTTCCTCCCGTATGAGCTGCTGCACATCTATACCGATCTCGGAGGACAAACGCAGGACGAATTCCTTCTCCATATCGTTCCTTATTAGTTAATACTTATGTATACTTTCTAAGAACGATTATAAACAGTATTTTTATTTTTGTCAAGAAATTTATTGAGGTCTCTGAAAAACTACCCAAACCTATATCAGAGACCTCTGATTACACAGATTACGTAAGATTACACAGATTTTCTCCGACGAGTACTTAATCTGTGTAATCTGCTTTTTAATCGGTGTAATCATAAAGATAGACTTTCTCAGTGCTCTCTTATTCTTTGCTAAACACTACTTTTATATTCCCTACAACACCGGCGCGCCTGGCACCCAGACCTCAAGGCCGTGCCGCACGGCGATATTGGCAATCTCCTCTAATTTATCCAGATTGATATTCTCACCTAAAGAATAACTCACCAATCGTTCCTCAAAGGCTAAAAGCATGGTCTCAGCCAAAGAAGCGGGGATGACATCTTTAGGTAAGTCTAAGTTTATTCTCAAGTCCGTCGGACAGGGAAGTTTAATTAAACCGGCTTCAATAATGGTGATGTCTTGGCGTTGATGCGCTTTGCTGATGAGATTCCTATCTGGCGAAACATCGCAAACAATCGCCTTGGACTTAAGTTCTTCTATATTGAGAGTTTTTTCTCGCAGGCTAACAGTATTCACCAGAATATCTGCTTCCTTAAGCATTTTAGGCGCATCTTCTTCTATCAGCACCTCAATGGGATTGAGGTGCTGAATATTTTCTTTAAGCTGGGCCAGTTTATCTTTATGTTCGGCGTTTAAAATTATCTTAGGCACATATTCTGCTAATTTTCTCGCGCATAGAGAGCCGACAGCGCCTGTTGCGCCAATGACGGCTAAAGTAGATTCTAGCAAGGATATATTTTTGGCCTTGCACGTCCTGTATATTGCCTCAATTACTGACCAGGCAGTTAAGGCGCTTCCCGTGGTAACGGGAATTTTTAAGTGCGGGGAAAGATGAATATTCTTATCGGATAATATAGAGGCATATCCGTCTAATCCTAAAATCCCTGCTCCCAGCTGCTCAGCCATCTGGGTAGATGCCCTGATTTTATCCCGGATAAAACTCTGGTCTGATTTCGGGGTTTGTTGAGCTAAAAATGGGCAGGCAATGATATAGCCCTGGATTTCTTTTCCCCGGCTTGAGCGTACATCTTTAATATGCGCGAGTTTAAAACAAGAGACATTTTTTAGGGATGGCTTAAGGAAAAAATTTGGCACAAATTTAACCGCTGGCCAAAGATTCTTTAGTTGCTTAATATTTGTCGGGCTGACTATATAGGCAAAGGTCTTCATCTCCAGAAGGATATTTTTCTTTTCTTCTTCTTCGAAGCCTGGTGTTTTATTTTCAGGATTTCGTCCTGAGAAATTGCTTTTTCTTGGCTGGTAAGGCCGGAAATTTCAAAGCCGTGTTTTGCGCCTAAACGTAAAATCTCTCTAATCCTCTCGGCATTGACTTCCTTGCCTAAGGAATAATTCTCAAATTTTCTCTCTAAAGCCAGAATAATCGGCTCAGCCATGCAGGGATAACACAAGCCTTTAGGCAGGCCAAAGTCAAAATGAAAATCCACATCTCCGGGAGGCTTTATCGTTACGCCGTCAATCACTAATATATCGTTACGCATACTCGAAGATATACGCCGGGGATAAGAGGCATCAAAAATTATTGTGCCCGGGCTTAATTTATCTATCTCGAATTCGGGCGGGATACGGTTAGTGGCAATAATAACTATTTTTACTTTGTCCAAAATCGGCTTTAATTCAGGGCTGCGGTGCAATTTATTTCTTTTCTCTTTCGGCAGTTCTGATAGGAGCATATTCAGTTTATCCTCATTATGGGCAGTAATAAACATACCGGGGACAAAATGGCTGAAAACTTCAGCACAGTATCTGCCCACATTTGATGTAGCTCCAATAAGCAATATGTGGGTTGAGCTTAAATCTATCTCCATCAAATCCGCTGCCCTTAATATTGTTTCAGGAATCATGGCTAAAGTATAATTTGTCCCGGTAGTCAAAGGGAGGCCGATTACTTCGGTTAATTCTAAACCTTTGTTGCCGCTAAAAGCAGCATAAGCAGTAAGGCCGATGATTTTCGGCTTGAGGTTTTTGGCGAATTGCATAGCAGAAATTACAGATCTCATAACCTTGCTTGGGCTTATGGTTACCATCTGCTCCATCAACAAAGGGCACATTACTAAAGCGCCTTTTGCCGTGCGGCCAAGGTTAGATTTTAAGCCTTCGACCTCACCAGCCTCAAATGGCGACATCCATTCCAGAACCTTTTTCACCAAGGGCCGCGGCTTATTTTTCATCCCCGGTTCATATTTATGCAGGAGTTCTTCGTTGGTAGGATGGATTATGAGTACATAATCATGCATCGGCTCTCTCGACTTTGTTCTTTACGGCCTGAACCATTCCCAATAATGAGCGCCTGGCCTTATCTTCCAGGGCCTTGCCCACATATTTCTCCAATATCGGTATGCCCCAATCAAAATCTGCTTCTAAGGTTAAGAGAGTGTTATTGCCGAGAAGATCCTTGAGCATCCAGCGGCCCTGATACTCCTTGTAATTTCCCTCCAGCATATTGAATCTTACCTGGTAGTTTGCGTCGTCAAAATGATCCTCTTCTTTCCAATTCACCGGCGCTCCGTCTACCTCTACTTCCCAGGCCGTAACCAAGGCATCGTCCGTGCGCTTGATTATTTTAAGATTCTTGACCTCGCGCATAAAAAAAGGAAAGTTCTCCATATCCTTGATAACCTTATAGACCTTGTCTCTCGATCCCCTAATTTTCACTGAGACTTCAATTTTAGGCATTTTTATGGGATTAAATTTTATCCAAGGTTGTCTTACGGCGCTCTTTGCCTTGGTTGTAAGACAGCTTCTCCTTAATCCATCTCGCAATGTATTTCCTGTGAAATCTCCAGTCTGTGCCAATTTTAAACGCGGGGATTTTACCTAAACGCGCATATTTATGCACAGTGAGAGGATGGATATTGAGATATTCTGCAACTTCTTTGGCAGTCATAATCTCTTTTTCTTTTAACATAGGCACCTCTTTTTTGCATATTTTAGATAATCATATATATACTAATAAAGCTATGTGTTGTCAAGCAATATTTAGACTAATAGATACCAATAAAAACGCCAGGCCCAAATTTATCTTGGCCTGGCCGAAAATTTAAAAGCAAAATATCCCTTACTGTTCTTCTATGACCCCTAAGGTTTCGCCGACATTAACCGTATCCCCTTCGCGCAAAAATATCTCAGAGAGCATACCTGAGCAAGGACTGGGCAAATTAAACGTAGCTTTATCCGTGGTAAGTTCCACTAAATCGTCTTTTTCATTAACCTTTTCGCCCTCTTGAAAATACCAATAGGATAAAATTGCCTTATCAATACCCTCACCTAATTCCGGCAAGACTACTTTTATCATTTTGTAATCTCCTGATTAAAATTTCTTTTACGCTATCAATTAATACTTCTTTTCCTAACACTGATTCAAGCGAGGTCATCATTATATCCATCCCGCAGGGACGAATCAAGGAAAAATTAGGCAGGTCATCTTTCTTTATATTCAGGGTTAAACCATGGTAGGTTATCCAATTCCTTATAGCAATACCTATAGAGACAATCTTCTCATCTCCTACCCAGACACCGGTAAGCTCAGGCCGCCTTTGGCCAGAAATCCCAAAATCACTCAATACCTGTATTGCTAATTCCTCTAATCTGCGTAAAAACAGATGGATATCCCGCTTAAAATAATCGAGATTCAGTATTGGATAAACCACTAACTGGCCGGGGCCGTGATAAGTCACGTCTCCTCCCCGCTCTGTTTCGTAAAGAGGGATTCCTCTTTTTTTTAACTCGTCTCCTGAGGCCTTGATATTTAATTTTTTAGCCTGTCTTCCCAAAGTAATAACCGGATAGTGCTGGCAGAGGATTAATGCCGATTTTAAGAAATTATTTTTTACGGCTTTGAATGTTTCCCTCTGAAATTGCTCGGCTTTTTTAAAATCAATTAACCCTAAATCGAATATTTTAAACGGCATAATCTGTTTTCACTGCCTCTCTTATGCTTTCGGATAGCGTGGGATGGGCAAATACAGTATCGCGGATTTGGGAAATTTTAAGACGAGACTGCATAGCTAAAGTTAAAATGCCGATCAATTCCGTGGAGCGCGGCCCGATTATAGAAACGCCTAAAATTTGTTCGTTCTCTTTATCCGAAATTATTTTCACAAAACCTTCAGTCTCATCTAAAATGCGCGCCATACCTGAGCCCAGGAAATCAAATTTATCTATTCTCGCATCTAAGCCAAGGCCTAAGGCCTCTTCCTGACTTAAGCCGACGCTGGCAATTTCCGGGTCAGTAAAAATGCAATTGGGTATGTTTGTATTTTGAGCTTTTTTCGGCTTATCGGGATGCGCGATATTTTCCGCAGCAACACAGCCCTGGTAAGCTGCGAAATGCGCAAGCATAATTTGGCCGGTGCAGTCCCCGGCAGCATAGATATTAGAAACGCTGGTTTTTAGATATTCATCGACGAGAATCTTTCCTTTTTCTAATTTTACCCCGAACTTCTCTAAGGATAAATCTTTAGTTTCAGCCTGCCTGCCGATAGAAAGCAATACTAAATCATAGTCTTTTAAATCCATAGTTTTAGCGTCGGCAGCCGTGCTTACCTTTATCCCTTTCTTTTTAAAGATATTTTCTAATTTTCTGGCTACCTCTTTATCTATGCCGGGCAGAATCTGAGGCATTAATTCCACTATTGCTACCGAACTGCCCAAAGCCGAAAAAAGGCTGGCAAATTCGCAGCCAATGACTCCGCCGCCGATAATTAAAAGCGACTTGGGGATTTCGCTTAAATTTAAAATCTCGTCGCTGGAAATAATCTTCTTTCCGTCAAATTTCAACTCGCCAAGTTCTACAGGCCTTGATCCGGTGGCAACTAAGATGAACTTGGTATTGATGAGTTCGCTGCCTACTTTTATTACCTGGGGAGAAAAAATCTGGGCTTGGCCGTTTAAAAAATCAATGCCTTTAAGCCTGAATTGCATGCCGTTTTGCAACTGCTGTACAATCTTGTCTTTTCTCTCCTGGATTTTAAAGAAATTTACCTGGGGGTTGTTTCCTTCGATGCCAAAGTTGGCAGATTTTTTGGCCTGAGAATAGATTTTGGCAGATTGGATTAAGGCCTTGGTAGGAATGCAGCCGCGATTTAAACAGGTTCCGCCGACCTTATCCTTTTCGATAAGGGCTACTTTAAGGCCTAACTCACGCGCCCTAATAGCAGCATTAAACCCGGCCCAACCTGCTCCGATGACTGCCAAATCATACATGGCTAATTAGTTTGCGGATAGATTCAGCTGAATTAAGCAGGGATTCTTTTTCTTTTTTATTTAAATCGAGTTCAACAATTTTTTCAATCCCTGTCCTGCCCAGAAGGCAAGGAACTCCGATGCAAATATCTTTTAAACCATATTCGCCGTTTAGATAAGCGGATACTCCCTGAATGCGCTTCTGGTCTTTAGCAATAACCTTTACTAATGCCGCGATTGCTGAGGAAGGAGCAAAATAAGCGCTGCCGCTGCCTAAAAGGGAGACAATTTCTTTCCCGCGGTCAATAGTCCTGGCAATCAGGGCTTGAATCTTTTTCTCATCGAGAAACTCATCCAAGACTACGCCCTTTATTTTGGTTAATCTTGGTAAAGGCAACATCCCTTCGCCGTGGCTTCCGATTACACAGGCTTCGATATCTGAAGCCGGAATATTCAATTCTTTACTGATAAGATTGGCAAACCTGGCCGAATCTAAAGTAATGCCCATACCAAAGACTTTAGCCGCCTTAAAGCCAGTCGTCTTTAAAACAAAATAAGTCATTAAATCTAAAGGGTTCGTAACCACGACGACAATAGATTCAGGGGCTGAATTTTTTATTTCCAGGCATATATCTTTCAGTATTTGTTGGTTTTTCTCCAGCAGCTCTTCGCGGGTCATCCCGGGTTTTCTGGCTAGGCCTGCAGTAATCACAATAATATCAGAATTTTTTATTTTCTTGATATCGTCTGCTCCTTCAATATGGTAATTATATTTCAAAATCGCCTGGCAGTCTTCTAAATCTAAAGCCTTGCCTTGGGCTAAACCTTCAACTACGTCAACTAGCAAAATCTCGCCCAGGCCTTCCTGAGCAAGGCGCATAGCTGTGAGACCTCCAACATTACCCGCGCCGATTATTGAAATTTTCATTTCCAGTCTCTTTTGGGGACACCCTTAGCTTTGGCTAAAGGAACGTCCCTGCTTTAGGTGAAGAAACGTCCCTAAAGATGGGGTTGTTGCAACTTTTTTATAATGGCATCAGCCATTTCTTGGGTGCCTACAGCGCTGGGATCAGTAGGCTTGGGTTTTAAGTCATAGGTTACGGATTTGCCTTCGGCTAAGACTTCCTTCACGGCATTCTCTAACTTTTCCGCAAACTCATATTCCTTAATATGCCGAAGCATGAGCACTCCGGATAAAATCATGGCGGTGGGATTAACTTTATTTTGGCCTTTATATTTGGGTGCTGAACCATGCACCGCCTCAAACACTGCCATATTATCACCGATATTGGCACCCGGGGCAACCCCTAATCCGCCCACTAAACCCGCGCATAAATCTGAGATTATATCACCGTAAAGATTAGGCAATAAAAGCAGGTCAAAATTATGCGGCTTCTGCACCAGCTGCATCGCCATATTATCAACCAGCGCCTCTTCAAAGACTATCCTGCCAATATATTTCTGCGCCGCCTGGCGCGCAGTCTTCAAAAATAGTCCATCGGTAAACTTCATAATATTGGCTTTAGTTATGCAAGTTACTTTTTTCCGGTTAAGCTTTAAGGCATATTCAAAGGCGAATTGGGCAATCCTTTCCGTAGCGAACCTCGAGATAGGTTTTATGGAAATCCCCGAATCCGGACGGATTTTCTTCTGGCTGTATTCTTCAATTTTTTTAATGAGCTCTTTTGCGCAAGACGAGCCCTCTTCAAACTCTATACCCGCATATAAGTCTTCGCTATTTTCGCGGATAACTACTAAGTCAATATCCTGATAAACGCTCTTTGTCCCCGGATAAGACTTCACCGGCCTTACGCAGGCATACAAATCAAGGGCATGCCTTAAAGCCACATTAATTGAGCGAAACCCTGTGCCGATAGGAGTAGTGATCGGGCCTTTTAAGGCTACCTTATTCTTTTTTATCGAATCTAAAGTTGCCTTGGGCAGCAATTCCCCGGATTTCTTTTGCGCCTCTTCTCCGGCAAGCATCTGTTCCCACTCGATTTTTACTCCGGTGGCTTCAATGCATCTTTTTGCTGCCAGGGTTACTTCCGGGCCAACCCCATCGCCCGATATAAGAGTAATTTTATGTGCCATCATAAACTAAACCTCGGGTAACTTTCCGTATTTCTTAAAGTAACTAACGATCCCGCCTTCCCTTAACAATTCCTGCATAAACTTAGGCAGTGGCTTAATCTTCAATTCTATATTCTTACTTAAATTCCTGATTATCCCCTTATCTAAATCTATATCCAGGGCGTCTTTTTCCTGTATTTTATCGGTTCCCGTTTCAATTAAAGGCAAGCCGATATTAAAGCCGTTGCGATAAAATATGCGGGCAAATGAACCGGCTAAAACCGCAATGATTCCGGATTCTTTGATGACTAACGGCGCCTGCTCGCGGGAAGAACCCATCCCGAAATTTTTTCCCGCCACAATTATGGATTTACCGGGATTTATCTTGGAAGGAAAATCCGGGTCAATATCCTCCATAATATGCTTGGCAAGCTCTTTTATGTCGGTAATAGAGAACTTATAGCGGCCGGAAATAATAAAATCAGTATTGATGCTATCCCCTAGTTTTATCGCCTGGCCTTCTATTTTCATTAATGAGCAGATAATTTACGGAACGAAGAAAGTGAGTGGATGTAAATTATAGCTGCCTCTTTTTACTGTTAATCAGCGTCTGCGCCTGCCTGCCGGCAGGCAGGAATTAACCCCGAGCAGCTATGTATCTAGTGTCATCTGCGAGGGATATCCCTCGTCACTGACCATTCATTTGACTGTGACTCGGGATAAGTTCGCACATATAAGTTATGTCGCTTAAGCTAATTAATAGCAGGCTCCATAACTTATGTGCGAACTTATAATTGTTTAAACTCTTCGATATTTTTAACTTTAGACATAGCCATGTCCAAAGTAATAAAGCCTTGATGGAATAGCTCCTTTAAGGATTTATCCATGGTCTTCATCCCGTATTGAGCGCCGGTCTGCATAAGCGTGGGTATCTGTTCAACCTCTTGCTCGCGGATAAGATTTCTGATGCCCGGGGTAGCAATCATGATCTCCGTGGCAAGCACCCGTCCTTTGCCGTCAGCCTGGGGTAGTAATAACTGTGAAACTACGCCCTGTAAAGAATCCGCCAATTGCAGTTTGACCTGGGGTTGCTGGTGGGGCGGAAATACGTCGATAATTCTTTCGACAGTTTGCGGGGCATCGGGCGTATGCAGGGTTGCCAGAACTAAATGCCCGGTCTCAGCTGCGGTCAGCGTAGTAGAGATAGTTTCCAAATCACGCATTTCACCCACGACAATAACATTGGGGTCCTGACGAAGGGCATGCCTTAAGGCCTCGGCAAAAGAACGCGTATCGGCATAGACTTCTCTTTGCTTAATAATACTTTTCTTATTGGTAAACATAAACTCGATAGGGTCTTCAATGCAAATAATAAGCGCCTCCCTTTCCTGATTAATCAGATTAATCATGGCGGCTAAGGTTGTAGTCTTACCGACTCCTGTAGGCCCGGTAAGCAAAACCAGCCCATTGGACTTACGCGCCAGGTCAATAACTACAGGCGGCAGGTGCAATTCTTCAACGCTGGGTATGATTAAGGGCACGCGCCTAAGCGCTCCTTCCACTACACCGCGTTGCATATGGATATTTACCCGAAATCTATCCAGGCCGGGAAGGGCAAGAGAAAAATCCAATTCTAAATCCCGCTCAAATATCTCTTTTTGCGGATTAGTAAGAATTCCGTAAATTATCTTCTTTAATTCTTGTTTATCTAAAACAGTTAAATTAGCCCGAATTATCTTCCCGTCGATACGTAATATGGGAGGCTCGTTTTCTGTGAGGTGTATATCTGAGGCCTTTTTTTCTATAGATAACAAAAGCAAATCTCTCATTTCCATAATTATTCCTCCTTAAGTTTATAAGTAAAGCCTGGGGTCAGCGATACAACCTTTAATTGCTGAAGCAATGACAGTTGCGGGTGAGGCAAGATAAATAAAGGCATTAGGATTCCCCATCCTGCCTTTAAAATTCCGGTTAGCGGTGGAAATAACTACCTCTGCGTCGGCAGGAACGCCGTTATGCGTGCCTACGCAAGGGCCGCAACCCGGACTAACTACTACCCCTCCTGCTTTAATAAATATATCAATGATACCTAATTTTAAAGCCTCCTGGAATATTTGCCGCGATGAAGGCGCAACGATAAACTTGACGCCTTTTGCAACTTTTCTCTTCTTTAATATCGAAGCTGCTACTTTTAAATCCTGAAGCCTCGCATTGGTGCAGGTTCCCAAGAATGCTTCGTCTATCTTGACATTATTTAGCTCATCTACAGATACAACGTTATCCACGCTATGCGGACGGCTAACTTGCGGTTTTAACTTTGAGATATCGAATTCTAAAATTTGAGTATATTTAGCTTCTTTATCCGCACTCACGGTTTTTATCTTTCTGTTCCTGGATAATCTCGGGCTCAACCAAGAAACAGTCTTATCGTCTTGCGGCATAAACCCAACCTTAGCTCCCATCTCAACTACCATATTGCATATTGTAAAACGCCCGTCCATATCCAGCTTATCAATGACGGGACCTTGGAATTCTACGGCTTTATAGGTTGCTCCGTCAGCTTTTGTTTCTTTAATAATATAAAGAATAATGTCTTTGGCAAATATACCTTTAGGAATTTTGCCGTTCACTACTATTTTAATCGTTTCCGGGACTTTAAACCAGTTTTTTCCTGCGGCTAACGTAATCGCCAAATCAGTGGAGCCTACGCCGGTAGCAAAAGCTCCCAGGGCTCCGTAAGTACAGGTATGCGAATCTGCGCCTAAAACTAAATCCCCCGGCAATATCCGGCCTGATTCCGGGATAATCTGGTGGCAAACTCCGCAACCAATATCGTAAAGCTGGGTATTGAATCCTTGGGCAAATTCGCGCATCTTTTTATGAATGCGCGATACGCCTTCATTTGGCGAAGGGGCATTGTGGTCAATAACCATGCAAAACTCAGTTTGCAGTTTTTCCACATTAAGCTCTCTTACCCTGTCAATAATAATACTGGATGTGCCGTCCTGGCCAAAGGTAAAATCAACTTTACATATAGCGAAGTCGCCGGCCTTTAAATCACGTCCGGCATGATTGCTAAGTATTTTTTCCGCAATAGTCTTACCCATCTAAACCTTAAACCTTTAACCTTAACCTCTATATCTTACTGAGCCATTCCTCGATGCGATTCATGCCCTTTTCAAGCTGTTCCATACTCGTGGCAAAACTTAGGCGCACATAATCGTCTCTGCCAAACCCGGCTCCGGGTATTAGGCTTACTAGCATTTCATCGATTAAGCGATTAGCAAAGGCCAGCGAATCCATCTTGGTTTGGGAGATATCGCAAAATACATAAAACGCTCCTTGCGGCACAACAAAACTAAGCTTCTTAATTTTCTTAAGCCTTGAAATAACATAATCTCTTCTCTTCTTAAATTCCTGGCAAATATTCTGCGAAAAATCATCAGTCGTACTAAGAGCCGCAACTGCTGCCTTTTGGCTGATTGAGGTAGGATTGGATGTGGAATGGTCTTGTAATTTGGATATGGCATCCACAATATCCTGAGGCCCGCCCAAATACCCAATGCGCCAACCCGTCATCGAATAACTCTTGGACAAGCCATTGATAGTGATGGTTAAATCATAGATATCCTGACCAAGGCCGGCAATGGATACATGTTTCAGGTTATCGTAGATGAGTTTTTCGTATATCTCGTCAGAAACTACAAAAATCTTTTTACGGCTGCAAATTTTGGCTATTTCTCTTAATTCCTCAAAAGTATAGACGCATCCAGTGGGATTGCTAGGGCTGTTAAGTATGAGTAATTTTGTCTTAGGACTGATATTGCGCTCCAAGTCCCCGGGTCTAATTTTAAAATTATTCTCCGGGTCAGTCTTGACAAAGCGCGTTATACCTTCGCAAAGATTGACCATCTCAGGATAACTCACCCAATACGGAGATGGTATCAAGACTTCCTCCCCGCGGTTTACTAATACCATAAGCGCATTAAATATACTATGCTTTGCTCCGCAGGAAACCACTATTTGATTAGGATTATAAGTTAAGGAATTGTCTCTTTGAAATTTATCCGCGATGAGCTTTTTTAATTCCGGAATTCCGGTGGTGGGGGTGTATTTGGTAAATCCTGATCTTATCGCCGCTATTGCCGCTTCTTTAATGAAATCCGGGGTATCAAAATCAGGCTCTCCGGCAGCAAGATTTACTATATCTTTGCCTTCGGATTTTAATTTTTTGGCTTTGCTGGTGATGGCTAAAGTTGAGGAAGGATTTATCTTTTTTAGGCGTTCGGCTAACCTCGTGTCTATGCGCATAGATTAAACGCAGATATTGAATCTTAAGAATATCTGCGGATAAAAATCCCTGCCTGCCGCCTGCCTGTCTACCGACAGGTAGACCTGACGGCAGTCAGGGCAGGCAGGCGCGACTATCCGCGTTATTACAAAGAATCTCTTTCCTTCTTAAATATCTTTCTTAATCCACCTAAGAAATTTTTAACGGGTTTCTTAGTAAGCGGGGGTTTCTCTTTAACTGCGGCCTGAGCCTCGGGTTTCTTTTCCTCAATGGGCCTTTCTTTAATCTCCTCGGGCTTCTTCGCCTCGTGAGCCTTAATTTCTTTTTCCTGCTCTTTTTCTTTTTTTGGCTTCTTGCGTTCTTTCTTCTTAATCTCAGTGAGCTCTAGAATTGCTAAATGCGCGTTATCGCCTCTTCTTTGCCCAAGCTTCAAGATTCGCGTATATCCGCCTGTCCTGTCAGTAAAACGCAAGGCAATATCATTAAAAAGCAGGCTGACTAATTTGTGGTCGCCGAGTATCTTGTAAGCCTGTCTCTTTGCCGCCAGGCTATTATCGCGGGCCAAAGCTATAAGTTTATCCGCAAAAGGTTTGACTGCCTGAGCCCTGGCCTTGGTCGTTCTTATACTCTGATGGATAAGCAAATTCTTGACTAAACTCGCCAGAGTCGCTTTTCTCCAACTGGTAAAACGGTTTAATAGGAATTTGGCTTTTCTGTGCCTCATGATTGTATCCTTTAAAATATATTATGATTTCACAGATTTTTTAAAAAGATTGCACAGATTTTACTCTTTGTTTGCGAATCTGCGTAATCTGTCTTTTCCCGCTAGACGCGGGATCCCGCGAGAACAAAAGATTGTTGAGCGGGATAATCTGTGTAATCATTATTTAAACCTTCTTTAATTTTTTAGGGTCAACCTGCATGCCTAAGGTTAATCCCATCCCTAAAAGGAGTTCTTTTATTTCGACTAAAGATTTCTTCCCAAAGTTCTTAAAACCTAACATCTCCTCTTCGGTCTTTTTCACTAAGTCCGCTATAGCTTTAATATTGGCTTCCCTTAAGCAATTTGAGCTTCTTACTGAAAGTTCTAGCTCCGATATGGGAAGCTTTAATTTTTCATAAATAGTTACCTCCTGATCCGTCATTTCAAATTCTTCTTCTTCAGCTTCTTCGGGTAACTGCCCAAAACTGACAAATATATCTAAATGTCTCTGCAAGATATTTGAGGCATAGAGAAGCGCGTCTTTAGGCGTAATAGCTCCGTTAGTAAATATCTCCAGGATCAATTTATCGTAATCCGTCCTTTGGCCCACGCGGGTATTCTCTACGAAAAAATTCACTTTTTTCACCGGCGTAAAGATAGAATCAACCGGAATTACGCCTACAGTAGAATCCTCTTTTTTGTTTAATTCTGCCGGGACATAACCTCTGCCCCTGGCTACCTCCATCTCTACGCGAAGCTTGGCATCCTTGGTAAGCGTGGCAATGTGCAAGTCGGGGTTAATTATCTCTACGGTCTCATCGGCTTCGATATCTTTGGCCTTCACCTCGCCCTTCGCATCCCTTTTGATATAAATCGTCTTGGGAATCTTGGAGTGAGAATTTAAGACTAAGCTTTTGAGGTTTAAAATTATTTCCGGCACATCTTCTACTACGCCTGATATGACAGAGAACTCATGCTGCGCCCCTTGAATCTTAATTGCCGTTACCGCGCTACCTTCTATGGAAGAAAGCAAAACTCGCCTTAAAGAATTACCTAAGGTTACGCCGTAGCCTCTCTCAAAAGGCGCGGCAGAAAATTTACCGTAGGTATTAGTGTAGGTAGACTCATCGCATTCCAGCCGCTTCGGCAATTGAAAATCTCTCCATTTTATGCCCATGTTACCTCCCTAATAATTTATAATTTCAATTAGTCCAATTGAAATTTAGATTTTTATTTGGAGTATAACTCTACAATCAGCTGCTCTTGAATCTGATGCTGGATATCTTCTTTTTCCGGCAACCTTAAAATCGTTGCCTTTAATTCTTTGGGGTCAAATTCTAACCAAACAGGGATATCCCTCTCTTTAGAAAGTTCCATATTCTCTTTAATCTTATTCATGGCTTTGTCTTTAGCCTTGACCTGGACAATATCGTCTTTCTTCACTAAAAAAGACGGGATATTCACGCGTATTGAATTTACATAAACAAAGTTATGGCGCACAATCTGCCTGCTCTGGGCCCGCGAAATACCTAACCCTAATCTGAATATAACATTATCCAACCTTCTCTCTAACAGTTGCAGCAAGAGCTTTCCGGTGACGCCTTTGGACTTAGAAGCAATCTTAAAATAGCGGCGGAACTGCCTCTCTAAGATTCCGTACATCCTTTTCACTTTTTGTTTTTCTCTTAATTGCAAGCCGTAGTTAGAAAGCTTCCGCTTGGCTTGGCCGTGCTGGCCGGGCGCATAACTTCTCTTAGTGATGGAGCACTTCTGGGTGGAACACCTTGTGCCTTTTAAGAATAATTTTTCGCCTTCGCGCCGACATAACCTGCAAACAGCATCGATATAACGACCCATCGCTTAAACTCTCCTTTTCTTCTTTGGCCGGCAACCATTATGCGGGATAGGAGTTACATCCTTGATGGAAGTGATGGTAAGGCCTGCTGCCTGCAATGCCCGAATTGCGGATTCACGGCCAAATCCCGGTCCTTTTACCTGAACATCCACTTCCTTGATTCCAATCTCTTTGGCTTTTCTTGCCGCATCAGTAGCCGCTACCTGGGCAGCAAAAGGCGTGGATTTCTTAGAACCGCTATAACCCACAATACCAGGCGCAGACCAAACCAGGACATTTCCCTGCTTATCCGTGATCGTGATAATGGTATTGTTGAAGCTTGCCTGAATATGCGCGATACCGCTGGTTATGCCCTTGGCAATCTTTTTCTTCTTTGCCTTCTCTTTTGTAGCCATATTAATCCGCTCCTCTATACTGAGACTGTTGAAAAATGCTTCTTGAACGCAGATATTCGCAGATTACACACAGATGATCGCAGATTTATATCTGCGTAAATCTGCGTTAGATTTGCGAGAATCTGCGTTAAAATAACATTGTTCAACGCTTTCATGCTAAATGATTAAAAATTATTTTGCTGGTTTAGCCGCTGCCGGCGCTGCCTTCTTAGCCGGTTCTGCCTTCTTGATACTTGCCATGCCGCCCCTGCGTCGCGGGCCTTTGCGCGTCCTGGCATTGGTACGCGTGCGCTGGCCTCTTACAGGAAGGCCTTTTTTATGGCGCATCCCCCGCCAGGAACCGATATCCATCAATCTTTTTATATTCTGGGAAATCTCCCGGCGCAAATCTCCTTCGACCTTATAACCCAATCTTTGAATAGCATTAGTTATATATGAAATCTCATCTTCATTAAGGTCTTTAGCCCGTTTATCCGGACTAATCTTGGCCTCTTTAAGAATCCGGTTGGACAAAACTCTGCCTACGCCGTATAAATAGGTTAAAGCAATCTCAATGCGTTTTTCTTTGGGGATATCAACACCTAAGATTCTGGGCATTTTAAGTTACTCCGCTGTTTTAGTTAATTGGTTAATTTGTTAATTGGTTAATTAACTACTCACCAATTAACCACTCACAAAACTATCCTTGCCTCTGTTTATGTTTGGGATTAGTGCAGATAACCCGAACAACCCCTTTTCTTTTGATGATCTTACAGTTATCGCAAATTTTTCTAATCGATGCTTTAACCTTCATTCGTCGCTATCGCTCCTCATACGCAGATGGTCGCACCTGCCTGCCAACAGGCAGGGATTTTTATCCGCGGATATCCGCGGATTTAGTATCCGTGTGAATCCGCGTTTATTTAACCCTAAAAGTAATCCTTCCCCGACTTAGATCATAAGGAGATAGTTCTAATTTTACTTTGTCGCCGGGAAGGATCCGGATAAAATTCATGCGCATTTTTCCTGAAACATGCGCAAGCACCACATGGCCGTTTTCCAATTCCACCCTAAACATAGCATTAGGCAAAGCCTCAATTACCTTGCCTTCGGTTTCAATGAGCTCCTCTTTTGCCATAATTAGTTAGTGAGAATCTCCGGCCCCTTATCGGTAATGGCTAAAGTATGTTCAAAATGCGCCGAGGCCAAACCATCTTTGGTCACCGCTGTCCAGCCATTCTCCAGAATCTCACACTCCCAACTCCCCATATTTACCATTGGCTCAATGGCTAAGACCATACCGCTCTTTAATAGCGGGCCTTGATGCGGCCGGCCAAAATTAGGTATCTCCGGCTCCTCGTGCAAACTACAACCTATGCCATGGCCTATGAATTGCCGAACCACGGAAAAACCATGGCCTTCAACATAAGCCTGAATAGCATAGGAGATATCCGAAAGATGATTATCCTGCTTGGCCTGCTTTATGCCTTCGGATAATGCTTTTTTGGTAACTTCGATTAATTTCTTCACTTTCGCATTTATCTTGCCTACCGGCACAGTAATCGCCGCATCCGAAAAATAACCTTTATAATTTACGCCTAAGTCCAGGCTGATAATATCGCCTTCTTTTAGGACTCTATCTGAAGGTATCCCGTGTACCACCTCCTCATTAATCGAGGTGCAAATATTGGCGGGAAAGCCCTTATAACCTTTAAATGCGGGCAAGACATCTTCCCGGCGCAACAACTCTTCTGCCAGACGGTCAATCTCCGAAGTCTTAATTCCCGGCTTAATAAACTCCTGCAATCTTTGCATCGCCTTGCATAAAATCTTACCTGATTTCTTTAACATCGCTAAATCTTGTTCAGACTTTAAGGGGATCATGGTATTTCTGCGTAATTTGAATAATCTTATCTAAAACAACCCCTGCATCTTCATCGGCCGAGAGGCGATGCAACTTCTTCTGAGAATCATAATAGCGCACCAACCTTGAGGTTTCCTTTTGGTAAACCTCAAGGCGCTTCTTAATCGTCTCTTCTTGGTCATCGGGCCTTTGAAAAAGTTTACCCCCGCAATAATCACAAACCATATTCGCCTTAGACGGCATATTCTTAATATGAAAGTTTGCGCCGCAGGCGCTACAGACTAAACGGCCGGAAAGGCGCTGGATAATCACGGATTCGCTTGAGTCCAGATAAATCGCTAAATCTATAAACATATCCTTATTTTTAAGCATTTCATCCAGAGTTTCAGCCTGATTTAAATTACGCGGATAACCGTCTAAGATAAAGCCCTTTTTCACGTCAGGTTGACCGATTCTCTGAAGCAACATCTGGGCGACCAATTCATCAGGAACAAGGAGCCCCTTCTGCATAAAGTCCTGAGCGCGTTTACCTAAATCCGTGCCACTAGAAACATTATGTCTTAATAAATCTCCGGTTGAGATATGGGGCAGATTTAATTTCTTGGCCAACTGTTTGGCTTGCGTGCCTTTTCCTGCACCGGGAGGCCCTAATAATATAATCCTCATTATCTTCTTCAATGAGCAGACAATTTATGGAGTCCTTCGGACGACATAAATTGTAGGCCGAAGGCCGTCTGCGAATTGAACCCCGCACTTATTTTTGAAAAAACACTTGAGATAAAAATAAAGGCAGATATCGCAACCACCCCCTAAGTATCCATATCTAGGCTGTCTACAAAAATAAGTGCGGGGTAAATTCAGCCAGAGACTTACGAGCGCTTCGCTCCGTAAGTCTCGGCTTCATTTATCTTCTTCCTTTAATCCTTCCGGCTCGGATAAATCCTTCGTAATGATGCATTAATAGATGCGATTCAATCTGTTTTACCGTATCTAACATTACGCCCACAATAATCAGTACGCCTGTGCCTCCAAAAAAAGATGCCACTAAATACGGAACCTTAAGCCAGGCCATGATAAAATCCGGGAATATCGCAATAATCGCGATAAAAATAGCTCCTGCTAAGGTTATCCTGGTCATAATATAATCCAAGTATTCCGCAGTTGAGGCACCCGGACGAATGCCCGGTATAAAACCGCCGTATTTCTTCATATTCTCAGATAAGTCCAGAGGATTAAAGACTATGGCGGTATAAAAATAGCAAAAGAATATTATAAGCAAGGCATACATTACCGTATAAAGCAAGTGGCCTCTCACTAATCCCTGCGCCCATCTTTGAAAAGTGGGATTTGGTATAAAAGAAGCTAAGGTTGCCGGAAAAAGAATAATGGACTGGGCAAAAATTATGGCAATAACCCCAGAGGTATCTACCTTCAAAGGTATATAGGTACTCTGACCGCCAAAAATCTTTCTGCCGACAATCCTGCGCGCATATTGCACGGGAATTCTCCGTTGGCCCTGAGTAATCATAATTACGGAAAATACAACTGCCACCAGAAACACTGCCATAATCAAAAGTGTAAAAGGCTGAATTTGCCTGCGGGAAGGAACAAAAGGAGAAAGCAAAACAAAGAGCTGATTAATCGCGGTGGGTATGCGCGAAACAATACCGGCGGTAATTACTAAGGATATGCCGTTTCCGATGCCCCGCTCTTGTATCTGCTCACCCAGCCACATAATAAATATCGTGCCGGTAGTCAGAGTCAGCACGGTAAGTATTCTAAAGCCCCACCCCGGATACATTACTATTTTTAAACCTTCAAAACGCGCCGGGCTTTCCAAATACAAAGCAATAAAAAAGGACTGAATTATGGAAAGCACTACCGTACCGTAACGGGTATATTGATTGATTTTCTCATAACCCGCCCGGCCTTCTTTGGCTAGCTTTTCCAAAGCCGGTATAACCGCAGTCAAAAGCTGCATAATAATCGAGCTGGATATATAAGGCATGATCCCCAGGGCAAAAATAGTCAACCTCTCCATGGCGCCGCCGGAAAACATATTGATTATGCCAAAGAGAGTTCCGCCCTGAGTTTTAGCAATACGATTAAAAAATTCTGCTAGTGCCGCACCATCAATACCCGGGGTAGGCACATAGCAGCCAACGCGATAAACCGCAATCAGCGCCAAGGTATAAATAAGCCGCCTTTTTAAATCCGGAATTCTAAATGAATTGGCTAGGGCACTAAACATTGATAATTTCTATCTTTCCGCCGGCATCCTTAATCTTCTGAGCGGCAGCTTTAGAAAAAACATGCGCCTGAATGCTAAGGGGATTTTTAATTTCTCCGCCGCCTAAGATTTTCACTAATTTATCCTTATCCTTAATCAGACCTTTTTTCTCCAACAACTCTAAAGTTACGCTCAGTTCTTTGATCTTATTTAAGGCATTCAAGTTTACAATCTGATATTTTTTCTTAAAGGGATTGACAAAGCCGCGCTTAGGGATACGTCGTATCAAAGGGGTCTGGCCGCCTTCAAAACCAGGATAAAAATGTCTTCCTGCCCGTGAGGTTTGGCCTTTACTTCCCCGCGTAGAAGTCTTACCGTGACCGGAGCTCGGACCTCTGCCTAAAAGTTTCTTCGGTTTATGGCTGCCCTTGGGCGCTTTTAAAAAATGCAACCCTAATCGCGCTTCTGGTTCTTTCTTAACTTTGGCTATTTTCTTCGGCATTATACCTTTAAATTCTTAAGGCCTTGCATAGTGGCCTTAATCACATTAATGGGATTATTAGAATTCAGGCATTTGGTCAATATATCTTTTATTCCCGCAGCCTCGCATATTGCCCTTACCGGTCCGGCAGCGATTACACCTGTTCCTTCAGATGCGGGCTTAAGCAGCACTTTTGCTGCGCCAAATTTACCTATAATTTCATGGGGTATGGTCGAGCCTTCCAAAGGCACATTAAAAAGATCCTTTTTGGCTTTGCTGAGGGACTTACGGATAGCATCGGCAACCTCATTAGCTTTTTCTAAGGCAAAACCGACGTGGCCCTTAGTGTCGCCCACTACTACCAGGGCGCTAAAATGAAGCTTCTTGCCGCCTTTAGTTACTTTAGCCACCCGGTTAATCGTGATTACTTTCTCGATAAACGCTGATTGTTGTTCAATCCTTAGCTCGCGCATTTTTTATTATCCTCAAAATTCCTTCTTTTTTTAACGCAGATATTCGCAGATTGCACGCAGATGGTCGCAAATATTCAATGTTAAAATCTGCGGAAATCTGCGTTTGATTCGCGAGAATTTGCGTTTAATTTATTTTTTAAAACTCCAATCCGCCTTTTCTTAAGGCCTCGGCAAATACCTTTACTCTTCCGTGATACAAATAGCCGCCGCGGTCAAAGACAATTTTAGTAATCCCTTTTTCTTTAGCGCGCCTGGCAAAAATCTCGCCAAAAAACTGGGCTGCCTTGGTATTTCCCGCATAAAGAAACTTCTCTTTGACTTCTTTATCCAGCGTGGATAAAGAAAAGAGGGTTTTATCGGCAGTATCATCGACAACCTGGGCATAGAGATTCTTTAGGCTGCGATGCAGGGCTAAACGCGGTTTCTTATTTGTACCCCGTATAACTACGCGTATGCGTCTGTGCCTTCTTAATCTCAGGGTTTCTTTTTTATCTTTCATGGTTTACTTTGTAGCTGCCTGGGATTTACCGATTTTTTTCTTTACGTATTCGCCCTGATAACGTATACCGGTACCTTTATAGGGTTCAGGAGGACATATCAAACGTATCTCAGAAGCAACCTTGCCCACCTTTTCCTTATCTATACCTATTACGATAATTAAGTTATGCTTGGGGGTCTCTATCTTTATACCCGCAGGGATAGAAAAATTCACCGGATGGGAAAAACCTAATTGCAAGGTTAATTTATCGCCTTGGACCTGGGCCTTATATCCAACACCTATAATTTCCAGCCCTTTGGTATAACCTTCGGTAACTCCCTTAACCATGCCGACAATTAAGGACCGATACAAGCCGTGCAACGACTTATCCATCTTGGTATCTGTTGCTCTCTTAACCAAAACCTGATTATCTTTGTTTTCTAAGGTGATACGATAGGATAAGGCACGGCTTAAGGAACCCTTGGGGCCTTCTACCAAAATCAGGCCGTCCTTAACTTCTACTTTTACCTCTTTAGGTATAACTACCGGTTTTTTTCCGATTCTTGACATGTTTAATGAGCACATAACTTACGAAGCACGAAGTGCAAGTAAGTTATCTGTGCGAATTAAGTTCGGCCAGACAACTTATGTTCACTAACGTTTCCATAAGTTGTGGCCTCACTTACCAGATATAGGCGATAATTTCTCCGCCGACTCCTGATTCTTTTGCCTCTTTGTCAGTCATAATTCCGCGAGAAGTTGAAACAATGGCGATACCTTTTCCTCTTAAGACCGAAGGAACCTTAGCGTGTTTCACATACACGCGTAGGCCAGGTCGGGACACCTTTTTGATATTCCTTATTGCTGGCCTGGAGGCCAAATACTTTAAATAAACCCTTAAAATACCCTGTTTTTTATCCTCGATAAATTTAAAGTTATCGATGTAGGCCTCTTTTTTCAGGATTTCTAAAATAGCCTTTAATATGCCTGACGCCGGAACATCCACATTATCCTTTTTAGCCATAAGGGCATTGCGGATCATCGTAAATCCATCGGCGATCAAATCTGTCCTTGCCATTTTTACTCCTTTAAAAATTACCTTTAACGCAGATTATCGCAAATCTAATGCGGATTATCGCAGATTTTAATCTGCGTATATCTGCGTTTTTTAGTCTATATCCTTTATCATCTGCGTTAATCTGCGTTTTACCAGCTTGCCTTTTTAATCCCGGGAATCAAACATTTCCAGGCCAATTCCCTAAAACAGATGCGGCAAAGCTTGAATCTCCGAAGATAGCCGCCTGACCTTCCGCAAATCTGACAACGGTTGTATTTACGCGTGGAAAATTTAGGGGGCCTCTTCCATCTTGCTATCTGTGAATTTTTCGCCATTCGTCGCTTTCGCTCCTCATTACGCGGATTTAATATCAGCGGGAATCTGCGCTTCTAAAAGGCATTCCGAATAATCTCAATAATTCCTGGGCCTGTTCTTTGGACTTGGCATTCTTAATCACAAAGGTTATATCCATGCCCTGAGGCCGGCTAATCCTGTCATACTCTATTTCAGCGAATATCGTCTGATCTGTAATACCTAACGAATAATTTCCCGCCTCATCAAAAGAATCGGCCGAGACGCCGCGGAAATCACGGATGCGCGGCAGGGCAATATTGATTAATCTGTCCATAAACTCATACATCATCGCCCTTCTCAAGGTCACCTTGCATCCGATAGCCTGGCCTTGTCTAATCTTGAAATTAGAAATCGCTCTTTTCGCCCGCCTTAAAATCGGCCTCTGCCCGGTAATCAAAGCCAGTTCGTCCATTGCCTTATCGAGTATTTTAATATCCTGTAAGGCTTCACCTACTCCCATATTTACTACTATCTTCTCTAAACGCGCAACCGCAAGCCTGTTCTTTAACTTAAATGTCTCTTGCATCTTCGGGCAAATCTCGTTCCTATATTTTTCTAGTAATCTGGGGGTCATATTATAAAGCCTTTAAAACTACTTTCTGAACGCAGATAACCGCTAGAAAAGCACGCGGATAATCGCAAATTAAAACATCTGCGAGAATCTGTGTTAGATCTGCGTAAATCTGCGTTAAACAATTTATATTTTTTCTCACTCTAGATTACCTCTTTACAGGACCTGCAAATCCTGGATTTTGTTCCGTCCTTTAAGATGCTAAAACCTATTCTGGCCGGACGGTTACAGTGTTTGCAAAAAATTAGAAGATTAGAAAGGCTGATCGGAGCGGCAATAGACACAATCCCGCCTTGTTGATCCTGCTGGGTCTTTCGTTTATGCTTCTTGACTTGATTGATGCCTTCCACTAAAGCCTTGTTCCTCTCAGGGAATACAGTAATCACTTTTCCTTTTTTACCGCTGTCTTTGCCCTTAATAGCCTGAACTGTATCGCCTTTTTTTATTTTAAACATCAGATTACCTCTGGAGCTAAGGATATAATCTTGGTGAAATTCTTATCCCTTAATTCTCTGGCTACCGGGCCAAAAACGCGTGTGCCGCGGGGATTCGATTGGGTATCGATAAAAACAATGGCATTCCGGTCAAATCTTAATAAGGAGCCGTCAGGCCGCCTTATCGGCCATTTGGTTCTTACCACCACTGCTCTGCCCATTTCTCCTTTTTTAATAACCGCGCCCGGAGAGGATTCTTTGACGTTGACATTAATGATATCGCCGATTTGGGCAAAGTTTTTGCCCATTCTACCCAAAACGCCGATAAAGGAAGCGCGTTTGGCGCCAGTATTATCCGCTACATCTAATATGGTGCGTAACTGAATCATTTAATTTCTTCCTTTAATTCTAGGTGGCTAGCTTCTGCTCTTTTAATCACTTCCACAAGCCGGAAGCGCTTCTCTTTAGACAAAGGCCTGGTCTCTTCAATGCGCACGGTATCGCCAACCTTAGCCGCATTTGCTTCATCGTGGACTTTAAATTTATTATACCTTTTAATAATCTTTCCGTATTTAGGATGCTTGCTTAAGCGCGTTACCCTGACAATAATCGTCTTTTTCATCTTGTCGCTTATTACTTGGCCGATAAATTCCTTCCTTTTACCCATTCGTCGCTATCGCTCCTCTTTACGCGGATGCTCGCGCCTGCCTGCCGGCAGGCAGGGATTTTTATCCGCGGATATCCGCGGATTAATAATATCCGCGTTAATCTGCGCTTTTTCGTTTAAGATGGTCTGAATGCGCGCGACATCTCTTTTAAGCAAAGAAAACATATGCGGCTTCTCTACCCTGCTGCCAAAACGCTGCAGGTTAAGCTTAAAGAGCTCTTCCTTCAGGCTCTTTTCTTTCGCTAATAATTCTTCTTTGGTTAAATTGCGCAGCTCTTCTGTCTTCACCCCGCTCTTCCTCCATTAATTTATACCCGCCCTTATTAGGAAGGGCGGGGTTCATTTATTTATGAATTCGGGTGATAAACTTGGTTCTAATCGGTAATTTATAGGCTATGAATCTAAAGCACCTGCGGGCAAATTCCTCGGGCACCCCGCCTAACTCAAAGAGAACCTTTCCCCTTTTTACTACAGCAACCCAGTGGTCAAGGTCTCCTTTGCCTTTGCCCATACGCACCTCAGCGGGTTTTTTGGTTATGGATTTATCCGGGAAAATCCTAATCCATAGCTTTCCGCCTTTGTGTAACTGCCTGGCTAAAATCACCCGCGCTGCTTCTATTTGGGTATTCTTAATCCAGCCATTCGCCAGGGCTTTTAATCCGTATTCGCCGAAAGATATTTCCGCACCGGTAGTAGCCACACCGCGCCGGTTTCCTCTCTGCAATTTACGATATTTTACTCTTCTCGGCATCATTACCATAATAAACCTCGCCTCAATTATATTAACTTGCCTGGGGCTGCGCTGTTTCAACCTTGCCCTTTACAGGGGTCTTTTTAGTGAGTATGTCTCCTTTATAAAGCCAAACTTTAATCCCGATCAATCCATAAGTGGTTAAACTTTCGGCAAAACCATAGTCTATATCCGCACGCAGAGTAGATAAAGGAACTTTGCCCTGCTTATAACTCTCAGTGCGGGACATCTCGGCGCCCCCTAATCTTCCGGCACAGCAGACCTTTATCCCTTTTGCGCCGGAGTTCATCGATTGCTCCATAGCGCGCTTGACTGCCCGGCGAAAAGCCACCCTTTTCTCCAACTGCAAAGCTACATTTTCCGCTACCAATTGCGCATCCAGGGCGGGGTTCTTAATTTCTTCGATATCAATGGATATCTCCCGGTTAACCATGCTGTTTAAATCTTCGCGCAGGCGTTCAATATCCGCGCCGTGACGGCCGATGATTATACCGGGCCTGGCGGTTAACAACCGTATCCTGATTCTCTCGGTTAATCTTTCGATGATAATCTTGGAAATCGCCGCTTGCTTGAATCTGGCCTTGATGAATTTCCTGATTTTGTAATCCTCTTCAATAAATTTAGAATAGTCATTTTTCCTGGCAAACCAGCGGCTATCCCAAGTCCTGATAAAACCCACTCTTTGTAAAAACGGATGAACCTTCTGTCCCATTCGTCGCTATCGCTCCTTATCACGCGGATGGTCGCGCCTGCCTGCCGGCAGGTCTACCTGTCGGTAGACAGGCAGGGCAGGCGTCAGGCAGGGATTTTTATCTGCGGATATCCGCGGATTTAATATCTGCGTTGATCTGCGTTTTTCAAATCCAATTCTATTCTGATGTGCGAGGTCCTTTTTCTTATCGGCGCTGCCCGGCCAAAAGCCGCGGCCTTAAATCTCTTCCAGGACGGGCCGACATTGCAAATTATCCTGGATATATATAACTGCTCGGGATTAAATCCTTTAACCTTGGCGTTAGCCAAGGCCTGCTTCAATATCTTGATTAAATATTCCTTGGGCCGTTTATTTAAAGTAGAAAGCAGGGCTTGGGCCTCTAAGGCATCCTTATGCCGGATGAGGTCGATAACCTGCCTTACCTTAGGGGGTGAAATCCTCAAAAATTTTCCTTGAGCTTTTACAATCATAATTTTATGTCTTCTCCGCTGCTTTCTTGGCCTTCACTCCGCCGTGTTTCCTAAATATGCGCGAAGGAGCAAATTCGCCGAGCTTATGACCAACCATATTCTCGGTAATAAAAACCGGTATATGTTTATGACCATCATGCACGGCAAAGGTCAAACCGACAAAGTCAGGCGTGATAGTCGAGCGCCTGGACCAGGTTTTTATAGCCTGGCGCGTAGCTGAACCGCGAAGATTCTTTACTTTTATCAATAACTTTTCATCTACAAAAGGGCCTTTTTTAAGTGAACGTGGCATAAATTTACCTTCTCCTCTTGATTATAAATTTATCTGAATACTTGCCTTTATGTCTGGTTTTATAACCCTTGGTAGGCTTGCCCCAGGGAGTTACAGGATGGGGATTACCTTGTCCGGATTTTCCTTCCCCGCCGCCGTGAGGATGGTCTACAGGATTCATCGCCGCTCCTCTCACTGTCGGCCTTATCCCCAACCATCGAACCCTGCCCGCCTTACCTATGCTAATTGTTTCGTGTTCAATATTACCTACCTGGCCAATGGTAGCATGACAATCCAGGCTTATAAGCCTTACCTCTCCCGAAGGAAGCCGCACATGGGCAACCTCATTCTCTTTAGCCATAATCTGGGCGCTGCTACCTGCGCTTCTTACGATTTGTCCGCCCTGGCCTTTGCTTAACTCGATATTATGAATCGGGGTTCCTGAAGGAATGTGCCTTAAAAGAAGACAATTGCCTGTCTTTATCTCTACCTCTTTCTGATTGGATGAAATAACCCCGTCTCCTACCTTTAAGTCAGCGGGCGCCAAAATGTATCTTCGGTCTTTATCCGGATATTCCAATAAAGCTAGGCGAGCACTGCGATTAGGGTCGTATTCAATGGCAATAACTTTAGCCGGTATATCGAATAAATCTCTTTTGAAATCGATAATCCTGATCATCCTCTTGTGGCCGCCGCCCCTGTGCCTGACGGTAATGCGGCCATATACATTTCTTCCGCCGGTTTTCTTAAGCGGCATGACTAAGGACTTCTCGGGCTTGGATTTAGTAACCTCGGAAAAATCCGACCCGCTCATCCAGCGCCGAGAAGGTGTTGTAGGTTTGAATTTTTTTATGCCCATTTTAAGTAGTCCCTATCTTCTGACCTGCTTTTAGCGTAACAACTGCCTTCTTTAAATCGGGTGTGCGGCCGAGCTGGTATCTTACTCTTTTTAATTTGCCGCTAGAGATAAAGGTGTTCACATCCTTAACCTTGACTTTATATATTTCTTCGACCGCCCGCTTGATTTGAATCTTATTACTTGCCTTATCCACTAAAAAAAGATATTTCCCTTCGGGTTCATACAGGGTTGATTTTTCAGTTCTGATTATCGCCTTGATTACGTCGTAAGAATTCATTTTTTTAATCTACTGGTTAATTCTTTGAGCCCTTCTTTGGTAATGATTAACTTCTTATTGCTCAAAACTTCATAGGCATGGGTATCCCTGCTTAAGTTTACGCTCAGGAATCTTAAATTACGTAAAGCCAGTTTCAGATTATTATCCAATTTATCCAACAAGAGCAGCGTATGCTCAGGCCTTTGCTTTTTTCTGCTAATCTTCAAGCGGGAGAATATTTTGGCTGCTTCTTTGGTCTTGGGGATTTCTATTTTGAGGTCATCCAGGATCAGAAAATTATCCTCTTTTACCTTGGCATTCAGGCTGGATTTTAAGGCTAAGCTCTTAATCTTCTGAGGCAGAGTATAACTAAAATCCCTGGGGTGCGGCCCGAATACTACGCCGCCATGGCGCCACAAGGGAGAACGGATGGAACCGACCCTGGCTCGGCCCGTACCTTTTTGCTTCCAGGGTTTACGTCCTCCGCCGGAAACCTCGCCTCTGGTCTTAGTTGCAGCCAGGCCCATGCGCTGATTAGCCCGGTAAGCATTAACTGCCTGATAAATGGCATCAGTATTTACTTCGCCATCAAATACAGATGTATCCAGCTTTAAGGTATCTACCTCTTTTCCGTCGCTATTATATATAGGTAAGGTTATTGCTTCCATTTTAAGCTTTGGCTAATTTCTTCTTGGCTTTTCTCACCATTACATAACTATTCTTATAGCCGGGGATGGCGCCTTTGACTAATAGGATATCGTTCTGCGCATCCACCTTCATTACTCTTAAATTCTGCACGGTTACTCTTTTGGCTCCCATATGTCCGGGCAAATGATGCCCCTTAAAAACCCTGCCCGGGCTGGTAGTTGAGCCCATGGAACCAACCCGCCTGTGCGAAGTCGAACCATGGGTTTCGGGTCCGCCATGCCAATGCCAGCGCTTCATCCCGCCCTGAAAACCTTTACCGATAGAAATACCTGTCAGGTCGACAAAATCTCCGGCCTTAAATAAATCTACTTTTAGCTCTTCGCCGACCTTATACTCTTTATCCGGCTCTTTTAAAAACTCGCGGATTAACTTACGCGGAGCAATATTCAGTTTCTTGAAATACCCTAAGAGCGGTTTTTTCACGCTCTTGTCTTTGGCTAAATCAAAACCCAACTGAATGCGTTTTTCCTTTACGGCGAGTATAGGGCAAGGCCCGGCCTCAATAGCGGTGACAGTTATTAAGCTGCCGTCTTCGCTAAAAATCTGGGTCATCCCAATTTTTTTACCAAGTAATCCTGTCATATTGGTTAATTGGTTAATTGGTTAATTGGTTAATTGGAGCCTTCTACTCACAAATTAACCACTCACCAATTAACTATTTTATTTCCACATCTACGCCCGCGGGCAGATTCAATTTCCTTAAGGCGTCAATCGTCTTAGATGTCGGTTCGAATATATCGATAAGCCGTTTATGCGTTGACAAATCGAATTGTTCGCGCGACTTGCTATCGATGACCGGCGAACGCAATACGGTGTATATCTCCCTTTTGGTCGGAAGCGGTACTGGCCCGGAAATCTTAGCCCCTGTCCTCTTAACAGTCTCTACGATCTCCTCCACTGCCTGATCCAAAAGGCGATGATCATACGCCCTTAGTTTTATGCGAATTTTTTGCATTGTAAATGAGCACATCCGCCAAAGTTCTGTGGCGGATAGGTGCGAATTTAAGCAATAATCTCCGTAACTACGCCGGCGCCGACTGTGTGGCCGCCTTCGCGGATAGCAAAACGGGATTCCTTTTCCATAGCGATGGGCATAATTAATTCAATCTCCAAATTAGCGTTGTCGCCGGGCATAACCATCTCTACGCCCTCAGGAAGCTTCACCGAACCGGTGACATCCGTGGTGCGAAAATAAAATTGCGGCCTATAACCGGTAAAGAACGGCGTATGCCTTCCGCCCTCTTCTTTGGTCAAGATATAAATTTGGGCTTTGAATTTGGTATGCGGGGTGATAGATTTAGGGGCAGCGATAACCATGCCGCGCTCTAAATCGCCTTTTTCCACGCCTCTTAAAAGCAGGCCTACGTTATCGCCGGCCTGGCCATCATCGAGGATCTTCCTGAACATTTCGATACCGGTAACCACTGTCTTTTTGATTTCCGGCCTTAAACCGATTATCTCGACCTCATCGCTGAGTTTTACCTTTCCGCGCTCGATTCTTCCGGTTCCCACCGTGCCTCTGCCTTCAATACTGAATACATCTTCCACTGCCATAAGCAATGGTTTATCCAACTCCCTTACCGGAACAGGTATAAATTCATCCACTGCATTCATTAAATCCAGGATGGGTTTGCAATCCGGGCTATTGGGATCTCCTGCTGCCTGTATTGCCTTGAGGGCGCTGCCTTTAATAATCGGGGTCTTGTCTCCGGGATAACCGTATTTGGTCAATAGCTCCCGCACTTCCATTTCCACCAGGTCAATGAGCTCTTTATCCGTAACCACGTCTATCTTGTTTAAAAATACCACTATTGCCGGAACATTAACTTGCTTGGCCAAAAGAATATGCTCTCTGGTTTGAGGCATAGGGCCGTCAGCCGCAGAAACTACCAGAATTGCTCCGTCCATCTGGGCTGCTCCGGTAATCATATTTTTGATATAGTCTGCGTGCCCAGGGCAGTCAATATGGGCATAGTGGCGTTTATCCGTCTCGTATTCAACGTGGGCAACGGATATGGTTAAAATCTTAGACTCATCCCTTACTGCTCCGCCCTTGGCAATATCGGCATAGTCCCTGGCTTGGGCTTTTCCTAACTTTGCTAATACATATGTAATAGCGGAAGTTAAAAGCGTCTTGCCGTGGTCGATATGGCCGATAGTTCCGATGTTTACATGCGGCTTAGATCTTACAAATTTTTCTTTAGCCATTACACACCTCCCTAATTTTTTAAAAGCTCTTTCTTACGCCAACAGATGTGAAACCAGCGATAATTTTCTCTGCTATATGTGAAGGCACCTCAGCATAAAATGAGGGCTCCATTGTATAGGATGCGCGGCCTTGGGTTAAAGACCGCGATATTGTGGCGTAATTGAATACCTCGGCTAAGGGCACATAAGCCCTAATCGTGCGCAGGTTCACCCTCTGAGCAAGCGAAGCTATCTTAGCCCGCCGGGAATTCAAATCGCCGATTACCGCTCCCATATATTCCTCAGGTACCGCAATCTCCATATCCATAACCGGCTCTAATAGAATACAATTTGCTTTTTTAAGGCCTTCGTTAAAGGCAATGCCGGCGGCCATCTGAAAAGCCATCTCTGAAGAATCCACCTCGTGATATGAGCCATCGACTAATGTGACTTTGACATCTGTTACCGGATATCCGGCTAAAACCCCGCTTTTAGCTGAATTCATAATTCCTTCTTTGACCGAGCGTATGAATTCCCTAGGGATCGCCCCGCTTTTAATCTTATCGATAAAGTCGTTGCCGCTTCCGGGAATCTCCTGGGACTCCATTTCTATTACCACGTGTCCGTATTGACCGTGACCACCGCTTTGCTGGATAAACTTTCCCGTCGAGGTAACCTTTTTGCTGATGGTTTCGCGGTAAGCTACCTGGGGAAGACCGACTTTGGCTTCAACATTAAACTCCCGCAATATCCGGTCAATGATTATTTCCAAATGCAGCTGTCCCATTCCCGAAATAATCGTTTCTCCGGTCTCATGGTTATAGGTCACCCTGAATGTAGGGTCTTCTTCGACTAATTTCTGCAGGGCAAAGCCGAGTTTTTCCTGGTCCTGCTTGGTCTCAGGCTCAATAGCCTGCTGGATTACCGGTTCGGGAAAATGCATGGCTTCAATCAAAATAGGGTTAACCTCGTCACAAAGCGTATCCCCGGTCTTGGTCTCTTTTAACCCTACTGCGGCGGCAATGTCTCCTGTATGCACGCTATCAACAACTTCCTGGCGGTTGGCATGCATGCTCATTAATTTTGTAACCCGTTCCATCTCTCTTTTGGCGGCATTATAGACATTAGTGCCTGATTTTAAAGTTCCTGAATATACTCTAATATAATTAATCTTGCCCACATAAGGATCGGTTGCCACTTTAAAACACAGCGCGCAGAAGGGCGCTTTATCCGAAGCAACAATTTCCTCAAACTCTCCGGTATCCGGATTTGTGCCTTTTATCGGCGGCAAATCTGAAGGAGAAGGCAGATAGTCACAGATTGCATCAAGAAGCAGTTGTATGCCCTTATTCCGAAACGATGCTGCGCATAAAACCGGAACGAGTTTATTCTTTATCACGGCTTTTCTTACTGCTTCTTTGATTTCCGTAATACTGATACCCCGGCTATGCACATATTTATCCATTATCTTTTCATCGGCCTCGGCAAGCCTCTCGAGTAATTCAGCATGGTATTTCTTAACTTGTTCCTCTAATTCGGCAGGCACCTCTTGAATCTCGAATTCTTTATCTAAATCATCCTTATAAACAATTAATTTATTTTCAATCAGGTCAATAATGCCCTGAAAATTATCGGCTTGAACATAAGGCAACTGTATGGCTGCAGCATTTGAACCCAGCCTCTTGTGAATCTGATGAATGACTTCAAAAAAATTACTCCCGGCTCTATCCAGCTTATTCACCAAGGCGAGCCTGGGGACGTTATAGCGGTCTGCCTGCCGCCAGACTGTCTCTGATTGCGGTTCTACGCCGCCTACCCCGCAAAAAACAACTACAGCCCCGTCCAAAACCTTCAAGGACCTCTCCACTTCTATGGTAAAATCTACGTGGCCGGGTGTATCAATGATATTAATGCGGAAATCATCCCAGTAACAAGTGGTGCAGGCAGCAGTAATAGTAATGCCCCTTTCCTGCTCCTGAACCATCCAGTCCATCGTAGCCGTCCCTTCATCGACCTCGCCAATCTTATAAGTCTTGCCCGTAAAATAAAGTATGCGCTCGGTAGTCGTAGTCTTACCCGCGTCTATATGTGCGATGATTCCGATATTCCTGATTTTATCTAATGCGAATTTTCTCATCTCTAGCTAAATATTCCCTTTAAACGCAGATGGTCGCAGATTGCACGCAGATGGTCGCAGATTGAATTATCTGCGTTAATCTGCGTTTGATTTGCGTTAATCTGCGTTAAAAATGAATCTTTCATACTACCATCTAAAGTGTGCGAATGCTTTATTTGATTCGGCCATCTTATGCGTATCATCCCTTTTCTTAATGCTTGAGCCTTCGCCTTTATAAGCCGCAATAATTTCTTCGGCTAACTTTTCTGGCATAGGCTTGCCTTTTTTGCTTTTAGCAAAATCCCTTATCCAACGCAGGGCAATAGAAGTACCCCGCGCCTGCCTTACTTCGATTGGAACCTGATAAGTTGCACCGCCGACTCTTCGCGGTTTTACTTCCAGGCGGGGCCTGGCATTATCTATTGCCTTATGGAAGATCTTAAGCGCATCCGGCTCATTAAGTTGTTTTTTGATAATCTCAAACGCCCCATAGATAATTTTCTCGGCAGTAGACTTTTTGCCTTTAAGCATCGTCATATTAATAAATTTTGCCACTACCTTGCTATTATATTTTGGATCCGCTAAGACGTCTCTTTCTTGAGCTTTTCTTCTTCTCATAGCTCGTCGCTTTCGCTCCTTATTACGCAGATATACGCAGATTGCACGCAGATATACGCAGATTTTTATCTGCGAAAATCTGCGTTAGATTCGCGAAAATCTGCGTTTTACTTAGGTCTTTTCGCTCCATACTTGGAGCGCGACTTTCTACGTTGATTAACCCCTGCCGCATCAAGTGTCCCTCTGACAATATGATACCTGACGCCAGGCAAATCTTTCACCCTGCCACCTCTTACCAAAACTATGGAGTGTTCCTGCAAATTATGGCCTTCTCCGGGGATATAAGCCGTGACTTCAATTCCCGTAGTTAAGCGCACGCGGGCGATTTTTCTTAAAGCCGAATTGGGCTTTTTCGGGGTCATGGTGCGCACCTGAACGCAAACGCCCCTTCTCTGCGGACAACCTTTTAAAGCCGGGGATTTGCTCTTTTTCTTTTTAGAAACCCTGCCTAACCTGATTAATTGTGTAATAGTCGGCATTTATAGCTTCTCTTTTTCTTTAGCTTCCCCTGCTGTTTTTACTAATTCTTTGGGCAGTTTTATAATTTCGATATCGAGATGGTCCCTAAAACCTGTGCCGGCGGGAATGAGGTGGCCGACGATAACATTTTCTTTCAACCCGAATAATTCATCGCGCTTTCCCGAAGCCGCGGCATCGGAAAGCACGCGGGTTGTCTCCTGAAAACTGGCTGCCGAAATAAAACTCTCGGTGGTTAAAGAGGCCTTGGTAATACCTAATAATAAAGGAGTGGCCTGCGCAGGTTTACCGCCTTTTTTAATTACCCGGGTATTCTCTTTTTGAAAAACCCACTTATCCACCTGCTGGGTAACTAAGAAATCCGTATCACCCGAGTCCTCAACCCTGACCTTTTTCAACATCTGCCTGATAATCAGCTCGATGTGTTTATCGTTAATACGCACGCCTTGCAACCGATAAACCTCCTGAACCTCGTTGACTAAATACTCCTGCAGAACCTTGTCTCCGCAGACTCTTAATATATCCTGTAATACCACCGGCCCATCGGTCAATTGCTGGCCGGCAATAACTTTATCGCCCTTGTAAACATTGGGATGCTTGCCGTGAGGAATAACATATTCCCGCTGCATACCGGTTGGCGAGCGGACAATAATTACGCGCTGGCCTTTTTTAGTTTCTCCGAATTCGACAAACCCGTCAATTTCGCTGATGATAGCCGGTTCTTTAGGCCTGCGGGCTTCAAATAATTCTGCCACGCGGGGAAGACCGCCGGTAATATCCCGGGTTTTAACTACTAAACGCGGTATCTTGGCTAAAAGCTCTCCGGCGTCTATCTTTTGATGGTCCTTAACCAATATATGCGCTCCTATTGGAATAGGATAAATTCCCAAGACCTCTTCTTTGTCATTTAAAATTACTATTTGAGGGTGATATTCCTGTTTATGCTCTACCACTACACGCTCGGTTAGCTTGGTAACCGGATTTAATTCTTCCCTGACGGTTACATCTTCGCGCAAATCTTCAAATTTTACCTTACCCGCCACCTCCGTAAGAATAGGCAAGGTATAAGGATCCCAACGCACAAAGACAATACCTTTCGTCACTTCATCGCCATCAGCAATACTGATAAATGCGCCTTGCGGCACAGGATAACGATCGAGTTCTCTGCCCTCTTTATCATTTATGCTTAGCGAACCATTGCGGTTTAAAACCACGAACTCTTTATTCTTGGGAGTAACCCTTAAACTGTGATATTTAATAAACCCTTTATTCTTGGACTTTATAAATGACTGCTCAACTGTCCTGGAAGCTGTCCCTCCGATATGGAATGTCCTCATGGTCAGCTGTGTCCCGGGTTCGCCAATACTCTGGGCAGCAATTACTCCTACCGCTTCCCCCACTTCAACCAGCCTTCCGGTTGCCAGGTTTCGGCCATAACATTTAGAGCAGGCTCCTCTGCCTGATTCACAGGTCAAGACGCTGCGTATACGTATTTTTTCAATGCCCAACCGCTCAACCATCTCGGCTTTTTCTTCGCTAATCTCTGTGCCCTGCTCAACGATAACTTCATCAGTGATAATATCCACAATATTATCTAAAGCCACCCTTCCGACAATGCGGTCTTCTAAGCTGGCTACTACTTCGTCGCCTTCAATAATCGCCGCAACAGTAATGCCATTAAGCGTGCCGCAATCTTCTTCGTTAATAATAACTTCCTGGGCAACATCAACGAGCCTGCGGGTTAAATATCCGGCATCAGCAGTCTTTAATGCCGTATCCGCAAGGCCTTTGCGTGCCCCGTGCGTAGAAATAAAATATTCCAAAACCGTCAAACCTTCCCTGAAGTTTGCGGTTATAGGGGTTTCAATAATTTCTCCGGATGGTTTAGCCATCAGTCCGCGCATGCCTGCTAATTGCCGCACCTGTAATCTCGAGCCCCTTGCGCCTGAGTCGGCCATCATAAATATGGGATTGAACGGCTCCATGCCTTTAAACAATAAATCCGCTACCTTATCCGTAGCGTGCGTCCAGATATCAATCACTTTATTATAACGTTCCCTGTCCGTAATGATGCCCCGGCGATACTGCTCGTCAACTTTGGCTACTTCGGCCTTGGCTTCTTTTAAAACTTCCTCTTTTTCTTTGGGAATCTTAAAGTCATCTATACCGATAGAAATTCCGCCTAAGGTCCCGGCCTCAAATCCCAATCTTTTGATATCATCAAGCAGCTGGATAACCCGCTGATGGCCAAAACGCTGATAACAATCAACCACGATATCGCTTACGTTGCGTTTATTTAATTCTAAATTAACATACCCGAATTCTTTGGGAAGCAGCTCATTAAACAATACCCTGCCCACTGTTGTCGTAATAATCTGTTTTCCGGTAATATTTTTCTTCTCTTCAAAATCAAAGAAGCTATCTATCCTTAATTTTATCTTGGCGTGTAATTCCACGGCCTTATCTTCATAGGCAACTCTTACCTCATCAGCATTAGCGAAGACTTTATTTTCTCCCTTTGCCCCGGGCTTTTCTTTAGAAAGATAAGAAACGCCTAAGATAATATCCTGGGTGGGAGTGACGACAGGCCGGCCGTCTGCGGGAGAGAAAATATTATTTATGGAAAGTATGAGGATTTTTGCCTCGATCTGGGATTCCAATGAAAGCGGCACATGCACGGCCATCTGGTCGCCGTCAAAATCAGCGTTAAAAGCCGTGCAGACCAAAGGATGAATTTTGATTGCTTTGCCCTCGATAAGAATGGGTTGAAATGCCTGAATGCCTAAGCGGTGTAATGTAGGGGCGCGGTTTAATAACACAGGGTGATCTTTGACTACTTCATCCAAAATATCCCAAACCTCGATCTTGCCGCGCTCGACCATTCTGCGCGCGCCTTTAATCGTATGCACAAATCCTTTTTCCCTTAATTTTTTGATAATGAAAGGCTCAAACAACTCCAAGGCCATCTGTTTGGGTAAACCGCATTCGTGCAATTTTAACTCCGGACCGACTACAATTACGGAACGGCCGGAATAATCCACGCGCTTACCTAAAAGATTCTGGCGGAAACGGCCCTGCTTGCCTTTGAGCATATCGGAAAGAGACTTCAAGGGACGGTTATTCGCGCCCATTACCGGACGGCCGTGCCTGCCGTTATCTAAAAGCGCGTCTGTCGCCTCCTGAAGCATTCTCTTTTCATTGCGGATAATTATCTCAGGCGCGTTTAATTCCATGAGCTTCTTTAAACGATTATTCCTGTTAATCACGCGGCGGTATAAATCGTTCAGGTCTGAAGTTGCAAACCTTCCTCCGTCTAAAGGCACTAACGGCCTTAAATCCGGAGGGATAACCGGAAGAATTTCAAAAACCATCCATTCGGGCTTGTTTCCGGATTTCTTAAAATCTTCCACAATCTTCAAGGATTTTAGGCTCTTGCGGTTGCCTATGGCCTCTTTGGATTTTTCTAAATCGCGATGCAATTTACGGCAGTAGGCATCAAAGTCTAATTCTTTTAATAAATCCCTGACTGCCTCGGCTCCAATCTTAGCCTTAAAGGCCTGGCCATACTTGCCGACTGCTTCCTGATATTTTTCTTCGGTTAATAGTTCTTTTTTCTTTAAAGGAGTATTGCCGGGATCAACTACTACATATTCCTCATAATAAATTATCTTCTCTAAGTCCCGAAGGCCGATATCTAATAATGCCGAGATGCGGCTGGGCACAACCTTAAAAAACCAGATATGTGTAACCGGTGCCGCTAATTCAATGTGGCCCATGCGCTCGCGCCTCACTGAGGAATGGTCTACGGTTACGCCGCAGCGGTCACAGGTAATACCTTTAAATTTTATTCCTTTATATTTACCGCAGTTGCATTCCCAGTCGTGCACCGGACCAAAAATCTTTTCGCAGAATAAACCGTCTTTTTCCGGCTTTAGGGTGCGGTAATTAATCGTCTCGGCTTTCCTTACCTCTCCCCTAGACCAGGATTTTATGGCCTGGGGTGAGGCAATTTTTATGGAAATACTATCAAAAGATAATGTCTCTTCCATTCGTCGCTATCGCTCCTCATTACGCGGATGCTCGCGCCTGCCTGCCGGCAGGCAGGGATTTTATCCGCGGATATCCGCGGATTTAAAAAATCTGCGGTAATCCGCGTTCTACTTTGTCTTTTCAGTTCTTATATCTAAACCTAAACCTTGCAATTCTTTGATTAAAACATTAAATGACTCGGGAGTGCCGTGGGTAAGACGCTGTTCGCCTTTGACAATGGCTTCATATATACGCGTTCTTCCTGATACATCGTCGCTCTTTACCGTAAGCATCTCCTGTAAAGTAAAAGCTGCGCCATAAGCCTCTAAGGCCCAAACCTCCATCTCGCCCAGCCTTTGACCGCCAAACTGGGCTTTGCCGCCTAAGGGCTGTTGGGTGACTAAGGAATAAGGGCCGATGGAGCGGGCATGAATTTTTTCATCCACTAAGTGGATTAACTTCATTATGTAAATATATCCCACTGCTATCTTATGATCAAAAGGTTCTCCGGTATAACCATCGTATAGAATAATTTTGCCATCCTCGGGTAAACCCGCTTTTTTGAGCATCTCCTTGATCTCTTCCTCAGTAGCCCCATCAAAAACCGGCGAACTCATATATATTCCTAAGGCCTTGGCTGCCCAACCCAAATGGGTCTCTAAAATCTGGCCCACATTCATCCTCGAGGGAACGCCTAAGGGATTTAAGACGACATCTAGGGGCGTGCCGTCAGCAAGATAAGGCATATCCTCATCAGGTAATATCCGCGCCACTACTCCTTTGTTGCCGTGCCTGCCTGCAAGCTTATCGCCTTCGGAGAGTTTGCGTTTTGTGGCGATATAAACCACGACTCTTTTTAATACTCCAGCTGGCAATTCATCTCCCCTCCTGACCTTTTCAATTTCCTGTTCCTGCTCAGCTAATAATTCCTGAATTTGTTCATCAAAGGAAGCCGACAAAATCTTAGCCTCTTCATTATCACTGAAATCTATTTTTTCCAATTTCTTCTTATCCACGCCTAAGAGCTGGCTTAAACGGGCTATCTTCTCAGTCTGCACAAACTCTATCTCTTGTTTATAGTACGTCTTGAGTTCTCGAATTTTAGCTAATTCCTTGGTTTTGTCTTCCTTGGATTTTCTGCCCCTTTCTTTACGGGCAAAGATATGCACATCTACTACTACGCCTTCTACTCCCGGAGGAACAGTAAGCGAAGTATCGCGCACGTCACCGGCTTTTTCTCCGAATATGGCCCGCAGCAACCTCTCTTCGGGAGAAAGCTCGGACTCGGTCTTAGGAGTAACCTTGCCTACCAAAATATCTCCAGGACTAACCTCTGCGCCAAGGCGAGTTATACCTGTCTCATCTAAATTTCTTAAAGACTCTTCACTCACATTCGGTATATCCCGGGTAACTTCTTCGTTTCCCAGCCGGGTCTCAGTAGCTTCAATTTCAAATTCTTCTATGTGTATAGAGGTAAGCGTGTCTTCTTTAACTAATCGCTCGCTGACCAGTATCGCGTCTTCAAAATTATATCCCCGCCAAGGCATAAAAGCACAGAGCACATTCCTGCCCAAAGCCAGCTCGCCGTTCCTGGTACTAATACCGTCGGCAATAACCTGGCCTTTTTCCACGTGTTCGCCTAATTTTACTAACGGCCTCTGATTGAGACAGGTGTCGGCATTGGTGCGTAAGAATTTCTTAAGATGGTGTATCTTTTTACCAATACTTATGGAAGAAGAATCAACGCTGGTGACCTTACCTGATTCTTCAGCCACCACAACTGTGCCTGAATCATGGGCTACTTTTGCCTCCATTTGCGTTCCTACCAGCGGCGGTTCAGTAATCATTAAAGGAACAGCTTGTCTTTGCATATTTGAACCCATAAGCGCGCGGTTAGCATCATCGTGCTCTAAAAAAGGAATTAAAGAAGCAGCTACGGAAACTAACTGTTTAGGAGAAACATCCATATACTCAACTTTTGCGGCAGAAACTTTAGGAAAATCGCCTTTATAACGGCAGGAAACTTCGCGTTCGCTAAAATGCCCATCATCATCCAAAGGAGCATTAGCCTGGGCGATGATTTTATCCTCTTCGATATCCGCAGTTAAATAATCAATTTTACGCGTAACCCGGCCGTCCTCAACTTTACGATAAGGCGTCTCCAGAAGCCCTAACGAATTTACCTTAGAGTAAGTGCTTAATGAAGAGATTAAGCCGATATTCGGGCCTTCAGGGGTTTCAATCGGACAAATCCGGCCATAATGCGAAGGATGAATGTCCCTAACTTCAAAGCCTGCGCGCTCACGCGATAATCCTCCAGGGCCTAAGGCGCTCAGCCTTCGCTTATGGGTCATTTCTGCCAGAGGATTGACCTGGTCCATAAATTGGGATAATTGGCTGCGGCCAAAGAAATCCCGCACTTGATTGGATAATAGTTTGGAGTTTATCAGATAATGGATATTAATATTATCGAAATCGCCTAATATACTCAACCTCTCTCTTATTGAGCGCTCAACCCTGGCTAATCCGATTCTCACTTGATTCTGGACTAATTCACCTACTGTTTTTACCCGGCGGTTTCCCAAGTGGTCAATATCATCAATTTTGCCTTCGCCTTCTTTTAGTTTCATCAGATATTCGATTACCTTGATGACTGTGCCTGAATCCAGGATCCTTTTTTCCAAAGAAACATCCATACCCAGCTTTCTATTGAGAATAAATCTCCCCACCCTTTCTAAATCGTAGCGGGCCGGGTCAAAAAATAATCTATAAAATAAGGCTTCGGCGGCTTCTTTAGTCACCGGCTCAGCAGGCCGGAGTTTACGGTAAAAATCCAAATAAGCCTCTTCTTTATTTTTGGTATAATCCTTTTTTAAGGTATTGTTAATTTCGGGGTACTCTTTACCAAAGGCAGCAATGATTTCAGGGTCGGTAGAAAAACCCAGGATCCTCAATAACTGGGTGGCGGGGAAATTTCTGCGCCTATCCACATAGGCAAGGATGGTCTCGGATAAATCGTATTTAAACTCAAGCCAGGCCCCGCGGTAAGGTATGATACGGCCGTAAAATATCTTTTTGCCCGTGGGGTGCTCTTCCTCTTCAAAAGAAACACCGGGAGAACGCTGAAGCTGGCTGACTACTATGCGTTCATCACCGTTAATGATAAATGTGCCGGTATCGGTCATTAAAGGAAGCTCTCCAAAGTAAGTATCCTGCTCCTTGGTCTCTTTGGGTGCGGTTAATCTGAACTTAACTTTAAGGGGTGCGGCATAGCTTAAGGCCCTTCTTTTAGATTCCGAAATATTATATTTGGGTTTACCAAGGGAATAACTAATGAATTCTAACTTTACTGTCCGGTTTACGTTCTCGATAGGAAATATTTCCTCAAATACCTCCTGCAGTCCTTGGCGCGTTCTTTCCCGCCAGGGAACATCCATCTGCAAAAAACCCTGATAAGGATTAAGTTGCACCTCTAAAAGATGCGGCAGGTCGTAACTTTCTCTCAGTTTGGAAAAGTTCTTACGTTTAAGCATTCGTCGCTATCGCTCCTCATTATACGCGGATGATCGCGCCTGCCTGCCGGCAGGCAGGGATTTTATCCGCGGATATCCGCGGATTTAGTATCCGTGTGAATCCGCGTTACTTTAATTCAACGGTGGCGCCGGCTGCCTCGAGCTTCTTCTTCATCTCTTCGGCTTCTTCTTTGGTAACATTTTCTTTGACCGGCTTAGGCGCGGCATCTACCAAATCCTTGGCTTCCTTTAAGCCGAGGCTGGTCATTGTCCTTACTTCTTTGATCACCGAGATTTTATTTGCGCCGGCACTAGTTATAACTACGGTAAAAGCGCTCTTTTCTTCCTGGGCCGCAGCTGCTCCCGCACCCGCTGCTCCCGAAGCGCTAGCTGCACCAGCAGCCATCATCGGCATATTCGCCTGCACGCCGAATTTGTCTTCCAGCGCCTTAACTAAATCCGAAAGTTCCAAAACCGTCATACCTTCAATGGACTTGATTAACTCCTCTAATTTTTCACTCG
>Ga0315283_10000023_pt1 | contig 77712 bp, 75 predicted proteins | sample YL17G09_0_MG_FD_204541 | JGI IMG/M metagenome (GOLD analysis project Ga0315283, IMG submission 204541) | Sediment microbial communities from Yellowstone Lake, YNP, Wyoming, USA - YL17G09_0 | ecosystem: Environmental > Aquatic > Freshwater > Lake > Sediment | place: USA: Wyoming | collected...
ATTTACAAACCGTATTGCAGGGCTTGCGGGCGATGCAAATTGAAGAAAGCGCGAAAGAGATTAGAAAGAATGTTGAAGTACTGGCGAAGCATTTACAGTCATACGATGGTTACATGCAAAAACTGGGTAATTCTCTTGGCACAACTGTAAATCAATACAACACCGCCTATAAGGAGTTCGCTAAAGTGGAAAAGGACGTGGTGAAAATCGCGGACGTGGAAAGCACAGTTGACCCACTTCAATTAGAAAAACCAAGTACTGAATAATCGTGTCCGACAAATATCAAAACCAACAGAGTAGTATTCAGAATAAAGATATTCCGATTAGTGGTAAAGTTAGTGTTGTTTTAGTTTTCTTGATTGTTTCAGTTATTCTTGCAGTTGTTTATGTATTTTGGCTAAAGAAATTTGATGAGAGTGGCGGCATCCCTTTTGAGGTCATCTTGTTACCGCTGGTTGGTATTGTGACGAGTGTTGTTTCGGTTGTGACGCAGAATTCCTGGCGATCGATGTGGCTAGTACCGACAAAAATAATTGTTGGTATATTTGTATTGATGATAGCGGCTTGGGGAGGACCATACATAATAATCCCACTTATTGTCATCTTATGTATTTGGTTCGCGACTAAGCGAAAACAAACGGTAACACGAAATCAGTGATACTCGAGAAGCCGAATAACGAGTAAAGACCACCCGGGACAAGCCTTGACAAAAGGGTTGTTTTGCGATAGAGTGCGCGGTTATTGAACTTTGGTCCGGCTGCCTCGTGGGGGCGGCTGGACCGGACAATTCCCACGAACCTCGACTAAAGGAGGCAGTAATGGCTCGGGCGTTTTTTCTGGCGCTGACCGTTGTGGCACTGGCCGTCATGGGTGTCGGTGGTTGCGTTAGGACCATCCAGTTCCAGGGTCAGTGCGAGGACTACCTCAAGCTGGCCGGCGATGCCCCAACCGTCGATAAGGCGGTCGGGTATCTCCGTCCCGCCCTGGACTACCTGGAGCGGAACGACATGACCCGGGGCAACTGCGCCTTCTTCTTCCGCAATCCCTCGAGCGACATGGGACTGTGGTACGGCAACATCAAGGGCGCCTACGACGAGGCCCAGGCGCTGCTCGAGCGCCAGGCCAAGAACCCGACGTCGGTCACCTCGGTCGATCGCAGTAACCTGCTGATCAAGATCCGCGAGGTCGTCATCGACAACGGTTCGGAGGGCCATACCGTCGTGACCTCGCCGGGTAACGCCTGGCTCTACCCCTTCCAGTGGTTGTGGGTAATCGGTTGGGCGGTCTTCGTCCTGTTGGGGCTGTGTACCGCTGGTGCTAACTACATGGCCAATAGGGCCTATTGAACATTGCCGGCTGCCCCATTCTTTCTACCGAAAGGTGGGACAGCCGGCCTCTTTTTTTAACAACAGATAAAAAACAGTCCGGGGGTTAGCCGGACTTTTTGCGTTTGGCAGGCAGGAAGGAACCGTGGATCCGCACTTGCTTACGGAGCAGGTGAAGTTGATGCAAACAGTCACCCAAGACTTCACCGTCAGTCATACGTTCATTGACCACGATAGTGGCCAAAATAGTCAACCGCTTGCCGGCTTTGCGGCGGCGGTCTTGTTCGGCTTCGAACTGGTGCTTGAAGATCTCCGAACTTTTAACCTGCAGAAAGAGCGGTCCGGCGTCGGAGGTGACCACCACGTCGATGGCTTGATGATCCTGCTCGAGCGTGCCGAGCTGGACGCCATACAACCAGGGTGGGCGGTGCTGGCCGTTTGACAGAAAGTTGGTCAGAATGTCGACCAGGCGCTGTTCGTTCCGGACCATGTTCTGGGCGGTCGCTTTGGCGACTAGCTGGTTGATATGACGGAAATACCCTGACCGTCGTCCGATGGCGCGATATATTTTACTCATGACACTCCTCCGATGAGGGCCAGGTTGGGGGAAAGAACGAAGATTGTGGCTCGAGCTTACTGGTTTTTTAGGAATTGTCAAGTCTGAATAATATGACTTTTGACATCTTGTCAGAATCGGAAAAAAATCGTAAAATATGCTAAGTCGAGTCCAGTGTTTACCGCTTACTGTAACAGCTCGTCGGCCAAATATAAATGTCAACTTCTACAGCGCAAACCACCAATACTCGAATTAAGTTATCAGCCCGAATCATGATTACCATCGGGGCGATCTTGTTATTTGTCGTGGCCGCGACATTTTTTTCTCCTGGCAATCGGACGGTCACCTGCGCCACGATTGACCTAGCTAGTTTATCAGCAATACCAATTGTGTCTGAGAACGAAGTGACAGTCGCGACCAGACAAGCATTTAAATCACAGCGTGACTGGCTACGCCATTTGTCAAACAATTCAACGAAAAACGATTTTGCCACCGCGATAATGAGCCGGAAAAGAACGCTGTTGGCCCTGATGGTGAAAGACCCGGGAGCTACTCATCAGGTGATTAAAAAACTGCCGATTCAAGATACGCTGGCGGCTCGGACTACCAACTGTGTCGAACAATCACGCCGGGTAACCGGGGTGCTAGAATCGACAGTCAGTGATGATTTTACCTCCGGTCGTTCGACTGAGCAGTATTATCTCCGGGTTGGGGGTGAAAGGATATCGTTGTACAATGTTCCGCCCGCGAATTTGCCGGCCATCGGTTCAACGGTCGAAGTCGTCGGCATCCAAATCGATCAGGCATTATTGATTAACCAACCCGTAACTCCAGACGACACACCGATGAAACTAGTTCAGGCAGCCAATAGCGTCTACACCGGCACCAGGAAATTACTGATCCTGATGGGTAATTATGCCACTACCAATATTCAAATGCCGACGGCGACGATGGCCCAGCAAGCCGCGGCTTACCAAAATACTTTTTACGATGAAAATACTTATCACCAGGTGCAATGGGAAGCGACAGCCAAAGACTGGGCTTCAACCACTGTCGCCCAACCAGATTATTGTGAAGATCTAGGCGGAGGCAATACCAGCGCTATCGCCAGAGAGTTAATTCGGATTTATGATCCAGTGATTGATTACCGGCTTTATAATAATCAAGATCTGATTATCATCGCCCCGTTTTTGGCTTCATGCCAGTGGGGAGCGATTGCTGGTTTTACCCCGCAGGTTTATCAAACCGACGAGGGGGCAATCAACCTAGCGACCGTGTCGATCAAGGCGCCGATTAATTCCCAGTGGGATTTGAATCGCGTTTTCAATCATGAAATTGGCCATTATTTCGACACCATGCATGCCGAGTGGGCCGATTGTCCCGCTGGACAAACATTTCCCACCGTTGCTTGTACCACGAAACCTTATCGTGATCCGTACGATATTATGGGCAGCTGGTACGAAACTGATAACAGCATTTACCAAGCTGGACACTACACGATCGATCGCAAGGTGAATGTCGGGATTCTGCCCGACACCGACGTGGTGTCCATTAATGACGGTAGCCAATCGCAAACAATCGATATCATGCCGATTGAGTGGGACGGGCCGGGGATTAAAGGCGTGCGGATCCAGCGTTCTCGATCAGACTACTGGACCATTGAGTACCGTCAACCTTTTAAGGCGGACGGAATCACCCCGACGATTGATGGCTATATGTTTAGCAGCCACTTTCCGTCACTGTTTACCGGAGCGTTGGTCCACAGCACAAGTGGTCTCTACACCAAGTCAACTTTATTACTTGATGCTACTCCGACTCCGGATAATGATGCCGGTGATGTGACCATTCCGGTCGGCGAAACATTAACCGATGCCATAACCGGAGCCAGTGTAACGGTGGTCAGCAAAACGCCAAGCGCATTGCGAATTTCGGTTACTCCGCCGAATATTGATTTCTGGTTACCACAGGCACCGGGGGAAGTGCGGGACGGATTAACCGGCGATAGCAATGCCATTCAATCAAGCAACTCGATTTCGGCTAATTGGGATCGGGTGGTGGATATTGATACCGGATTAAAAAATTATGAAATGCAAATCGTCAGTCCAGCGGAGATAATGGTGTCCTATCAAAATGTGGGCATCAATACTCAGGCGACAATTAACAATCTGACCCTGACCCCCGGAGAAATGTATTTTGTTGGTATTCGGGCGATGGATAATTATGGCAATGTTGGCGTCACTCGATATTCCGACGGTGCGGTCGTGGTCTCAACCCAGCCACCCAGCGCTGCACCATTGCCGAGTGGCGCCGTGCCCGCACCACCGGGTTGTATCTATGATGGTTTAGCACCCTACAATGCCCAATTTGATGTAGATTATGATTTCACAAACGAAAATACCTTACTCAGCGCCAGTTGGTGCGAATCCCCGGATGAGCCAGTGGACGGTTATCAATATAAGATCAGCAGCAATCGCGACCAGCCGGATGTCCTTGACTATACCAATACCGGAAATAGTTATCATGTGACCAGAAGTAATTTATCACTAATTAACGGACGGACCTATTATTTTGGGGTCAGAGCGATCCGCAATGGTGCGGCTGGTCCGACGATGTGGTCAGACGGTATCACTGTTGATCAAACCCCGCCGCCGGCCCCAACCCAGGTTCGCGATGGAACCGATGAAGATATTGATATTAATCCTAATCCGGCCGGAATTAGCGCTAACTGGGATCCGGTTAGAGATAATGCCAGTAATGTTTATTATCAAGTGGCGATTGGCACTACTCCCGGCGGACAAGAATTACAGTCCTATCAAAGCCGGAATTATACGCTCACTTCAATCTACTTTGGAAGTTTACCGTTGCTTGCCGGTCAGACATACTACGTGTCAGTCCGGGCGGTTGATCAAGCCGGTAATGCCGGTGCGGTGACCAGTTCCGATGGGGCGATCATTAATCCTGAACTTGATACTCAGCCACCGAGCGTGGTGTTAACCTCGCCGCTTAACGGCGCCACCGTTCGGGGAGTGGCCAATGTGACCGCCGAAGCGAGCGATGATTATCAGGTGCTCGGCGTGCAATTCCTCTTGGATGGTCATACCTTAGGACCAGAAGATACAGCGCCGCCATACGCTTATGCCTGGGAAAGTTATTTGACATCTAATGGCACCCACACCTTAGCCGCGCGAGCCCGTGACTATAGTCATCAAACGACTTCCGAATTAATCACCTTCACGGTCAATAATGAAGGAATTACTGATCCGACTCCGCCGACCGTGACGATTATTACTCCAGTGGATGGCAGCGTGATTAAAAACACGATATTTGTGGTGGTCCAGGCTGCAGATAACGACCGGGTCCAGTCGGTCCAGTTATTCCTTGATGGCCAGCCCCTGGGTGTTGCTATGACATTAAATCCGTTTATATATTTATGGAACACGGTTACCATTTCCGACGGAACACATACCATCGCTGCCCAGGCCGTTGACCCAGCCAGTAATTACAGTGCGGTCGCGGTGGTAACAGTAGTGGTCCAAAATAAACCACCCGATAGTGTTCCGCCAAACCCGATTACCAATCTGCGGACCTATTAAGGAGTTTGCAAAAAGATCCAGGGTCTTGAGCAATTTACTGTATGGTGTTAAAATCATCACGCCTTTTTTGTGGATAAACGCCTGATTTATCGTCCATTGCCAAACTCTTCTCCTTCGCCTCGTTCTCCGGTCTGGTCGGCTCTCGGCTTAGCCTGGGAACTCGGTTATTTAATCATCATTCCCTTAATAGTTTTCGGTCTTGGTGGACGCGGACTTGACCAGTGGTTGGGTACGTCTCCCTGGCTTTTCTTAAGCGGTATGGTTTTGGCCGTCGTATTGACGACCATTTTCCTAATCCGTAAGTTTTCCCAGCTGCTGCGCCAAATGGAAGATTCCACCAAAGGTAAATCCTAATATGAGTCATATCACCATTTCTCTCGCGGCCGAACCGATCTTTCACCTGGCCGGCTTCCCGGTTACTAATAGTATGCTGGCCATGATTTTGGCGGCCATCCTACTAGTATTCACTGCTCGCACTATCGGTCGGCACCTGACACTGGTACCTGGCAAAATGCAAAACGTGGCCGAGATGGTGATTGAATTCCTGCTTGATTTAATGAATACCGTCACCGGCGATCGCAATCAGACAAAAAAATTCTTTCCCATCGTGGTCACAATATTTCTGTTCATCCTAACCATGAACTGGATGGGATTGTTACCCGGTTTTGGCAGTATCGGGATGAATGAAGTAATTCACGGTGAAAAAGTTTTCGTGCCGTTTCTCCGAGCCGGGACAGCGGATTTGAATATGACTGTGGCGATTGCCATGATTTCGGTCATCACTGCCCAGGTTTTCGGGATAATGTACATTGGCGTAAAAAAACATCTGCGCAAGTATTTTAATCCCAATCCGACCATGACCTTCGTCGGGTTGATCGAATTTTTATCGGAATTCACTAAGATCATTTCCTTTTCCTTCCGGTTATTCGGTAATGTTTTCGCCGGTGAAGTATTGTTATTGATCATTTCATCACTCGTACCGCTGATCGCGCCAGTGCCGTTTTTCCTGTTGGAAATATTCGTTGGTTTCATTCAGGCATTTGTCTTTGCCCTGCTTTCTCTGGTATTCTTTAAAATCGCCGCTACGGCCGAAGAACATTAATTCGCTTATTATTAGTATTAATTAAATAAGGACAACACTATGTCAGAAGAAGCCGCCAAAATGTTCGCCGCCGCCCTGGCTATCGCCATCGGGGGCTTAGGACCCGGTCTGGGTATTGGCATCCTAGCCGCCAAAGCGATGGAAGCGATCGGACGCAATCCCGAAGCCGCCGGTAAAGTCCAGGTGCCAATGTTACTGGCCATGGCCTTCGCCGAAGCGATCGCCATCTACGCCCTAGTCGTGGCGCTGATTATTAAATTCGTTTAGCCAAGACTGAACACGGGTTTATCACATGGGTGAATTAATCACCAAGCTAGGAATTGATTGGAAATTATTAGTTGCTAACGCGATTACTTTTCTAATTGTGCTGTGGCTACTGCGGAAATTCGCTTACCGGCCGATACTGGCCATGCTGGATAAACGTCGTCAGACCATCGCCGACGGTCTTGATAACGCCAAAAAAATAGCTGATGAGCGGCATCAATTTGCCATGGAAAAAGAACAACTCCTGCACCAGGCCAAAAATTCGGCTCAACAGTTGATTCACCAGGCCGAGCGTCAGGCCACCGAACAGCGTCAGGTATTACTGACGCAAGCGCAAGCTGACATGCAGACGATGGTAGCCAAAACCAAGCAGCAGCTTGAACGTGAAAAGCAACAAATGGTCGTGGCGGCCAAAGCGGAATTAGCCGGCGTGGTCGTGGCGGCCACTAAAAAAGTTATTGGCGAGCATCTTGACCAGCCCCTGGAGTCGAAACTAAACGATCAGGCAGTCAAGGCGCTCAAGGAGGATCGGGCATGAGGATCAAGTCTTTTGAACAATACGTTCAGGATCTGCTAGATCACCCGCCGTTTCAGGAACTGCATCAACACGCCGGCCATCATTTTAAGCGCAGTCGTTTTGCTCATAGTTATGCGGTCGGGAAATTGTCGTATCGTCTAGCTCGAATTTTTCATGCCAATGTTACGGTCGCGGCGCGGGCCGGCCTGTTGCACGATTGGTACTATGACCGGCACCCGCATTTTAAACGAGTGACTAACCCGGACATGCACCATTTTCGTCAGTCGGTCGAAACGGCTGGACAGTATGGCGAATCACCGGAAGTTTTACACGCCATTCGGACGCACATGTGGCCGTGGGGGCGGATAATACCGCGGACGCGGGAAGCCTGGATCGTTTGGGTGGCCGACAATATCATTTGGGTAGTCGATCTGTGGCAAAGTTTAAAACAAAGCTTACGCCTGGGTGTTCATTACTTAATTTACGGGACTTAATGAAACGACTTTCGGCCACTCAATACGCCGCGGTTTTACACCGCGTCTACCACGACGCTGAACTAGCGCAACGCCCGGTAGTGGTAACCGCTTTTGTCCGCTGGCTACAACGCTCGCGCGCCCTCAGCCTGACGCCCCGGATAATCGCGGCCATTCAGAGACTTGAAGATCGGGCAGCTGGTCAGACCCGGGTAAAAATCACTAGCGCCCGAGAGATTAAACCAGAATCATTAAATCAGCAATTAGCTTCCATTCTTGGCCCGGTGATTATAGAAGCTAAAACTGATACCTCACTCCTGGGCGGTCTGCGCCTGCAAATCGCCGATGCCATTATCGACAGCACCATTGCCACCCGTCTTAATCGTTTACAAACTCATTTGTCCAGCCAATAATTTTCTATGTCCGACCACCTGATCGAATTACTTCAAAAAGAAATCGGTAATTTTAAGACCGTTGCAACCAAGCAACATGTCGGTACCATTCTGGAAGTAGGGGATGGTATTGCCCGAGTCTCTGGCCTCAGCCAAGTGCAGGCTTCGGAAATGGTGACCTTTAAAAACGGCGCCAACGGGGTGGTCTTTAACCTGGAGGAAGACACGGTCGGGATCATCATTCTCGGTTCGAGCATCGGTATTGAACAGGGTCAAGTGGTCGAAGCCACTGGTCGTATTTTACAGGTGCCGGTTGGTGCAGCCGTCATCGGCCGGGTAGTTGACCCACTTGGTCAACCAGTCGACGGGCGGGGAGCTATCAACACTAAAGATTTTTATCCGGTGGAAAAGATTGCACCCGGTGTAATTACCCGACAATCCGTTAACGCCCCGGTCCAAACCGGGATTAAGGCTATCGACGCGATGATCCCGATTGGTCGCGGTCAGCGCGAACTGATTATCGGCGATCGGCAAACCGGCAAAACCGCCATCGCCATTGACACGATCATCAACCAAAAAGGACAGGACGTGATTTGCATTTACGTCGCCATCGGCCAGAAAGAATCAAAAGTCGCTCGGATCGTGGCTAAATTCGAAGACACCGGGGCGATGGAATACACCACGGTCGTGCTGGCCGGTGCGTCCGATCCCGCCGCCTTGTCATACATTGCACCGTACGCAGGTTGCGCCATGGGTGAATATTTTATGGATCAAGGTAAAGACGTTTTGATTATCTATGATGATTTATCAAAACACGCCTGGGCCTACCGGCAAGTGTCATTGCTACTGCGCCGGCCGCCAGGTCGGGAAGCCTACCCGGGCGATATTTTCTATGTCCACTCGCGCTTACTGGAGCGGGCGGCTAAATTGAATAAAGAGAACGGTGGCGGATCGTTGACGGCGCTGCCGATTATCGAGACCCAGGCCGGTGATGTGTCCGCCTATATTCCAACCAATGTCATCTCGATTACTGACGGACAAATTTATCTTGAATCTGATTTGTTTTATCAGGGGATCCGACCGGCCTTGAATGTCGGCTTATCTGTCTCGCGGGTTGGTTCGGCCGCCCAGACCAAGGCCATGAAAAAAGTAGCTGGCCAGATTCGCCTAGCTCTTGCTCAGTATCGTGAACTAGCCGCCTTTGCTCAGTTCGGTTCCGATTTGGACGAAGCCACGCGCCAACAGATAGACCGCGGCCGACGCATCACCGAGGTCTTAAAACAGGGTCAGTATCGACCGATGGCGGTACCACATCAGGTGGCGATATTATATGCCGTCCAAAATGGGGCCCTTGATCAGGCAGAAATTGATCAGATTGCGACTTGGGAAAATGATTTTCACCGCTGGCTGGACAGCAATGGCCAGGACTGGATTGAAATGATTAATCAGTCTAAAGAACTGACCACCGAATTAGAAACTAAATTAAAATCATTGATCGAAAAATTTTCTAAGTCACGCTAATGTTCCCGTTAGAAATATTTATAGCTAGCATGAACATGAATCCACCAAGCAACTTTATTAGGTTTAATTTCTAACGGGATGTCCACCAACACCCGCGATATCCGCCGTCGCATTCGCGCCGTCACCAGCACCAAAAAGATTACCAAGGCTATGGAATTAGTGGCCAGTGCCAAGATGCGCAAAGTGACGCAGGCTTTACTGGCCACCCGGCCGTATACAGATCATGCCTGGGAACTACTGCGTCGTTTGTCTGAACATGTTGATCCGAATTCGCATCCGTTGTTTCAATCCCGGCCGGTTAAGCGCCAGGCCTTGGCGATTATGTCTACTAACCGTGGTTTAGTCGGCGCTTTTAACACCAACCTGTTAAACACAGCGGTGGAATATAGCCGGTCCGTGAAAGAACGGCACGGGGCAGAGACAGACGTGATCTTAATCGGTACCAAGGGCCGGGCCATTGTTTATCGTTATGGTTATACCGCGGCGGCTGATTTTCCCAAGGAAGAAGTGGTCACCAATGTCCTAGCCATTCGGCCGATCGCCTCCTTTGTGACTAAAGCATTTCTGGCCGGCACCTATGACCGGATCGCCGTAGCCTTCATGGATTATCGTTCAACCTTGCTTCAAAAACCGCGCGTGCGCCAGCTGATTCCGCTTGATCGTGATGCTTTTGCCTTCGGTCAAATTGAAGAAGGATCGGATAAACAATCAGTCGTCAACAATACCACTAGTTTTGAATACGCTTTTGAACCATCCACGGGCACGGTCCTAGACCAAATTCTTCGCCGCTTAGTTGAAGTACAAATATTCCGCGCGCTGTTAGAAACTAACGCTTCTGAACAAGCCGCCCGGATGATGGCTATGCGCAATGCCACTGACGCGGCCAGCGATTTAATTGACGATTTAACTTTAACCTTTAACCAAGCCCGTCAGGCGGCTATCACTAAGGACCTAGCCGAAATTTCCGCCGGTCGGGCGGCTCTCGAATTATAATTATTATGAAAAACGTCCCATCAGGAGCAATTCACCAAATTATCGGCCCAGTCGTTGATGTTAAATTTGACGGTCAGGTGCCGGCCATTCTTAATGCACTGGAAGTCCAGCGTGAAAAGTTAGAACCACTAGTCCTGGAAGTGCAGCAACACCTTGGCGGCGATGTGGTTCGGACTGTGGCTATGTCCTCAACTGATGGCTTACGGCGTGGTCAGCCAGTGATAGATTCTGGTCGGCCAATTACAGTGCCGGTCGGGCCGGGGACACTAGGCCGGATGTTTAACGTGATTGGCCAGCCGATTGACGGCCAACCAGCGCCGACCAAAACCCAAACCGCATCGATCCATCGCGAGGCGCCGGCTTTTGTCGACCAATCTGTCACCGCGGAAGTTTTTGAAACCGGCATCAAGGTTATTGACTTGATCGCGCCATTCGTAAAAGGCGGCAAAGTCGGTTTGTTCGGTGGGGCTGGTGTCGGCAAGACAGTGGTTATCACTGAGTTAATTCGCAACATTGCCGCGGAGCACGGCGGCTATTCAGTTTTTGCTGGAGTCGGGGAGCGAACCCGGGAAGGTAACGACCTGTATCATGAAATGAAAGAATCAGGCGTCTTAAGTAAAACCGCGATGGTGTTTGGACAAATGAATGAACCGCCCGGCGCCCGGCAGCGAGTCGGTTTAACTGGTTTGACCATGGCTGAATATTTCCGCGACGCCGAGGGCAAGGATATCCTGCTATTTATCGATAATATTTTCCGTTTCACCCAAGCTGGTTCAGAAGTGTCCGCCTTGCTCGGCCGGATTCCTTCGGCGGTCGGCTATCAACCGAACCTGGCCGAAGAAATGGGTACCCTGCAGGAAAGAATTACTTCGACTAACAAAGGTTCAATCACTTCAGTCCAGGCAATTTATGTTCCAGCCGACGATTTAACTGACCCAGCGCCAGCCACCACTTTTGGCCACTTGGATTCGACCGTGGTATTGTCTCGGGCGTTATCGGAACTGGGCCTTTACCCGGCGGTCGATCCGCTGGATTCATCCTCGACTATTCTTGATCCACTGATTGTTGGCGAGGAACATTATAACGTTGCTCGCGGGGTGCAAAAAGTATTACAACGTTACAAAGATTTGCAGGACATCATCGCAATCCTTGGAGTGGAGGAACTATCAGAAGAAGATAAAGTGACCGTTGCTCGGGCCCGAAAAATCCAGCGTTTCCTGTCACAACCCTTTCACGTAGCCGAAGTTTTCACTGGCCGAGCAGGTGCTTATGTGCCGCTGGCGGAAACCATTCGCGGTTTTAAGGAAATCCTTGAAGGTAAGCATGATGACGTGTCCGAACAACAATTCTTTATGAAGGGGACGATTGAAACCATTCGTCAATCATGAGCGTTAAATTCCATCTGACCATCACTACCCCGGAACGGGTCGTCTATCAGGACGAAATTGAGAGTATTACTTTGCCGACTGTGGATGGAGAAATTACTGTCTTAGCCAATCACATGCCGCTAGTAACCGTATTGAAAGCGGGTGAAATGGTAATTCGCAAAGGTGAAGATATCCGACCTTACGCGATTGGTGGTGGATTCGTCGAAGTAGACGGCCAGAAATTAACGGTGCTGGCTGATACCGCTGAACATGTCGAAGAAATTGATGAACAGCGGGCGGCGGAAGCTAAAGACCGGGCCGAAGCCTTAAAATCCGAGCAGCACCATGATTCCGAGGAGTATGCCAGTATTGTCGGTAAGTTGGAACGAGATTTGAATCGATTGAATATCGTCAGAAAATATCGCCACCGCGGGCATCAGGGGATTCCGTACGAGGGGACGCGGAAAGAATAAGATTATTTAACCTGATCGTCTTGACAAAGGGATGGTTTTTAGCTATCCTGCGAACTCTTTGCTCTTTGGATAACTGGTCGCCACCCTCACTCCAGGAAGGAGTCCGCGGATGAAAATGCCGGTTCAACCCCAACCCGCCGGAGAATTGGTCGTCGTGGCCTTAACTCAACTCGGGGCGCTGATGTTCTTCCGGGTACCGTAACTAAAGACATTCTCGAATCCCACGGGAGCGTTTTTCTTATACCTCTCCCTTACGCAAGGGGGAGGGAGGAAGTCCCGACGCGCCAGCGGTCGGGACGACAGCAGGGGGTAGCAAGGCCCATTCGTGGTAAAATATGTCTATGCCCGGCGTCATTCCCGACCCAGCACCAGTCGCTTCACTCCGGTGCTGGGTTAATCAGATTTTAGTACTTTCGCTCCCCGAGCATGTTTTTAGTATAGTTAGCATATGCCTGGAGTAATTCCGGAAAAAGTTAACCCAGAACAACAAGCGGCCATCACCCACGGGAAAGGGCCGTTGTTAATCGTGGCCGGGGCGGGCACTGGCAAAACGACGGTCGTGACCGAACGGATCGCGCACTTGATCATGAATCAGCAGGTGCCGTCGGACAATATTTTGGCCCTGACGTTCACCGACAAAGCGGCCGGGGAAATGCAGGATCGCGTCGAGCGGGTGTTGCCATTCGGATACGTCGACTTGTGGGTCATGACGTTCCACAGTTTCGGTGAACGTCTGCTGAAAGCCCATGCGCTTGATATCGGTCTGTCGAATGATTTCAAATTACTGTCACAAACCGATCAGTGGTTGCTCATTCGCGAGCACTTGGACGAATTCGACCTTGATTATTACAGACCGCTGGGCAACCCCACTAAATTCATTAGCGCCCTGGTCAAACACTTTTCACGACTGAAGGACGAAGACATTGCCCCAGCGGAGTACGTGAAATACGCCAAGACCTTAGCCAAAGGAAAGACTAAAAAAAGCGACGAGGATAAAGCCGAAGCTAATCGAATTATGGAATTGGCTAAGGCGTACGAGAAATACAATCAATTGTTGCTCGATAATAATGCCCTGGATTTTGGTGATTTAATTTTATATACGCTGCGGCTGTTACGAGACAGGCCAGCCATCCTGAAAAAATACCAGCAACAATTCCAATACATTTTGGTTGACGAATTTCAGGATACTAATTGGGCGCAATATGAATTGATAAAACGACTGGCTGCACCACGAAATAACTTAACGGTGGTGGGGGACGACGACCAGTCGATTTATAAATTTCGCGGCGCGTCAGTATCTAATATTCTTGAATTTAAGAAAGATTATCCGGAAGCGGAAGTGATTGTATTGACGAAAAATTATCGAACCAAGCAGGTGATCCTTGATTTAGCCTATCGTTTTATCCAAACCAATAACCCTGACCGATTGGAGGCTAAACAGGATTTGTTCGGTGGCTTGAAAGTCATTAAGAAACTTCAGGCTCAACGAGATGGCCAAGGCGAAGTGGGTTTATTACACATGGACACGCAAGAAGCGGAAGCCCGGGCGGTGGCTGACAAGATTGAGGAGCTGCGCTCCCACCCCCCCGGTGCAAAGCATCACCCCCCCTTAGAAAAGGGGGGGACTGAAGGGGGGGTCGGTTGGGACGCATTCTGCGTGCTTGTCCGTGCCAATGACCACGCCCAGCTTTTTATTAATGAGTTCGAACGGCGCGGCTGGCCGCATGTATTTTTAGCCGCTCGCGGGTTGTTTATCAAGCCGCTAGTGCTCGACCTGTTGGCGTATTTGCGGCTGCTCGATAATTACCATGACCATGCCGCCACGCATCGGGTGATGACCATGCCAATCTGGAATATTGATCATGGTGATATCGTGGAATTGTCGTATCAGGCCAAGAAAAAAACACGGTCGTTATATGAACAATTACTCCACCAGGATATTCAGATTGGTGACGTCAGCCAAAAGGGGATTGATCGGCTGCGAACAATGGTTAACCGCCACACTGAACTAGCCAACAATAAGCCGGTGGGCGAGGTGCTCCTGCAATTTCTCAACGACTCCGGTTACCTGCAAGCCATCACTAAAGAGGAAACCGTTGAATCGCAACAGCAAGTGCCGTTACTCCGCCAGTTGTTTAAAGTCATTGAGAATTTCCAGCACGGTGACCCTTCGACGGGCTTAGGGCGAGCGACCGTGAAAGCGTTTTTACGTTACATCGACCATGTCCTTGAGTCCGGCGATGCCGGTGGACTCGAACGGGACATGGAAGCCGGACCGGAAACAATCAAGATCATGACCGTTCATTCGGCAAAAGGGTTGGAATTTCCCTACGTCTTTGTCGGTAACGTCGTGGAACAACGTTTCCCCGGCATGAACCGAGCTGACCCCATTTCAGTCCCGGACGCGTTAGTCCGGGAAGTATTGCCGTCGGGCGACGCTCACTTGCAGGAAGAACGGCGGTTAATGTACGTCGCTATTACCCGCGCTCGAGATGGCGTGTGGTTTACTCTGGCCGAGGACTACGGCGGCCAACGGAGAAAAAAACCGTCGGCCTTTATTTACGAACTCGGTTTATTGACGCCGCCGGTTGAGGCCGAAAAAAAGAAAGCGCCGCTGCCCGCCCGCGAATTTACGCCCACGCCAAAACAGAAAAAAGAAGCGGCGTCGTATCTGGCGAAAGAAAAGCACTTCAGCTTTACTAAGCTGGCGACGTATAACGACTGCCCTTGGAAATACCGCTACGCCCTTGTGTTGCAAGTCCCGAAGCGAGGGAGTTACGCTTTGTCGTATGGGTCGTCGGTGCACAAAACGTTGTACAATTTCTTCACGTTGTGGAAAGAACGAAGCGCGACCAAACATGATGGCGTGGCGGTCAGCCAATCAGAGCTGTTGACGATGTACGATCGCGCCTTTATCGACGATTGGTACCCGACGAAAAAACTGATGAATGAATATTACAATAAAGGGAAAGTTGCTTTGGCCGAATGGTATAAGAAAATAAATAAAGAAATGCCAGAAGTGTTGCGCCTAGAGCAAGTGTTCAATTTGAAAATTGATGAGTTCGTCATTAACGGCGCGATTGATCGGATTGATAAGATCGACGGCACGGACGACAAGCCCGAAGTAAAAATCGTCGACTACAAAACGGGAAAGGTTAAGGACAAGTTTGAGAAAGACGATAAATACCAATTACTGATTTACGCCATAGCCGTAAAAGATCCGTCGATTCTTAACGGAACAGTCAAGGAGTTGGAATATTATTTTGTTGACGCTAACGAATCACGCGTGATGACGCCGAGCGAAAAAGACAGTGCGGCCGCGTTGGAATGGGTCCGTGGCACGGTAAAAAAAATTCAAACTGGTGATTTCCGACCGACCCCGAACGAAATGGTGTGCAAGTTTTGCGATTTTAGGGAGATTTGTGAGTTCAGGGCTGTGTAGGGGTTGTCACCCTTCGAGAGCCTCAGGGTGACAAGGTTTAAATCAGGGTGACAATCATTACAACTTTGTTATTTCTTGTCACGGTGAGGTTCTCGAATCGGGACAAGGTGGTTTTTTCTTTTCGGAACATAAGAAGGTTTTTGGGGTGTGTAGCGCAGAGATAGATTAGGAAGCTCATTTTCCTTATGGTTTATCAATGCCTCCTTCTTTTTTCTTGACCAACCCTTGATCTGTTTCTCTCGGAATATTGCGCCGCCAATGTCATTTCCCGATTCGACGTGGACCAATTTCACCGGCCGCCGGGTGTTCGTGTAACAACCTGGAATTAAACCTTCCTGATGTTCCCATAGACGGCGTTCGGCGTTGTTCGTGACGCCAGTGTAGTAAGATCCATCAGCACAACGAAGAATGTAGACGTAATATGTTTTCATAAAAAAGAGATGGCGCGAGCCACCAGTTGTCGGCTTTATAATATATAAATATCTGAAAATGTCAAGAGAAAACGCCCCACTATAGTCAGTAGGGCGTGTTAGGGTTGGATCGGCTCAGCGAAAGTCAGATAAACGTGGACTGAGCGGCCGATGATAGCCGTAATATGGAAACCATCAGCGCACTGGCGCATGATCGGAATACCGCGACCACGTTCCTGTAAGGAGTACTGATTGAGCGGCAGCAAATCCTTAATTTTCGGAAAGCGGATGGCGGCGGCCGGGTCGATCCGGTTTTCCACGATCAAGACACAAACCTGATAGCCCGCCAGTTGATAGACCAGCAGGGTCGCGGCGATGTCGGTGCCAGCCAGCGCATGCTGGGCGGCGTTGGTAACGGCTTCGACACTGGCGGCATCGAAACGCTTGGTCAGTTTTTGGCTGACCATCATTTCGCTCAGCCGAGCAAGCAGAGCGATATGGAGCGGAGCGATGGCCGAAAGCCCGGCCGGTTGGGAAAATGGAAAGGCATAGAAATCAGCCAGCGGGAATCGGCCGACCGAACTCATGCCTAATTTCGTGATGCGCTTGTAGGTTTTCTGGATCACCGGCGCGGTCACGGAAATCACCCCCTCACTTTGTTGGTGCCTGGTTGTGAAAAAATGTGCTACTTCTTATCTTCGGACTACCATAAAACTGACCGATTGTCAAGTCGGAACAAAATCAGTATAATCATGAGGCTGTATGTCCCTCGTCCGTTTTCTGCTGATGTTGTCGGTCGGCACGCTCCTGTCATGGTTGGCCTGGGTAATGGTGCTGACCAACATGAATCCAGCCGCCAATGGTGTCGCGGCGGTAGCATTGTTTTACCTCAGCCTGATTTTAGCCCTGACTGGGACGGTCACGATGATCGGGTTTTTCCTGCGCTATTGGCTGGAAAAGGAGAAATTGCCCTTTCGCCAAATTACCATCTCGTTTCGACAGGCCACTTTCCTGAGTGTCGGCGTCGGACTGGCACTATTGTTACAAAGTGGTCGATTATTGCACTGGTGGTCAATCATGATGCTGGTTTTGGTGGTCTGTATATTGGAAATATTCTTTTTACTTAATCAATCACGACGAACACGCACAAATCAATGAACCCCGAGTCGATAAATAAAATTTTAAACGACGCTAAAGCGGCTATTAACGCTGTGGCCGATACGGCATCTTTGGAAAAAATCCGGATTCATTATCTCGGTCGGAAAGGACAATTGTCCCTATTGCTGCGCGATCTGACCAGATTAAGCCTAGATGAACGACGCCGCCTCGGGCCGATCGCCAATCGAGCGCGGCATGAACTAGAACAGTTGCTGCGGCAGCGCAAGCAAGGTTTTTCAGCTCATCATCAGACTATAGATTTAAGCTTGCCGGGTGAAATAGTCGAACGGGGCCATCTTCATCCCTTAACCCGGTTTACTCGGCGGATGATTGAGGTTTGGCGGTCGCTTGGCTACGACGTCCATGAAGGACCGGAGCTGGAGGATCAGTGGTATAACTTTGCCGGCTTGAATATGCCGGCTGAACATCCAGCTCGGGACATTCATGACACTTTTTATATTAGCGATCAGCCGAATCTAGTGTTGCGGACCCACTGTTCGACAGTCCAGTTACGATCAGTCCATCACACTAAGCCACCATTGAAATTTGTGGAGATTGGACGAGCCTACCGTCATGAAGCCACCGATGCCAAACACGAATCAATGTTCACCCATTGTGACGGTATCGTTATCGATCGGAACTTGAACATGGCTCACCTGGTGACGACTTTAAAAGTTTTTCTAACCCGGCTGTTTCCCCAGGCAGCCATGCGGATTCGCCCCGGTTATTTCCCCTTTGTTGAGCCGGGGATTGAGGTTGATATGGCCTGGACTCGTCAGGGCCGGCGGGAATGGCTAGAAATGCTCGGGGCAGGGATGGTCCATCCGAATGTCCTCAAGGCGATGGGCTTAAAACCATCCGAATGGACTGGCTTTGCCTTTGGTATTGGCGTGGAGCGCTTAGCCATGTTGCATTATGACATTCCTGATATCCGCCTGTTCTTCAGTGGCCAGCCTGATTTCAGTAAACAATTCTAGTATGCGCCTGCCATTGTCCTGGTTAAAGGAGTATTTGAAAAAATTACCGGCCACGCCGGCCCTGGTTGATCGTTTAGTCATGCACGGATTAGAGGTCGAGGAAGTCATTGATCGTCGGCAGTTATTTGACCGGATCGTGGTTGGGCAGATTGTTAAAATTAGTCCCCATCCCGGCGCCGATAAACTGCGGCTGGCTAGTGTAATTTTAAGTTCCGATGGTCGACCACAGGAAATTGTTTGTGGCGCGCCGAATATCATCGTTGGGCAAAAAGTGCCGGTAGCTTTAGTCGGCGCCAAATTAGCTAACGGCCTGACGATTGAATCAAGACCGATCCGCGGGGTAGTCTCTAATGGCATGCTGTGCGCTGAAGATGAATTGGGCTTGGGGACTAATCATAGCGGGATCGTCATCTTAGACAACGATATACCCCCGGGAACGCCATTAGCTGCTGCCCTGGGTGCCAGTGAACCAGTTCTGGACTTATCAATTCCGGCAAACCGCCCAGATTTAATGTCCGTCCGCGGACTCGTTCGCGAAATCGGGGCGATTTTTGGTCAAACCGTAAAATTTCCAGCGACGAAGTTGCTGACCACTAAGGGAGCCGTCATAAAAGCAATCAAGGTCCAGATCGCCGAACCGAAATTATGTCCGCTTTACTCAGCTCAGGTAATTCGCGGTATTACCATAAAAACTTCTCCGGTCTGGCTGCAAAATCGCTTACGAGCGGCGGGCCTGAGACCGATAAATGCGGTAGTCGACGCCACTAATTACATCATGCTTGAATATGGCCAGCCGCTCCATGCCTTTGATGCCACCAAGGTTACCAAACAGACAATTATTGTTCGTCCCGCCAAAGCCGGTGAGGAATTAACTACCCTGGATAACCAACGACGGAAATTAAAACCGTCGATGCTGGTAATTGCTGATTCCGTTGGGCCGATTGCCCTAGCCGGAGTGATGGGTGGCGCTAATTCGGAAATCAACCCGACCACCACCGATATTGTCCTCGAAGCGGCGATATTTGATCCGGTCAGCGTCCGTCGGACTGCTCGTCAGTTGGGCTTGATTTCCGAGGCCTCGAAACGTTTTGAAAAAGGTTTATCGCTGTCTCTTCCGGAACAGGCTAGTCAGGCGGCTACCCAGCTGATCAGTGAATTATGTGGTGGGAAAGTCGAAGGGGGGAGCGTGGTGGTTGGATCACGGAACCAGAAACCAATAATAATAACTTTCAAACCACAAATGCTGACTGACTTAATGGGCATGAAAGTCGCACCTGCCACTGCTAAGCAAATTTTAAGCCGCCTAGGTTTTAAATTAACCGGCACAACGACCTGGAAAGTAACGGTGCCGGAGTGGCGCCTGGATGTCGCCATACCGGAAGATGTGGTTGATGAAATCGGCCGACTGATTGGTTATGAGCAGTTGCCTGATAAATTACCTTTAATTGATACTATCCCACAGGCTATTCCGACGGCGATACAAATTAAAGATGAAATTCGCGACTTATTGGTCAACATGGGATTTAGTGAAATCATCACCCATGCCTATTATGGCCAGACCGAGCGACAAATTGTCGGCCAGCCACACATCCAAATCGCCAACCCGCTGGATAAAAGCCAGCAATTCTTACGCCGGACGATTATGCCGCGGATGAGAATAGCGCTGGAAGCGGTGACCGATGCCGGTGAGGATGGAAAAATTTTCGAGATTGGCCGAGTTTTCCGGCCGGAATTAAGCGCTAAGGTTGAACAACAGCAACCTTGGAAAATCACACTGGGCTTAGCCAAGAAAATGACCCACCGAGTCCCGTCAGTTTGGCCATTACTGGGAGTTGTCCATAACCTCGAACAATATTTCGGATTAACCCGGACCTCAATCGAAGCGATCCATACCATGACAGTTAAAGGCCGGCTGCTGGTCTGGGCGGAACTAGATTTGCACCAGATTATCCAATATCGACGTAACACAAGTTATCAAGCTCATCCCAGCATGCCACCAGTGACCCGCGACATCTCGCTCTGGCTGCCGCCACAGATGACATATGCAACATTACGACAGGCGTTAATATCCGCCGGCCAGCCACTATTACAAGAAGTCTGGGCGATTGATGCGATTGAAGAGAATGAAAAAATTGGTCTAACCATCCGCCTCGAATTTATCGCTCCCAATCGCACCCTGGTCAAGGATGAAGTAGATCGGGTGATGAGTAAATGCGTCAACGCCCTGCACCGAATAAATACAATAGTTCGCAAATAAGATGGCTACTAATCGGGAAGTTGCTACGGAAATAACAGAGAGTGCCGTCGATTTCCACGAAGAGTTGCATGGTCAATATCCCGAAGATCGTGATTTAGGCGTCGATCGTTGGTATAGCCGCCAAGATAAATTAAGCGATTACGATCCGGATGAATTGTTAGCGATTGACCGGGAATTATCAGAAATACCTGAAGTTAAAGCTTATGCTCACGAACCAGTCACGATCGAGGCTGTTAAAAATATGATGACTGTGGCTGCCGAGTTTAATCCAGAGGTGAATAATTGGAATGAAGCGGCCGAAATATATTCGGAGCTCACCGGCGATCTGCAAAAATATATTAATAAGTATGCGGAGACGCTTCGACATTTTGCCGTTATCCATACGCAAGCCTTCCATCTCGAACGTGAACAATATCAAGCCCGTATGGCAAATTCCGATCAAGCTCGCCACAGCGCCCATAATACATTAATGTCCCAACTTAACGCTGTCTCCAGATTTTTAACCCAGAAAATTCCGAAATATGGCGGACGTGATTTCAATCAAAGTGCCTGGGATCAGCAACTGTCAAAGCGCTGGTTTTCTATCGACCAATTAAAAGACCGTGATTATTTGGCTGACTGGGCGATTCGAACAGACATTGCCGAAAAGGCCCAGGTTGTTCGACAAGCCATCAGACAGACAATTGAAAAGAAAAGCACGGCAACGAATTAACGTCGCCGTGCGGAAGAACGAACGATCCGACCCGCCAAACGCAGTGAGAAGGATAGCAGTTCCAAGCGGGTCATCGGAGCCGGCTGGATTTGCGCGGGCAGCTGTGACATTAGCCGGTGCAGCTTGACTATGGCCTCAGTCGCCAGAACGCGATCGACGCGTTGTTCCAAATCAGGTGTCCGGGAGGTGGGAATATCATCAGTTAGAATAGCGGCCAGGATTTCCACCTGTCGAACGATATGATCGTGTCGAAAGTGGCACCATTCGTCGAAGGTGATCGGACGGCCACAGGCAGTTCGATACAGCTCGACTGGTGACTGCGGTGGTCTAAAATCGGGTTCACTATGAAACATAGCGCACCCCCTCTTATCGGTTTGAGAATGATCGTTTTTTACCCGTTTTAGGCTTGCGGAACCTAACAAATTATCAGCATTTTGTCAAGGCTATTAATGATTGGCCAAAAGCTCCCTTTTATGCTATCCTTAGCGTAAAGAAGCAGTAATCGAACCCTACTTTTTTTATGGCTAAAGAAGGCAAAAAACAAGCCAAACCTGGCGAATATACCGCTCAGCAAATCACCGTTTTGGAGGGCCTGGAACCAGTTCGCAAACGGCCGGGTATGTATATTGGCAACACCGCCTCCGAGGGGTTGCATCATTTGCTATGGGAAGTCGTTGATAACTCGATCGACGAAGCCATGGCCGGTCGGTGCGATGAAATTACCATCACCCTGCTGGTAAACCATCGCGCCCGGGTAGAAGATAATGGGGCTGGTATTCCGGTTGAAATGCATAGGCAAACCAAGAAATCCGCCCTGGAAACGGTGCTAACCATGCTCCACGCCGGTGGCAAATTCGGCGAAGGCGGTTATAAAGTATCTGGCGGTTTACATGGCGTCGGCGTCTCGGTAGTTAATGCTTTATCAACCCACCTAAAAGCTGAAGTTAAGCGCGACGGAAAACTATGGGTCCAGGAATACCAGCGCGGTAAGCCGCAGGCTAAAGTAAAAGCCGTTGCTCCGGCTCGCGGTACCGGTACTACCATTACTTTTGAGCCGGACGCTTCGATCTTCACGGTGCTGGATTTTAGCCGCGATTTAATTTTAGATCATTTCCGTCAGCAGGCCTATCTGACCAAGGGCGTCAAGATCACCATTGAAGACCAGCGTCTCCGGCCATATCAGTCTTACACTTTCCGTTTTGAAGGTGGAATTGCCTCCTATGTAAAACACTTAAATCACAACAAGGAACCTAAGCACGAAACAGTATTTTATGTGGAGAAACAAGTCGATAAAATGACCATTGAAGCGGCGCTGCAATACACCGATGATATCAAAGAAACGGTCTTCGCCTTTGCTAATAATATCCCAACCATCGAAGGGGGCATGCATTTAATTGGTTTTCGGACAGCGCTGACCCGGGTGATTAATTCCTACGCTCGCAAGCAAGGTTATTTGAAGGAAAAAGATGAAAATTTGACCGGCGAAGACATGCGGGAAGGTTTGACCGGCGTTATTAGTGTTAAGCTACCAGTCCCACAATTTGAAGGCCAGACGAAAGCGAAACTTGGCAACTCCGAGGTTAAACCGGCGGTTGATTCCGTGGTGGCTGACTCCTTTGCTTCATTCCTGGAGGAACATCCCCGTGATGCCGAAAATATCATCGGTAAGGCGGTCCTGGCCGCTCGTGCTCGCGTCGCTGCCCGGGCTGCTCGGGAGTCAGTACTGCGCAAAGGCGCACTGGAAGGCTTTGCTCTACCCGGTAAGCTGGCCGACTGCTCCTCCCGTGACCCGCAGGAATCGGAACTGTTTTTAGTGGAGGGTGATTCAGCCGGTGGCAGTGCCAAACAGGGCCGGAACCGTGAATTCCAAGCGATTCTCCCCCTGCGCGGAAAAATTCTGAACGTCGAGCGGGCGCGGATTGATAAAATGCTAGCTAACAATGAAATCAAATCATTGATCATTGCCCTGGGTACTAATTTCGGCGAACAGTTTGATATTAAAGATCTGCGCTATCATCGGATCGTGATCATGACTGACGCCGATGTTGACGGCGCTCACATTCGCACCCTGCTGCTGACTTTGTTTTACCGCTATTTCCCGCAGTTAATCAGTGCCGGTCATTTATATATCGCCCAGCCGCCGCTGTATCGCATCCAAAAGGGTAAGGATATCCGTTACGCCTACAACGATATTGAATTGGATAAGCACAAAAAGGTTTTTCAGTCCACCACGGCCGTTAAGCCGACCGCCAAGACCGTAAAAAGGGGAAAAGCGGCTGTATCTGATGTCACCCTCAAACGTGACGGGGCAATTGAGGGTCTACCAGTGGAGGGGGAAGAGGGAACGGGGATGGAAACAGTTTCGTCCGGTATTCCCGGAGTAATGATTCAGCGCTACAAGGGTTTAGGCGAAATGAATCCGGAACAGCTGTGGGATACGACCATGGATCCGGCTAAGCGGGTGATGATGCAAGTGACGATTGACGACGCCGAGAAGGCCGATGAGATTTTCGACATCCTAATGGGCGCCGAAGTCGCGCCTCGTAAAAGATTTATTCACACCCAAGCGAAAAATGTCAAAAATCTTGATATTTAGCTCGGAAGATTCATTATAATTAAAACTCCCTGCGCGTGCTTCGACAAATTACAAGTCTAATTCTTGCAGTCATAGCCTTCGCCTCTCCATCGATAATTGTTGGGGTAATTGCCGTTATGGTAGTCAGAAAAATAAACAAGACTACGCCCACATTAACTCCGAACATGAAAAACTATTGATTATTACAAGTGTTGCTTTTGTGATTACATTATCAACTTATCTTATTGTAAGTTATTCAACGGGTTAAGATCATTTGAGTTTTTTGCGTATATATATTTATTGTGATAACTTAAACGTCTATGAACAACACTAAAGCTTTAACTTTAACCGTGACTTTCTCCGCTCTCGGCACGCAGGCAAAACAATGTTAAGAATTTGGATATATAATTGTGAATGACCAAACCACTGAAAAAGATAGATTCTTTACGAGTAAGAAGCCGCTGAAGGTAGTCCTAAGGTTAGTTATTTTTTTGGTGATATCTATACCGCTATCACTGCTAGTATATTTTTTAATTACCTATGGAATGTTAAAATTTAATATTCCTTATAGACCATACTGGTTGCTCATCCAGTGGTCCGTTTATATTATTTTTGCATTACTCGCCACTATAGTTGCATTAGTAACAAATAAAAGATTAAAAACAATATATATCATAATTACATTATCTAGTTTGGCAATTGTATCAATTTTTATCTTTTTAGTTTTATTATCCTTATATCTTGATCCAGCAACATAGTAACAATCACATTTTAATTTAAGTATAATAATTAATTGATAACCTTATAACCATATGAATCCACGCAAATTTCTACCCTGGACAATCGTTTTCTCCGCCTTAGGCGCGATCATGTCCGGTTTTCTAAGTTACAATAATTACATCGCCAAAACCTGCTTCAACGAAAGTTGGCTTCGTTGCGGTGGCTTATCTGGCCCGGTCGAAATATTCGGGGAGCCGACTTGCATCTACGGCTTAGTGATGTTTGTAGCGGCGTTTATTTTGGCGATCTGGGCGATGCTCAAACCCAGCACGGCCGTTAACAAAACTCTGTTTGTGGTCGCCTTAGTTGGGACGCTGTTTTCCGCGTCGTTGGTTGTATATGAGGCTTTTTGGCTGAACATCTTCGAGCTTGGCGTGCCAGCCTGTCTGTACGGATTTATTTTCTACGGCGGCGCGCTATGGACGACTATCCCACTAATTCGCCGGCAAAATACTCAGCTTCCACCCATAAATCCAGCCCCATCAGTTTAAATTCAGATTAGTAAATTATTATTTAGTTTTATTTAACTTAAAATTATATGGCTTATCACGACGATATAATCAAAGCGGCGAAAGACAACACCTTCTTTCGCCAGGTCTTAAGCACAAATAAATACTCGCAAGTCGTAGTCATGGCTCTCCAGCCCGGCGAAGACATCGGCATGGAAGTTCACCATCTTGATCAGATCCTGGTGTTTATCGAGGGCGAAGGCAAGGCAATTCTTAACGGCGTCGAATCTCCGATCAGCCCGAATCACTTGGTGGTAGTCCCGGCTGAAACTGAACACAACTTCATCAATACCGGTGCAACGGTAATGAAACTATACACCGTTTATGCACCGCCGGAACACGCGGATGGGACGATCCACAAGACCAAGGCTGACGCCGTAGCGGCCGAAGCGGCTGAACATCATTAATTTATCGGGTAAATCCAGCCCAAGTCTCGACAATATTTAAGGTGTTTGATATAATCTGTCCTCATGTCAGATATTATTTCCGTCAATAAATTAACTAAGAAGTACGGCGATTTCACCGCTGTTGATAATATAACTTTTACCGTCCAGGCGGGGGAGACCTTCGGTATTCTCGGCCCGAATGGGGCGGGGAAGACCACCACCTTGGAAATGATGGAGGGCTTAAAGCCGATTACCGGCGGCGCGGTCACGCTGGACGGTAAGGACGTGGCTAAACACACCCGCCAGGTAAAAGCGGTGATTGGGGTCCAGCTTCAGGCGTCATCTTTTTTCGATAACCTTAACCTGCGGGAATTAATCGACACTTTCGCCTCACTCTATGGACAAAAAGTAGATGCTTTGAAATTATTGCGGGAAGTCCAGCTGGAGGATAAACAAAAAAGCATGGTCCGGGCATTATCCGGCGGCCAGAAACAGCGGTTATCAATTGCCGTGGCGTTAGTTAATCAGCCGAAAGTATTATTTCTCGATGAACCGACCACCGGTCTCGATCCGCAAGCCCGCCGCAACCTGTGGGATTTAATCAATCAGATTAAAAAGCGCGGGGTGACCATTATCCTAACCACGCACTACATGGAAGAAGCCGAAGTGCTGTGCGACCGGATTGCGATTATGGATCACGCTAAGATCATTGCCCTGGATACGCCGCTGGGCCTACTAAAACACGCCAGCGTTGGTTCGACCATAGAATTCCATGTCGACAAGAAATGTCCGACTGAACATTATCGCGATTTACCGGCCGTGACCGCGGTTGAGGACGAGGACCATGTCTACCGATTACTGACGACCGATCCCGAACAGACTTTACCGGCTTTGTTCAGCCATGAATCGGACTGCGCCAGTAAAATTTTTAATCTCCAGCTCCACCAGGCCACTTTGGAAGATGTCTTTTTGAAACTAACTGGCCGTAAATTACGCGAGTAATTGCTACCGACAATATGCATACCACCCTGACCTTAACCAAATCAACCCTCAAGATGTTCGTCCGCAACAAACAGTCGGTCTTTTTCACGTTGTTCATGCCGCTGATGATTATGGTCATTTTTGGTTTCGTCGGATTTGATAGCGTCCCGACCACCAAGCTTGGCCTGGTTGCCCCTAACCCTAACGCTGCCACCCAAAAATTTATTGAGCAGCTTAAAGCGGTTCCCAGCCTATCGATTACGACGGGTAGTGAAGCGGATGAACGACAAGCCCTATTGAAAAATGATCGAGCCGCGGTGTTGATAATTCCCGATCAATTGCTGCCGGATACGCCGACCGCTAAGCCGGCTATTCAAACAATCACTGTCCTGGAAAACGTCGGCCAGTTACAGTCAGCCAAGACGGTGGAATCAATCATGAGTCAGATTTTGGATAAAACTACACTAGGCATGGTCGGCGCCCCGGAACTGTTTAAGTTACAAACCGAAGAAGTCAGCGTCCGAGCTACCAAATACATTGACTTTCTATTACCCGGCATTGTCGGCATGGCCCTGATGCAGATGGCCGTATTTTCTGTGGCATTCGTCTTCGCCGATTATAAAGAGAAGGGGATTCTGAAACGCCTATTGGCCACGCCGATGAAACCACAACAATTCGTTACCGCCCAGGTGATCACCCGGCTGCTGGTGGCGTTAGCCCAGACCGCTATTCTGATCGCCGTCGGGGTGTGGTTGCTGCACACTCATGTTTACGGTTCGCCGTTTTTAATTTTATTGAGCGCCATTCTTGGCTGTATTATGTTCCTTGGCCTGGGCTTCACAATTTCCGGGTTGGCCAACACCGTCGAATCTGTTCCGGCCATCGCTAACCTGATCGTTTTCCCAATGCTCTTCCTCGGTGGCACGTTTTTCCCCACCGATGGCATGCCTGGCTGGCTGCAGTCAATTGTTCACTATTTACCATTACAGTATTTAACTAATGCCCTGCGCGAGGTGATGGCTAACGGCGCGGGATTCAGTACGATTGCTTACGATCTGTACTGGATGCTTGGCTGGTCAGTGGCGCTAGTTGGTCTGGCCATCTGGACTTTCCGATTCGAAGAGAAGCGGGTGTAACGTTTCCGGACCACCCCGTCCCTCGACAGGCTCGGGACACCCCTCCTTGACACCCCCGACGGGCTGGGGTAAAGTACCACTCGTTAGTGCCCCGCCGGGGCCTTTTAGAAGTGAATTAATGGCAAACCGCCTCTTCTCCTACTTTCGCGAATCCCGCGAAGAATTAAAAAAAGTGGCTTGGCCGAACCGCCACGAAACCCGCAATAACACTCTGTTGGTGATCGGAATTAGCGTCTTTGTGGCCGTATTTTTAGGTCTATTGGACCTGCTGTTCAGCTATTTAATGAATCTTGGCTTAAACTTCCGTTAACCTATGGCTAAGCAAGTATTACAACAAGGCAAGCGCTGGTATGTCCTGCACACTTATTCTGGCTATGAGGAAAACGTGGCTCGTAACTTGCGCCAGCGGATTGAATCAATGGACATGGAAGATAAAATATATAATGTGTTAATTCCGACTGAAAACCGGATTAAGATAAAAAATGGCAAGCGTAAGATTGTGACCGAGAAAATTTTTCCTGGCTATGTACTAGTGGAAATGATCGTGACTGACGATTCCTGGTATGTGGTCCGCAACACCCCGAACGTAACTGGTTTCGTTGGTTCAGGCACCACGCCGACACCGATTTCCGATGATGAAGTGAAAGCGCTGTTGCAGCGAATGGGCGTAGCCGAGCCGAAATACAAGATTGACGTTGAAGCAAATTCCCCGGTGCGCATCACGGATGGACCATTTAAGGACTTTGAGGGTAAGGTCTCGGAAGTTGATGAAGCCCGCGGTAAGATCAAGGTCCTGGTGTCGATGTTTGGTCGCGAGACACCGGTCGAACTAGACTTTTTGCAAGTTAAGAAATTGTAATTATCCCACTCCACCCCCTTCCCCCCTCCTCTGAATCCAGAGGAGGGGGGACAATAGGGGAAGGAGTGATAAATACCTATGGCTAAGAAAATTAAGACTATCATTAAACTGCAGATTCCCGGCGGCAAAGCTACGCCGGCGCCGCCCGTCGGTACCGCCCTCGGCCCGCATGGTTTGAACATCGCTGAATTCGTTAAGAAATTTAACGATCAGACCAAGGATCGGAATGGCGAAATTACCCCGGTGGAAATGACTATTTATGAAGATCGGACATATGCCTTTGTATTAAAAACACCGCCGGCCTCGGAGTTGCTAAAGAAGGCCGCCAAGATTGAAAAAGGAAGCGGCGATCCGCTGCGCAATAAAGTCGGCACGGTCACCCGGACCCAAATTAAAGCTATCGCCGAGAAGAAGATGCCCGACTTGAACGCCAAGGACATTGATGGCGCGATGAGGATAATTGAAGGCACCGCCCGCAACATGGGCATTACAGTTGAGAAATAATTAATTAATTTTGTGGGACCCCGAACCACTCCCGTGCTACGCACGGTCGGGTAGCGGGGGTTTGTACCACGTCCCGCGGGGCCGGATCCGGCTCTGCCGGAAAAGGAAACTATATGCGTAGTAAGCGCTTCCGAGCTGCTCAGCAGCTGATTGATCCGACTAAAACTTACAGCTTAATTGAAGCAGTGGGTTTATTAAAGCAGACGGCGACGACTAAATTTGATGCTGGCGTGGAAATACATATCCGGCTAGGCATCGATCCAAAAAAAGCCGATCAACTTGTCCGCGGCGCGACCAGTTTACCACATGGCACCGGAAAAAAACTGAAAATCGCAGTTTTCGCCAAAGGTCCGGCGGTTAAAGCCGCCGAGACAGCTGGCGCCAGTATTGTCGGTGATGAAGAATTAATCAAGACCATCAAGCAAACCGGGAAAACAGATTTTGATATCGCCTTGGCTACGCCAGAAATGATGAAACTACTAGCCCCGATTGCTAAAACTTTAGGAACCAAAGGTTTAATGCCTAACCCTAAGAATGAGACTGTGACACCCGATCCAGCCGCGGCCGTTAAGGCGCTACACAGCGGGAAAATCACGTTCCGGACGGATGATGGTGGGAATGTTCATCAGCTGATTGGGAAGGTGTCGTATTCCGACGCCCAGCTAGTGGAGAACGCTCAGGCTTATATCGACGCTGTAAAAAAGGCTCGACCGACTGAATCGAAGGGGACCTACCTACGTGGCATTTACTTAACCTCCTCAATGAGTCCGGCGATCAAAGTGACGATTTAGAGGCGGCGTTAATTCCCGTAATTTAATTTTTTATTTTGGTATTGACGGACCAAGTTTATTGTTGCTAGACTCGACTCACTAACAATCCGTTCCTTAGGCTAAACCGTAACTTTACATCAGAAAGGAGCACCGGATGTTAAAATTGCCGGAAGTTCTAGCTCGGGTACCTGTCCCGACCATGGAGCAGCTGAACCGCAAAACCAAACTTCATGACGGCGGGCTGCGAATCGGCGGCGACTGGTCGATTGTTCGCGCCTCGTTCGGCCAGTCAGAAGGGTACCGTGGTGTGGAAGATGACAATGACCTAGCCCATTTGGTTATCCGTGATGACCAGATTGGGCAACTCTATGTGATTCAGCCGGTGTCCTTTATGCTACGCGGGGCTGATGGCGGGGCCTACTACGAAGTGGCGATGATTTGCCGGCCGATGGCCGATCCGGCGCCGGTGTCGACCGCCACTGCGGGGGAGTCATGATCGGGCCGATCAAGCCAAAGAAGCCCCCTCCCAAGCCGGTCCGATAATCGGCACCCCCGCCACCACGCATTATCTATTATTGCTCCGCCGGCGGACGCCAACTTCCCCAAAAGCCCATCTCACTCAGCTGGAACGGATCAAACACGGACAGTCGGCTGACTGCGACTTCTGTCCCTACTAACGCATCTTTTCCCCCGTTCACACGTTGACGGGGGCTTTTTCTTTGTGGTAAGGTGCGGCCAATGCCAACCGGGTTAGGAGGGAGTCGTGCCCACGGCAGCGGCTCCTTACAACCTAAATAAGGAGGTAACTTGTGTCCCGAGGGAAATTCTTCGTCCTGTCTGGCGGTGAGGGTTGTGGTAAATCCACGATTCTGAAGCTGTTGAGTAACGACCATCCACAACTGATTGCTACCCGTGAACCGGGCGGCACTGAAACCGGTCGCCAGATCAGGAATATTCTGCTCCACCAGCATGAACTAAACCTCCGTCCACTGACGGAAGTGCTGCTGTTTTTCGCTGACCGCTATCAACATGTCTGTGAAAAAATCCAACCCGCTATCGATGCCGGCCAGAATATCGGCACCGATCGATACTGGATGGATACCTACGCCTATCAGGTTTACACCGAACTGGGCGTCGAAGACCTGAAACAGTTCATGACCCTGGTGCGCTGGCTGAAACTGCCCGATCCGGGGATTTGGCTGCTGCTGGATATTGATCCGGTCATCGGATTAGCCCGCAAGCACCAGATGAATGAACTCAATCGGATGGACCAGCAACCGCTGGAGTTCCATCAGCGTGTCCGCCAAGGCTTTTTGTTTCTGGCTGAGCGGGTTCATTTTCCGGTTAAGATCATTGACGCCAGTCAGTCAATCGACCAGGTCTACCGCGAGGTGGTCGACACACTGCAGCTCTAGCTACCGGAGGGACATCATGCACGCCGTTGAACCCAAGGTGTTTTTGATTGGTGAACCTAGTATCGACCGGGCGGGTTTGGACGCCTACCTGGCCCATCTCGGCATTGCCGATTGGGAGTCGGATGCGCCAACGGCAATGGACGAGTTGCCGGAGATCTTTGGGCGACTCTGCTATCGCTCATTCGAGCCGGGGCTGAATGCCAATGTCACCAGCGTCCGCGAGCACAACGTCGACTACCTGGCCAACATCATCAGTTCCGGTCACGGCGCGGTCCTCGAGCACGTGACGATGAACTTTGTCTTCGCCGATGTGTCACGAGTCTTCACGCACGAGCTTGTCCGGCACCGGATCGGTGTGGCCATCTCGCAGGAATCGCTCCGGTACGTCCGGCTGACCGATCTCGGGCAATGGCTGCCGACAGTCATCCGCGATGATGCCGAGGCCGTGGTCATGTTCAAGGAGACGTTCGAGCTTCTCGAAGGCCTCCAGCTCAAGCTGGCCGCTCACTTCAAGCTCGACGACCCAGGGGTACCGTTCGAGTGGAAGAAGAAGGTCACCAGCGCCATGCGGCGGATTGCCCCGATTGGCCTAGCCACCACCATCGGCTGGTCCGTCAATGTCCGCGCCCTGCGTTGGATTCTTGAACTCCGGACGGCCAAGGTGACCGAGGAAGAAATGCGCGTCGTGTTCGGGAAGGTAGCCGAGATCGTGATCGGCCGTTACCCGTACCTGTTCGGCGACTTTACGCCAAATATGGTTGACGGTTACCTGCACTACGTCCCGAAGTACTCGAAGATCTAACCTACGGACAGGAGGTCCCCAATGGACAAAATGGATTGTCCGCAAGCGTTCGCGCTGCTGCAGTCCTATGCTCTAGGCGACCGGTCGCCGGTAATCACGGTCTTTCGGCAACCGGCGGCCGACCATGTCATCTCGTGTGGTTGCGAGACATGCATAGGGGCCAAGCTGTTCCTGTACGGGGACAAGCCCTACGTCGTCCGTCTGGATGAGGATGAGAAGGACGGTCTGGATCTGGGTCGATTCAGCGCCGTCGAGTGTGATCCCGCTGATGCCGGAGAGTAGCATCACCAACCGTACATTTGTACGTCCCGATGGGTAACCATCGGGACTTTTTTTATCCGTCATTTTCAGCTACAATATGTTTATATGGATCCCGTTAGAAAGCGAACAAGCAAGGGTAAAAAACTGAATCAAGAACGCCGCTTTATAAAGGGACTTTCTAACGGGATGGAGCCGGAAGCCATCATCGGTCTGGAGGTCCATCCCTCGACAAGCTCGGGACAGGTTTCTCGTAAAAAACAACTCTGGATATGAGCAAAACGATAAATCTAGAAGCAGTAATTGGTCTTGAGGTGCATGTGCAGCTGAAGACCAAGTCGAAAATGTTTTGTCGTTGCGATAACCGCGACGACCAGCCGCCAAATACAGCCATCTGCCCGATTTGCACTGGTCAGCCCGGGACCCTACCCTTACCGAACCGTCAGGCGATCGATTGGGCGGTCATGACCAGCTTGGCACTGGGCTGCAAAATAAACCAGTCATCAAAATTCGACCGGAAGAATTACTTTTATCCGGATTTACCTAAAGGTTATCAGATCAGTCAATATGATCAACCGTTTGGTTATCAGGGTAAACTGGAAGTGCTGGTCGATGATAAACTAAAAACTTTTCGGATTCATCGACTGCATCTTGAAGAAGATGCGGGCAAGTTAATTCATCAGGGCGACACCAGTTTAGTCGATTTAAATCGGGTCGGGACACCATTGATGGAGGTTGTCAGTGAACCAGATTTTCAAACACCGGCCGAAGCTAAAGCCTACCTGCAGGAATTGCAATTAATCGCCCGTTATTTAGGCGTGTCCGATGCTGACATGGAAAAAGGTCACCTCCGCTGCGACGCTAACATTTCCCTTCGGCTAAAAGGCGAAAAAAAACTGTATCCCAAGACCGAAGTAAAGAATATTAATTCATTCCGGGCAGTCGAACGGGCGCTGCAATATGAAATTGAGCGACAAACTGGCCTATGGGAAGACGGTCATCCACCGAAAATTTCCGCTACCCGCGGCTGGAATGATGCCGCTGGTCAAACTCATGAACAGCGTACCAAAGAGGGGGAGGCGGATTACCGTTATTTCCCGGAACCGGATATTCCGCCAATCATTATCAGCGATAAGCGGCTCGATGAAATCAAGCAAGCAATTCCCGAACTGCCAGCTCAGCGTCGACAGCGGTATGAGAAAATGTACGGATTGCCCGCCCAAACTACTCAAGCCCTGGTGGTCGATCGTGATTTGGCAAAATATTTTGAAGAAGTGGTGACTGAATTCCGAGCATACATCGAAGCCGAATTAAGCGCCGCGAAAGCTGAAACTCTCTGGAAAAAAGAACGCCCGGCGGCCTGTCAAACGATTGCCAATTGGCTGATCAACCGAATTCCGATGGAGCATCGCTTAACCCATGGTTTACCGCCAGCGGCTGATTTGGCCCGGCTGCTGTGGATGGTCCATCAGAAACAGTTGACCCTCCAGGCGGCGATACAAGTTTATGATCAGATGCTGGATACCAAGAAAGGGCCCCACCAACTGGTCAAGGAGCTCGGCCTGGAACAGGTTAGTGACACTGCGGTAATTGACGCCGTAGTGCAAAAGGCAATTAAGGATAATCCCAAGGTGGTGGCCGAGGTTAAAGCTGGTAAAAGCAACGCACTGCAATTTCTTGTTGGTCAGGTGATGAAAGTCACCAAGGGCAAAGCTAATCCGCAACTGGTTCAGTCAATCTTGAAGAAGTCTCTCGATAAATAAAAAACAACTTGACCACCACCAGGCTCGATGTTAGGGTGCCGGTGTGTTCATTACGGTGGTGGTTCACCTCAACCAGGAGGCCAGCCATGCTGACTTTGACTCGCCGGATCGGCGAAGCCATCCGGGTGGGGTCAAACCTAATGATCCGGATTGAAGCGATCGATCATCCGCAAGTTAGGATAAGAATCGATTATCCGCCGCTGTTCACCGGCAGCATCTTCACCTTTCACGCCGGCCAGACTGTGCCCATTACCACTGACGTGACGATCACGATTCATCGGGTCGGGCACGCCAGGGTTCATCTCGGCGTGATCGCGCCGCCGAATATGCTCATTCTCCGACAGGAAATAGCCGGAAAACCGGCTAAGCATCCCCGGGCCTAACCACGGCCCGTTTTCTTTAAAAATGTTTTAATTTTCTGACTGGCCGCCGTTTGATTTCGGCACCAATGAATATCCACTTCGCGCCGCCACCAGGTCAACTGCCGCCGGGCGAAATCGTGAGTCGAATTTTTTAACTGATAAACCATTTCCGACCGGGTCAGCTGGCCGCGTAACAATCGACTAGCAAAACGATATTCCAATCCAAAAGCCTCTAACCGGCGCCAAGACAAACCCTGGAGGTGCAGATTTTTAGTTTCAGTAATAATTCGATCGACCCGACTTTTAATCCGTTGATCAATGCGCTGATACAGTTCACGACGGGAAATTATTATTCCGATTTTTAAAATTTGAAAGGGGACCTGGTTATCCACCGAGTCGCTGGGTTTTAACGGCGCGCTGGCAATTTCGATGGCCCGAATCAGGCGGCGGCGGTTAGCGGTGTCGACGGAGTGGGCACGATCTGGGTCGAGTTTTGTTAATTGGTTTAATAGTTGTTTAGTTGATTGGGATTCCAACCGCCGCCGCAATTTGGGATTAGGCGGGACTAGAGAGAACGCCCCTGGTGTGGTGACGGCTTTGATGTAAAACGGCGAACCACCGACCAGGAAAATTGGTTGGTGGGCAGGAATGTACTTGATAATTTGATTAAATTCACGAACGTAGCAGGCGACGGAATACTGACTATGAGGAGAAGCGACGTCAAGTAGAAAATGGGGGACACCTTTCATTTCCAGGCGGGTGATTTTAGCGGTGCCGATGTTTAAACCGCGATAGACCTGGCGGGAGTCAGCCGAAACTACCACCCCCTTAAATTTTTTGGCCAACGCTACACCTAGGGCTGATTTACCGGCGGCGGTTGGACCAAGAATAACGATAATCTGACGCATACATCAGGCAGTATAACATGACCTTGACTTTGCGGCTGGCAGACCTTAAGGTGTCGATTACACACGCCGCACCTCACATTAACCAGGGAGGAGAATATGCCTAGAGCTCGGATTGCTTCTGATCTTGACGATACCCTGATCAGCACCTCACCGCTCTACCATCAGGCCATCTGGACCTGCGGTGAAATTATCCACCGTGTCCTAGGTAGTGCCAGTCCGTATCCCATCAAGGTGCTTGATCTACAACGGGAGATCGACCTCGAGTTGATGAAGGAATATGACTATAACCCCGAGCGATTTCCGCGGAGCTGGGAACTGACTTATCGTCGACTGGCCGTTGACGCCGGACAAGTGGTGGACGACGACGTCGTCGAACTGCTACTCGATGTCGCCCGGAGGTTTAAACAAGGACCCTTTACCCCCACGGCCGGGGTGATTGAGACACTTAACCAGCTACAGCGAGAAGGACATGAGCTGTTCTGTGTCACTGGTGGTTGTCAGGCCGAAGAGCTCCAGCATCGCAAGTTGCGTGACAGTGGGTTGGACAAATACTTTCCTGATCTGATAATCACCGATGGTGATAAAACTCCAGCCTTGCGCAAATTGTTTCAGGGAGTATCACGCACGGTGATGGTCGGTGATTCCCTCGATCATGACATTCTTCCGGCCTTGGCGGTCGGCGCGATCGGGGTGCTGGTCCGAAGTCAAAGTTGGACCTCATACCGTCCAGCCAGTGAACTCGATCCTTCTCAATACCACGTCATTAAGACTTTGACGGAGCTCCCGGCTTTGCTAGCCACTTTCTGGAAGTAAATCAGACCGCCCCCAAAAGGCGGTTTTTTATTTGACCAACTGACCAGCGAGTGACCAGGGCTCAACAGTAGTGATAGTCACTTTGACAAACTGACCCTGAAAACTATCAGGCGACGGGAAACGAATACGCTGAAAATATTTGGTATAACCATAATTGAATTGTCCATCAAAATTTTCGACCAACACCTCCGCGATCTGACCGACTTGAGCGCGGTTATATTCAAGGGCGGATTTTGTAATTATTTGGTTAATTACTTTTTCGCGGCGCTTCTTCTCGGCCCAAGGGATATCATCTTTAAACATTTGCGCCGACAAAGTTCCCGGCCGCGGCGAATATTTACCAATGAAAGCCTGGGTGTACTGTCCTCGTTTAAAAGCCTTAACCGTATCCTGAAACTGTTGATCGGTTTCGCCGGGGAATCCAACAATCACGTCAGTGGTGACATTGGCCAGCGGAATTTTCGCTTTGACGCGGCCCAAGACTTCAAAGTAACTGGCGACGGTGTAGCGGCGGTTCATTCGCTTTAATATCTCGTCATTACCAGCTTGGATTGGTAAATGAAAGAATGGTTCGATTTTGGAATGAGCCGCGACCGTGTCAATAACTTCGTCAGACATATCCTGTGGATTTGAGGTTAAAAAACGAACCCAATAATTCCCCGGCAGTTCGGCCACCGCGCGGAGCAAGTCAGGGAATGCTTTTTTTCCAGCCCGGCGGGCCTGGGCGTAGGCCTGATCGACAGTCGCCCGAGTCTGTTCGAGGGACCGGACAGTCAGATGATCGAGGCCGTAGGAATTAACGTTTTGCCCTAGCAACACGATTTCCTTAACGTTACGCTCGAGCAGGTGTCTTATTTCGTCCATTATTTTTTCAAATGGGCGGGATATTTCCCGGCCGCGGGTAAAGGGGACGGCGCAGTAAGAACAAAAGTTATTGCAACCGAATGAGATCGGGACGAAGGCAGTGGTCAGGCTAGAATACTTGGGGGTGATGTCGAAATACTCTTCCAGCTTGGCGGTCAATGGTTGCAGATCGGAAAATTTATCGGCTAAAAGTGGTGGCAAGTGATGAATCTGTCGAGTGGGCACCAACAAATCGAACAAGGGAGCAAGTTTTGGTTGGTCGAGCGGCAGGACGCAGCCGCTTAACATGGTTACCAGTTGACGCTGCTGTTTCCATTTTTTCCATTTAACCGCCTGGCCATAAATCCGGTCAATGGCGGTTTGACGAACAGAACAGGCGATCACGCCAATCAAATCCGCCTCTGCTTCGATGGCGGTGGGTTGAAATCCCAACTGTTCTAAAATCGTGGCCAGCCGTTCGCTGTCGGAAACATTCATCTGGCAGCCGTAAATGTGTAGAAAATATCGCTTCATGTCGGACCAGAGTATATCAAGATGAATAAAAATGAGCCAGCTATTCGATTAGGTCCAGTATTTTATCCATAGTTCCGGCTTGTTTAATGGGCCTTTTCATGAGATACTGGGGTTGAAAGGAGGTGATAGTAATGAAGAAAATGAATCCGATTGACTGGGTAGCCATGATCCTATTGATTGTTGGTGGCCTGAACTGGGGTTTAATTGGCGCGGCTAAGTTTGACCTTGTCTCCACGATTTTTAAAGGCACCAGCGAAATTTGCTCGGACAACACCATCGCCATGATCGTTTATATCCTGGTCGGCGTGTCGGCACTTTATATGCTAATCCGGGCGTTCATGGGCGGCGAAAAAACCAGCAGCCCAACACCGACAGTCTAACAAAGATTTTTCGGTAAAAAAACCACAACCTTCACTCAGGGTGAGGGTTGTTTGGCGGGTGCTATAAAGGTAAACTACGACGGGTGATATGGGTCTGTAACTTCGACAGCCAGGTTTTTAGAATGACGGTCTGAACTAATTTTTTCCCACGAGTGCGGACTGACACCCGTCGGAGGGACCGCTCCTTATCGCCAACCACAATCATGTAGGGAACCTTTTGCTTTTCCGCCTTGCGAATTTTATAACCAACTGTTTCATCGGCTTTGTCAAGTGCTACCCGCAATCCAGCGGCGAGTAATATCTTCTGCAACTTATGTCCCACTGGCAGATGTTTTTTAGCGACCGGGATGAGCTGAATCTGCACCGGGGCTAACCACAGCGGGAAAGCGCCGGCGAAGTGTTCGATTAAAATCGCTAGGTATCGTTCGATCGAGCCCATAATAGCTGCGTGGATCATTACAATCCGCTCGCGCTCACTCCGTTCATTGACGCAAGTCAGGTCAAAGCGCTCGGGCATGTTCATATCCAATTGAATGGTGGCCACCTGCCACTCCCGGCCGAGCGAATCCTTAGCCAGGAAATCAATTTTCGGACCGTAGAAGGCCGCTTCGCCGATAGCCTCCTCGATCTGGGCTTTCTTTTTCTTGACTACCTGTCGTAAAATAGCTTCAGCGCCCCGCCAGCTAGCTGGTGAGCCGAGATATTTACTAGGTTGCTTTGGATCATGCAGTGACAATCGGACCTTTAACTTAAATCCAGCCGGTCGGTAAAAGGCCGTGACAATATGCCAAATTTTTAAGCACTCCTCTAGAGCCTGCGGCGTCCGGCAGAATACATGGGCGTCGTCTTGGGTAAAAGCTCGGGCTCTAGCAAGTCCGGCCAACTCCCCGGTCTGTTCATCCCGATAGCACATGGTGGTATTGGCATACCGCTGTGGTAGGTCACGGTAACTAAATTGCTGGCGGGCATAAATTTGGGTATGGTGCGGGCAGTTCATCGGTTTCATGGCGAAAATATGCCCTTCCCGCGTGGTGATTTTAAACAATTCATTTTGGAACTTATCCCAGTGACCGCTGCGCTGATATAATTCCTTTTTGGTGAGATGCGGTATTTCTACCCGCTCGTAACCAGCGGCCCGCCGCAATTCCCAGACAAAATCATCGAGCAGTTGGCGGACCAGGGTGCCTTTCGGCGTCCAGAGCGGCAAGCCACTGCCGACTAATTCGGAAAAAGTAAAGAGATCCAAATCTGGCCCAATGATTTTATGGTCCCGTTTCTTAGCTTCAGCCTGTTGGGCTAAGTAAGCATCTAATTCAGTTTTGGACGAAAAAGCAACACCATAAATCCGTTGCAGCATTGGTTTAGCGCTATCCCCCCGCCAATAAGCGCCAGCGATGTGGGTTAGATGAAAAGCGTCGGGATTGATTTGGCCGGTATTGGTGACGTGCCCGCCGCGGCACAAATCGATAAATGATCCGACCTGATAGAACGTAATCGTTGCTGCTTGCGCCTTGAATTCCGCCAGCAGTTCACGTTTAAACGGCTGGTTGATTAGATAATCCTTAACTCCCGCATCCGTCTCAGAAATTTTTATCATCGGCAGGCGCTGTTTTATTATATGCTTGATTCTTTTTTCCAAAGCAGGCAGGTCAGCCGGTTTGAACTGGTGGTCGAGTTGAAAATCATAATAAAAACCATTGTCGATGGTCGGGCCAATCGCAAACTTGGCGTCGGGAAATTGATCCTGAACCGCATGAGCCAGTAAGTGGGCCAGGGTGTGGCGAATTTGATCGAGGGTTAATTTATGTTCAGTCATAACGTTAAATACCAATCATCGTAGTGATGCTTGGGCCCAGTCATACGACCGGGGGTTCCACCCAATTTCTCCCGGGTTGGGGAGCGCTCATGAATTGTTTAGGGTTTAGGTTGTGACAACTCCCAGGCAGGGAATCGAGCTGGTGTCTCGATCAATCACCCTGAGGCTAGCTTAAACCGAGTTAGTCCGGTTGTCAACGCGCCGGTTGACTGCTGAGATCGATCGTGATTCGGTCCGGACGATCGGGTGCAGTCTGACGCCACCATGGCGAAAATTTAACCTCGGCGCGTTCAACTAAGTTTGTGCCCAGCAAGGCGGTCATGATCTCCGTACGATTTAGCCCAATAAAGACACCCGGCTGAAGCCAGGCAGCAGCGGTGGTGACTATGCCGTAGCCGCGACTGGCAACATCAATCACAATTGAATTGGAGGCCGGCTGTTCGGTCGGTACTACGACCGGGGATTCAATTGCCACCAGCGCCAGATCAACCGGCAAGGCCGCGAGTAATAAATCGTTGAGTTGCCGATCAAGGTCAGGCTGATCATAGACTGTTTTTTGGACTCGCATTTTAACGATCACCCGATATTGACTACTGGGAATATCGGCAGCGGGTTCGGTCACGACGGATAATGGTTCGAGGTTGATTATCTTGCCTGGCTCAGTGGCGCCAACCCTGGCCCGAATTTCCTCCCGGGCTTGATTACTAGCGGCAGTTAAGTCATCAACCGATAAAGTCCCGGACTGGGCGATGGTACCACCCGTAAACTTTTTTGCACTGGTGGCATAAATAAGTGACTGGGTAGCTGGCTGGAGGGCGACAATAGTAAAACGACCGGGTTCAACATCACCGGCGGCACCTTCGACGTCAGCTTGGACTTCTGCCTCAACCGTGCCACGAGCCGGAATATTCACTCGGCTAACAGTCCTAAAGATTAGACTGTTGGTAGCGGCCAATCTGGTGCCGGCGACCAATGGTTGATCACGAGTAGTGGTGTTGGAAAAGGTCACGGTGCCGCGAGCCCGCCCAGGGACTTGTTGTGAATTAGTAGATGCCGGGACCACCACGGTGGCTTGTTCTTCGGTCAGGCTGACCTGGCCATTAATCCAGGGCTGCCCCTCGACTTGATTGGGGCTGACCAGAAAAGTCTTTTGAATGGTGACCAACTTGGGTCGAGGGACTAGGCTGATGACCGTGTTGGAGCAGCCGGTGTACCCGGCAATACCCAAAATAATCACCGCCAAACCGACAAATACCCAGATGATGGGTCGATAGATGCCCTGGAGGTATGATTGCTGCAAGGTGGCCATGCTATTCGACAATACACTTTCCCAGCAATTGTTCCAAGGCCTGACGGAGTTGCGTGGTGAGGGTAATTTTTTGCCCGATCGGAACAGTGCGTTTTTTTACGCCCCTGTGTACCAGTAATTCAACCGCTTGGCTGCCAGGCGAGTCAAGCAATAGTCTTTTTAATTCAGCAAACATCGACGGGGAGGTCGTATCAAGTGGAATTTGAATTTGAATCGCTCGGGCCGGTGGTGGTGTAGCGGTCATGGACCAGGTGGTCAGGTCCCGACCGTGGGCCGCCAGCAGCTTCCACTCGCCGTCTCGATTTGATCGCTGACCCTCAACCAGCACTAACCGGTCCGGTTGCCAGAGGTCGGCGGTTTCGCGATAAACTGAAGGGAAAACCACAACTTCTAGCGAGCCGGTTAAATCTTCGAGGCGGATAAAAGCCATCGGTTCACCGGTTTTAGCCATAATTCGCTTGACCGCCGTGATTAAGCCGCCTACCCGCATGGTCTTTTTTCCCGCCTCGGCCAATCTCGAAATCGCTACCGCCTGGTGCTCTAGGATCGATCGATATTGATTAAGCGGATGCTCAGTGATATAAAGTCCAAGTAATTCCCGTTCCCACAAACCGCGCTGGCTGCTATTGGCGGGGGTGACCGGCTTCATCCGTAACTGCGGAGCGTGTTGAGCCGGAAATGAGCTAAACAGATTAGCCTGGTGAAGGCTAGCTTCTTGGTCGGCCCCCCGTGCGTATTTCAATAAGTCGTTGATGTTATCCAAAATTGCCTGGCGCTCGGCGAAGCGATCCATCGCTCCGACTTTAGCCAGACTCTCGAGTGATTTTTTATTTAAATCCTTATGTTGCACTCGGCGCAGGAAGTCATCGAGGCTCTGAAACGGACCGCCGGCTTTGCGTTCAGTAATGATGGCCTCAACTAGATTTTCGCCGACGTTTTTTATGGCGCTTAAGCCGAATCGGATCCGATGCGGCGAATCAGTTTCTTCTGGCACGACTGCGAACGAGGCGAAACTTTCATTCACGTCCGGGGGGAGTACCAATAAATTCATCCGCCGCGCCTCTTCGATTTCGACCGCCACCCGATCGGTATTATGCTGATCGGAACTGAGCAAGGCGGCCATGAATTCGGCCGGAAAATTGGCTTTGAAATATGCAGTCTGGTAAGCGATTACTGCGTAACAGGCCGCGTGCGAACGGTTGAATCCATAGCGGGCAAAGGGCTCGATAAAATCGAATATTTTTTCGGCCACTTGTTTCTTAGTGCCATTGTGGATCGCGCCCTGAATAAATTTTTCCCGCTGCTCTTTTAAGAGTTTAACGATTTTCTTACCAACTGCTTTGCGCAGTACGTCGGCCTCACCCAAGGTAAAACCGGCGATATCCCGAGCCAGTTGCATTACTTGTTCCTGATAGACCGCGACGCCATAGGTTTTCGCCAGGATCGGTTCCAGGCGGGGGTCGAGATAAGTCGGCTTATGTCGCCCGTGTTTACCGGAAATAAACTGGGGAATTAGCTCCATCGGCCCCGGTCGATATAGGGACACCATAGCGATAATATCCTCTAACGCGGTCGGCTTAAGCTCTTTTAAATATCGGCGCATGCCACCAGATTCGAGCTGAAAAACCCCGGTTGTTTCACCGCGCTGTAATAAAGCAAAGGTGGCACGATCATCAAGCGGAATGTGATCCAAGTCAATTTCTTGGTGGCGGGTTTTGCGAATGATACCGATGCTGGTTTGCAGGATGGTCAGATTCGACAGACCGAGAAAGTCCATTTTTAACAACCCCAGGTCCTCAATCGGATGAAGCGAATACTGGGAAATGATTGATCGGTCATCCGGACCAGCATACTGGACGGGCACCACTTCGTGGAGTGGTTGCTTGGTAATGACCACGCCGCAAGCGTGTCGTGAAGCGTGACGTGCGACTCCCTCTAGTTTTTTCGCTCCGAGCAGCAGTCGCCGGGCGGCTGGATCGTTATCATAAATGTCATGTAATTCCGGCACAGTCGTGATGGCCTGATCGAGGGTGGCGAACATGGGGATTAGTTTAGCCACGCGATCGCAATAGGCATAGGGCAAACCCAAGACCCGACCAACGTCGCGGATGGCCGCCCGAGCCGCCATCGTCCCAAAGGTGATAATTTGCGCGACATGATCCTTGCCGTAAGTATTTTCCACATAGCGCAGCACTTCATCGCGGCGGATATCAGCAAAGTCGATGTCAATATCAGGCATGGCGATCCGCTCGGGATTCAGGAATCGTTCAAATAGCAACTCATACTTTAACGGGTCAACGTTGGTGATGTTCAGCAGATAAGACACAATTGAACCAGCAGCCGAACCACGACCGGGACCGACGACGATGCCCTGTTGTTTAGCCCAGTTGACTAAATCTTGGACGATTAAGAAATAAGTGGCGAAACCAGTTTTGGCAATGACCTCCAGCTCAAAATCGAGCCGGTGGCGAATAGTCGGGGTAACTTCGCCGTAACGGCGCACGATGCCGGATTCAGCTAATTGGCGTAGAAATTGATCGGCCGTCACCCCGGGCGGGACTTCGTAATGGGGCAACTGCAGGCGGCCGAGCGGAATATCGACCTGGCAGCGGTCGGCAATAGCCACGGTGTTGGCCAGCGCCTCCGGTGTGTCAGCGAAGGCGGCCAGCATTTGCTCAGCCGTTTTCATCGATAAATCCTCCTGGCGCATGGACATCCGTTCCGTGTCATCAAGTTGTTTTTTCAGGTGAATGCACAGTAAAATATCTTGCGCCTCGGCGTCGTCCGGCTGGAGATAGTGAATATCGGCGGTGGCCACTAGTGGCGCTCCGGTTTTATGAGCCAGACTTTTAAGGGCGGTGTTAACCTCTTGCTGCGAAGTTAAATTCGGGTGATCTTGAAGTTCAAGAAAAAAATTATTGACCCCGAAAATGGCCTGATATTCACGGATTAATTTCTCGGCTGATGGCAAATCATCGTTAATGATGGCCGCCGGGATCTGGCCCTTTAGACAGCCACTCAGAGCGATTAGGCCGTCGTGATACTGTCGTAACAGTTCTAAATCAACCCGCGGTCGATAATAGAAACCTTCTAAATGAGCGATGGTTATTAATTTTATCAAATTGTGATAGCCGGTGTTATTCTCGGCTAATAGAATTAAATGGTGATTTTTTTCGTCAATTTTTGCTCTTTTTTGTTGATGCCCAAAAGGAGCCACATAGGTTTCAACGCCGATGATTGGCTTAATCCCGGCCGCTAGGCATTTTTGATAAAATTCAATCACCCCGTATAAAGCGCCATGATCGGTTAGCGCCAGGGCAGTGTGCCCCTGGTCCTTAGCCTGGAATACCAACTCATCGATCTTGGGTAGACCGTCGAGCAGAGAATAATGGCTGTGGGTGTGGAGATGGACGAATTTTGACATAGCGAGACCAGCCCGATCCAGCTAAGCCGGATCAAACTGTTGCACCGCCACCCGGCCGGGAGCTAAAACTCATCCGCCGAGCTGGACGCGCGTGTGCTGGACCGACGCTTGGCCCGTCGGTTCATAAATATCGAAATGAGCTGTTTAACTCCCTCGGTCAAGAAAGAGAGTTGAGCGTGGGTGGAAGTCAGTTTATCCTTGATAGTTTGCAGGATCTCATCAATCGTCACCAACCGGTCGCGAAAATCAGCGACCAGGCGGTGAAATGAACGAACAATCGAAATTAGATACCACATGAACCAGCAAAAAAACACCGTCATGGCTGTCGCGGTGACTGCTAGGGTATAGAACAACAGGTCTTTACTGATCATAGTCTGATCATAGCATAATCCCCAAACGACTGCCAACTAGCGGTTGCCTTCGATTCTCTCCCGTGGTAAATTTCCAGTCGTTATGACCAAACCGAAAGGGGATTTTCAGCTCGCTATCGGCTATTGGATCGTCAGTCATCGCGACCAGTTAAAGAAATGGTGGGCGATTTCACTCCTGGCTTTTATCACCGTGACGGCGGTCGGCACGATCGTATTTTTAATAGTTTTTTTCGGCACCTTGCCACGGACCGACCGCCTGGTCAGTCAGGCCGCCGCCAGTCTGACTAGTTTTGAGTTACCGAGCGGGTTAAGCCCGCGCGCCCTGGAAGTGACCGACGCGATCAGTCTCCGGCGCAGTGCCACCGTGATTGATGTCATGGCGACAGTTAAGAACCCGAATATTAATTGGGCCGCCCAGCTATTGACCGTCCATTTCACTGTCAATGGCACTGCCCAGCCCGGACAGCAACTATTTTTAAACCAAGACACCACCCGGCCGGTGATTCAGCTTAATATCCCCCTGGCGGAGGTCAATCAGCCGACTGTCAGCCTGACCGTCGATGAAATCGAGTGGGCCCGAGCCAATGAAGCGGCGTTGCCGGCGGCCCAGTTTTCTTTCACTGACGTTAAGTTGGTCCCGACCACAGTGACGATTGCCGGCCAGGCGCGCTCAACTATTAGCGTCGAAACCAAGGCGACCAATAAATCAGTTTATAATTACTATCGCGTGATTGTGCCGATCGTTTTAAAAAATGGCGATACGGTCGTGGCGCTGGATCAGAAAACGATCGAACGTTGGCCCACCCTGCAAACCAAAACAATTATCACCACCTGGCCGTACGCGATTGCCGCGGCTAATACGGTGGAAATCACCCCGCAAGTTAGCCGCTTCGACTTGACTAACGTCTATCGGTAATTATGGCCACGTTATCACGGCGGCAAATGGTCCGCGGGGTTGACCTTGGTTTTGCGACTATCACGATTGTGCTGGCTTGCTTTGGGTTAGCCGCCTTATACGGATTTTCTTTAAATCAGACGGGTGAAGACACGACCTTGCTAATTCGTCAGGTCATCGCATTTATCATTAGCCTGGCGGTGGCCGTGGTTTTAATTCGCGCCGATTATCGCTGGCTGGCCGGGGTGCACTGGGTGCTTTATGGTCTGGGGATGGTGGCCTTGGTGGCGGTGCTATTTTTCGGACGGACCATTAATGGCACCACCGGCTGGTTTAGTTTTGGGGGCTTACAGTTGCAACCAGTGGAACTGGTCAAAGTAATTATGGCCATCTGGCTAGCTAAATACTTATCCGATCATGTGCACGAGCTTCATCGTTGGTCGATCTTGGCGCGGAGCGGATTGGGCATCTTGGGGCCAGTCTTATTGATTATGTGGCAACCGGATTTGGGTTCCGCCCTAATTCTAATTGGCAGCTGGATCGCGCTGATGGTGGTTTTACCCGTGCCACGACGCTTCCTGGCGGTCTTATTGCTTGGTGCCATAGTGATCGGACTAATCGGCTGGTTCGGATTTCTGCAGCCATATCAAAAAGACCGGATCCAAAATTTTCTGAATCCGACGCAGGATCGGCTCGGGACCGGCTATAACGTCCAACAGGCAATCACGGCCATCGGCTCGGGTCAGTTTTTTGGGCGAGGTTTAGCTCTCGGGACCCAGTCCCAGTTAAATTACTTGCCGGCCCGCCAGACCGATTTTATTTTTGCCGCGGTTGGAGAAGAACTGGGCTTTCTCGGGGCCAGCGTTATTTTGATTTTATTCGGTTTGTTTTTTTGGCGCCTGGCGCGATTGCTGCGCTCCTGCCGCGACAATTTCAGCTTAATATTGGGCACGGCCCTGGCTTTAATGTTTTTCTGGCAGGTATTGATAAACATCGGCATGAATATGGGCCTTTTTCCCGTGGCCGGCATACCCCTGCCGTTTATCAGTTATGGCGGCAGTTCGCTCTTAGCAAGTTTCATCGCGGTGGGATTGCTGGAAAGTATGGCCGTTCGCCAACGCACCGCCCCGCTCTGAACTGCGGCGGATAAAACCACCGGCCGCCGTTTGACACCAACGGTTATTTTCGGTATACTTTAATTGTAACTGTTACCCCATGTTTCCCGAACCAAATTCATCCCCGACTTACAGCGGTAACCTTCACATCTTGTCGGTTTGTCCGCTCTGTCAGGCGACCTACAACCCTTTAAAAACGAAAATAATGGCGGAACGGGACGACGCCCACCTATTGTTTCTGGAATGTCGTCAGTGCGGCAGCGGGGTGATGGCGGTAGTCACGACTGGACCGACTGGTTTGTCCTCAATTGGCACGGTGACTGATTTAACCAGCGATGAAATTTATCAGACCCATATCCAAACGGAAGTCTCAGCCGACGACGTCTTAGAACTCTATCATTGGCTTGACCAACCTAACTATACGCTCGGTCTACTTCTCCCGGAGGATTGAAGAGCCGGTCAGGAACATATTATATGCCCGTCTTTAATCTCATGGCTGTTCGGCGCACGGCGCTGGGGAAGCAAAACGCCGCTGGCCGCCATCAATATCGCGTTCCGGCGGTCCTGTATGGCCATGGAATCACCAACCAAAATCTCGAGGTTAATGAACGGGAGTTATTAAAAATTTACCGCCTAGCCGGCGCCTCCAGCCTGGTCGATTTAAAAATTGATCAAGCCGCGCCGATTAAAGTCCTGATCCACGCCCTGCAACGTCATCCCGTTACTCCCCGGGTGATGCATGTTGATTTTTATCAGGTAAAAATGTCGGAAAAACTGCAAACGGACATCGAATTAAATTTTATCGGTGAATCGCCGGCCATCAAGGAACTCGGCGGCATTCTGGTTCGGGCACTGGATAAAGTTAAAGTGGAGTCATTACCGGGAGATTTAGTCCCGACTATCGAAGTGGATATTAGCGCCCTGCAGACCTTTGAGGATCGTATTCGAGTCGCCGATTTAAAGCGGCCGGCCGGTCTGACCATCCTCGATAACGCGGAGGAAATTGTGGCAACCGTTACGCCGCCTCGCAGCGAAGCAGAATTAGAAGCCCTGAGCGGTAAAGTCGAGGAAGACGTCGCTGCCGTCGGGGTAGTCGAGAAACCAGTTAAAGAAGACGAAGCCGAAGAACCTGCCACTGAAACTGCCGCTCCGCCAACTAAAGAACAATCTTAATTATCACCTTTTAACCCATGCCAAAAAAATCTACACCTAAACAAAACGCCTCAGTTGAGACTGAAGATTCGATCGAAATCCCGGTCACAAAAAAGACCGATCGGTCACTAGAAATTCCCACCGCTAATAAAAAGTCCGAGCCGCCAAGACCTGACCCGGTGGCTGAGGTTACGCCGACAGTCGTGATCAGCCAAAAAGCTAAAGCTAAAACCATCTCCAATAAGCGGCTGGGATGGTTAATCGGATCAGGGGCGGCGGCCTTGATTCTAGTCGCCGGTCTGGGATGGTGGTTTTTCCGCCCGACGGATCAAACTAATGATAATTCCAACTTAGTCACGAACGATCAAACTGGTGAGTTGGTAGCGCGGCAGCTGGACGGGGTGTTGGTCGAACCGGAAAAAGCCAATACCAATATTCTGGCGGTCATGATCGAGAATATCAATGAATCACGGCCGCCATCGGCCCTGGATAAAGCTAGCGTGGTGTATGAAGCTCTAGCTGAGGGCGGGATTACTAGATTTTTAGCTTTATATCCGATCGGAGTGTCCTTCGCCGAACTGGGACCGGTTCGGTCGGCTCGTCCTTATTACATCAGCTGGGCCGAAGAATACCGGGCGCTTTATGTTCACGCCGGCGGCAGCCCGCAGGCTTTGACTTATCTCCGGTCAGGTCAGGCCAAGGTGATTGATTTCAATCAATTCGTTAACGGTGGGCACTTCTGGCGCGATAAAACCCGGGTGGCGCCGCATAATCTTTACACCGACAGCGATAAGCTTTACCTCGGTCTGAAACGGGCGGCGCCGGATGCCAGTCCGACCTTTTCCAGCTGGACCTTTCAAACCGAACCGACACTTGAGCAGCGGCCGGTTCAAGTGCCGGATACAACCATTGATTTTTCCTCATTCAATTATAAAGTCACGTATCAGTACGATCGGGAGCAAAATCGTTATCAGCGCTTGGTGGGGGAGAAACCGCATCTCACCCGTGACGGCCAGCAAATTTACGCTAAAAATATTATCGTCCAGTATACTAAAACCGGCCTGATTGCGAATGACAGCCAGCGGTTGCAGATGGAAACGAGCGGCGAGGGTCGGGCGGTGATAATCCGCGATGGCACGGTGATTGAGGGCACCTGGAAAAAACCGAGTGCCAGCGAACGAACACAGTGGTTTGACACCAGCGGCCAAACCATCCCACTTAATCGTGGACCAATCTGGATTGAAATCGTGCCACCCGATCGAGTGGTAAAAACTACTTAAGTACCGCCGGTTTACGCCAAGCCAGCCCCCGAACCGAGCGGCCATCACTCAAGCTGGTTAGCTGGCCGAGTGGCCAGCGCTGTTGCAGCCAAGCGGCGACTGTTTTAGCCTGACGCGGATCAATTTCTAATACCACCTCGTCGAAAGACCAGTTGGTTAATTGATTCAGGAATATTTTAATCAAGCTCAACCCCATCCTGCCGCCCGCCAGGGCGACCGGTGGTTCGGCCAGAAGACTGGGCTCGGTCAACTGATCAGGCCGTAAATATGGTAAATTGGCGATGATCACCTGGTAATGATCGCGTCGAATGGTTGATAATAATGACCCCACTTGCCAAGTTATGTGGGCGGATAATTTTAATCGCTTAGCATTTGCTCGAGCGACCGCCAGTGCTGCCGGAGAAATATCAATGGCGGATATTTTAGCCTGGGGAAAATAACTGGCTAGGGCTAACGCGATAGCGCCGGACCCCGTGCCGACATCAATAATTTTTAGTCGAGATCTATTCGGCCAGTGATGAATAACATGTTCAACCAGTAATTCGGTCGCCGGTCGGGGAATCAATACCGCTGGGGTGACGCGGAGCGGCAGACCGAAAAAATTTTGCTGGCCGGTTAGATAAGCGACCGGGACATGGTGTTGTCGTTGTCGGGCCAGCCGTTGCAGCCGGGTCGATTGCCGCGGGGTCAGCAGGCGGTCAGAATTTTTTAACAGCGCCATCCGATCAGTCCGCCTGACCCGTGCCATGATCAGCTCGGCGTCAAGGCGCGGTGAATCAGAAACTAAAGCAAAGTCGCGAGTTAGCTGATTAATCGCGTCGCGGATAATCATCAGGCCGCGGCCGCGCGGGCGTTGAGATCGACCTGATGCAAGCGTTCGAACAGACGGTCAAGGTCTCCGTCCAGCACCTGACTAATGTTATGAATGCTATCCTTGAGCCGATGATCGGTTACCCGGTCCTGGGGAAAATTGTAAGTCCGGATTTTTTCCGATCGGTCGCCACTGCCGATCTGGCTTTTTCGGAGTGAAGAATCACGTTGCCTTTTTTCGGACTCCTGCCTGGCTAATAATCGCGAACGCATGATCTGCATCGCTTTCATCCGATTCTGAGTTTGCGAACGTTCATCCTGCATCGACACGGTGATGCCGGTCGGTAAGTGAGTCATCCGCACAGCCGAGTAGGTGGTATTAACTGATTGACCGCCATGACCGCGCGAGGTGGTAGTTTCAATTTTCAGTTCAGCCGGATCGATGACTAATTCCGATTCCTCTGCTTCGGGAATAACGGCGACCGTGACAGTGGAGGTGTGAACGCGACCGGATTTTTCCGTATCGGGTACGCGTTGCACGCGATGAACGCCGCTCTCATAGCGCAACCACCGATAAGCCCCGGCCCCGATTACTTCAAAAATAACTTCTTTAAATCCCCCGATGCCGGTCTGGTTGGAAGAAATCAGAGCCGTTTTCCAACTACGCCTTTCTGCCCAGCGGCTGTACATCCGGAATAATTCGGCGGCAAATAAACCGGCTTCGTTACCGCCGGCGGCCGGACGGATTTCAATCAGGACGTTCTTATCATCATTCGGATCGGACGTAATCAAGGCTTGCTGCAACTGCGCGGTTAATTGCGCGTGTCGCTGCTGCAATTGGGGTAACTCTTCGGCCGCTAATTTTTGCAAATCAGCATCAGGGCTAGTCGCGACGGCCTGAATTTCGGCCAGTTGCTTTTCGAGTTGCTGCATCGCTTCTGCCAGTTCAACCAGATTCCCCAGCCGGTGATACTCGCGCGATAGTCGCGCTAAAGCGGCCGAATCCTGGCGGGTACCGGCTAGTTGGAGTTCAGTTTCGATTTGTCGATACTGATCTCGGAGTTGCTGGAGTCGTAGAGCGTCCATAAAATGACCGATTCAAGCTGACTCCTTGAGAGGGGACAGCCCGATCGAACCACCAAGTTATTCTTCGGCTTTGGGAGCGCGGGTTAGTCGCTTGGCTCGTTTGGTTTGTAGTTTAACCCGACGGCTGACGACAGTTTTGGCGCTAGTCTTGCTTTTAGCGACTAATTTACGGAAGCGGTCGACCCGCCCGGCCGTGTCAACTAAATTCTGCTTGCCGGTGTAAAACGGATGACAATGAGAACACACCTCGACTCGTAATTCGGTCGTGGTCGAGCCAGTCTCAAAAGTCGTGCCGCAAGTGCCGCAGCTGACCTTCGCTTGGTGCGTGTAATCAGGATGAAGTCCGCTTTTCATATGCCGTCGCAGTGTACCGGATCATTCCACCCTTGTCAATATCAGCGCCACGTGTTATAGTGGCCCCGTTGCTCCCCCATAACTTATCACTAGGAGCACTTATCTCTCATACGTTGCCTCGGACGTCACCGGTCCTCCCCGCCTAAGGCGGGGTCGGTGACGCGGAACGTAGTGGAATGTTGAAAGGACAGAATATGCGCGATCTGGTTCTAATTGACATGTTGCGAGCTGGCGTCCACTTCGGCCATCAGCTTAGCCGTCGTCACCCTAAGATGGAACCGTACCTGTACGGTCAACGGGGCGGGGTGTCAATCATAAATTTAGAGCGGACTAAGACGGCGTTAATCCAAGCCGCCAGTTTTGTGCGTGATCTGGTGGCTAGCGGCGGCACAATAATTTTCATCGGCACTAAGCGCCAAGCCCGGACCATCGTCCAGGCCGCCGCCCAGCAGGCCATGATGCCGTACATTGTTGATCGTTGGATCGGCGGGTTATTGACCAATTTTAACAACGTCAAACAACTGATCACTAAACTGCACGATCTGAAAGAACAGCGAGCCAGCGGCGGGCTACAAAAGTACACTAAAAAAGAGCAGCTTGAATTCGAGCGGGAGATTAACCGCCTGGATAAGTTGGTGGGCGGTTTAGCCAGCTTAGAAAAACTTCCCAGCGCGGTGATGGTGATCGATGTGAAATACGAAAAAACTGCGGTCCGGGAAGCGCAAAAAGTCGGTGTGCCGGTGATCGCCTTGTGCGACAGCAATGTCAATCCGATCGGTATCGATTATGTCATTCCCGGTAATGATGACGCCAGTAAATCAATTTCCCTGGTGATGGAGCTGTTGGCTGAAGCGGTCGCCGAAGGCCGTCAGCAACACGAACAAAAGTTAGTCGCCACTGCCCGGGCGGTCGCAGCGGCCGCCGCCGTGCCAGCCGAAGTTAAACAATAAATAAATCATATGCCAATTTCTTCCGCCGATATCCAAGCTCTCCGTCAGGAAACTGGAGTGGGGATAATGGAGGCAAAAAAAGTATTAGCCGCCGCCCATGGTGATCGAGCTGAAGCTATTAAACAGCTCCGCCAGTCCGGCCTTAAGATCGCCGCAGCGAAAAGTCACCGGGCGGTTAAAGAGGGCGCGGTCGGTTATTATCTTCATGCTAATGGCAAAGTTGGGGCGCTGGTGGCGGTCGCCTGTGAAACTGACTTCGTGGCCCGAACTGATGATTTTAAGGAACTAGCCCATGATTTAGCGTTGCATATCGCGGCCATGAATCCAGCCTATCTTTCAGCCGATCAAATACCAGTCGCGGTCATCGAGCAGGAACGGGCCATCTACCGGGCCCAACTCCGGACCGAAGGCAAACCGGAAAAAATGTGGAATAAAATTATTGAGGGAAAACTAGAAAAATTTTATCGCGAAGTCTGTTTTCTTCAGCAACCATATGTCAAGGATGACAGCCAGACTATTGCCCAACGGATCCAGACGGCGATTGCCAAACTTGGCGAAAATATTCAGGTCACTTCTTTCAGTCGGTTAACTATTTAATCGCCATGCTGGAATACATTGCCCTGGCTATCATCATTGGTTGTTTGATTGCTATAGCGGTGATTATTATTCGCCGGTTTCCGACGGTGGCGGCGATCGATGTCAGTCAAACGACGACGACCATAGCCGAAAAGAAAAGTTCGTTAATTGAACAGCGACTGCGCCGCAAGTTTACGGCTTGGGGTGAAAAAATTTCCACTTATAGTGGTCCGGTCACTAGCCGGTTGAAAAAATTTTCCCAGCAAGCCCAACGACGTTTAGTTGACCTGGAACACGAATACAAGGTGCGGTCCTTACCAGTTCTTCTCAACCGCCGCCAACGCCGTAAGGTCGATAGCCAAGTTGCGATTCTACTGGAACAAGCAAAATTATTATTAACCGATCATGAAGAACGAGCGGCCGAGGATAAAGCGCTACAGGCGATTCGCCTAGAACCTAGGTCAGTACCGGCCTTTGAGTTTTTGGGCCAGCTCTACCTGCAGACTAAGGAATATGGCCACGCCAAGGAAGTTTATCTCTATCTGCTTAAATTAACCGGCGAATCGGATGCGATTTACGAACACCTAGCCGAAGCGGATATGGCTGAAGGCCATCTGACTGAAGCTAAGCAGGAATTTCAAAAAGCCATTGATTTAAACCGTTCGGTCATGGTTTATCATCTCGAATTAGCTCAGGTTTATCGCCAGCTCGAGGATTACTCTAAAGCATTCGCCAGCATTCAAGAAGCCGCTCGGCTTGAACCGAACAATCCTAAAGTCCTTGACGAATACCTAGAAATCAGTATTGTCTATGGCAAGAAGCAGTTTGCTCAAGACGCGCTAAATAAGATTAAAGATTCGAACCCTGACAATTCAAAGATCCCAGAGTGGGAAGAGCGGATCGCGGGTCTTTAGGCCGATGTAGCTTCCGGCGAAGCCACGACGGATGCCGAGCAGGCCGGACCCGGCTACGCCGGGCACTGGCAGAGTCCCGCACCATCCCGGGCCAGCGTAGCTCAGGGGTAGAGCAACGGTTTTGTCCCGCCCCCCCCCTAGATTAGTGTATAGTGGGCGGGATCCTCGAAGTTCCTACAAAATTTTGCCGGTGTAGCTCAGTGGTAGAGCAACTGTTTTGTAAACAGTAGGTCGTCGGTCCGAATCCGACCACCGGCTCCATGGGCAAAATTTTGGAAACTTCGGGATAAACCGTAGGTCGTGGGTTCAAATCCCTCCGCTGGCTCCACCGGGATGGTGCGGGATAAACAGTAGGTCGTCCCGCCGGACCTGTCCCGAGTCTATCGAGGGATGGCGGGACCATCGGCTCCAGCTTGATCGTTCGGTTCGACTCTTGATCTTTAAATAATTGGTAGCTAGCGAACCACCGCCTATAGGCGGGGCCTCGCCAAGTCTAGCCTGGCGGTGGGTGGCCGCCCCGCCCTACCTTCCTTCATAAAATATTTACAACGATTGTCGGGTCGGTACCCCCGGCAATTTGCCGGGGTAAACTCCGCGGTCAAACGGGCCTGACTGTCCCGCTTCTGCTATCCTGAACGAGGCGGGCGGGATGCTGCAAAGGCGGTATAAATCAGGCGCCCCCGTGGCTTCGTGGGCCCGCCCAGCACTACTTTCTTTCAAAAATAAATTACTTACCAGTTATGGGTCGGTAGCGAAGTGGTCAAACGCGGCTGACTGTAAATCAGCTGGCTCCGGCCTTCGGAGGTTCGAATCCTCCCCGGCCCACCATCTTAGTAACGAAAATAGATGAAAGAAAGTAGTGCTGGGTGAGAAATGCCCCGCCCGCTCGTATCGCGCGAGCAAGGCGGGCAGGTACCCGGCCCACCAGCTAATCAGAAGGAAAGTGAGGCGGGGTGAATCGGATACTGCCCACTACCATGAGTGGGACCAAGCCATGAAAAAAACACACCCACATAGCCCCGATACCCGCCGCGCGGGATCGGGATCCCGACCCGACTTCTGGAAGAGGCGTCGGGACTCAGTTGGTAGAAATACTTGCCAATCGCCTGGTGACGGCGAGATCGATGAGTCATAGTTAAACCCAGAACAATCCATAGTCCTAACACGCCCACGTAGCTCAGTTGGCAGAGCGTCTCCATGGTAAGGAGAAGGTCCGCGGTTCGATCCCGCGCGTGGGCTCCAGAAATTTATTGACTAGGTAAGAATATTCATGTCGCAAGATAATCTGATTAAACTTCAGTGCAGCGAATGTAAGCATATTAACTACCATTCTAAGCGCAATAAAAAAACGCTGAAGAATAAGATTCAGTTGGAGAAATATTGCCGGCACTGTAAGAAACACCAGTTGCATAAAGAGGCGAAATAACAAATCGGCCGGCCGTGATGGGGGTGTAGTGAAATGGTATCACAAAGGTCTCCAAAACCTTTATTCAAGGTTCGAATCCTTGCGCCCCTGCCATGGGTGGCCGATTGCTGGACGAATTCCTGCCTGCCGGCAGGCAGGCTTGTACCCCTGCCAACTGCTTTAAACCAATATTGACGCACCTAATTCAATGAGGGGCAATGTTGAGTTAGAATCATGATATACTTTTCATATGTCAGTTTTACGAACATATTCGGACAGGTGGCCAAAGAAATACGAAAATGAGGCCATTATTATTAAATCGGTTATTCCCAACATGCTCGCTATTGAACATATTGGGAGCACATCAATTCCGGGCATGTTTTCAAAGCCTATAGTTGATATTGGCGTGCTACTTTCAGATATGTCTGATGCTGAGAAATACATCAAACCGCTTGCGTCTATTGGGTACACGTATTTCCCAGAAAGTTCGTCATCAGAAAGGCATTTCTTTCGAAAAGGGAATCCAGTAGAGTTTCACATTTCCCTGGCCTATAAAGATCGTGGAACATTTTGGGCACGGCAAATTTCTTTTCGGGATTATTTACGTATGAACCGGGAGTCTCGAGACGAGTATATCAAACTCAAAAAAGAACTTCTTAATGTTGACCCTACTGGAGGAAAAAAATATATTAATGGAAAGTGCGAATTTGTTAAGAGTATTTTGATGAAGTCAGAAAAGGTACCCTTGCATTCGTAACTTCGGTTCTGATAAGCTCCACCAGTCCCTGCCACGGCCGGCCGCCCCAAAGATGTCCGGCTCCGCCGGGCACTACACCCTCATCATTAGCGCATGTTGGAATGAAAACTTAAGCTAGACTAGCACAGAGAAGACCATATATCAAGCGGGGCTGACTCGAGATTCGGTAGTATAATTATAATAAATCTAGCAAGCAAGTAATCTTTTGTGATTTATTGCTCCGATAACCCCCCTCGCGAAACCGCGTTTCGCTACGATGGACAGGTACGTCCCCCCGTAATCCCGAGTGGTGAGCCCGATCCGCCCTGAGTCAGCCTGCGGTGAGCTTGGCCGAACCGGTCGAAGGATCTAACCATACGGGAACCCCTGCCTAAGTGAGTATCATGCACACATATAATTTTTATGGTACTCTTTGAAAATGGCTGAATCGTATGATGTGATCGTCACCCTTCGACATGCTCAGGGCAGGTCGGCGGCGAAACAGATTGGCCCGAAGGCAAATAGTGTGCGGCCATGAACCCTCGCTACGATGTAATAATAATCGGGGGTGGGGCGGCCGGGATGATGGCCGCCGGACGGGCCGGAGAGCGGGGATTGCGGGTGTTGTTGCTAGAAAAAAACAAGCAGCTCGGTAAAAAATTGTCGATCACTGGTGGCGGACGGTGCAATATAACGAATGCTGAAGAAAATGAACACCTATTGTTAGCGCATTACGGCGCGGCTGAGAAATTCTTGTACTCATCATTTGTCCAATTCGGGACCGATGACACCTTTTCATTTTTTGCCGGCCTGGGGTTACCGCTGGTGGTCCAAGTTGGAAAACGGGCCTTTCCGAAATCGGAAAAGGCCGCCGATGTGGTGGTGGCGTTGGAGAGCTATCTAAGTCGTGGTCAGGTTGAGGTTCGAACCAACGCCGAAGTGCGTGGATTCGTTACTGATCTAGGTGGTATCTCCGGTATTCGGGTGGGCCGGGATATCCTGACAGCCGACGCATACATTCTTGCCACCGGCGGAATATCTCGTCCGGAAACTGGTTCAACCGGCGATGGATTCAAATGGCTGCGAGATCTCGGACATATCGTGCAGGAGCCAACACCGACCATCGTCCCGCTGGCGGTGCGCGATGGCTGGATACACTCGCTAGCCGGCGTGGCTTTGGATGACGTCAAAGTGACGTTTTTTACCTTCGGCGAAAAGAAACTTGTCTTAAAAGGCAGAATTCTGTGCACCCACTTTGGTTTGTCTGGGCCGATGATACTTAATGCGGCTGGCCAGGTGGCTGACTTACTGCACGCCGGTCCGGTGACGGCGGCGATTGATGTGTGGCCAAAACTCGACCTGGGTGCGCTTGATAAACACATCACCAGTATATTTGATGCCAATAAAAATCGAAACCTTAAGAACGTCATGAAGTTGATCACGCCGGCGGGCACCGCGACGGCAATTCTGACGTTGCTGCCGGAGGTTGAGATCGAGACCAAGGTACACAGCGTCTCAAAAGAAGAACGAAAAAGAATTGTCCATCTCCTCAAATCCCTGCCAGTAGTGATTACCGGATTGATGGGGTATGAACGGGCGGTGGTGGCTGATGGTGGACTAGTGCTTAACGAAATTGATGGCAAAACGATGCGTTCCCGCAAGTATAACAACCTTTATGTGACGGGTGATCTACTCCACATCAGCCGGCCATCGGGCGGCTATTCGCTCCAGCTCTGCTGGACCACGGGTTGGGTGGCGGGGAGCAACGTCTAATTTAGCGGGGGTTGGTCCGGCCAGACATTTCGATCAATGTTTATTACTAATCCGGACAGAGCGCAGTTATAGGCCGGGTTGCCGGAGGCGATGTAACGGATGAATGGCTTGAACAGAAAAGAGAGTTTGCCGTTGTTTTTAAAGGCGGTATACTTAAAGATAGGGTTACTAACGATATTGTCTATGACCAAACAATCCATCTTTAAAATCGTTGTTTTCGGCCTAGTCCAATGGATTTTATTGTTAGTTATCATCTTCACCATCTCGCTAATCTATGGGGTCAAGGAGGGGGCGGAAATGACCGCGCCGCCACCATTGGGCATGGCTATAGTGGTAGTGATTTTGGCGGTAATTTCATATCTCTTTGGTCACTGGCTTAAACCCGCTAACCGAAAACAGGTCATCATCGCTGGCCTGATTTGGTCCGGCATGACCACCGTAATAATGTTAGTCACTCTGGTCGGGAACAAAACACAAGACGTATTTCTCAACAGCTGGGTGGCCTACCTGATATTTATTGCCCAGGTGGTCGGTACGATGTTTGTCAGCGTAAAAAAGACAGGCGCCGACAATCCATCGCCGACTGTTTAAAGGACACATTTATGCCAACTTCAAGGCTTGGAAAATGGTCAGCCGGATTAAATATCGCATTTTTATTTGTTGTTGCGATTTCCGTTTGTTTAGTGAAGGTATTCGGTATTCTGAATTTTGATAATCGGTGGTGGGATGTGACCGTCGCCATTTTAGTTCCGATCGAGCTGATTGCCCTGATCACTGGAATAATCGCCATCAGTAAAAACAAGGACCGCGCCGGCTGGGTGATTTTCTCCATCATCATGGGCATCGGTGCGATTCTGTTCGCGCTTCTTCATAGCTTGTTTATCAGCGATTAAAATTATTCCATCGAATAGTGCCGATATAAAAACTCTGCGATCCAGTATCGCCCCCATGATCACTATTTCAGAAGCCAGAACCTCCCGCGAGCTCAAACAATTCATTAAATTTCCTTGGTCGATTTATCGGCATGATAAATACTGGGTGCCGCCCATCATCAGCGACCAGCAACATTTTTTTAATCCCCAAAAAAATCCCTATTATCAGCATTCAAAAGTCAAACTGCTATTGGCCTGGCAGGAGGGGCGATTAGTCGGGCGGTTATCGGTGCATGAAAACATTTTGCATGTTCAGCGGCATCATGAACATATCGGCTTTTTCGGATTTTTTGAATCGGTCGATAATGCCGCGGTGGCAAAAGCGTTGTTTGATTACGGCACCAACTGGTTGCGGGGCCTGGGTTATCAGAAAGTCCGCGGACCAGCAAATTTTTCGATCAATGGCGAATATTCACTACTAGTCAAAGGCTTTGATTCCTCGCCGATGGCAATGATGACCTATAATCCGCCGTACTACGAAAAACTGCTGACTCAGTACGGTTTTACCACTTCGCAGGAAATGTACGCGTTTCTGTCCGATATTAGAAAGGGTTTACCGGCCGAGGTACTCCAGCGCGCCACCCAGGTTGAAAATACCCATCCTGAATTCATTGTCCGGAACATGGACAAGCATAAATTGGAACAAGAAGCTCGGATTGTGTTTGATATTTACCGCCAGGCTTGGGATGAAAACTGGGGCGCCGTCCCGCCGACTGAAGCGGAAATAATGGCCTTAGCTAAGGAACTTCAACTAATCATTGATGAAGACATTGCCTATATCGGGGAAATAGGCGGTCAGCCGATCGGTTTTTCACTATCAATCCCGGACGCCAACCAGGTGTTAAAAATCGCCAACGGCCGGCTCTGGCCATTCGGGGCGTTGAAAATGCTCTGGAAAAAGCGGAGCATCAACGCCATCCGGGTGCTGGCCATGGGCGTGCTGAAAGAACACCGGCATCAGGGCTTTGACACAGTTTTTTACAAAAAAACCTATGACGAGGCCCTAAAAAAAGGTTACCTAAACGCCGAAGCTTCACTGATCAACGAGTCTAATTTACCAATGCGCCATGTACTGGAACGCCTTGGCGCCCAGGTTTACAAGACGTACCGGATGTACGATCTAGATGTTACCACAAGAGTATAATAATATTAGGGAGTGATATAATAATATCGTGAGCGATCAAGATTTCACTAGAAAAATTTTTGAATATCTGAAACCCGGTAACCACGTTCTTGACCTTGGTGCAGGAGTTGGTGATTTTGCGCGGATGTTTGTCGAACATGGGGCTAAAGTTACGGCGGTTGACCCAATAGTTATGACTCAACCCGACTCGAATATAAAAACCAAACCAATGCGGATAGAAGATTTTTATAATGAGCATAATTCAGATCAATACGACTTGATTTTCGCCAGAAATATTTTGCAGTTTCTAGATAAAAACTGGGTATTTGCCACTCTATTCCCCTGGCTGGAGGGACATTTAACTCCAAACGGGATAATCGCCATCGAAACTTTTTATCAAAATCCCAACCCGCCATTCGATCAACCGATGCGATCACTGTATACGCTACAAGAATTGACAGCGCACTTCATGAGCTGGTCAGAAATATTCGCCCGCGAATACAATCACCAGGGTCTCGACATGAGCGGTCAATCTCGTCAGTTTTTTATTTCCAGCTTAATCGTCAGACGTCCTGTTTAAACAGCGGAAATAATTCCATACGCCCGAAATTAACAAAAACGCCTCGAAAAAGGAGGCGTTAATGCTTTATATTACTTATTTCAGACTGATCGCCCGGATCAGGTCGTTCGGATTGTCGGCCACTAGCAAGGTTTTTGAATCAAGCATCACCAGCTGTTTCGGATTTGCGAAGGAGGCTTGAGTCGGCAAACCGTTTAAACTGCCGGCTTTACCAGATCCGGCTAAGGTCCGAATCTGACGAGTGACTAGGTTTAGTTCGCGAATGCGGAGAGTACCGCCTTCGGATAGGTAGAGGATGTTTTTTGGACCGAAGGCCAGGTAGTTCGGGAGGGACAGACGGGCCTGGGAGAAAGCGCCGTCGCGGAAACCGGCTTTGCCGTTGCCGACCAGAGTACCCACCTGTTTCGTTTTCAGGTCGATGGCACGGATATCATGGTTACCAGTTTCAACCACGTATAGAATTCGGCCGTTGGTTGATAACAACAGGCTAACCGGGGATTTGAATCGAGCATTTTTTGCCGCCCCGTTTTTTAACCCAGCTGTACCGGTGCCAGCTAATAGAGCCGTTCGGCCGGTGGCCACGTTGACTGTCCGAATGCGATTGTTGTTAGTGTCGGCTACGTACAGCGTTTTCCCATCGGCACTTATAGCCAAGCCCATCGGTCGGTTAAAGTAAGCGCAGCCGGCAGTACCCGGTGACATAACGCTCGGACAAGCCGCGCCCTCGGCATAGGCATTACTGGTTTCGTTAAAGGCGTTGGTGTAACCGGCACCGGTTAGGGTCGTCATCAACTTAGTCTGAATATTGAACACCCGGATGCGGTTGTTGTTTCGGTCAGCGATATAGAGAGTCGTGCCTTTGGGCGAGATGACCATTTGACTTGGTCGGCTCAGTCTGGCAATGGTGGCGGTACCGTCAACATAATCATCCGGTGCCGCACCGGCAATATATTTCAGTTGATTGGTCCGGAGGTTAACTTCCTTAATTTGCTGATTGGCCGTTAGGTACAAATGAAGTTTATTGGGCGACATCACCAGCAGAGTTGGCCGGCCGACTAAAGCGGTTGCCCGGGGACCGTCGGCTGAATCATTCCAACGATAGATTCCGGCAATTTTTTCCTCGTTTAAGCCCAATTCATCGGCCCGGTAAACGCTGGAACCGCCGGAGAACAATAAACGCATCGAGGTCCCGCAGAAATCAATATCCGAGGCGTGGTTATACCACTGATTTTCTAGCACGTGCTTGATCAAGGTTAGCCCACCGTTACTCGGGTTGTAGGTCGAAATATCATTCCAGACACCATGCTCGCCGCTGATGATATATATCAAACCGTTGTGGAGGGTTAAACCGTCGGCGTTTAGGAAGTCAGTTTTAATCGGGGTTAGGACGCCGGTGGTCAGATCAATTTTTCCAAAAGCGGCACCGCTATTATAAACCAAATACAAATCATTGCCGGATAGCGCTAATTTACCGGGTTTAGTCACATTGGTAGCCACCACGCTCAAGGCGGAACTGGTGGTCGAACCGCGGACCACGCGATTGTTGCCAGTGTCGCTGACATACATAGTAGTACCGGAAATCAGTAAGCCATCGGAATTTTTTATTCCGGATATCCAGTTACGGATCACCCCGTCCTTAACCCGGCGGATCCGGGGTCCGTCACTGTCGGATACGTATAATTCGCCGCTGGGACCGAGGGCTACTTCCGAGGGCTGCTTGAATGTGGCGGCGCTAGCCGAACCATTCACTAATCCAAGCTGTCCGGAACCAGCAAAAGTGGTAATGACATTTGTAGTTCCGTCGATTTTGCGGATGACATGATTAAGCGTATCGGCGATGTACAGGTTACAGCTGGCGTCGGCGATAAATCCGTGCGGACCGTCAAGGTTGGCCAAGGTAGCATCGGCGCCATCTCCGGCGTAGGTCCGCCCTAGCCAAGTGCTTACTACGCCGACTCGCGCCCAAGCCGGGCTGGCCCCGATTATCACCATGGCCACTAAAAAAATTGCGACAATAAAAACCGCTCGTTGAGAGTTATTGGTCATAAATTTGTTGGCATTAATTTTTATTGAGAACACTTTAATAAGACTAGTATATCACAATTCAAGGAAAAAATCAATAACGAAAAACTCCCGCGGTTAGGCGGGAGCAAGGGGCTGATGCCGGGCGTGACACTTGGAAAAATGAGCCTCCACGTGCTCGAAGCGAATATAGCGGTGGCAGTACAAACACTGACTACAGCAAACCATGACATGACCGGCGGTGCCAGCGGTGAACCGATGGCAATCGCAGTGACAATCTATCGAATGAGAGTCACACCCACCAGGCATAATCTGGTCGGGCATCGCATACCTCCGGAAAGGGCCGAGCTACTGCTTTTAGGGTAGCACTGGTCAGGCGGGAAAGGGAAGTGGTACGATAACGTTATGAATCAGGACAATCTTCAGGCCCTGGCCAAATCAATTCGACTTAATTTGATCCGGATGACCACCACGGCCGGCTCCGGTCATCTGTCATCGTCGCTGTCAGCGGTGGAGCTAATAACCGGCCTGATGTTCGGGGGAGTGTTCCGGGCTGATTTAAAACGGCCGGGTTATGCTAATAATGACCGCATAATTTTTTCCAAAGGCCATGCGGCGCCGCTTCTTTACGCTTTATACGCTACGGCCGGTCGGGTCAGCGCGAAGGAACTGTTAACCCTGCGAAAATTCGGGAGCCGCTTAGAGGGCCATCCGATGCCGCGCTGGCCATACGCCGAGGTGCCAACCGGCAGTCTCGGTCAAGGTTTATCGGTGGCGCTGGGTGAGGCATTGGCGGCGAAAATGGACAAGCTGACTTACCGCGCGTACTGCTTGCTCGGTGATTCGGAAATGTCCGAGGGCAGTATCTGGGAAGCGATTCAGTTAGCCGGTTTCCGCCAGATTGATAATTTGGTCGCCATCCTTGATCTCAATGGTTTAGGACAATCAGGTCCCACCATGCTCGGCCATCAAGCCGGCGTTTATGCCGATCGCTTACGTGCTTTTGGCTGGCACACAATCAATGTTGATGGTCATAATTTGGATCAGGTGATAAAAGCCTATCAGCAGGTCATGAAAATCAAAAACCGGCCCGTGATGATCATCGCCAAGACGGTTAAAGGCAAGGGTGTGAAAATTATCGAAGGACAGTCCGGCTGGCACGGTAAAGTTTTAACTAAAGAGCAGGCCGCCCAGGCAATCAAAGAGCTGGGACCGGTTGATGTGAAAATTCGCGGTCAAGTATTGCCGCCATTAAAAAAGCAACCAACTTGGCCGAAGAAAAAATTAGTGAAACAGATGAAATACAAACTCGGACAACTAATGTCTGTGCGAGAGGCTTTAGGCCGGGGATTAACCAGGCTTGGTCCGGGTTGGCCGCAACTAGTAGTGCTGGACGGCGAGGTGCAGAATTCCACCTACACCGAACTGTTCGCTAAAAAATTCCCAGGACGGTTTATTGAAAGTTATATTGCTGAACAAAACATGACCGGGATGGCCACTGGCCTGGCCGCTCGCGGAAAGATTCCAGCTACGGCGACGTTCGCTGCTTTTTTAACCCGCGCCTACGACCAGTTGCGGATGGCCAGTTACGTTAACTTGCCGCAAATCCTGATCGGCACCCATGTCGGCGTCCAGGTCGGCCATGACGGCGTGTCCCAAATGGGTTTACAGGATATCGCCATGTTCCGGACACTCGAAAAGTCGGTGGTGTTGTATCCAGCCGACGCGGTGGCGGCGGAAAAATTGTTGGAAAAGTCATTACACTCTGACGGTGTTGTTTATCTGCGGGCAACGCGCGGCGAACTGCCGGTAATTTATTCGCTGACTGCTCGGTTCGTGATTGGCGGCAGTAATGTTTTACGGAAGAATAAGGATGACAAAGCCACAATTGTGGCAGCCGGAGTCACGCTACATGAAGCACTGAAAGCCGCCGATATTCTAGCTAAGAAAAAAATAAATATCCGCGTGATCGATCTGTATTCCATAAAACCAATTGATGCAGCGACTCTGAAACAAGCCGCCCGAGACACGAAGCATCTGATCGTGGTCGAAGACCATTATCCCGAAGGGGGAATAGCGGAAGCAGTCAGGTCGGTGCTTGGCAAAGATGCTGGTGTCGTGACCTCACTGGCGGTACGAAAAACACCGCGCAGTGGTAAACCGGATGAACTGTTGGCTTATGAAGGAATTGACGCGGAAGCAATTGTGGCTAGAGTAATAAAAAAATCATGACCGGGCTGGTTTTTGAAGTTGGCGGGACGCATTGGCGAATCGGGTTAACTGATGGTCGGCGACTACTTCGTTCGGTCCGGATAAAAACACCAGCTTCCTGGTCGTCAGCGAAAAAAGCCCTAGTCTTAGCCGTCGTCCAATTGAAACCAGTTGGTAAAATTAATCGTGTTATTGGCGGCATAGCCGGAGTGTTGAATCACGAGGGTGATCAACTCATTTCCTCACCGAACATTCGGGGCTGGGTTAATAAACCAATAAAAAGAGATTTGCAAACGTTATTTCGCGCGCCGGTCAGGTTGGAAAATGACGCGGATGTGGCCGCTCTGGGCGAAGCGATCAATGGCGTGGGCCGGGGATTTAAGGCAGTCGCTTATATCACCCTTGGCACGGGGATTGGCGGCGCCCGGGTTATAAATGGGCAACTCGATCGTGGTAGGACCACCTTTGAACCGGCGCATATCTATTTGATGTCGGGGAAAACCTGGGAAGATTTGATCGGCGGTGTGTCACTGCAGCATCGGTTTGGGCGAGACTGGTCTGATTGGATTAGCTCCGACTGGAAATGGGTTGAACAACAATTGGCCATCGGCTTGGCCAATGTGGTGAATCTCTGGTCGCCGGACATGATTATTTTAAACGGGACGGTTGGTCAGAACCGGCACATCCGCCTGGCGATTGTACAACAGAAAGTTAGTAAATTACTGCGAACTATCAAGACCTGCCCCCCGATCCGCCGCGGGAAACTAAAAGATCAAGCCGGCCCGATGGGAGCGATTAGACTCTTGTCGTGAACATCATTTCGTGCTAGTTTAGTTCAGCTTTATCGGGGTGTGGCCCTTCGCTACGCTCAGGATAAACTCCGTTTCCCGACGTTCGTCGGGATAAAGTCGCGCGCTAAGCCTGTCCCGTAAAAACAAAACGTTTCTTGCCGCCGTGGTCGGGGTATGGCGCAGTTGGTAGCGCGCATCGTTCGGGACGATGAGGCCGCCGGTTCGAGTCCGGCTACCCCGACCACGGCGGCAAAGAAAATTATCTGCTTGTTTTATACGGGATTCGGGACGATGAGGCCCGGGGGTCGAGTCCCGACCGCTGAGCGCGTCGGGACGAGACGGGTCGCGAAAGCAATCCCGGCCCGAAGGGCGAGTCCCCGCACCCCGACCAATTATCCGTTGACATCATCAGTCAATGATGGTATCTTAAGGTCTGCGCCACCGGCGCTTTTTTCGATAAGTTAGTCCATAATTTCCGGTATAAATTATTCCATGAATCAACTTTCGATAAACGTGAATGTCAAAATAATTTTTCGCGCGGGCGGAAAACTGTTGTTTTTCCGTTTGAAAGACGGATCTAGTCAACTACCCGGCGGGCATATGGAAGGCGAGGAGCAGCCTTTGGATACATTACGCCGGGAACTGAAAGAAGAAATGAACTACACACTTGATCGGGAACCGACGCTTCTCAATGTTTGGACCTATGTCGACAAATCTAAAAACATTCATCGCCTGACAATTGCCTATGTACTCGATCTCCCAGCTCAACAAGACTTTTCATGGACCGGACATGACGGTGAAGAGTTTGATTCTTTTATGTGGATTCGGCCAGAAGAGATAGACCAGCAGAATTTTAATCCAAGGTACCGAGAAGTTATGGAACAAGCTGCCCGCGCTCAGCGAAAATAACATGGAACGTCGCACAGACATCCGAAATATAGCTATTATCGCCCACGTAGATCATGGTAAAACTACTTTAGTTGACGCGATGTTGAAACAGACCCAAGCCGCCCGCAATCTCGATCAAATGGGCGAGCGGATTATGGACTCGATGGATCAGGAGCGCGAACGAGGCATTACTATCAAAGCTAAGAATGCTAGCGTCCGTTTTAATAACGTAAAAATTAATATCATTGATACTCCCGGACACGCTGATTTTGGTGGGGAAGTGGAGCGGACATTACGGATGGCTGATGGCGTATTATTGCTGGTTGACGCCAAGGAAGGTCCGATGCCGCAAACCAAGTTCGTCACTCGCAAAGCATTAGAGCTCGGTCTGCCAGCAATCGTGGTGATTAATAAAATTGATGTCGCCAATGCAAATCCGGACGAAGCCATCAACCGGACTTTTGACCTGTTCGAAAAACTTGGCGCCACCCAGCAGCAACTAGATTTCCCCATTATTTTCACCAATGCCGTAACCGGTGCGGCCACGCTGGATTTCCATCAGCCGGGAACATCTCTGGAACCGTTATTTACCATGATTCTGGAAAAAATCCCGGGGCCGGAAGTAAAAAAGGACGAGCCGTTGCAGATGTTAATACTCGCTTTGAAATATGATACCTACATTGGCAAGATGGGGATCGGTAAAATTTACGCCGGTCGGATTACTAAGGGTGTGCCGGTGGCCGAAGTGAAGCATGCCGGTGCGGCGGTCAAGGCCAAGGTGACGGAAATTTTAGTTTACGAAGGTTTAAAACAGGTGTCGGTTGAATCGGCCGAAGCCGGTGAAATCGTGGCCGTGGCCGGATTAGCTGACATCGCCATCGGTGAAACCATTGCTGACGCCGAGCACCCAGAGCAGTTACCACCGGTTGAGGTTGACCAGCCGACAGTCCAAATGACCTTTGGCGTTAATACTTCGCCGTTCGCCGGTCGGGAAGGAAAACTAGTAACTTCACGGCAAATTCACCAGCGATTAATGACCGAATTGGAAACAAACGTTGCCTTGCGAGTCGAGCCGACCGAAGCGGAAAACGCCTGGCTGGTATCAGGACGCGGTGAACTGCACCTGGCTGTACTGATCGAACAGATGCGGCGCGAAGGTTTTGAACTACAGGTATCGCAGCCACAGGTAATTTTACATCATGAGAATGGTCATACTTTTGAACCTTATGAACTAGTAACGATCGACATTCCGGCTGAGTCGCAGGGAATTGTAATTGAAGAGTGTGGTGGGCGGAAGGGCAACCTGTTATCGATTGATTCCACGCCTAGCGGTGATTTGCATTTAGAATACGACATGCCCACCCGTGGGGTAATTGGTCTAAAATCCAGCTTGATGACAAAGTGCCGCGGCCAGGCTATTGTCCATCATTTATTTCACAAGTACGAACCATATCAGGCCGATTTACTGGTGGCCAATCGCCACGGCTCACTGGTTGCTTTCGAGGATGGAGTTAGTACCGGTTATGCCCTGGATAACGCCCAACAGCGGGGGACACTGTTTATCCACCCAACATTAAAAGTCTACGCCGGCATGATTGTCGGCCAAAGTAGCCGCGACGAAGACATGGAAATAAACGTAGCCAAGGAGAAAAAGCTGACCAATATCCGTTCAAAGGCGTCGGATGAGGCGATCCTGCTGGCGCCGCCAAAGGAGATGTCATTAGAACTAGCGCTGGAATATATTGGACCGGATGAGTTAGTTGAAGTCACGCCAACTTCAATCCGCCTACGGAAAAAAATCCTGGACGCCCTGGCGCGTAAACGCGCGAAAAAGATTACCCAGCCCGAATAATAAAAGAAAGAGGGGACGATTGCTCGCCCCCCCCCCGTAAACAACTTTTACTTTTTGACGAAACCACAAATTTCCTCGATGGTGGTCTCGATCGCCAGTCGGTCAGCCTGAGCAGACTTGTTCGGCCATATCCGACGCATCGACTTGAGACGAGTGGCAGCCAGCTGGAGATCATTGTACGCGTGAGACAGCATTTGCTGCATAAACACTTCGACGTAGAGATGGTCGATCATGACCACTACGTCGATCGCCCCATGATTCTTCAGCCAGGTCTTAATCTTCCCGATGTGTTCCTGAGCTCGCCACCAGCTCCAGTCGTCGAAGGTAACAAATCGAGTACACGTGCTTTGTCCAGACCTCAATCCGGGCAGTCCGTAACAGGTCTGGCTCAACTCGCCGGCGGCGTCGGTGATGCTCGGTCCCTGGTCGACCGACCAGTGAACCGAAAACGTGTGCTGTGTCATGGCTTCCTCCGCGAGGAATGTGCCGCGTTCTAAATAGGCACGCGACCGCCTGCCGTCACGGTGAAGTCAGGATTCGTGACGGAACTCGAGTCGCCAAAATAAACGCCCCGAATCCCGTCACGAATGATTATTAAAGTACAACTTTAACAACAGATAATACACAATTTTCAGATCCTTGTCAAGGGTACAACGAGACCACCAGATTTTTTATTTCATGACTTTTAGATGGACAAATTAGCTTATTCATGCGACAATCCGCCCACATACCGCTGAACTGAATTTTTCGACCGTGACCAACCAACCCTTAAATCCTCCCAACCCAACCTTTTTCGGTTTGGGCATTGCCCCGCGTCTTTTGGAAACCATCGGCCGGCTGAAATACACCGTCCCCACGCCAATACAACTCAAGGCAATTCCTGTTGCCGTCGAGGGCAAAGACGTTATCGGGGTAGCCCAGACCGGCACCGGCAAAACACTGGCTTTCGGTATTCCAATGATTCAGCGCCTGGCCCAAGTTGGGGGACAAGGTTTAGTACTGTTGCCAACTCGCGAACTGGCTTTACAGGTGGATGAGGTGATGCAACTTCTTGGCCGGTCACACGGCTTACGAACCGTGGTGATAATTGGCGGCGCGGCCATGGGTCGGCAAATTGAAGGTCTAAGTCGTCACCCCCATATCATTGTGGCCACGCCTGGTCGGTTGAACGATCACCTGATGCAACGCACGGTTAATTTAAACGGTGTAAAAATTCTGGTGCTGGATGAAGCGGACCGCATGCTGGACATGGGCTTCGCCCCACAGATTATAAAAATCCTGAAACACTTGCCGCGCCAGCGACAAACAATGTTGTTTTCCGCCACCATGCCGGCGGCAATTGTTGGACTAGCCCGTAACTACATGCAGCTTCCAGTTCAGGTGGAAATCGCGCCTTCGGGTACAGCCGCGGCCGGGGTTAGCCATGAATTATTTTTCACACAAAAGGAGCAAAAAACCCGACTACTGGCAAAATTATTGGAAAGATATCGCGGGACAGTGCTTGTTTTTACTAGGACCAAACACGGAGCGCGGAAACTCGAACGATCTGTCACGGCCATGGGACATCAAGCCTCTTCGTTACACTCCGATCGCACCCTGGCTCAAAGACGTCAGGCACTTGATGGTTTTAAATCCGGACGTTATCGCGTCCTGGTGGCGACCGATATCGCTGCCCGCGGCATTGACGTCAGCAACATCGAACTGGTGGTTAATTATGATTTACCAGGCCAGCCGGAAGATTACATCCACCGTATCGGCCGGACTGGCCGGGCTAATCGTCAGGGTCGAGCCATTTCCTTTGCTACACCTGATCAATACAGCGATGTTCGCAGTATTGAGAAACTCCTGAAAAAGACTTTACCGGTGTCCCATTTACCGGAATTACCACCCGAACAGCGATCCCCGGCTCATCCGTCAGCCCAATTAGCGCGTCCGACCGCTCCAGCCAGTGGCCAGTGGCGCCGGCACCGGCGGCCATTCCATCGACGGCGGCATTGAAGATACGATCAAAATAAGTACTTCAGCGCACCTAATTGCACTCCGATGAGGTTTATACTAAGCTAAAGCCATGAAGCCAATAACAGACCTTACTTGGGAAGATGTCTTCGCGGTCTGGACCGCAAACGAAGGAGCGAATCCGAGCTGGATTAAAGTGGCGACGGAAATTAAAGGCTGGCCGGATTGGAAATCCTGGCGGATGTTTACCGCCGAGCAGTTGAAATTACCAACCCGCGCCTGGAAATTATACGAATTTGAACAACCGCTGGAAGAAATTCCGAACATGCTAGTCGGGCCCTTTACCGGCTGGCAAGCTCGTTTGCCGCAACCGAACACACATACCTTTTCCGATTTGGTGAATATTCAGGAAGAGTCCGATCATTTCGCGGCGCTGGAAGGAGTTAAGCGCCTGCGTTTAGCCTGGCCGGCTGATACCTGCCTAACCGGTCTAATTAAACCGGATGGCCGATTGGTATGTATTGAGGGCCATCATCGCGCCGCGGCCGTAGCTCTAGCTCAGCATGATCAGCAACCAATTGTTTTTCCCACACCGATTAGGATTATGCTGGCTGAATTGATGACAAGCGAAGATTATCTGCTGGATCAGGTTCTAGCCCGGGGTTCAACTAAAAATCCGCCGGCCAAATAAGTCATACCCAGCAGAAACCAGCCTTGCTTTTTTTGCGATAATGTGAGACGATTCGCCCTACGTGTTTATGACGACAGCAAAAAGAAATCACGACGTCCGACATCTCGGGATTATCATGGATGGTAACCGCCGATGGGCTAGACGGCATGGTTTGCCTACCCTGGAGGGCCACCGCCGGGGTTATTATAAATTCAAGAAGGTTGGAGAGTGGTGCCTCGATCGTGGTATAGAAATACTGACGGTCTATGCTTTCTCGACTGAGAATTGGAATCGATCAAAAAAGGAAGTAAATTATTTACTACGACTGTTATCCCTAGCCCTGAATACCGAAATCGACGATCTCCATCGGAAGAACATTCGGGTGTCAGTTATCGGCCGAGTTCATGAATTGCCGAAAAGATTACAGCAGCACATCGCCGCGGCCATGAAATTAACCAATCATAACACCCGCGGCACCCTGCAATTAGCCATTAATTACGGCGGGCGGGTGGAAATTGTTGACGCCATGAAGAAAATTTATCGGACCGCAAAATCCGCTGCGCAAATCACTGAAAAATCCATCAGCGAAGCATTGTACACTGCCCATCAGCCCGACCCAGACATGATCATTCGCACTTCCGGCGAACAACGGACCAGCGGTTTTTTAGCCTGGGAGGGTGTCTACAGTGAACTGTACTTCCTCAAGAAGAATTGGCCTGACTTTACCGAGAAAGATCTCGACGAGGCCCTTGCTGAATTCGCCCGGCGGCAGCGTCGGTTCGGAAAATAATTAATAGTAAAAAGAAACGGAGCCAACTTACTATGTCGGCTCCGGGTTACCTGCCCGCCATGGCTCGACTAGCATAGCTAGGCGATGGCGGGCGGTGGGTCAGGCCACGGCGGTCCAAAGAAATTCTCCTTTCTCTTCGGGTTCCGTCAGGGAAACGGCATGACCAAGGATCATGTTACAGAATGGACAGCGCGGCTGAATCGAGGAGTTAGGTCGGTGTCTCAAAAATTCCACCGGATAACCAATTCGATCAGGACGCGGACAAACCATCCGCTGCCCCTGCATGTCCGTGCGGTGCTGGTTTGGGTGTCGCCGGAACCAGCGGTCAAGGTGCTCTCCGAGTACGTGGACCATCAGATTCACCCCCCTTTGGCGGCCCCGGTAAGAAACACTATGAGCCCTATCCATCAGGCTGTAAAGCCCGTTTTTTGCCTTCAGAAAGCCCCTAAAACGTGATATACTAGCCCAGATGACTGATTTATTTACCCCCAAATTGACGGCCGATCTGGCCGCACATGCACCTCTGGCTGACCGGATGAGGCCGCACAGTTTAGCCGAGTTTTTTGGTCAGGATAAAATCGTTGGTCCGACCACAATTTTGAGGCGAGCGATTGAAAATGATGAGCTGTTTTCCATGATTTTCTGGGGGCCCCCGGGGTCTGGGAAAACCACTCTCGCCCGGATTATCGCCCAGCAAACGAAATCCGTTTTTATGCCGATGTCCGGTGTCTTGAGCAACAAGGAAGATTTATTGCGGGCCGTGGCGGCGGCCGAGGAACGGCGTAAATTTAAGAAAATCAGAACCGTAATATTTGTTGATGAAATTCACCGCTGGAACAAAGCCCAGCAGGACGCTTTACTGCCTTATGTCGAAACCGGACTGGTGACCTTAATCGGCGCCACCACTGAAAATCCAAGTTTTGAAGTGATTGCCCCGTTGTTATCGCGGTGCAAAGTATTTGTTTTGGAGCGTCTCACCCCTGAGCATTTACAAACCATTATTTCTCAAGCCCTATCCGATCAGCAACGGGGCTATGGCCTGTTGCAGGTTACAGTGGAACCAAAAGCGATGGAGTTGCTTAGCACGGCGGCTAATGGTGATGCGCGGACATCTTTAAATACTTTGGAAATCGCCCTGAAAGCAACGCCGGCCGTTAAGGGTATCAAAAAAGTTACCCTGACCACCGTGGTTGAAGCCTTTCAGCGACCGCACCTGATGTACGATAAAAAGGGGGAGGAGCATTACAATATTATCTCCGCCTTTATAAAATCAATACGCGGATCCAATCCCGATGGGGCACTATATTGGCTGGCGCGGATGATCGAAGCGGGGGAAGACCCTTTGTTTATCGCCCGGCGGATGGTAATTTTCGCTTCGGAGGATGTGTCGATGGCTGATCCAAACGCCTTGCCGCTGGCGGTCGCTTGCATGCAGGCCTGCGACATGATTGGGCTACCGGAATGTGCTATTAACCTTGGACATGTGGCGGTCTATCTGGCGACTTGTCCGAAATCAAACGAAACTTACGTCGCCTATGGTCAAGCGGCGGCTGATGTGAAACAATCCTTGAACGAACCGGTACCGCTGCACTTGCGCAACGCCCCGACTAAACTAATGAAGGAACTGGGTTATCATCAAGGCTATAAATATTCACATGATTACGATGAACAAACTGGCCAACAGGATTATTTACCAAATAAGCTTAAGCACAAGCGGTATTATCACCCTAAAAAGAATCCCTGGCGAAAAACATGATCCCGTTAGAGTTAATTATAATGTGCCGTTTATTGACCCAACCTCAGTTAGTTACTTTCAGAAGATGTTTCTTATGCGATTAACTCTAACGGGATGATTCACTTTAAACCTTTCAATTTCGGTCGGACGGAATGGATATTCATCGTTATCTTCGGCATCCTAATTTCAATTGTCATTGGCTTAGCTAACTTTCCCGCCTTTGCGTCCTGGTATGGCCGGATGACCGAGATGTGGACCGACTGGGCGATTCGCTACGGGTATTTCGGAGCGTTTATCTCGGCCTTCATTGGGAGCATCACTTTCGTACTGGTTTTCCCCTATACCATTATCGTTTTTTTCTTAGCCACCCAGGGTTTAAGCCCCCTGTGGTTAGGTATTTTAATGGGTACCGGCGCCGCTCTTGGTCAGATGTCCGGATATTTATTCGGACTGCTCGGGGCTCGGCCGTTTCAACGAGCTCGACCGCGGGAATATGACGCCCTGGAACGAATCGTCCATTTCCGCCCGAAGTTTGTACAGTGGCTGCTGTTTTTTTTCGCGGTCACGCCGCTACCGGATGACGTGCTGTTTATTCCCCTCGGGATGTTGCGCTATAAATGGTGGAAAACATTTCTACCGACCTGGGCGGGAAAAGTAATCTCCGGCCTGCTGGTAACTTATTCCAGCAAGGTGTTATCGCATGTGTTCGATACCACCACTGCAGCTCCAGTCAGCGTGGTAGCTAATCAACTGGTGACCTTTTTCACCGTCGCTATCGTTTTATATTTTATTTTTAAGCTCGACTGGGATAAAATGATGCATCGACTACTAGACCCGTACGCGCCCAAGAAGCCAGTCGGGCAAACGGAGACTGAATCATGACCCGTGAACGCTGGGACGAATTAATCGGCCAAATCAAGGATGACTATCGGGTCACCAACGATGGTCAACAACCGCTGGAGGAGGAACCGGGGACGAGTGATTTTATTGAATTCACCGGTCCAACTGGTGAAGTTCGGTTGGAACTAATTACTCGGCCACTGGTGCTTGGTAAAAAAACTTTTGGCGGTCGAAAAATCGGCACTGCCGCGGGAGTGCAATATCAATACAGCCCGGATGAGGTCACTTTAACTTTAAAAGCCTGGCGCCGTCAGGACGGGGAGTGGACCGAAATCGATCCGGCGGCTTTCCGCTAAGACATGCCCGAACTGCCGGAAGTCGAAACCATCAGTCGCGAATTAAACCAGGTGATGTCAGGCACCCGCCTGCTTCAACCTGAAGTTAAGTTACCAAAAATTGTAAAAGTTCCGATCTGCAGCTTTCAGCGGGCGGTCACTGGCGGAGTCATTAAAAAAGTCCAGCGGCGGGCGAAGCTGGTGTTGCTTGAATTATCGAATGGCTGGACGATCGTTATTCACCTGAAAATGTCCGGTCAATTGATATGGCGGCCGAATCACGGCCGACTGACGGTCGGGGGTCATCCAATTCCGGGTGGCTTGAGTCACTTGCCAAATAAATATAGCCACGTAATTTTCCCCACCAACCGAGGCACACTTTTTTTCAATGATCAACGCCAATTTGGATATGTGAAGCTACAGCCGACTAAAACCCTGGGAAAATGGCTGGAGGAGCAGGGTTATGGTCCGGAACCGCTGACCGATGATTTCACACCGGCGGTTTGGAAATCAATTCTCCGGCAGCATCGGGTGAAACGCGTTAAACCGACGATGATGGATCAGACCGTCATTGCCGGAGTGGGTAATATTTACGCCGATGAGGCCTGCTTTTTCGCTAAGATTAAACCCGCGCGGAGAATAAAGACTTTATCTCTGGAAGAGCGCCATAATTTATATTTGGGTTTACGCCACGTCATGAATTTGTCGATCAAGCATCGCGGCACGACCGCGGATGCTTACCGGACTGCCACCGGTCAACCAGGTAAAATGCAACAATATTTACGGGTTTACGGCCGGGTGAATCAGTCCTGTCTACGACGAGATGGCGGGATCATAAAAAAAATCGTCCTGGCTGGACGGGGGACACATTACTGTCCGCGCTGTCAGCGTTAAAATTTCCAGATGCTGGGTGTCCAATAGTAGAGCAGTATGGCCACGATCAGTCCGATTAGACCACCGACGGTGGCCTGAAGAGGAGTATGCCCCAGGCGCTCCGCCAGTCGTTGCGGAAATTTCCGTTCTTCCCGATCCGGTAATTCGCGAATCAACATATTCAGCACATGTCCATGCAGACCGATAAACTGTCGTAAGCCGATGGCATCGCGGATAATAATCAGTGAAAAAATCAGACTGATGGCAAAAACCGGGGAAGTCCAACCCTGATCAAGTCCAACCACCGTAGTTAGGGACACTACGAAAGCGGTATGAGCAGACGGCATGCCGCCGTATTCCTGCAAGTTTGACCAGCGAAATTCCCCCCGCATCGCTTGTATGCTAAACTTGATCACCTGGGTCAGCCCGCCGGCGATTAATGATATCAGTACCAGCTTAGGAAGTTCCATAAATATCTATGCTTGATTCGTTATTTTTCGGAGCATTACAGGGTTTAACCGAGTTTTTGCCGATCTCCAGCTCGGGACATCTACTGCTACTTCACAGTATAACAAATTTTCGGATAATTGATGACCTGACCTTTGATGTCGCTCTGCATCTTGGTACGTTACTGGCGCTATTGGGATATTTTTGGCGGGACATCATTTCAATCCTGCGGGCTTGGGGTGGCAGTTTCCGCCAGCGCCCAGCCGACTGGACACCGCTGGCCAAAACCAGCTGGCTTTTAATTATTGCCTCGATTCCGGCGGCCATTTTTGGCTTAGCCCTTGAATCAACCATCGAATCGGCAATTCGTGCGCCGGGGATCGTAGCCGTGACCATGATTATTGGCGGCTTGTTTCTAGCGGTTGCCGATCGCCGTCCGACTAATCGGGCCATGGAAAATTTGGGTTGGTGGGATGCGCTCTGGCTGGGTCTTGGTCAGGCGGCGGCCTTGGTGCCGGGAATTTCCCGGGCTGGTGCGACCATTACCGTCGGCCGCTGGTTGGGCTTGGATCGTCAAGCCGCCGCCCGGTTTTCTTTTCTCCTGGCTATTCCGGTTACCGCCGGGGCGGGGTTTTATCGTTTATTTAAAGTCGACTGGTCGGTTTTAACTCAAGTTCAAATGGTTGACCTGTGGACTGGATTAATTAGCGCCGCCGTAGTCGGGGCTCTGGCCATACACTTTTTATTACGCTTTGTCGCGCGTCGTTCTTATCGGCTGTTTGTTTATTATCGGCTAGCTTTAGGCTTAGCGGTGCTGGTTTGGCTGTGGTGGCCATAACCAAAACCCCGCTGGTCTTGTCCCCTCGGAGGAAGGGAAGCGGGGCGTGGATGGATGAATTTATTATGGAGTCGGATTTTGCTTCGGCGGTAATTGCCGCAATGCCAGAATAGTCAAGGCGATGGTGCCCAGAATTAAAATCCAGGGCCACCAGCTTAAACCGTTACAACCCCACTGCCGCTGGACAATCACTAGTCCAACCGCAGCCGCTAAGGCAACACCAGCCGGCCAGATTTTACTCATTGGCACTAAACCGTAAAGAATCGCCACCGCTAACAGGAAAATAATCAGAATTACAGTCCACAGCCAGGGCTTTAGGGTGGTACATTGACCATCATTAACCGTGGTTGTAACTGAGTTGTTGGTGTTGCTGTTATTATTGGTCGACTCGTTGACATTAACCTCGCCATTAACCGCCGCGTTAACATTCGCATTGGCGGTATTGGTATTATTGTTGCCATTAACTGCGGCGTTGGTGTTGGCATTAGCATTGGCATTAGTGACCGGCGCGGCCTTGACTGTCAGATTAATTTGACCAGTAATGGTGCCGACGGTAGCTTGAATTTTTCCGCTCCCTAACTTGTTAGCGGTGAAAATGCCATCATCGTCAATCGTGCCCAAATCGCCAATCACCGACCAAATAACCGCCTGACCGGTAATTACATTGTCTTTCTGGTCGAATAATTGAGTGGAGAATCGGCGCTTGGCATTTAAATTAACATATTCAGGCGCGGAATTAGGATTGATGCTGAT
>Ga0315283_10000024_pt1 | contig 77002 bp, 74 predicted proteins | sample YL17G09_0_MG_FD_204541 | JGI IMG/M metagenome (GOLD analysis project Ga0315283, IMG submission 204541) | Sediment microbial communities from Yellowstone Lake, YNP, Wyoming, USA - YL17G09_0 | ecosystem: Environmental > Aquatic > Freshwater > Lake > Sediment | place: USA: Wyoming | collected...
AACGGCGAGAGGAAACAACATTTAACTTATTGCAAAGAAAGATATTAAAGAAAATACAGCAGATAAAGAGCCTGATAAAAGCAGACGATAAAACTTAGTAGAAAGAACCGCACCTTTTGGGATGGCAATCGAAGTTCAAGATATGTTTCCGGCGGAAGAGAAAAAGGGTATCCGAATTATGAGTAAATTTGCCAAAAAAGACAAAATGTTATCGCATATACTTGCCGTGATATTTGTAATAATGTCGGCGGGTGTAATTAACGCCGGCTATACCTATTACTTCAATTACAGGGCACAATATAAGACTGGTGTAAAATCGCAACTGTCGGCTATCGGCAAACTTAAAGCTGATGAACTGACGACCTGGAGAAAAGAGCGGCTTGGCGACGGCAAAATCTTTTACAAAAACGAGGCATTTGCCGCCCTGGCCGGCAGATATTTTGACGACCCCAACGATACAGATACGCAAGAGCAAATTAAAGAGTGGCTAAGCAACAGTCAATCGGCTTACCAGTATGACAGGCTGATGCTGCTGGACGGGCATTATAACAAGAAGATAATAATCCCGGACGGTCCGGAGCGGCCTGTTTCATACGTTTCCGAAGAGACATCAAAGATTCTGCAGTCCGGCGAGATGGCCTTTGAGGATTTTTACTGGAACGAAGAAGACAAGCAAATCTACCTGAAGGTTCTTGTTCCCATTATGGATAAAGACCAGAGCAGGATGATAGGCATTGTAGCGATGCGCATCAACCCGAAGACCTATCTGTATCCATATATCGAAAACTGGCCGATACCAAGTATAACGGCGGAAACACTGCTTGTCCGCAAATACGGGAATAAAATTCAATTTTTGAATGAACTGAAGTTTAAAAAAGGTACGGCTCTTAAGCTGGAGCGTTCCATCGGGGAGGAAGATTTGCCTGCGGCTAAAGCGGTTTTGGGATACAAAGGCATTATAAGCGGAGTTGATTACCAGGGAAAGCAGGTAATAGCAGATGTCCGGGCAGTGCCGGATTCGCCGTGGTTTCTTGTTACTAAGATAGATAAATCTGAAATATATACACCTTTAAAGCAAAGGCAATGGGCGATTATTATTTTCATCGGCGTTCTGCTGACAGGAGCGGGTACAAGCGTTGGTTTTGTCTGGAAGCGGCGAACCGAGGGCATTTACCATCAAAAATATGACCAGGCCGAAGAATGGAACAGGACCTTCGACGCCATTAGCGATATGGTTTCGGTAGTCGGACGGGACCACAGGCTTAAGATGGTTAATAAGGCGTTTGCCGATGTATTTGGGAAACGACCGGAGGAGCTTGTCGGCAAGCGATGCTGCGAGCTGGTACACGGGACAAAGGAACCACCTGAGAATTGTCCCCTGAAAAAAACCCTGTCAACCGGTGAGTCGGCCGCGATAGAGATTTATTACGATGCCCTTAGAAAACATTTGGAAATATCCACCAGCCCGGTGTTCGGTGATAATGGGGAGATTATTGAAGTAGTACATTTTATAAGAGACATTACCAAGCGGAAGCTGATGGATGAACTGCGCAGAAAATCAGATACTCAATTGCGGGACGCTTTGCGGTTTAACCAGGAGGTAATCTCAAACGCGAGCGTAGGCGTGGTTGTTTACGATACGCAATTGCAGTACGTGGAATGGAACACATTCATGGAAGGCCTGACGAGGATGAAGAAGAAGGATGTTATCGGCAAAAAGGCGATAGAAGTTTTTCCCCATCTTCGGGAACAGGGCATAGATAAACTTATTCTTCGCGCATTGGCCGGCGAGGCAGTGTCTTCGCCCGATACAGTGTATGGATGTCCTCAAACGGGAAAAACGGGCTGGGTAATCAGCGCTTACGCGCCCCACCGGAACAGTAGCGGGCAGATAATCGGGGTCATCGGCATAATACGCGATATTACAGAACGGAAGCAGACGGAGGAGACGCTGAGAAACAGCGAAAACAAGTTCAAGAGTATCGCTACTGTAGTGCCTGTCGGTTTGGGCGCAGCATCCGGCAGGACGATACAATGGGTAAACGATTATCTCCTGCAGCTTGTCGGTCGCCAACGTGAAGAAGTTGTCGGCAGGGACACCCGTATATTTTATGAGAACGACGAGGGATATAAACTTGTCGGGGATAAATACTACAGAGAATTAAAAGAAAAAGGCGAGTCTGAGATAGAAGTTAACTGGAAACATAAAGACGGCAAAATTCTGAATATATTACTTACAGGGGTAGCCTTAGATAAGAAAGACGTATCACGTGGAATCGTTTTCGCGGCCCTGGATATCACTGAGCGGAAACAGGCGGAGAAGACCCTGCAGGACAGCAGTAAACTGTACCATACTCTCTTTGAACAGGCGAACGATGCAATTTTTTTGATGGAGAAAGAATACTTTACCGACTGCAACGAGCGCACACTTGAAATGTTCGGTGTGGCGCGAGAGCAGATTGTCGGTCAAACACCGATTCGTTTCTCGCCTGAAACTCAGGCCGACGGCCGAGGATCAGATGAAAAAGCACTTGAGAAAATCAGCGCAGCGTATGCAGGCCAGCCCCAGATTTTTGAGTGGACACATATGCGGCTCGATGGCACGTTATTCGATACGGAAGTCTCGCTTAACTGTATTGAGATTGAAGGCCGCCCCGTAATTCAGGCGATAGTTCGTGATATCACCGAACGGAAACGGGCGAAAAACGAATCTTCTCAAGTCGCAGCCGGGCATGTGTAAGAGACGGTTTATAAACGAGTATAAACATCTCCTAAATTGCCCTTAATAACCAGATTTTTCACTGCCGGGCAAAGAATCCCATACAAATTACCCCCTTTTCTTCATTGTTGACAAAAGATATAACTTATTTTACTATAAGAACCTTGGAATGAAACGCTAATGGAGATGTTTTGCCTGTTATGGCAGAAGCAGTTACAGAAAATACCGGAGATTTGAGTAAAGCGGTTGCCTTTTTCGGCAGGGCCGAAGAAGTTGCCGCGACTGATAACTTCGATTATGCAATAGATTTGTATGTCGAAGGTCTGCAGCGTGCGCCGGATGCGGTCGACCAGGGACACAAACCCCTGCGATACAACGCACTTGTCAGGCAGGGAAAAGGCGGCAAGAAGCCGTCAATGTTTGAAAAAATGAAGCGTTCCCGCGGTAAAACCCCCCTGGACAATATGCTCAACTCAGAATATCTGCTGGCAAAAGACCCCAATAATCTGACATACGCCGAACAAATGCTCAACGCCGCTGTTGCGGGAGGATTTAAAAAGACGGCGTTGTGGATTGCCGATTTGATTTATGAGGCAAACAGGGCTGCCGAAAAACCAAGCCTTGGGACATTTCTGCTTTTGAAGGATTCTTATACGGCTATGGAAGAATACGCCAAGGCCGTAGCGGCGTGCGGAAACGCCTGCAAATTGAAACCTGACGACGGGATGCTGGCCGGGGAATTCAAAAACCTTTCGGCAAGACTTACCATGCAGAAAGGAAAATACGACCAGCAGGGCGATTTCAGGGATTCCATCAAAGACAGGGAAAGTCAGGAAAAATACCAGTCGCAGCTTGCGACAGTGAAAAGCGTCGATATTCGTCAGCAGGCGGCTGCCGACGCGAGGCAGGTGTACGAGGCGAATAAAACGTCGCAAAACTTACTAAAACTTGCGGATGCCCTGAGCGAACTTCAGGCCAACCAGACCGATGAAGAAGCGATGAAACTGCTGGACGAGAATTATGAACAGTCGAAGGATTTTTCGTTTAAGAAAAAATCCGGCGAGATAAAACTCAAGATGCTTCGCCGGAATGTCAGGCAAACGAGAACGGCTCTTGAAGTGGGCCATCTGAATCAGGAGGCGAAAGAGTCGCTGGATATCGCTACAAAACAGCTTCTGACAGCGGAACTTGACCACTACAGACTTTGTATGGAGAATTATCCGACTGATTTGCGGCTGAAGTACGAATACGGCGTCAGATTGATAAGAAATCAGCGGTATGACGAGGCGATTCCGTTTTTGCAGGAGGCCCGCAGGGACCCGAAACACAAGATTGTCGCTATGAGCAAGATAGGCCTTTGCTTCTTCATTAAGGGGTGGTTCAACGATGCTATTGATATTTTCAAGGAAGCAATCGAAATCTACGAAATAAAAGACAATGACACCGCAAAGGATTTGCGGTATAATCTGGCAAGAGCTTACGAACAGCAGGGCAATTTGGACGAGGCCTTGGAATTGTACCGCAGGATAGCGCAGCTCGATTTTTCATACAAGGATGTCAAGTTAAGAGTTGACCGGTTAAGAAAACCCGGTCAGTAACAGAGATAATAATAGAAAGTTTTTTAATCAGGAGTACAAATGGCACATTCATTATCGGCCAAAAAAAGAGTAAGGCAGAACGTAAAACAGAGAGCTATCAATCGCGCTCGAAAGAGCGAAGTCAAAACGCAGGTTAAAGGTCTTGTAGCGGCACTGGGCAGCGGAGATAAAAAAGCCGCGGCCGAGCAGTTTAAGCTCATCGTCAGGAAACTCGATAAAGTCGCCGCGAAAGGAACCATACATAAAAAGAAAGCGGCAAGACTTAAATCACGTATGGCTCGAAAAATCAACAAACTTAAGGGTTAACACTGAATAACACAAACTATAACACTGACGGATACGAAAACAGCGCTATGCCGGTGAAGAAATTGGTGGAGCGCTGTTTTTTTATTGTTTAAACGAAAAGAAATAAATGGTTGATGTTTTAAAAAAGAAAATAATGACCCATCTGGGCCACAAAGAGTACAAGCCGGTAAAACTTTCCGACTTCGCAAAGTCACTGGGAATAAGCGGGGACGAGTTTGATAATTTTCAAAATGCGTTCGACCAGCTCCGCGAAGAAGGACTGGTTATCATCGGCTCAAAAAATCTTGTCTCGCTGCCTAATGTTTCGGAGAAAATATACGGCACATTCAGAGGCTCAAGAAAAGGTTTCGGTTTTGTAACGCCGACCGAGAAGAATTCGCACGGCGATTTGTTTATTCCGGCCGATTATACGGCAGAGGCAATGACGGGCGATACGGTTGTAGCGAAGGTGATAAAAGAAGCCCGCCGCGGCGCAGAGGCACGGTACAGCGGCAAAATTGTCGAAATACTTCAGCGGGCGAATAACCGTTTCGTAGGCGCTGTAATAAGAAAAGGCGATTCTTATTACCTTGTGCCGGACGGGAAATTCACCGAGGTTATAGAGATTCAGGATATAACAGCGAAAAACGCTCAGCCCGGCGATAAGGCTGTTGTTGAAATGATAATCTATCCGACGTCGCAGCAATATGGGCGGGGTGTTATCGTCGAAGTACTCGGAAAAAGCGGAACATATAAAACGGAAATCGACGCCGTTATCAGGCGGTTTGCGCTGCCTTACGAATTCAATTCCGATTGCCTGGCAACGGCGGGACAGGCGGCGAGAAATTTTGAACAGACCGATTTTCCCGACAGGCTTGATTTGACGAAAAAAATTATCATAACCATCGACCCTGAAGATTCGAAAGATTTTGACGACGCCATAAGCGTTGAAAAAAATCCGGATAATACTTTTACGCTCGGCGTGCATATCGCCGATGTCAGCGCTTTTGTGAAACCCGGTTCGCCGCTCGATGTCGAAGCGAAGGAAAGAGGCAACAGCGTCTATCTGCCGGGACTTGTACTGCCGATGCTGCCGGAGACGCTCAGTAACGGCGTTTGCAGTCTCCAGCCGCAGCAGAGACGTCTTACGAAATCCGCTTTTATGACTTACAATAATTCCGGCAAAGTGCTCAAAACGGAATTTGCCGAAAGTATTATCCGCTCAACGGCAAGGCTTACATACACTGAGGCCGACAGGATACTCAAAGGACAAAAAACAGAAAAACCGGTGGAAGTCGTTTCGCTTTTGCGTGATATGGAGAAACTGGCAAAGATAATAGAAACCAGACGCAACGGCGAAGGAATGCTGCATCTGAATATACCGGAGATTGAACTTGTCTTTGACAAGGCCGGCAGAGTAGTTGACGCGCATCCGGCAGATAACAGTTATCCTCATACGATGATAGAAATGTTTATGGTCGAGGCGAACGAAGCGGTGGCTCGGCTGTTCGACAGTCTGAATATTCCGTTTATACGAAGGATACATCCGGACCCGGATTCGTTGAGTCTGAAGACTCTTGCGCAAACGCTTAAGGTGCTCGGCGTTTCGGCGCCGAAAAATCCGAACAGGTTCGATTTGCAGAATATTATCGATTATGTAAAAGATAAGCCGGCGGGTTTTGCGGTGAATACTTATGTTCTCCGCTCCCTTGCGCGTGCGGAATATTCGCCGCTGAGTATCGGTCATTACGCGCTGGCGTCGCGGCATTACACTCATTTTACAAGTCCGATTCGCAGGTACGCCGATTTGCTTATTCACAGGCTCCTTGAGCTTTATCTTAAAGGCAAGGCGCAAAAAAATAATGACGATATCCCGTCGAACGAGGAACTTATTGAAATCGGCAGACACATCAGCTTTACAGACAGAAGAGCAGAAGACGCTGAGTCAGACCTGCGGACGGTTTTAGTTTTGCAGCTTATGCAGAGCCGCCTGGGCCAGACTATGGAAACGGTGATATGCGGTTTGGCGAATTTCGGGATTTTTGTTCAGTGTACCAAGTTCGGCATTGAAGGACTTATTCCGATTGATTTGCTCGGAAAAGACAACTTTGTTTATGACCACCCTGCCCAATGCGTTCATGGCACAAAGAGCGGAAAAATCTTTCATATAGGTATGGCTTTGACGGTTAAGATTGTATCGGTGAATCTTGCGGCAAGACAATTGAATGTTGTGCCTATCGAACAACCGCGACGGGCCGGAGACAAAGCGGAAAAACAAAAAGAAAGACCTAAACACGAAAAGAAAACAAAATATAAAAATAAACATAATAAAAGAAAAAGATGAAAACTGTGAAATATCTCACCCTGACAGTTCTTTTAATTCAATCTCTTGTTTTTGCTTCCTCCGCCGATTGTCCGAAGAATATTATCCTGATAATCGTTGACGGCGGCGGGATTAATAATATCAGCGCAGCGGATTATTACACCGACGGCAAAAGGAGTTCGCAATTATATGAAAAATTTCCGGTTAAACTTTCCGTAACCACGTATCCTGCCGGCGGCTCTTATGAGCCGAAAAAAGCGGCAAAGAATTTCGACTATGTAAAATTCGGCAGCACCGACAGCGCAGCGGCGGCTACCACCCTGGCGACAGGAGTAAAAACTTTCAACGGTTCAATCGGCATCGATGCAAAAGAAAACAGGCTTGAGAATATAATCGAAAGGTGTGAAAAGCTCGGCTTGTCAACCGGCGTCGTAACAACTGTGCAGATAAGTCACGCTACACCTGCCGGTTTTGTCGCGCACGCCCAATCACGCAGCGGTTATGAAGAAATTGCCGATGAAATGATAAATAAAAGCGGGCTGGAAGTTATTTTCGGCTGCGGAAATCCTTTATTTGATAACAGCGGGAAAAACCTTAATGAGCCGGGAGAACTGAAATATGTCGGCGGCCGCCAAATGTGGAACTCACTTATCGAAGGCACTGCCGGCGGCGATGCGGACGGCGATGGAACAGCGGATAAATGGACTTTGATACAAAGCAAACAGGATTTTATAAATCTTGCCGATGGCAAAACCCCAAAAAGAGTTATTGGGATTGCTCAGGCCGCTGAAACATTACAGGAAAAACGCAGCGGAAATTCAGTTGTTCCTTTCGATGTGCCGTTAAATCAGAATGTGCCTAACCTGGCCGAGATGACAAAAGCCGCTCTTAATGTCCTTGACGACGACCCTGATGGATTTTTTGTTATGATTGAAGCAGGAGCCGTTGACTGGGCATCACACGAAAACAATAGTCCGAGGATGCTCGAAGAAATGATTGATTTCGACGGCGCCGCTGATGCTGTTATTAATTGGGTGGAGACGAAAAGCGACTGGGACAGTACCCTTGTGATAATCACGGCAGACCATCAAACAGGTTATCTAACTGGACTCGATAAAAGAAGGTTCGTTGTAAACAGCGGCAAAGGGAAAATGCCGCAAATGGAATGGAACGGCGGTAGTCATATAAATGCGCCTGTGTTTCTATTTGCAAAAGGACAGGGTTCGCAACTTTTTGCCAAACAAATAAAAGGCCAGGACCCTCTTTACGGGCCGTACATAGACAATACCGATATACCGAAAGTTATTTTCAAGATTCTTGAACAGAGAATATCAACGCAAAAATGAGATTTTTTTTGATAGTTTTCGGCAGTTTAGTTTTAATAGTTTCGGCCGTTGCGCATCTTTACGTAAAACGTAAACTCCGCCCAAAGGACGATTCCGACTTTGACGATATTTACTGGGAATTCGAGGACACCCATCCCGGCTTTGCCCGATACGAACGCCTGTCGCAGATAACTTTTACAGGAATAGTTATCGGGACGCTTCTGCTGTTTTTGGCTCTTGTCTTTTAAAAACTGCCAAACTGGCATATAAATAGGAATGACCCTGTTTTGCAACCTGTTGTATGCCAAACACTTACATTTTTTGTATTTTAGGTATATTCTTTGCTCTACTTGTTTTAGAGTTGGAAAGGAAATACGATGCAGTTTGACAAATTTACATTAAAAGCACAGGAAGCCCTTGCTACGGCACAGCAAATCGTGATGGCAAAATCCAATACGACCCTTTCGCCTCTGCATTTGCTGGCGGCAGTTTTGCGCGATGACGACGGCATTGTGGTTATGATACTAAAAATAATCGGCGCCAATATCGGCCGAATAAAGGAAATGGCCGACGGCGAAATCAACAGGCTCCCTACCGGCAATGTCGGCGCCCAAATTATGCCCGACCCAATTCTTAACCAAATAGTTCTCGATGCGCAAAACCGCGCGGACAAAATAGGCGATGAATATTTGAGCGTTGAACATATTTTCCTGTCACTCGCTTCGGTTAAAAGCGATGCGAAGGAAATCCTGACCGTCAACTCTATAACGACCCAGCAGGTAGAAGCTGCACTGAAACAAATCCGCGGCTCGGGAAAAGTTACCGATGAAAATCCGGAAGGCAAATACAAAGCTCTCGAAAGATACAGCATCGACCTTATCGAAATGGCGCGCGCAGGAAAGCTCGACCCTGTTATCGGCAGGGAAGATGAAATCAGGCGATGTATGCAGGTTTTGAATCGGCGGACAAAAAATAATCCCGTTCTCATCGGCGAGCCGGGAGTCGGCAAAACGGCAATCGTCGAAGGCCTTGCGCAAAGAATCGTCGCGGGCGATGTTCCGACAGGATTGAAAAATAAAAAAGTAGTCGCTCTCGATATGGGCGCCCTGATTGCCGGTACGAAATACCGCGGCGAATTTGAGGACAGATTCAAAGCGGTTCTCAAGGAAGTTATAGCGTCAGACGGCGGAATAATATTATTCATAGACGAACTACACACAATCGTCGGAGCGGGAAAAGCCGAAGGCGCTGTCGATGCCGGAAATTTACTCAAACCATCGCTTGCGCGAGGAGAACTCCGCTGCATCGGCGCAACGACAATAGACGAATACCGAAAGCACCTCGAAAAAGACGCCGCGCTGGAGAGAAGATTCCAGCCAATTCTGGTTGACCCCCCTTCTGTCGAAGAAACCATCGCGATACTTCGGGGCCTCAAGGACAGATACGATACCCATCACGGCGTGAGAATTACCGATGCGGCTCTTGTCGCCGCGGCGACGCTTTCCAACAGGTATATCTCCGACAGATGGCTGCCGGACAAAGCTATCGATTTAATTGACGAAGCCGCGTCGAAACTGCGAATTGAAAACGATTCGCTTCCTGCCGAGCTTGACGATATACGCAGAAAGACAATGCAGCTTCAAATTGAAAGAGAGGCCCTGAAAAAAGAGTCCGACCCGGCAAGTAAAAAACGGCTTGAACATCTTGAGAAACAATTGTCCGAACTGCAAAAACAGGACAAAGAGCTCAGCTCGAAATGGGAAGGCGAAAAAGCGGACATCAATTCGATAAAACAGATTAAAGAAAAAATCGACCGTGCCAATAATGAATTTGACGAGGCCCAGCGCAAAGGCGACCTCGAAGCGGCGGCCAGGCTCAAATACAGTACTATCGCCGAACTTCAGAAACAACTGAACAAAAAAGAAGAACTGCTTGCCAAAAGCGACACCGGCAAGATGATTCGCAACGAAGTTACAGAAGAACATATTGCGCAAATAGTCTCGAAATGGACGGGAGTGCCGGTTTCAAGATTACTGAGCGGTCAACGGGAGCGTCTGCTCCGTATGGAAAAAGAAATCCACAAGCGAGTCGTCGGCCAAGACGAAGCCGTCGGCGCACTGTGCGATGCGGTTCGCAGAAATCGCGCGGGATTAGGCGATGCCGGCAGGCCGATAGGAGTATTCTTGTTTCTCGGCCCGACAGGTGTTGGCAAAACCGAGCTTTCAAAGGCGCTTGCGGAATTTTTATTTAACGACCCCAATGCTATGATTCGAGTCGATATGAGCGAATTTATGGAGCAGCATAGTGTCGCCCGTCTTATCGGTTCTCCGCCCGGCTACGTTGGCTACGAGGAAGGCGGAAGATTAACAGAGGCCATCCGCAGAAAACCTTATTCGGTTGTGCTGCTCGATGAAATTGAAAAGGCGCATCCGGATGTATTCAATGTTCTGCTGCAGGTTTTTGACGAAGGCAGATTGACCGACGGCCACGGCAGAACTGTCGATTTCAAAAATACGGTTATAATAATGACCAGTAATATCGCCGGCGAACAGATTTTAAAACTTACCGAGGAAAAAGGCGCCGACTGGGAAATCGAAGCGCACGTCAGGGAAGTCCTGAGAGAATATTTCAAGCCGGAGTTTCTTAACAGGATTGATGAAAGTATCGTGTTCCATACTCTAAGCAAAGATGACCTTAAAAAAATTGTCGAGATACAGCTCGCTCATCTTGCGCAGCGTCTACACGATAGGCACATAAACGTTTCGTTTACCGACAACGCAAAGAAGCTTTTGATAGACGAAGGTTATGATATTTCTTTCGGCGCAAGACCGCTGAAGCGTACAATCCAGCAGAGACTGGAAAACAAACTTGCCGCCGAATTGCTCGAAGGCAAATTTGCTGAAGGCGACACTATAAAAATCGACGCCAACGCCCATAATTTTATCTTTGAAAAGGTTGGCTAAAAGCAATTCAGCAGTTAGCGGTAATTATGTTAAACTGCGCAGGTTTTAACGACTTTAACAAGTAATCTCCGTAATATTGAAAAAAAGCACTTTTTTAATAAAAAAACGTGCAATTATTGGACTTTCCTTTAAAATACGCTTGTCCTGAGTGAAAAATCGAAGGACTGTTTTGCATTGAAAGGAGTCTTTATGGCAAAGGGGCTTGTGGTTTACTTTTCCAAAAGCGGCAATACAAAGAAGATGGCCGAAATAATCGCTAAATCTATGAATGACAGCGGATTAGGAACAGAGTGCAAGTCTGTCGAAAAGACAGTTGTCGCCGACCTTTTGGCCGCTGACGCTATCGTAATAGGTTCTCCGACATATTACGGTCAAATGGCGGCTCCGATTATGCAGCTTTTTACGGATTGTGTGAGCAAGCACGGCAAATTGTCCGGCAAAGTCGGCGGCGCGTTTGCCAGCTCGGCAAATATTGCCGGCGGAAATGAAACCACGATTATGGGCATTTTAGAGGCTATGCTGATTCACGGAATGGTTATCCAGGGCGATCCCCAGGGCGACCATTATGGTCCGGTAGCTATCGGCGCTCCCGATGATAGGGCTATTTCACAGTGCAAAAGAGCCGGTCAAAGGGTCGCGGAACTGACGAAAAAACTATTTAAATAATACCCTTATTTTTGCTTTAAAAAGGGCGATTTTTTTTGACAATAGCTGATTAACAGGTTAAATTTCACATTAAACATTTTTTGTATGGAGACAATTATGCAGGAATATGAAGAACTAAAAAGATTGATAGAAGAAGCCGAAAGCGACATCAGCAAAGCCCAGGGCGGCAATAAAGCTGCGGGAACAAGAGTCCGCAAACAAATGCAGCAGATTAAGCAGGCCGCTCAGACCGTCAGGAACAAAGTTCTTGAAATGAGAGTCGTAGAGTAAGTGATTGGGCTGTAAAACCTACTCCTTATGCTTGCATCCGATTAGGGATGGAAGAGGGGACTTGTTGACTCAACATAAGTCACTTATCAGAAACATTGTTTTCTGAAGTTGGAAAGGACATCGATGCCTCCGGTACAACTATTTGATTTGTCAAAGATAGATTTAAACCAGATAGTTTTCGATAAAAAAGCCATAGAGGAAGTAAATCCGCAGAGATATGAAATGCAGCATCTCGACGGGATTATCTGGTACGATAAGGAAAAATTTCTCATACTCGGCTATAAAGACGTAACGGAAAAAGAATTCTGGGTTCGCGGCCATATACCCGGCAGACCCATTATGCCGGCGGTGATAATGATTGAAGCGGCAGCACAGTTATCCAGCGTTTTCATAAAAAGGGTTTACGAAAAAGTCGGCTTTATCGGTTTTGCAAGCATCGACGAGGCGAAGTTCAGAAAGCCGGTCGAGCCGGGCTCACGGCTTTATCTTCTCGGCCATATTACAGGCTACGAAAGAAAAAAATATACCTGTAAAGCACAGGGCATCGTTAACGGAATAATGGTTTTCGATGCTGTTATATCCGGCCTTAGAGTATGAGGGGAAAGAAGATTACAAATTTCAGATTATAGATTACAGAATGAGGAAGTCGTATCTCATTGGGTAAAGTTCACAGGGCAGGAGAAGTGTTATCAGCGGGCTAAACGCGCATACGCCGCTTCCATCATCAGCAAAAACGCCTGTGCCTCGGTGCTGGTCCCTGATGACCGGTCAAACGATGGCGAACTGCACGCCCCCTGCACAACGCCATACTCGTCAACCTTAGCGTGCGACCCTGCCCGCATCTTGTCCGCCGATTCGAGGTAACTATCTTTCAGCCAGCCGGATTTTATCCCCTTATAAATCGAATATGCTAACATCTGCGACAAATTGGTCTCGACAAAGGTATTCGTATCATCAACCACGTCGTGAAACAGCCCGTCAGGCCGCATAAAAGAAATACAGCCGTCTAACAATTCCTCCGTATAACCAATCAGCTTTTTGCGGTCATCTTCCTTATCCTTCGGCAGCGTATCTATTATCTGCGCCATCCCTGCCGCGCACCACCCGTTGCCCCCGCCCCAGTATACATCTCGTTTGAAAATCTTCTTCTGGTCATCCCACATATGCGCAAACAGTTTCTTTTCCTTGTTCCACAAATACCCCCTGTAACAATCAACCTGCCGAATCGCCTCGGCGAAATCACCCATAAGCGCCAGGAACGGCGGCGTCATAAACATCGAGTCGCTCCATATCTCACTGCCGGCCGTAACGTGACATATCGCCCCATTTTCAGTCCTCGGAGCCGTCTCTTTAAGGTATTTGTACATCGCTTCGGCAGCGTCTTTGAAATTCCTGTCGCCGGTTACTTTGTAAGCATACAGGATGGCCGCCCCGTTGGCACCGGGGTCGGTTACCGCATTTTCCGTATATAGCATCGCAAGTCGCCCATCGTCTTTTCGGCGAAGAACCGCCTCTTCAGCCATCAGCACAACAATGTCCTTTTCCCCAAGCTCTATCATCGCCTGCGACGCGACCCCCTGCTCCCAGCTCGCCCGCTGCATACACAGCATCGCGATTTTGGCTTTCTCAACCAAATCGCTTTTCATTCGCATTGTTCCTGCCTTTCAGAAATATATTGTTCAGTCCTGCTATAACCGGCTGATAGTAATTATAATTACCCCGCTGACAAAAAAACAGTTTATTTCATTTTGGCTGAGAGGTAAGATACTTTTAAGAATAGATTCGGTTGTATGTATGTCCGCAAAAGGGAAATTAGAAGAATGAATAATCTGCCGGAAGAGATATTTGGAAATTGCGTTTTGCCCAACGATGAACTCCAAGGTCTGCCAAATTCAGCGGGTCTTGTTTTTTTTGCGGACAGCCAAAACCTGCCGATAGTTCTTTTAACTACCGCTAATATTAAAAGGGCCGTAAAAACAAAACTCGCTGAAAAAATCGAGCCGACCAAACGAGCGGATTTAAAAAGTATTACCGCGGGAATTTATTATTCCCCCTGTCGATGTAAATTCCGGCTGGCGGTAAAACACCTCGACGCGGTAAAAAAGATATTCGGTCAAAACTACAAAGACCATATAACATTAGTAATGCCCTGGTTTATCAAAATAGATTTGAGCGAAAAAATACCATCCTTTTTGGTTACTAAAAAACCGACCTTCAAAACCGGAGAGGAAATTTTAGGGCCTTTTCCGGGACAAAGGGCGGCAACAGTTTTCCTCAAAGCGATTGAAGACGCGTTCAAACTGTGTAAGAGAAGCGACCTTGTAAACAATAGCCAGGCGTCGCAAAGCTGTCCATATCTTCAGATGGACGCCTGCCTCGGCGTATGCGGCGGCAAAATCAGTCCTGAAGAATATCGAACTGTTTTAAAAGACGCTTTGGAAGCGGGCGAAAATCCAACCAAAGCCATTGAAAATATCCAGACTGAAATGCAAACCGCCGCGAAGGAATTAAAATTCGAAAAAGCGGCGGGACTGAAGAAAAAAATCGAGAAACTGGCCACTCTTAAAAAACAAACTTACAGGTGGACAGGCGATTTGAAAAAATTAAAAATCGTACATATAGACAAGTCCTTTAAAATTAAGCCGCAGGGCAGCAAAAAGAAAATACAGACTTACGCGGCATTTGTAATAAACTTTTTCAATATAATAGACCTTGGCGATTTTGGTTTAGATAATCCTGATTCAATTTTCGAGGCAATCAGTAAAAATCTTAGTTGTCCTTCAGGAATTGTTTCCGATGAGATTATCGAACGGTTTTCAATAGCGTCATATTTCCTTTACCGCAGCAAACCATCGGGGTTGTGGGCGAATGCAATTGAAGGATTCGATAGAGAAGAGATTCTGAAATTTAAAATTTAAGATTTAAAATTTAAGATTTGAGGGTAATATTGACTGAATGAATAGTTTGGTTATAACGCCTGGTTTAATGTAAGGCATTAAGAAATAAGGGTTTATATGGCTTTGGAAAACGAAGGTCAGCAAAAACTTGATTTTGTGCGGCAAATAGTGGCCGATGACTGCAAGAGCGGCAAATGGGACGGCAGAGTCGCAACTCGATTCCCGCCGGAACCGAACGGCTATCTGCATATAGGACACGCAAAAAGCATCTGCCTGAATTTCGGAATAGCTTCCGAGTTCGGCGGCAAATGTCATCTGCGATTCGACGATACCAACCCGGAAAAAGAAGAGCAGGAATATGTCGATTCAATTATCGAAGATGTAAAATGGCTCGGCTGGGACTGGGGCAAAAACCTGTTTTTCGGCTCCGATTATTTCCAGCAGATGTACGACTGGGCAGTTGAACTTATAAAAAAAGGCAAGGCTTATGTCTGCGACCTTAACGCAGAACAAATACGCCAGAGCCGGGGGACACCAACGGAAGCGGGCAAGGATAGTTTGTACCGCAATCGCAGCGTAGAGGAAAATCTCGATTTGTTCGAACGGATGCGAAAAGGCGAATTTCCTGACGGGGCAAAAACGCTCCGCGCGAAAATAGATATGGCCTCGCCGAATTTTAATATGCGCGACCCTGTGATGTACCGGATTGTCCACGCATCACATCACCGAACAGGCGATAAGTGGTGCATATATCCGATGTACGACTGGGCGCACGGGCTGGAAGATTCTCTCGAAAAAATCACACATTCAATCTGTACGCTTGAATTTGAAAATCACAGGCCTTTGTACGACTGGTTCATTGATTCGCTCGGTATTTATCATCCGCAGCAGATAGAATTTGCCCGCTTGAATTTGACATATACCGTTATGAGCAAAAGAAAACTGCTGAAACTGGTGCAGGATAAATTAGTATCCGGCTGGGACGACCCGAGAATGCCGACAATATGCGGAATGAGAAGGCGGGGCTTTTCGCCGGCGGCGATAAGAAATTTCTGCGATAAAATCAGCGTAAACAAATTCAACAGCACAATTGACTTTGCGCTTCTGCAGCACTGCCTGCGTGAAGAGTTGAATAAATCAAGTCCGCGAGTAATGGCGGTACTTAATCCGCTGAAAGTTGTTATTGAAAATTATCCGCAGGACAAAGTCGAGTATCTCGACGCAATAAATAATCCCGAAGACCCGGCGGCAGGAACAAGGCAGATTCCATTCTCAGGAGAAATTTATATTGAGCGCGACGATTTTATGGAAGAAGCGCCTAAAAAATTCTTCCGGCTTGCGCCCGGCAGAGAAGTCCGGCTGCGTTACGCATATTTTATTACCTGCACAAATGTGATAAAAGATTCGGCGGGAAATATAACCGAACTGCGATGCACTTACGATCCTGCTACTCGCGGCGGAGACGCTCCGGACGGGCGAAAAGTAAAATCGACGCTGCACTGGGTCTGCGCCAAAAACGCGATTGACGCAGAAGTGAGACTTTACGAACATCTTTTCACAAAAGAAAATCCAGAAGAGGCTGAGGAAGGCAAGGATTTTACCGCATATCTTAATCCGAATTCATTAAATGTTCTGGATAATTGCAAAGTTGAACCTTATCTTAAAGAGGCAAAGGCTTTGAGCAGATGGCAGTTTGAAAGGTTAGGTTATTTCTGTGTTGATACTGATAGTAAGGATGGAAAGCCGGTTTTCAACCGTACAGCAACACTTCGTGACGAGTGGGCGAAAATACAGCAAAAACAGGAACATTAACGAATCCGAACCGATTAAAGTTAAGGAGAATTAAAATGGCCTTTTGGAAACGTGTTATTTGTCTGACATCGATTTTTGGTCTTGCCTCATCCTGTACCGCTAATGTGCCGTATGGATGGTCATCCGGCAATATCAAGGCCAACGGGATAACCCTGCACTATTATCGAACCGGCAACGGCTCATTACCGCCGCTTGTACTCTCGCATGGCTTTACCGATAACGGCCTGTGCTGGACAGATTTGGCACACGCACTTGAGAAGAAATATGATGTCATAATGTACGACTTGCGCGGACACGGTTTATCCGATGCGCCGGATACAGGTTACAGCTTACAGTATCACGTTGCAGATATGCTCGGCCTAATCAATGCTCTAAAACTGGAGCATCCTGTCATCATAGGCCATTCTCTCGGAGGATGTATCTGTGCGGCACTTGCCGCTCAATATCCGGATATCCCGCGAAAAGTCGTCCTTATAGACCCGCCCGGACTGACTAAGCCATTGTCTGAAAATACCGAAGATTCCAACAAAATGGAAAATTGGTTCAAAAAAGATATGGACTATCTTAAGGGTCTTAGCCGCGAAGAACTGCTGAAGGAAGTTGCAAAACGGCATCCGGCCATTTCAAAAGAGGCCCAGGCCCGCTGGGCCGACGCAAAAATGCAAATGAAACCTCAGATTATAGAAAGTGTCGCGGCGCTTCCGCCGCTGATGTTGTATCTGCCGAAAATCACGGCTCCTACACTAATTCTTAAAGCCGATGCCAACGACAGTACGAGAAAAAGGGAAATAGATACCGTAAGCAATTTGCCCGCTATTAAAATCATTCATGTAAAGGGCGCCGGCCATCTTATTCATCTCGAACGTCCTGACGAAACGCTCGCTTTCCTGAACGATTTTCTTGGAGATCCCAAAGAACCGCAGGAACAGGGAGTAAAAAAGAAGAACTGAATGTTTATACAAAGAAATCAACGAATGGGCGAAAATTCAGCAAACTTAAAACAAGAATAAATAAAATTTAGGAAGTGGATTATTTTTTCAAGGAGTTCATGATGAAAGTATGTAAGTCAACTCTGATATTTTTCATTTGTGCCTTTGCAATTGTTCAGTTTTGTGCGAACAAAGTTTCGGCTTCGGATGTGGAACAAAGTATAACATCCGTAACCAGTCAGGACGGCGGTCAAAGCCTGTCAAGCGAGTTATCTTCGCTCAAAGATGTCCAGATGTACAACCGCAGTATTCATATTATGGCTATGCTGTTGGTTGGTTTTGGATTTTTGATGGTGTTTGTAAAAAAATACGGCCGGTCCGCTGTAACGGCAACATACCTTCTTGTCAGCGTGGCAATACCTCTTTATTTTCTGCTCAGTAGTCTTGGCGTATTCGGCCCATCAAAATCCGCAGATATGGAAAAGCTTATCCTGGCGGAATTCGCGGCGGCAAGCCTTTTAATATGCGCCGGTGCAGTGCTGGGAAGATTAAAGATGATTCAGTATCTCGTCCTGGGCGTATTTTTTATACTGTGCTATATGTTAAATGAATGGATAGTTTTAGGCGGCGGCTTTGGTTTGCTCAAAAGCGGCTTTGTGGATACAGGCGGTTCGATAGTAATTCATGCTTTCGGCGCACTTTTCGGACTGGGCATTATCACGGCGATGACAACCAAAAAAGAATTCAATGAGCCGATAGAATCCGACGCTGCGAGCGACCGTTTTTCGATGGTCGGAAGTATGGTTTTATGGCTGTTCTGGCCGAGTTTCTGCGCGGCACTTGTAGCACCTGAACGAATCCCGTTTACCGCTGTTAATGTTGTTTTGGCACTTTGCGGCGCCACAATAGCAACGTATTTTTCTTCTATATTTTTCAGAAAAGGCAAAATTTCCATTGCGGATATGGCTAATGCCACTTTGGCCGGCGGCGTGGCAATCGGCTCTACGTGCGATTCCGCAAGCCATCCAACCGCGTTTGTCATCGGAGTATTAAGCGGCGTGCTTTCTGTATTCGGTTTTGCCGTTATCCAGAGCAGACTCCAGAAAATTCTAAAAAGCGTAGATACATGCGGCGTTCTTAACCTGCACGGCTGGCCGGGATTGATGGGCGGTATCGCGGCGGTTTTCGTTGTCAACGGCATTGACAAATCCGTACAGTTCAAAGGTATTGGAATATCAATTATCGTTGCAATAGTGACAGGTTTCATAACGGGAAAAATACTATTATCTTTTGGCAGAAGGAACAGGTCTTATCTTGACTCGGAGGAATTTGCCGACGCAGAAGGATAGATGCCGGATAATTTAGCCACTAAGACACAAAGACACTAAGGGAAAAGTAATATTTCTTCTTGTTATAAATAAAAATCATTTTTATTTACAGGCTGTTTTGTTCTGTTATAATGTAAATAGAAACAGTTTCTATTTATAAAAGGAATAATATGGACAGGTATTTGCAGGTTTTGAAGGGCAACCTGATGAAAATCACGCCACGGCGCAAGGCGGTCATAAATCTTTTTCTGAAAAGTAATACCCAGATGAAACCCCGCGATGTTCATAAGAAGCTCAGAAAAACACTGCCGAAAATCGGGCTGCCCACGGTTTACAGGATATTAGACGAGCTGAAAGATATCGGCATTTTAGTCCAGGTGCTTTCCGAAGACAGACAATTGTATTATTCACTTTGCTCTATGCCGGACGAGCATCATCATCATTTTATATGCACCAAATGCAAAAAAACCGAAGAAGTCGATTTCTGCAACTTCAGCGAGATTAGCCGATTGATTGAAAAAAATCTCAAATGCAAAGTGCAATCTCACTTATTGCAGATTAAAGGTCTGTGTACGCAATGCAGATAAGTATTAAAAATGTTTTTTGGAGATAAAGGATGGAATTTTTGACAGAAGCCTTAATTGACACATTAAAGCTGCTGCCGCTATTGGTGGTGATTTATTTTCTGGTTTCGTTTCTGGAATACCGATACGGCGACCATATGGGTTCTGTCCTGACACGGTTCGGCATATTCAATCCAGTAATTGGCGCGATGTTCGGATGCATACCGCAGTGCGGTTTTTCTGTAGTAGGCTCGGCGTTATACGTCAGACGGCTGATATCGGTCGGAACGCTGCTGGCGGTTTTTATATCGACCTCGGACGAAGCTGTGCCGGTGCTTTTGTCTATGCCGGGCAAGGCGCATATGGTCATGATGCTTATCGCTATCAAGGCGGCAATAGCGATAGTCGCAGGTATCGGGATTGATTTAATTTTGCGACGCTTGCCCGCGGGGAAACAGGCCGAGCCGGTTAACGCGGATAATCATCACGAAGATGAAGATGAACATGAGCATGAACATCATTCGGGCTGCTGTGCCCATGATTTGGATGAGAAACACTCGAAACTCAAGGCGCTGGTTCTTCATCCGCTGCGGCACAGTATTAAAATCTTTATTTATTTGTTTGTTCTGTCGGCCATATTGAATCTGATTGTCCAAAAGGTCGGCGAAAAAAGAATCGCGGAAATGCTCCTGGGCGGAACGGTATTTCAGCCGTTTTTGGCGTCGTTAATCGGATTGATACCCAACTGCTTCGCATCGGTACTTTTGGCCAAACTGTTTGCCGATGGGGCAATCAGTTTCGGTTCTCTGGTCGCGGGATTGTGCGCGGCGGGAGGATTAGGAATTTTGGTGCTTGCCAAGGAAAACAAGAGTTTCAAGGATACACTTTTTGTTATCACCCTTCTGATAGCTATAAGCGTTCTGGCAGGGGTAATTATTCAGGCTATTTAAAGAAAATCATTCTCAGTGAAACGATAAGCAGAAATATTCCGAACATTTTCTTCAATATCTGCTCCGGTATTCCAATCGCGAATTTCGCGCCTAACAAACCGCCGACCAAAAAGCCCAGGCATACGAAGCCGGCAATTTTCAAATCCACAAAACCTTTTTGGTAATACGTCCATGCGGCAAGTATTCCTATCGGCGGGACCATCAGCGCAAGCGTTGTGCCCTGCGCCATATGCTGGGACAGGCCGAACATAAGAACCAGTGCGGGAATTACTATTGTCGCTCCGCCGATACCGATAAGGCCGCTTAATGTTCCAGCGACAAGGCCTAAAATCAAATAAAGAACAACATTAGTCATACCGGCTCCTTTCGTAATATTCCCAGATATCAGACTGGTTTTTATTATGAAAAGTATTATACTCTTAAGGGCGTAAAGTACAGAATTATTTTAGGGCAAGGATAAAATGGCTGTTTCGCGCAAACGTAAGAATATATGGAAAAAGCTCAAGCCTATATTTGATGGTCTCTGGCGGAATAAAAAGGCTAAAAATAGAACTTTGACAGGTATCGCCATCGCCTGCATTGTCCTGGCCTGTATTGTTATGGTCGTGATTATTGCAGTTGCGGCCAATCGGCCGGGCAGGTCGGGCCAGTCCACTGTTTCGAGCGGTATGGTTCAGCTTTTATGTAAAAATCCGCAGTGCGGCCAAAAGTTCGAGATAAGCCAAAAAGAATTTCTTGCGAAAGGCCCTGTCGGAGCCGGGTTGGCGACCCCGGTTTTCAAATGTTCCAAATGCGGACAGGAATCTGCGTATGCAGCAACGACCTGTGAGAAATGCGGCAATTGCTTCAGCCTTGACTATCAAAGCGCTGACGGCTGCATCGACAGATGTCCGAAATGCGGCTTTAGTAAATCTGAAGAAGCCACTAAAAAGACCGGCCGGTAACAATAGCCCCTGCCGATGAAAAATAGAAGGGTATCTCTAAAAATGTCATTGCGAGGAAGCCTGCCCCCGCGAAGGCGGGGGAAGCAATCTTTATTATTGCTTCAAAAACGAGATTGCTTCGCCCCAAAGGGGCTCGCAATGACAAGGTGATTTTGCCGGAAATTTGACTTTTGATTTTATAGAATCGCCGCGTATTATATATGCGTAATTTTTACTTAGGTGAGCAGAGTAGTGGAAAAACTTGAAAAATTCAACAGAGCCGCGTTCTTTTCCTTATTTTCCGCAATAGGGATTCTTTCCGTAACGCTGGCGGTACTCGGGCCGGAGTGGAAAAATCTTTATAAAATAAAAGCGGCGACAAAACAATCCGAACAGAACAACAGCACAATAGAACAGATTATGCGGGACCAGGAAGTCCTGATTGGCCGAATAAACAAAGACCCCAATATGCTAAAGCGTCTGGTCCCCGCGAATTTGGGCGAAAAACCCGAGGAACCCAACCTGCCGGCTGTGGAAATAACCGCAGATACTCTTGCCCAGGCCAAGGCGGTGCTCGACCAGTCGAACGACAATGAAAATCCGAAAGTCTCAGACGACCAGATTCCAGCCTGGCTGCTGCGGGTGACTTTAAAAACGTCGAGAGTAGTTCTGTTTGCAGCCGGTACCGGACTTGTTCTGGTTTCGTTTGTCTGTTTTGCCGCAGGAAAAGAAACCGTTACTCCTGATAAGCCCGCTTAAGTGCAAATAGGAAATATAAAACTTAATATGCCTGTTATGCAGGCTTCACTAAGCGGCTACAGCGACCGGGCAATGAGAACGCTTGCCAGACGTTTCGGCTGCGAACTAACCTTCAGCGGCGTTATGCTCGATACATCCGCCTGTTATAAACCGCTGCTTGCGAAAAATTTTCACAAACTCAGAAGCGAAGAACATCCAATCGGCGGCCAATTGCTCGGAACCCAGCCGAAAATAATGGCACAGGCGGCCCAAAACTTTCTCGCCGCCGGCTATGATATAATAGATTTGAATTTTGCCTGCCCTGCTCCGAAGGTTTTGCGGAGAGGCAGAGGCGGCGCGATGCTCGGTAATCCCCGGCAGATACTCGAAATTTTCCGCGCCGTCAGAAACGCCGTTACCTGTCCGCTTATGATGAAACTGAGAATCGGCGTCGACGACAGCGAAGGAGCGCGTGAAGATTTTTTACAGATTTGCGCCGATGCCGTCGCAGGCGGTATTGACGGCCTGATTGTCCATGGCAGAACCACTTCGCAATACTTCAGGGGCAGCGCAGACTGGAACGTTGTCACTGAACTGAAAAAACAATATCCCAATACGGTTATTCTCGGCAGCGGCGATTTGTTCGAGGCACATGATATTGTCAACAAACTTAAAACAAGCGGCGTCGACGGAGTCGCTATCGCAAGAGGAGCGATAGGAAAACCATGGATTTTCCGGCAGATAAAAGAATTGCTCGAAGGTAAAGAAGAAATATATCAGCCGGACATAAAGGAACAGGGCCAGATTATACTCGAACATTTCGGCCTGCTTAAAGAACTTTACGAGTCCAAAAAATGCGTCTGGTACTTCAGGAAATTTCTTTCTCACTACGGCAGGAGCCACGACCAGCCGGGAAAGGTCCGCAGGGAACTTGTAATGGCAAAAGACGAGGCCGAACTTAGAGATACAATCAAAAAATGGTATGGCGTTTAAACATTGTCATTTCTCCACAGGACACCTTACGGTGGAGCGGAGCCCCTTTGGGGCGGAGTCGAGAAATCTATTAAATTTGAGATTTCAAATCTTGTGTCCTGTGGTATTATACGATTATGGCGAAAGACGAAAAAAAGACTAAGCACATACCGAAAATGGAGAATCGCAAGGCCTTTTTCGATTATGAGATAATCGAAAAGATAGAGGCCGGCATAGTTCTCCTTGGCAGTGAAGTCAAGTCGCTGCGACGGGGCGGCGCGGATTTGAAAGGGGCTTTTGGACGAATAGACGGCAACGAATGCTGGCTCATCGGCTGCAATATCGCGCCGTACGAACAGGCCGGGGCAAGAAATCACGAACCTTTGAGAAAACGCAAGCTCCTGCTGCATACAAGGCAGATAAAAAAGATTGACGGTAAACTGCGGCAGAAGGGTTTTACTTTTGTGCCGCTGCGGATATATTTTTCCGATACTGGTCATGCGAAAATCGAGTTGGCGATAGCGACTGGAAAACGTCAGTACGACAAGCGGGAAAAAATCAAGGCCCGACAGCAAAAAGGCGATGCCGAAAGAGGTATGAGAAAATATAAAAGATAGAAACGCAAAAAAATAAACATGAGAAAAATCAATAAAATTTGGTATGTGATATGGTTGGTTATTGGGTTCTCCATTTTTATCTCAGGATGTTTATTTAAGTCAGGGGTTGAGAGCAAAGCGTGGTTTAAATACGCATCAAAATATGATCAGGCATGGAGTAATTTTGTAGCCAATGCTGAAAATGAAAGATTTTTAGGATATCTTAGTGAAATGAGCAAGATGAAGCAAAAATTTCTCCGAGCAAAACAACCGACGGAAGGTGAGATAATATCTGTTCTTGGGTCGCCAAACAGAAAGTTTCAAAGGACTGGTTTGGCCGCAATGGCTTTAAAGCCAATAGAAGCAGGCCAGCTAATAGATATTTTATTCAAATTTTTACAAGATCCGAATTATTATTTTAAAGGATATGCCTGTTCTGCTCTTGATGAATTTAAACAATTTCCTGAATCCAGAAAGCCCGAATTAGGAAAAAAATTATTAGAAATAATTAAAAACGAAAACGAAAAGGGTAAACACGGAATAGCATTTCAAGAGTTTTCTTTATTATCTAAATGTCCTTCACAGGATGCGGCTCAATTTTTATCTGAACAGTTTATGAAAGAAGGAGAAGAAAATAAGGCGAATCGATATGCTGCATTTAGAACATTGAAAAAGATGGGCGATCCATATTATGCTCAGGCCGTGGAATATGTAAATAATCATGGTAGTTCTGAGGTTAAAAAGGAATTTTTGAACAATCAAAATTATTGGAAAGATATCTCAAGTGAAAAGAAATAATATTGTGTTTATTAGTGTTCATTCATGGCTTAATCGGAGTTTATTATGACAGAAGAAAAAAAAGAAGAGAAAAAAATCATAGTTGACGAAGACTGGAAGAACAAGGCGCAGAAGGAAAAAGAGGTTCTAAAAGACAAAGAAGAACCCAAGCCCCAAAAAGAGTCTCAAACGCTGCCGCCGGGAGATTTCAATTCTCTAATCAGCCTGCTGGCGACACAGGCGTTTTTCGCTATGGGACTTATAGGCGACGAAAACGACAAAACGCCGAAAAGGGATTTGCCGCTGGCGAAGTTTCATATAGATATGCTCGAAGCGATTGAGCAAAAAACAAAAGGAAATCTTACCGAGCAGGAAGAAAAATTCCTGGCCGGGGCGTTAAGTCAGCTTCGAATGGGTTTTGTCAGTGCGGCAGGTTAATATCTTGGCAAATATACTCAAAGAAATAATCAGTTACAAACGGAATGAAGTCGAACAGCAGAGAAAAGCTGTTTCCATTGAGCATCTCAAAGAGCAGATAAAAAATCTGCCCAAGTGCAGAAACTTTCACAAGGCCGTTACAAAGCCGAACCTGCGGAATATAAATGTTATAGCGGAAGTCAAAAAAGCCTCGCCATCGGCGGGGATTATCCGGCCGGATTTCGACCCTGTAAAAATCGCAAAAATTTACGAATCCTGCGGCGCCGACGCCATTAGCGTTCTGACTGACGAAAAATATTTTCAGGGCAGGCTCGAATATCTGACACAAATTAAAAAAGCGGTTTCGCTGCCGGTTCTGCGGAAAGATTTTATTATCGACGAATACCAGATTTATGAAGCGCGCACGGCCGGCGCCGATGCGATACTGCTCATAGCCGAGGCGTTCGAGCCGACAGACGGGAAGATACTGGATTTAATGATTCTTGCGGCGGAACTTACACTGTCAATATTGCTGGAGGTGCACAGCGCAGAAACGCTTTTGCGGGTAAGGAGTCTGATTGGTTTTCCAATGGCTCATTATAGCATAATCGGGATAAACAACCGCGACCTTGAAACGATGCAGGTCGATTTGAATACGACAATCAGGCTTGCCGAACTTGCCGGGCAAACAAACGGACTTGTCGCCGAGAGCGGGATAAAAACAAGGCAGGATATTGAGAAGATAAAAAGATGCGGTGCGACAGCGATTCTTATCGGCGAAACCTTATGCAAGGCCCCCGATATCGCCGGCAGGTTCAGGGAACTTTTCGATTAGTTAGATTACTGCTAATTTTTAATTATGCCTGTATTTCGTATTTATTCACCAGTCGCAGCAGGCGGCGGGCTGATTGCATCGGCCGCTAACAGGCTTTCCGCATTTGCCTTTGCCTTTATATATCCGTAGCCTCCGATGAGCATATACAAAAAGAACGCGTGAAACGCGACGCCAAACCAGTCCTTAAAAAGGACAAAGAGAAGGCCGTCGAGCAAATACAATATCATACCTGTAATATAAGCAATTTTGCTGCCGCGTTTGGACAAGAACCAGATAAGGGCGAAGACGCCGATTAAAATAAGATTTATCAGGAATCCAATAACAGTCAGAAAATTTGCCATTGCAGTCGCAGCTTCCTCACGGGCGACCGCTATAATGCCGTCCACAATCATAGTTATGCCGAGGCCGATTACAAAAGTTGTCTCGCTCTTAAAAAATATCAATAGAGAGTTGACCAGCGAAAACGCGGCGATAGCGGCAAACCAGCCGCAAGCTTTGTTTGCCTGGCTGATAATTTCCTTTGGTTCGTAAGACTTTTTGTGCACCTCGATATTAGCCATATTGTTCTCCTTCTAAATTGTTTTCCTTTTTCTGTTTCAGCCCGGGTACATAAATTCCGGCACACGTTTCGGTTTGCCGTTATCATCGACGCAGGCAAGGATGCTCCAGCCTTCGGCAAGCAGCAGTCCTACGCCGGGACGAATCAATTTATAACTATGCTCGATTTTCGCGGCGGATACTTTTGTGCATTCGGTAATCAGTTCCAGTTTTTCATCGTAGTATGCCGGCCTGCGGTATTTGACGTGCAGTTCAGCGACGACCATATAAAAGCCTTCACGTTCGAGGTCTTTGTAAGCAAGGCCGTTGGCGCGGAGAAGTTCGGTTCTGCCCATCTCGAAATAGATAGGGAAAACACTGTGATGGACTACGCCCGCCTGGTCGGTCTCGCAATATCGCGGAATGACCGTTATTGTGTACGACTGTATCGTTGTTTTTTCAGGAAATTCCATAGCTTTGCAAAAGATAACAAATTGCCGAAAAAATTCAAGGAACAATAGACAAAATACCCGTAAAGTCCGGTAAAAAATGTACAGAATGTCGAAAAACAGGACTTTTCGGGGGTTGAAATAGCCTAAAATAAAATTTCAAATTCAAAGTCTGCCTAAATTGACATTTAAACCATAATGTGTTAGAATGGCTGTATGCAAAGTCCCGAATTGTATCGGGGTTAGACTTTGTGCCTACTGTATTTAGAATAATTTAGGTGGGGAAGGACATGATGAAGAGATTTTTATCAGGTATTTTGCTTTCGTTTGTTTTGTTGATGCTTACGATATCAGTAATCGGCTGTCATGGCGCAGGCGAAACCTCTGCTGAGCGGAGTGACGACCGTTCGAGACAGCTTCGGCTGAACGGCTCGATGATGATTGACGATATCGACGCGATTTTTTTACTGGACAGGCCCAGCAGACTTTCTGAATATACTATAAGGTAAAACGGGAACACAGAGTAGAAAAGCTAAAAGGAATTTGCTTCACAAATGTGGCTGGACGCGATTATCGAATATTTCAACCGTATCGCAACATATAATCCGTTGATAGTTTTCATCGAATTGTTGTTGATAGGGCTTGTTGTTTACTGGGCGGTAAATTTTCTCGAAGGCACAAGGGGCGAGCGATTGTTCAGGGGAGTAATTATTCTGCTGCTCGCCGGGTCGATGATCCTTAAACTTCTAATAGGCAGCTTCGAATTCGAAAGACTCCAATATCTATACAGCAGCTTCCTTATCCTCGTTTTGATTCTCGCTGTGGCGGCATTCCAGCCGGAAATCAGGAGAATGCTTATTAAAATAGGACAAGCCGGCAGCTTCGGCAATTCGTCACATCAACAACTTTCACAAACCGTAGAGGAGATTATAGGTGCAGTTGTCAATCTTTCCGAAAAGAAGACCGGAGCAATTATCGTTCTCGAAAGACAGGTAGCATTGGGCGAATTTACCGAAACAGGCGTAAAATTCGACGCCAAAGTCAAGGCCGCCCTGCTTGAGACAATATTCCATCCCGGTTCGGCACTGCATGATTTGGCGGTAATAATACACGGAGACAGAATCGCCGCGGCGCGAGTCCAGCTTCCGCTGGCGGAAGTCGGCGTTGTAAAGGGTTCGCTCGGCTCAAGACACAGAGCCGCAGTCGGCATTACCACAGGCAGCGATGCAGTAGCCGTAGTTGTCAGCGAAGAAACAGGAATCATAAGCATAGCCGAAAACGGCAAACTCGACCGGCATATAACCGAAGAAGAATTGCGGAAAAGACTGACCAATATAATAATTGACGCCAGTGCCATTACCGCGAAGCTGCGAAGAAACACTGACCCTGTGAGCAAAGAAACGTAGAACTATGTTTGCAAAACTTAAAAAAGCAATACTCGTAATATTTATAACCTGCCTGATATGGGTGTGGGCAGATTTATCTCTCGATAAAGACCTCGCCGACCAGACTGTAACTATAGCCGTCAGCAAGGCCAATCCCCGGCTGTGGGTAACCATCGAGGGTAAACCCGATATCCAGATAAAAGCTGATTTCAGAGGGCCGGCGAGAAAAACAGGAGAACTTATCAGTAAAATGAACGCCGGCAGAGAAAAACTTGATATCGTATTCGATGCTGAAAAACAGAATATGGCCGCAGAAGGCGAATACAGTTTGCCGGATGTGCGAAGATTTCTTGCTGAAAGTGAAAAGATTCGCGAGTACGGGCTGGCGGTCAAGGCGGCAAGGCCCGACAAGCTGCAAAAGATAAAAGTGGTTGCGCTTAAGGAAAAAACACTTCCAATAAAATGTGTCGATGAGACGGATACCGAAGTGCCGGCGGCAAAAGTAACGCCTGATATTATTACTATCTTATCGCCGGATGTGGTAACTGAAGCAAAAGTAAAACTGGTTTCAACCGCTGAGAAAAAACAGGCTCGCGGAGGAGTAATCAGCAAAAACCCTTATATTGAACTTGCCAAAGGCGAAACAAGATATTCCGACGCTACTGTTAAAATTGAGCTTCCGGTAACCGGCGAGGATATGAAACAGTACACGATTCGCGGTACACTCGGATATATATTCAGCGCAAACCTTACCGGCGGATATAAAGTGGAATTCATCAAACGGCCCGAGGTCGGCAGTATTCCGATACTGGCTACGCTTGAAGCTAAGGACGCATACGAACAGAAACAGTTCGAAGTGCTGCTTGAGATTCAGGACGATGATGTCGGCAAACCGGAAATAACGCGGCAGATAATTTATAATTTCCCCATACAGTACGTTCGCGAAGACAAGATTCGGCTCAAAGGCGACCCTGCTGAGGCAAAGTTTAAACTTGTTCCCATAACGGACCAGAATGCGCCGCCGGCCACAGCGGAATAAATAGTCGAAAATTCGCGTTAATCTTCCCGACCTTCAAGCATCTTTCGAAGATATGAGTTTTCCCGACGTGTCGCCTCCACATCAAAAAGCAAATACTTTATAATCAGGCGGAGATGGTCGAGGGATTCATCGATGGTTTCATTTTTTAGCTTTGGGTCTATAGACTTCGCCTTTTGGGTAAGCAGTAAAAGTTTTTTGCCCCGGCCGACAGGTATGTCTGAAATTTCATTCAAAAGCTCATTAAGTCTGGTTTCGACAGCAGAGATGTCCATTTTAATGTCCTCCATTATTCCGCCATAGGCGGATAAACTTCTTCTTCGAGCTTCCTGCGGTTACAGTCTGTCCTTATCTATCACAGGTCTGCAAAGGATGTGCCATTATCGGACAATCAAAACTTTGCCGGTCAGCAGCCTTAAAAAACGGCATTTTTGTTCCATAGGCCGAAGATTCAGGGGCAAACATTGAGATTGCGTTCTTTGCGAAATTTGCAGAGGTGTTGCATAAAATAGACAATTCCGCGCAAGGCGGGACAGGCAAAGACACAAATAAATTTAACCGCGGATGACGCGGATTAACGCGGATTTATTTTTAGCCATCCGCCGTCGCTACGAGCTATGGCGGACAGGCGCCGGACACAGAGAAAAATATTAGACCCCGATGAGATAAGTCTCGCCTGCGGGCGGACATCTCACGGGGCAGGCACGGATTAACACGGCAGAATTGCTTTAAGGCGTCCCGAAAATCGGGACTATAAAAATTCAAACAAAACCCTTTCTGAAGTAAACTTCAACCGGGTTTAGTGTTTGCCTTTTTCCGCCGTTACACGGCTTTGCCTTAAAGCAATAAACGCTGTCAAATGGTTTTCAAATCTGAATTTTTGTCGATTATATCGGCAAAGTTAAAGCAATAAATTTCACGAAGTGAACTTGACGTCGGCACATCGCTTTGAATTTTATCCCTAAAGGGATTTCGCCCCCGAACGCGGTCGAGGGCAGGCTCTTAAAGCAAAATAAAACGTTGCCGTATCGGCAACAGATAAACAATGCCAAAAGAGTTGAAGCAATAAATTTATATCACTATGCTCGTATGCAGTGGCGTAAGCCATCTCCCGACGATATACTGCATACGAGTATAGATACCTGGGGATTTTTTGCAGAAGGATTTTTAACTTTCACCACCGAGCCACAGAGTTCACAGAGTCGCTATTACTTTAAGACATCCCTAAAGGGATTTAATAATTTCAAAAACAAACCCTCCCTGAAGCGAGCTTCGTCCGGGTTTATATTTTGTAATTATTGCCGCTGCGCGACTTTTGTCTTAAAGCAAAAAACGCCGGCGCGAGCGGCAGCGCGAAATGATTTAGCAGGAATAAGCCACAGAGATTTTTTTGCCACAGATCTCACAGAGAGCACAGAGAATATATCTGTAATTTTGAATTTTTAATTACGAATTGCGGTGTCTGGCCCCTTTAATTTTTCTCCACTTCGAAAAATAATTCAAGGCGGCAGTTATAATTTGACCTTTCTTTTAATATCTTTTTTGCATTATATTTTTCGGATTCGCCTAATTTATTGATAAGTTTATCAATAAATTGTCCTTTAGGCAGTTGTTCTGGAATTCTTGAGCAGTCGCGTATGTTTTTACTTTTTTTTGAATATAAATATTGATGGCTTCCTATTGATAGCCCGATGCAACCATCAATTGTAGTTACGGAAATATCCTTGTAGCCTGATTTGTAAAGGCAATAAAATAATATTTTAAAAGCTTGATTCTTATCAGTTTCCTTAAGAGCAATTGAATTGAGCACAAGTTTTTCAAAAATATTAATATCTTGAGCAAATAAGTTAAGTTTTAATGGAATTTTTACAGTTAAACGTTCCTTGTTGCTAGTAATAAGAAAGATTTCTCTAAATTGTGAACTGATAATTGTACTAGTTTTTATTAATCGCGAAAACGGAATAAAGAAATTTTCGAATTTATCAAACCGAAATATTCTAGACGCATCATTAATTATTAGATCAACTTCTGGACATAAACGAAGATATGAATCAACATTTTTCTTTTTGCCTTCAATGGCCTTTATTAACAGAGCAATTTTTTCATTAAAACCAGGAACTTCTTGAATAATTGCATTTATTTCGCGGCCATCTTTTTCATCCTTTTTTATATATTTTACACGATCTACTCTTATATTCCCTTTATCATCTTTATGAACATAATTACCACCTTTCAAGAGAGTTGCGGCATAACCGTTAATATTTTTTAAGCGAGCATCGCTCTCGTTGCGATATAGTTCAGTTACTTCAACCCCGAGAATTGGCTTGTGATTTCTGATACAAATGAAATCTGGAGACTCAGATGGCATAACATCCCAATCGTTAGAGTGCCCGTAGATGTATCTAAAAAGCTTTAGCTCAAGTAACTTATCCATATATTTTTATTCTGTGAATAACAATGCAACTTCTATGGCTGAGAAAAATTCATTTATATCGTATAAAATATGTGATGATATAACTAACCATTGAAACAATACCGAGCAAAAAAAAGAATTCCGCCACACAAGTTATTTTTGCAGAAAGTAAAAGCCCTTTTAATGAGTCATAAAGTTTATCGATGTTTAATTTATCAGGGCTCTCGGCTTTAAGACAATCAACATTTGCTGTTTTTAGTTGCAAATTCAGTTTGAAAAGTGAAGTACGAAACTGATATAAAGTAATCAAAGGGATTAGAAGGCATATGATGGTCAATATAATCCACCATTTGAAAACTAATTGGTTGTTGATAGTAAACTTGTCCAATATGCCAAAAAACCAAAGTAGAGTACCCGTATTGACGACCAGCATCCAATTAATATGGTTAAAGATATTCGTTCCTCCTAATAGTTGATCGGCGAAATCAAACAATTCCATCAAAGATTTTTTTAGATTTTCATAATCTTTTTGCATATCCATATTATCCCTCGTTAATTCATTTTTTTGAACTTACTGTCCTGATTTTTTTGGTTCTTCTTATGCTAATTTATAGGCGATTTGTTCTTCGAGAATGTCTTTCACCGTCAAGGCAATTATACTTTTGCCGGTTTTTTTGAAAAAGGCTTGTATCTCACTCATCGCGTCAGATGAGAAATCGAAACTTACGAAAAAGCCTTTTGTGCGGTCGTTGCGCATCATAGCCGCCTCGAAAGAATCTATATCCGGCCTGCCAACCTTGTCTTTCTGCTTGACCTGAATCGGGTACCAGACATCCATAAAATCGAGTTCGCCTGCCTGTTTCTTAGGTATGGCAGAGATAGGATAAATACGGCCGTCAATTCCCATATCGCCGACCTGCGCTTTATTGGGTCTGCCGCCAAGTGCGATAACCGCCCAGTTCTCAAATTCAAACGGCGGAAGTTCTCGCAGTTTCTTTTCAGACCATGGCAAATCACGAACAACAAAGCCCCTGCTGATACGCCAGAGTTTTTCATCTTCTTTCATACCGCAGACATCGCGCATCCGCTTTGCCATTACACGGCAGGCAGTCGGCGAAATATCAATGCCTATCCATTGCCGTCCTAAATTTTCGGCGGCAACTAATGCAGTACCACATCCACAGAATGCATCTAATACAATATCGTTCTTGTTGCTTGAAGAATTAATAATTCGTTCAAGAAGCGTCAAGGGTTTTTGTGTCGGGTATCCTAACCGCTCAGCGGCTTGCGATGAAATTGGCTCAATATCGTCCCATAGATTTTGTATTTCTTCACCTTTCAGTTCATCTAGGTACCTCTTGCGGCGAATTCGTCCATCCGGTGAGTTAGGGAAATGAAGGCGCCCCTCTTTATCCCACTGTTCCATTTTTTCCCGTGAAATCGCCCATCCTTTTGGCGGACATTTGTATCCTTTATAATCGTACATAAGATTAGGCCGCGGATTGGGGCTTGCCAAATTGTCATTTTGGTAACGTCTGCCATTTTCATCCACATGGCAAAACATTTTCTCTAAATACTCTGGGTCATTGGGTCTGTATTGTGTATGGAATGTATAATCGTCAGATTTTGTATAGAAAAAAATGCTATCATTCGAAACACCAAAACGGTTGATTGGTCCGGTTCTGCCTTGTTTACGTTTCCAAATAATTTCATTTTGGAAACTATTTTCGCTGAAAATCTGGTCGAGCATAATTTTGACGTAGTGCGAGGCGTGCCAGTCGCAGTGGTAATAAAATGAGCCGGTTTTTTTTAAGACGCGGTGAAGTTCAACGCAGCGGGGGCGCATAAAGTCGATATATGCCTGTGTCGAGGCGTGGCGGTCTTCGAATGAGCGTTTTTCCTTTGTTTCGCCCCAGAAGACTTCATAGTTTCGGTTGGAGTTAAAGGGCGGGTCGATATAAATAAGGTCAACGCAGTTTTCGGGCAGTTTTTTCAGTTGTTCAAGATTGTCGCCGCAGTAGATTACCCGCGTATCGAGCAGGGCAGATGGTTTGCCCGCCGGCACAGCCGATGCTGACTCCGTCTTTGCCGTCTTTTTCTTCGCCATAGGTAAGTAGTTTAAACCCTATGGGATAATTTGCAATAGATAATCAAGATTGACTATTTGCAATCTTCAATTAACTTCGTGCCTTTGTGGCAAAAAATTCGTGTTCCTTCGTGGCTATTTTCTCTGTGGCATAGGGTCAACCAAGAAAAAACAAATCCCGTTAGAGACAAGGCATCTATGATGCCTGACGGCTGCCAAACCCCGTTAAAGACAAGAAATCAAAGATTTCTGACGGCTGCCGAAGGATGCCCGTCTCTAACGGGGCAAAGGCAGCCTGTCTCTAACGGGACAAACTTTTACTTCAATTTACTCGAAATATGGTGTGGGATATGGTGTGGGTGAACGCTTTTAAATTGCAGATATAGCCGAACGGTTAATACTGTGGTTTAAAATCAACGTAAACAATAGATTTGCCGACCAGGAAGAACACTTGCAGAGAAAGCCTGCCGATTGTATCATTAACTATGTACTAAAGTTACAATAAGCTTATGGAGAACCAGTTATGAGAGTAAAACTGCCTCAAACACTTTGGCTTGTGCAATGGCACCTGCTTTTTGCCGGTCTTATGATAGTGACGGTAATTGTATGGGTTCTTGCCGATGCGATGCCGGTCTTCAAGGGCAGTTTTATGATGCTGATACTTTTTGCCGCGGCTGTCGGCATGTTCGGGATAATCCTGCTGCTCTATGAAGCGATAAAAATACTGACAGCACAGCAGCAGCAGCTTGAACGGATAAGCGATGCACTGACAGCAAGCAGAAGTCTGTTCGAACAGATAAGCAAGGGAGTCAAACTCAGCGAGGCGGCAAAAACCATCGCCTATCGAGATATGGATAACCAGTATCTGCGTGCTTCAGTGATGGAAAAGCTTCATCAGCAGGATTTCAGAGCGACTTATGCGATGATAGAAGACATTGCCCGCCGAAGCGAATATAAGGAACTGGCAGAAGAGCTTAAAACCGCTGCCGATAACTACCGTGACGCAACGGAACAGGAAAGAATCAACCAGATTATAAATTACATCGAAAGACTGTTTGAGCAGTTCCAGTGGACAACCGCCAGCATTCAAATTGAAAGCCTTATAAAGAAATATCCGGATTCGGAAAAAGCCGAGCCCCTGCAGCAAAAACTTATTGAGAAAAGGGAGCAGCGGAAACGACAGCTATTGGCGGCCTGGGACGAAGCGGTCAAACGGGAAGATACCGACAGGAGCCTTATGGTACTCAAAGAGCTTGATTCGTATCTTACGCCGAGCGAAGGACTGGCTCTTCAGGAAGCGGCAACAGAAGTTTTCAAAAACAAACTTCATAATCTCGGGGTGCAGTTCGCTCTTGCCGTAAGCGATAAGCAGTGGGCCGATGCCCTGATTACCGGCCAGGATATTATCAGGGGCTTCCCAAACAGCAGAATGGCTGATGAAATCCGCGACAAACTTTCGACACTGCGCGAACTGGCTAAAAAGTAACGCCTCCACGCCGGTTTTCCCGGCATCGGCATTTGTTCAAAATCCGCTGAGGGAATTGTCATCTAACAGTCCCAAACAAATAGACATATTGGGAAATTAGGGTGGGGGTTAATCTTCTTGCAAAATCTGCCGGTAGTTTGTAAAGTATCCCCCTGCGATTAACCTCGGTTATTTGCAGATTTAGATTAACTTATTGTGGAAAAAGTACTTGAGGGCGTAGCTCAGCTGGTAGAGCAACGCACTTTTAATGCGTAGGTCTTGGGTTCGAGCCCCAACGCCCTCATTTGATAGTTAGCCGCAAGAGAATAATCATTAGTTTTAGAAGCTAATATGAACGAAAAAACAACCTTTGTGGGCGTTAAACCACCGGCATGGCATATACATAAACGTCTCTATGACTGGGTTTTGCATTTCGCTCATACGAAACATGGCGTAATCGCCTTATTTTGTCTCAGCTTTGCTGAGTCGAGTTTTTTCCCTGTTCCGCCTGATGTTCTGCTTGCGCCTTTAAGTCTTGGAGCGCCGAAAAAATGGATTAGATTCGCAACGGTCTGCACGATAGCCTCCGTTCTGGGCGGCATATTCGGCTATATCATAGGCACCTTCCTGTGGGCAGGGGCAGGCAACTTTTTTCATAATTATGTTCCCGGCTTTTCGCGAGACAAGATAGTTCTAATGGATAACACAAATCTTGAGGGATTCGTTAACGAGACATCTCTGAAAGTAGTGCCGGTAACAAAAGTTGTCGCGACTTATCCACTTAATTTCACAGCTAAAGACAAAACTAAATATTTGCTGAACGAAAGCGAAGTCAATGAAGTCAAGATTAACCCCTTCACACAAGTCGGAGCCTTATATTCCTCATACGACTGGGAAATTGTCGCGATAGCGGGTTTTACGCCAATTCCATATAAAGTAATAACCATCACCGCAGGTGTCTTTAAAATAAATTTTATTACATTTCTTATCGCCTCTGTCTTAAGTCGGGCTGCGAGATTCTTTATGGTAGCGGGACTTTTCGGCTGGAAAGGCGAACGAATCAGACCATTCATCGATAAATATTTTAATTGGCTGACACTAATCTTTACACTTCTGCTGATTGGCGGCTTTTTAGCAATGAAATTAATCAAATAATATATGACCAATGAGCAAAAAAATATACTTTTGTCCGTTGCAAGAAATTCTGTAACAACGGCAGTTGCGGGTAAAAAACCACAAAAAACCCAAAGTAATGAGCCGCAATTAAACACACATTGCGGATGTTTTGTTACCTTAAAAAATAAGGACGAACTTCGAGGATGTATCGGGCAATTTGTCTCAGATAAACCGCTGATAGAACTGGTAAGCGATATGGCGGTTGCTGCGGCAACAGGCGATGCGAGATTTTTTGCCGACCGTATTACGCCGGAGGAAGTAAAAGACCTTAATGTCGAGATTTCAGTTCTTTCGCCGCTGGAAAAAACAACAGACCCGTTAAGTCTGCGGCTCGGAATTGACGGCATATATATAAAAAAGGGCTATGCAAGCGGCTGTTTCCTGCCGCAGGTCGCAACTGAAACCGGCTGGAGTAAGGAAGAGTTTCTTTCTTATTGCTGCGCACATAAGGCAGGACTGAAACCAGACGCATGGAAAGATAAAAATATCCAGATTTTTCTATTCACCGCTGAAATCATCGAAGAGGAAAAATGAAAAAAATTATTTTAGTATCGCTGTTTTTTTTCGTCTGCGGCTGCGAAGAAGAAAATAAAATAAATAACCGCTCCGTTGCCGCGCTGTCCACCGTCGATGGAATGATTAAATACGTTGCCCCCCTGCCATCCGTGCAAAGCGTTGAAAAATGGGATAGTCAGTACGGTGACGGGCTGACCATAAAAACACAACATTACACAATTCATACAACAATGCTTGAGCCGTTAATGCTTAAACAAATCCCGGCATTTGTCGAAGCTGCATGGCGGCAGTACCAGAGCCAGCTTCCCGTGCCTGTCACAAACGAAGGCGGATTTGTCCTGTATCTTTTCAAGGACCGCTCACAATGGGAACAATTCACAAAGGGATTTACCGGCGCCCAGTGGCCGATGTACCTGAAAATAAAAAAGGGCGCATATTTTCTTAATAGCACCTGCGTTGCCTATAATATCGGCAGGAGCCGAACTTTCAGCGTAATCGGACACGAGGGGTGGCATCAGTTCTGCAACAGGTTTTTCAAATATCGTCTGCCGAGCTGGCTGGATGAAGGCATCGCCCAGCTTTTCGAACAAAACGATTTGGAGAACGGCCGGTTTGTTTTTCAGCCGGCGAGAAATTACTCCAAGCTCGGCGCTTTGAAACTTGCCATGCAGAACAACCGGATGATTCCGCTGCGGAATCTTATCTCGTTAAATCCCGGCGAGGTAGTGTTATGGGAACAAGCCGATTTGGCTGTAATGGCGTTTTATGCCCAGTCGTATGCCCTTGTGCGTTTTCTGCGGGAAGAAAATTACGGCAAAAGACTTAGCAATTATCATCAAATGCTGGTCGGAGCTCTTAACGGGACCTGGCCGCTCGATGAAACAGAGGCAAAAATAGCTTCCGACAGAAATATTCCAATTACGGCACGGTGGAACAGTTATATCGCACAGAAACTGTTCAGCATTTACATAGGCCAGGATATAGAAAAAATTGAACCGGAATACCTGCGGTTCTGCGGAAAAATGGTTTATTCTATACAACTCAAATGAGTAAATTCACCTCTTTTATACTCGCATCAGCATCGCCAAGAAGAAAAGAACTCTTACATCGCGGCGGTTATCATTTCGACGTAATCGTATCGAGTATTGATGAATCAAAAATTCCAGTTGAAGGATTATCGCCGGCTCAATATACCTGCAAACTTGCACTAGCCAAGGCACAGGATATAGGGCGGAAATTTCCGGACAGATTTGTTGTCGGCGCCGATACCATCGCCGATTTTAATGGAGAAATCATCGGCAAAGCCGAAACGGCCGAACAGGCCAAAACGATAGTAAGAAAGCTCTTCGGCGGTCCTCATAAAATTATAACCGCTATTGCGATAGTTAAAAGAGACGGCGGTCTTGAAATCGTAGAATATGACACAACAATTGTTTATCCTGAAAAAATGAATGAAAAACAAATCGAAGAACATATAGTTTCAGGCATCTGGAAAGATAAGGCAGGGGCCTACGCAATCCAGGAAGGCGGCGATAAATTCATCGAGCGAATCGAAGGCAGCGAAACAAATGTAATGGGATTCAGTGTGGAACTATTTGAAAAAATGATAAAAAAGCTCACATTGCCCTGAAATACGTTTCTTAAGATAACTTTCTAATCAGCAGGCAGTTGTATATCAAAATAAGAAAAAGAAATATCTTGAACATCTTCTTCAAAAGGTTATAATTGTGCTAAAATAGGTAATTTTAGCCCCAACGGTTAGGAAACAGCTTATGGCCGGAATGTTTTATACATTACAGGAAGTTATTCAAAAGCTCGGCAAAACCGAGGCAGAAATCAGGACATTTGTGAAGGAAGGTAAGCTTCGCGAATTTCGCGACGGCGCAAAGCAGCTTTACAAAATCGAAGATGTGGACGCGATTGCCGGCTCCGGCAAAGGCCAGACGGCCAAGCTTGACGATTCGCTCCAGATTTCCATCGATGAAACCGGCGAGGTATCTCTTGCACCTGAAGAGCTTGACGTTCTGATGGGGTCTGAGGACAAAGCTCAACAATCAAAATTCAAACTCGACGAAACAGGGGAACTAATGGCGGAAGAAACGCTGGGAGGCACCCCTAAAGACAAAAGCGGCAAATCCAAAACGGACGATGAGATTCTGCTTTCACCTGCCGCGGATAGTACCAAAGGGGCATCAGACGGTATTTCGCTTTCAGCCGACAGCTCCAAGCCGGCTTCAGAGGTATCCAACGACGATACCAAAATTTCGCAGGGCGGCGATACTATAAATGTATTAGGCGAATCCGATACCGGCTACAAAATCTCCGAAGACACAAGCGGTGAAACAAAACTGATACAGAAAAAAGCAAAAGCCCTCGACGACAAAGGCGGCGATGAAATCGCCAGACTCGACGATGATATCAATCTTGACGCCGGAGGAAGCGGCTCAGGACTTCTGGACCTTTCCCTGCAGGCTGATGATACGTCTCTGGGCGCAGTGCTTGACGATATTTATCCGGAAAGCCCCGGCGCACCGGCAGAACAAACTCCTGCGGCAGACGTTGAGGCAGCAGCCGAAGCAGAACAGATGCTCGAACCCCAGCAAGCTGGGGAACCAGCCGTAACTGCCGAAGAGGCTATACTTCAGGATGCAACAATGCCGTATGCTGCCGTTACAATGGCTGTCGAACCGCCGGCGGACACCGCCAGTAATGTTTTCGGCGCTATCCTATTCGTGCCGCTTATCGTACTTATATATGCGGCCATCGTTGTAATCTCCGGCTATAAACCTATATCAGATATGGGAATACTATCTGCTATTTCGCCAATCATCTGGTATGTCGCCATCGGCGCTTCCGCTATAGTCATTTTGGCATCTCTTATCGCTTCTTTCTCGGGCGGCCCCAAAAAGCCAAAAGCCCCGAAAGCTCCAAAAGAGCCAAAAGTGAAAAAAGTCAAGCCGCCAAAGGAAAAAAAGGCTAAAAAAGGCGAACAGCCACCCGCCGCCAAGGCATAAATCGAAAAATTAATCTGTTTTTTTAGAGTAATTTTTCTCTGGCATTTATATCCGCTTGTGATAGATTTTATTTCCTATTTGGTGCAATAAATAAAGGATTATTGGTTCCGCCCAAGGCTCCGCCCAAGGCGGACAAGTTTTGTCAGGAAAGGACAAAAAAATGCAAGCTAAAAACTTAACGTATCTTATGGTTATTTCATTTACAGCCGCATTTCTGGCAAGCGGCTGCACCTCTCAGGAAAAATACGATGACCTGAAACTGCGAAATCGCAGTCAGCAGCAGAGAATAGACGAACTTGAAAGCCAGCTCAACGTAGCAAAATTAAAACTCGCGCAAACCGAAAAGCAGCTTGCTGAAGCACAGCAGGTCTGTGCTGCCGATACTGACGCTCTCAATAAGAAGGTTGAAGCTCTGCAGAGCGATATCGCAAAGAAAGAAGAACTGATTAAGCAAATGCAGGCGGCGCTGGGCGGCTCGGTACTTCCGCCGGAACTGGCGAGCGAACTGGAAAAATTCGCAGCCGAAAACAGCGATATGATTACCTTCGATGAGGCGACAGGTATGGTTAAATTCAAGAGCGATTTGCTGTTCGAACCAGGCAGCGACGTAGTGGCTCCGAATGCAGCGGAACTGATGAAAAAACTGTGCACAATAATCAATTCACAGGCTGCCGAAGGTTTTGATATAGCCATCGTGGGCCATACAGACGATATGCCAATCAAAAAGTCGGAGACGATGACTATGCATCCGACAAACTGGCATCTGTCGGTACACAGAGCAATCTCGGTCGAAAAGCTTATGGAATCAAACGGCGTAAATCCGATGCGAATGAGCGTAAAGGGCTTTGGCGAATACAGGCCTTTCGAAGCTAATGAAGCCGGCAAAAAAGGCAACGCAAAGAACAGACGCGTTGAAATATATCTTGTGCGGGCCGGCAGCAAGTAATTCTTAGTTTTTAACTTTGAGTTTAAAAAGCAAATATCCCGCACCTGAATTTATTCAGGTGCGGGTTTCCTTTATATGAACCAGAGAACTTTAATAATCATAAAACCGGATGGTCTGCAGAGAAGACTTGCGGGTGAAATTATAGCCCGATTCGAGAAAAAAGGGCTTAAAATCGCCGCCGCAAAGCTGCTCCGGATAACTCCCGAATTAGCTGAAAAACATTACAAAGTGCATAAAAACAAGGATTTCTTCCAAAGGGTCGTAAAATATATCTCCTCCGGCCCGGTTCTGGTTATGGTGCTCCAGGGCGAAAAAGTTATCGAAATTACCCGAAAAATGATGGGGGCAACCGCAGGCTTCGACGCCCTGCCGGGTACAATCAGAGGCGATTTCGGCACCTCACAAACCTTTAACCTTATCCACGGCTCTGATTCAAAAGAGTCGGCTGAATATGAAATCGGCCTGTATTTTGAGCCGGCCGAAATCCTGGATTATAAAATGCCGGATGCAGAGTGGTTATAAAAGTTCACTTTTCGCCTCTTGCAAAAACCCCTTCCACAACATAACATTATCCGTATGAAATCAGCCATTGAACAAAAAATCGAATCGCTGCGCGAGCAAATCCGCAAACACGATTATTCCTATTACGTTCTCAATCAGCCGGAAATCAGCGACCAGAAATACGACCAGCTTCTTGGTGAGCTTAAAAAGCTTGAACAGCAAAATCCTGAATTTATAACGCCCGACTCCCCTACTCAGCGCGTCAGCGGAGAACCAATTGAAGGTTTCAAACAGGTAAAACATTCAATTGAAATGCTCAGCATCGATAATACTTATAACGCGGATGAACTTAGAGCATTTGATGAACGAGTCGCGAAAGGACTGGAAACAAAAAATTACAGCTATGTTGTCGAACTGAAAATCGACGGCCTTGCGATAAGTTTAAGATATGAAAAAGGTATTCTGGCTCTCGGAGCGACAAGAGGCGACGGCTCGACCGGCGATAACGTTACTAATAATATCAGGACAGTAAAAGCCATACCGCTTTCGCTCCGCGGCGATGTGCCGGATGTACTTGAAATCCGCGGCGAAGTTTATATGCCTAAAAAGGCGTTTGAAAAACTCAACGAGGAAAGAGAACAGCAGGAACAAGCTTTATTCGCAAACCCGCGAAACGCAGCGGCAGGCTCGCTGAAATTGCTCGACGCGAAAATAACCTCGCAAAGAAATTTGTCTTTCTTTGCTTATGCTCTGGGCCAAACAAGCAAGCCATTCGCCAAAACACATTACGAAAGTCTCGGAAAATTCAAAAAAATCGGCCTGCCGGTAAATCCAAATATTAAAAAAGCTGAAAATATCGAACAGGTAATCGAGATTTGCAATCATTGGGACAAAAAACGATTCGAACTGCCCTACCAGATTGACGGAATGGTTATAAAAATAGACCGGCTCGACCAGCGGGAAATGCTCGGAGCAACAGGCCGGGCGCCGCGATGGTGCATCTCTTATAAATTCGCCGCAGAACAGGCACAAACAAAAGTTATCTCAATAGATGTACAGGTCGGGAAAACCGGAATCCTTACGCCGGTGGCAAATTTCGAGCCGGTACTGCTTGCAGGCACAACGGTAAAAAGAGCGAGCCTTCACAACTTCGACGAGATTGACCGCCTTGATGTCCGTGAGGGCGATACGGTAATAATTGAAAAAGCCGGCGAAATTATTCCGCAGGTCGTCGAAGTAAAAAAAGAATTCAGAGCCAAAGGCGCAAAACCATTCAATCCGCCGGTCAAATGTCCCCAATGCGGCTCAAAAGTAGAAAAGGACGAAGACGGCGTTTATATTCGCTGCATAAGCTCAAACTGCCCGGCGCAACTGAAAGAAAAATTGCGATATTTCGCGGGCAGAGACCAAATGGATATTGAAAATTTAGGGCCTGCGTTGATTGAACAGCTTGTAGATAAAGGGTTGGTAAAAGATTTCGCCGATTTGTATAAACTCGATATATTCGCCGTTGCCCCGCTTGAGAGAATGGCACAAAAAAGCGCACAAAATGTTCTCGATGGTATCGAAAAAAGTAAATCTCAGTCGCTGGCAAGACTTGTCGCGGCTTTGGGCATTCGTCATGTCGGAATCCAAAACGCGGAAATTCTCGCTAAACAATTAGGCTCAATAGAACAACTTAAAAAAGCAACCGCTGAAGAATTTACAAAAATCGAACAAATCGGGCCGGTGCTGGCAAAAAGCATTTATGAGTATTTCCATGACAATAACAATTTGAAAATCATCGACAAACTAATTGCCTCAGGCGTAAACCCGACACAAAAACAAACCAAACAAAGCGATAAACTCGTCGGCAAAACATTTGTCGTTACTGGAACGCTTGAAAGTTTCAGCCGGTCGCAAATCGAACAAACCATAAAAGAAAACGGCGGTAAAATCTCGTCCAGCGTCAGTAAAAAAACCGATTACGTTCTTGCGGGCGTAGAAGCAGGAAGCAAATTAGATAAAGCGCAGCAGCTTGGTGTGAAGGTTATTAACGAAAAAGAATTTATGAAAATGATTCACGAAAGTCGGTGTTAGTCAGTGTTAAAGTCGGGGTCAGTCAGTGTTATGCGATTAGCATTGGAACTTGCCAAAAAAGGCCTTGGCAGCGTTGAACCCAATCCTGCCGTCGGATGTGTCATCGTAAAAAACAATAAAATCATCGGCAAGGGCTGGCATAAAAAATTTGGCGAGGCACATAGTGAAATAAACGCCTTAAAAAACTGTAAAAAGTCCCCAGCCGGGGCGACAATGTATGTAACACTTGAACCATGCTGCCATTTTGGGAAAACGCCGCCCTGTACAGAGGCGATTATTAAAGCAGGAATAAAAAAAGTCGTCGCGGCTGTAAAAGACCCGACAAAGAAAGTCGGCGGCAAAGGTTTTAAAATCCTCAAACAGGCCGGCATTGAAGTTGAAACAGGAATTTGCAAAAAAGAGGCGGAACAATTAAACGCTCCGTTTTTTAAATTCGCCAAAACCCAAAAACCATGGGTCATTGTAAAATGGGCGCAAAGTAAAGACGGTTTTTTGGCCCGAAGCGATAAAAAAAGATGGATAAGTAATGCGGCAAGCAGAAAAGACGTTCAAAATATTCGAAAAAAAGTGCAGGCTGTTCTTGTCGGCATAAACACCGTTCTCGAAGATGACCCAATGCTTACAGTTAGACCTGATACCGGCAGAGGGCCATTAAGAGTCGTTCTCGACAGCCAATTAAGAATACCGCAAAACTGCAATTTAATCAAAACCGCAAAAAAAACGCCTGTATGTATTTTCACGACCGTGTCAAAACGAGATTGCCGCGCTGCGCTCGCAATGACAAGACATATAAAACAAAAAGGCGTGGAAACGATAAAAATCAAAGGTAAGATAAATCTAAAAGCTGTTCTTAATGAGCTTGGCAAAAGAAATATTCAGCAGGTACTCGTCGAGGGCGGAGAAAAAGTAATAACATTATTCCTGAAACAAAAATTAGCTGATGAAATTATTATTTACACATCAGGAGAAAGGCTCGGCAAAAAAGGCAAAGTGAAATCTTCACAACTTATGAGGAAAATCTATAACTATCTCAAAAACAGTTACAGCGACAAAAAATTGTTCGGCGGAGACATTCGCCTAACAGGTGTACAAACTAATCGCCGATAGTTTTTGCGTCTCGTGGAAATAATAAGCAAATCAAAAATGAACAGAATGGCCGAGGTACAGGAAAAATATTATCGCCAAAATGTGAAGTATCCACCAATTCAATGTGAACATTTTAAACTGATTCATATTTACCTCAACAATATATAACCAATATAATATATAAGGCTTACTGCAACAAGGTGGATAAACCACCAGCCCATATTGGGATAACGAAAAGTTTTGCCTTTTTTCTCTCTGGTAGCGTCATAGCCGAAAAATTCCAGGTCAAAGAGAGACTTTCCGATAAAAAATTTGCCCCATAAAATTAATATATCAGCTAATGTCGTAGTCAAAAGAATCGCCTGCAGTGTTGCCGGATTAGGCCAATGAGCAATTGAAAAATGAGCCATTGTAATAGTGCCGATGATAACCAAAAATCCATTCAAGACATAGCCGTAAGCAATCGTCCTTTTAAAGCAAAAAAGAAGAGGCACAATCAGAATGCCCAGAACACCGGAAACGGCCGGAACAAGGTTTGAGTAATTGGCTTTGACAGGATGGATTCGACTATGCAGCAGCAAACCTCCAATAGACATCACCAAAAGAGCGGTAAGCAGTGTTGACTTAATATAAGTTTTTACAGTCATAATTTTCTCCTTACAGGCCACAGAGTTTAATTTTATATCAGCCACAGAGCTCACAGAGAACACAGAGATTATATTTTATTTTTTCTCTATGACAAACTTTTTACGACTCATTAATAACTTTTTTTCTTCTGAGAATGTGATGATAATGCTGGGCGAAACGGTGCGCCTCATCACGAACATACTGCAAAAGTTTTTTTGCGGGATTTGTAGCAGATAATTTCAAAGGTTCATCTTTGCCGGCGATGTAAATAATTTCTTCCCTCTTTGCAATCGAAATAAGAAGCGGCGGTTTGACATTTAATTCCTTAAAAGCATCCTGAGCCGCGTGAAGCTGGCCGATTCCGCCGTCGATTAAAACCAAATCAGGCCAAAGCTCCTGCCCTGTCGCCGCGTGGCTGTACCGACGAAGCAAAACCTCCTTCAAACAGGCATAATCATCAATACCCTTAACTGTCCTGATTTTATATCTGCGATAGCCGGCTTTGAACGGTCTGCCGTCAATAAACCGAACAAGAGAACCAACCGTCTCGGCCCCTGCGATATGAGCTATATCGAAACCTTCTATTACACGAACAGGATTTGTACTTTCCAGTATCTGCTGCAATTTTTCGAGAGCTTCTGTCGGCTCAACAGCGAAAACCTCCGGCTGAACATCTTGTGTAACAGAGCCTCTTTTATCAAGGTTTTCAATCAGGCGGATTCTATCGCGATACATTGCCGCTTTTTCATAATCCCGCTGCCCTGCGGCTTCATTCATTTGTTTTTGCAATTGTTTTAAAACGATAGTTCTTTTGGAATTGAGGAATTTAATCAAATCGCCGATGCTTTTCCTGTAATCGGCTTTGCTTATATAATCAGCACAGGGAGCGGTACATTGCTTAATGCTGTATAAAATGCAGGGCCTGAAGAAACGTCGTTTGTCATCGGAGTTTGAAATTTCGAGCCGGCAGGTGCGGAATTTAAATATTTTTTGAAGGACGACCGCTGCCTGTCTCAGGTCGCCGACGTTTGCGAACGGGCCGAACAGCCTGCTGCCGGTCTGCGGCTTGCGGGTTATATAAACGCCCGGAAATTCATTACGCATCGTTATTTCAAGATAAGGAAATGTCTTGTCGTCTGTTAAATCCGAATTATATGGCGGACGAATATCCTTTATCAGTCTTGCTTCCTGCAGCAGGGCGTCAACTTCGTTTTTGGTTTCGAGAAAATCGACGGTTTCGACTTTGGCGACCATTTCAACGATTCTCGGTCCGCGGCTCGATTCGATGTCAGCTGACGGCTGAAAATAACTGGCGACCCTCGAACGCAGATTCCTGGCCTTGCCGATATAAAGAACCGTTCCTTTCGAGTCCTTCATAAAATACAGGCCGGGGCCGGTCGGAAATGTGCGAATCTCTTTGCGTATTGTCTCAAACTTATCTGCCATCCATTTTATTGTACCTGATACCGGCCATATTAGCAATTCGTTCAGAGGCTTGTTAATTTAATGATTTTAATTATAATCCCGCACCTTCTTTAATTCCATTTATTGAATATTTAGAAGGTGCGGGATATAATCAGGCTTGTTATGAAGAATATCAAAGCAATCCTTCTGCTTATGGTGCTAATTATGACAGCCAATTCCACAGCGGTTATCGACAGGCAGGCTTTAGTCAGCCGGCACAAAATCGTTATCACAAAAATCGACGCTCTTTCGCCGCTGTCTATCGGCAACGGCAGATTCGCTTTCACAGCTGATATCACAGGGCTTCAGACTTTCCCGAACGCATACGAAAAAGGAATACCGCTGACCACGATGGCCGAGTGGGGCCGGCACAGCTTTAAAAACCCAAAAGGATATAAACTCGCAGACACTTTAGTCGATGTTCAGACCGGCAGCCGAAAAGTGCCATACGACATCAATCAAAAATCGGAGGCAGCAGAATGGCTCAGGTCGAATCCTCATCAGACAAGTCTTGCGCGAATCGCTTTTCTCCTGAAAAAAGCCGATGGTTCTGCCGCCTGTGCCAATGACATAACCCAAATTCATCAGGAGCTGGATTTGTGGACGGGCCTTTTGACAAGCGTGTTTGAGCTTGAAGGAAAAAGGGTATTGGTTAAAACAGCCTGCGATCCGGAGTTTGATAACATTGCTTTTGAAGTGCAATCGGATTTAATATCGGAAAACAGGCTGGCGGTAGAAATCGCATTTCCATACGCAAACGGCAAATGGGGCAATGACCCGGCGGATTGGAATGAGCCTGATAAACACACCACCAAACTGAAAAAAATATCCGACACACAGGTTCAAATTCTGCACGATATGGATTCGCTGGTCTATAACTGTAAAATTCAATTTACTGATGGAATACAGATAGAAGAAAAACCAAAATATCATTACGTCTTTAAACCAGCAAAAAATAAATGTCAATTCAGCGTTGGTTTTGGAGAAAAGGTAAAGGACATTCACGATTTCAATTCAACCGTTCAAAAAAGCATTGAACACTGGGGGAAATTCTGGACGACCGGCGGCGCTATCGACTTGTCGGCAAGCACCGACCCGCGATGGAAAGAACTTGAGAGACGGATTGTACTTTCGCAATATTTAACAGCGATTCAATCTGTTCAGAAATATCCGCCTGCGGAGACGGGACTGACCTGCACAAGCTGGTTCGGCAAGTTTCATCTTGAGATGCACTGGTGGCACCAGGTCCATTTTGCGTTATGGAACCGGATGGAACTCTTGGCGCCAAGTCTTGAATGGTACAAGGTAATTTTGCCTCAAGCCCGAAAAATTGCAAAACGGCAAGGCTATGAAGGCGCCCGCTGGCCGAAAATGGTCGACCCGACAGGTCAGGATTCGCCTTCCGGTATCGGGCCGCTTCTAATCTGGCAGCAAGGGCATCCTATATATTACGCCCAGTTATGCTATCGGGAAAATCCTTCGATGCAAGTCCTTGAAAAATATAAGGATATAGTCTTTGAGACTGCCAAATTTATGGCATCGTACGCAGCCTGGAACGAGAGTCGAAAATGCTTCGAGCTTGGGCCGCCGCTAATCTCGGCACGTGAATACAGCACAAGTACTTACGAACAAAATAAAAATCCGACTTTCGAGCTGGCATATTGGCGATGGGGACTGCTGACGGCAAATGAATGGCGAAAAAAGCTCGGAATGCCGCCTGAACCGAAATGGGAACAAGTCGCCAATCAGCTTGCGCCCTGGCCGATTCGAAATGGCGTATATATTGAGCAGGAAACGACATTGGCTGATGACGGCGGGCATCCCTGTATGCTCGGAGCATTTGGAATTTTGCCGCAAAGTCCGCAGCTTGACAAAAAGATAATGGAAAAAACGCTGGAATATGTTTTGGCTAACTGGCAATGGGATGATACATGGGGGTGGGATTACCCGATGATGGCAATGACAGCGGCGAGACTTGGTCGAGGCGATTTAGCGGTTCAGTCACTTTTGTTGGATGTTGAAAAAAATACCTATCTTGTCAACGGTCATAATTATCAAAGAGAAGGTTTGCCCTGCTACTTACCGGGCAATGGTGGATTACTGACAGCCGCGGCAATGATGGCCGCAGGATGGGATGGCTGCTCAAATAAAAACGCTCCCGGCTTTCCTCAAGATGGAAAGTGGGTTGTACGATGGGAAAATCTCGAAAAAATGCCGTAACATATCTAATAATGATTTGCGAAGATACCGGCCGGTATGAATTTCCATAATATCATCGTTTATTGACAACGTCCGATAATTTATTTTGTTCCAAGTCTCACAAAACTTGTAAAAAGAATTTTTCGCTCTGAATACCCTGCCAACAATTAACATGAGCCAAAAAAAACATACAATCGAAAAATTTTTTTCCCGCAGGTTCATAATCGACAAGGACTAACGAAATTTTAATAATTTTTTCCGTTTTTCGATTGATAAAATCGCTCTCTATTCGTAGTATAATTTATAGAGGTAACCACCTATATATTGTGGTTTGTACCCAATATTTACAACATATTGTGTTTTTAGCCGCAAGGAAGCGCTTATTTGTATGGAGGCACAATGGCCGCGAGCAGCAATTCGAATGGATTTATGGACAGAAACGACAAAAACAGTCTGAAAAACTGGCAAAGCCCCGGCAATTCGAGGCCCAAAGGGCTTAAAATAGCCCAGTTTTTCTCTACACCTGCCGTCCATCCGTTCGACCAGATTGAATGGGAAACCAGACAGGCAAAAATCACCGGCGACGGCGGCGAAGTAATCTTCGAACAAAATGACGTTGAAGTACCCGCTTCGTGGAGTCAGCTTGCGACAAAAGTCGTCGTCAGCAAATATTTCTACGGCGATATCGACTCAGGCCATCGTGAAAATTCCGTTAAGCAGCTTGTTCATCGCGTCTGCAGAACCATCGCAGACCGAGGACACAAAGACGGATACTTCGCCACTCAAACAGATACGGAAAACTTTTATAATGAACTCACCTGGCTGTGCGTCAATCAGTACGGCTCATTTAATTCTCCGGTCTGGTTCAACGTCGGCCTCAAAGATGTTTACGGCATAGAAGGAAGCGAACATAACTGGCACTGGGACCATAAACAGAATAAAGCCGCACCGTGCAAAAGCAGTTACGAATATCCGCAGGCATCGGCTTGTTTCATCCAGTCCGTAAAGGACACGATGGAAGACATAATGAAGCTTGCCGCAAATGAAGCTATGCTTTTCAAGCACGGCTCAGGCACAGGCACAGACCTTTCAACTCTTCGCAGCAGTAAAGAGAAACTCGCCGGCGGCGGAAGACCGTCAGGGCCGTTAAGCTTTATGCGGGTTTACGACCAGATTGCAGCGGTAGTAAAATCAGGCGGAAAAACCAGACGCGCAGCAAAGATGCAGTCGCTGATGGTTACTCATCCGGACATTAGAGACTTTATCGCCTGTAAGATGGAAGAAGAGAAAAAAGCCCGCGCACTTATAAAGGCCGGTTACGGCGGACCATTCAATAACGACGCTTATAACAGCGTTATGTTCCAGAATTCAAATCTGTCGGTAAGAGTTACCGACCAGTTTATGGAAGCCGTTGAAAAAGACGAAACCTGGACGACATACGAGGTTACCACAGGCAAGCCTTCGGTAAAGTACAAGGCAAACGAGCTTATGGACTTACTTGCCGAGGCGACAAGGCTTTGCGGCGACCCTGGCATTCAGTATCATTCGACAATCAATAGATGGCATACCTGCCCGAACTCCGGCGAAATTCACGCTTCAAATCCATGCAGCGAATATATGTTCATTGACGACTCGGCCTGCAATCTTGCCTCGCTGAACCTGATGAAATTCAGAAAAGAAGACGGCTCTTTCGACGTGGAAAGATTTAAGTCAGCGATACGAATATACATTATCGCTCAGGAAATTCTCGTCGATAACGGCAGCTATCCAAACTCCGTTATTACGGAAAACAGCCATAATTTCCGGGCACTCGGATTGGGTTATGCCAATCTCGGCAGCCTTATAATGAGTCTTGCCCTGCCTTATGACAGCGAAGAGGCAAGGACATGGGCATCGGCGATAAGCGCCATCCTCACAGGAACGGCATATATCGCAAGCGCAGAAATCGCTGCCATCAAAGCTCCATTTGAAAAATATCATGATAATGCCCAGCCTATGCTGAATGTAATTAATATGCACCGTGAACACTGCCGGAATATTTCAGAAGTATATTGTCCCGATTATCTGCTCAGCGCGGCAAAGGATGCCTGGGACCAGGCGCTCGATTCCGGTACAAAGTTCGGTTTCAGGAACGCTCAGGTTACCGTTCTTGCGCCGACAGGCACTATCGGCTTTATGATGGACTGCGATACCACGGGAGTCGAACCTGATATCGCACTTGTAAAATATAAACTTCTCGCAGGCGGCGGAATCCTGAAAATCGTCAATAGAACCGTTCCGATGGCTTTGGAAAGAATAGGATACAGCGCTGAAGATATAAAACATATCTGCGACGATATCGACAAAGACGATACCATCGAAACCAGCAAAAAGCTTAACAAGGGACATCTGCCGATATTCGATTGTGCCTTCAAGCCGCAGAAGGGTTCCCGCAGCATACATTATATGGCACATCTGAAAATGATGTCTGCGGTTCAGCCGTATATCAGCGGTGCAATCAGCAAGACAATCAATATGTCCAAAGAAGCAACTGCTGAGGAAATAAGAACCGCATATATCGAGGGCTGGAAGATAGGCTTAAAAGCGGTCGCTATTTACAGAGACGGCTCGAAACTTTTGCAGCCTGTGAAAACAGACGAGCATAAAGACGATTCAAAGATAGAATCGGTACAAACACCAGTAGCGGCGAAACCATACAGACGAAGACTGCCGGAGACAAGAAAAAGTATTACACATAAGTTCTCTGTCGCCGGTCATGAAGGATATTTAACTGTCGGACTTTACGATGACGGCCAGCCGGGCGAGTTGTTTATTACGATGGCCAAGGAAGGCAGTACAGTCGGCGGCCTGATGGACGTTGTCGGAACCTGCGTTTCGATGTCGCTGCAATATGGTGTGCCGCTTGTTACGCTTGTTGACAAATTCAGACACGCGAGATTCGAGCCGGCAGGAATGACATCGAATAAAAAAATCCCGTTCGCAAAGAGTCTTATCGACTATATCTTCTGCTGGATGGGCTGCGAATTTATTCCGGGCTATGCCGAGAAGAACACGCCAGACCGTTCAGGAAGCAATCCGCCGGAGAATAAAACTAATACTACCGCAAAAACTCTTGTCGAAAAGACAAAAGACCTTGCGAAGAAAATAGCCGAGGCCAAGGCGGCCCAGCCGAAATCTCAGCCGAAACCTACTGACAGCGAAGAGGTTTCGCTGTATCGGCATGAAAAAAGCAGATTGGTCGATATAGCCGACAGGGCCATTGCCGTGGTAACTTCCATCGTAAAAGGCGACAGTGAACTCCAGGCCGATGCGGCCGCCATACAACAGTTTAATGCTCAGTTTGAGCATTTTCAGGATGATGCTCCTGTTTGCGATGTATGCGGTTCGATTACCGTTAGAAACGGCTCCTGCTATAAATGCTTCAACTGCGGCAACTCAATGGGCTGCAGCTGAAAGAATATTAATTCCCTATAAAACAAAACAGGCTGTCAAATAATTGACAGCCTGTTTTTTCTACTGTTGATTATGTAAATTTCCTATTTTCTTCTTTTGATGCCAAGCAATCCTGCGGCCAGTAAAATCATCGTCGCCGGTTCAGGATTAGCCACTATACTGCCAGACGAAACCAAATCGCCTTGTGAGCAATTAGCTATTCCTAAGCTGGCAAAAGCGCTTGGTGCCAGGCCCAGCGTGTTGGTATAATCCTGAATAATAAACTTCCATGTTTCACCTGGTTCAAAAATATCGTTATATGCGACACTTTCATAAACCAGCGGCCTGTTGATTCCAATTGAATCAATAATAAAAGCCTTTTGCAGCCCGAGAATACACCCCATCAGACCGTCCCAGTTTGACAGACCTGTTTCAGGGTCGGCAACATAATACACATGGGTTTTTTGGCCATTATAAAAATTGCCCCACACTGTATTTGTCATATTGGTCATTGTTACCAGCACATTCGGAATCCCCGGGTTATCATAAGGCGCCCCTGTGCACGCAGTCAGGCTTGTGAATTCCCAGGATGACGTAATCCATTCATCATCGGGAAACGTCGGCTTGTTGCCCAGTTCGTCATAAACCGGATATGGGCAATAAGCAAGCACATCCTGCTCCGGTGTGTCCTCAATAACAGGATATACCGGCCAAGCATTTGCAGGATGGGAAAAATACATTAACAAAGAAGCAATAATACATACCAATAGAATTAATTTCCTCGTCATAATTTCATCTCCTTACTTACTTTCATTCCTCCCAATTCCACTTCTTTCTCAACCGTTTATAACGTAACCCCAGAAGGTGGATTGTAGTAAACTCCTGCTAATCATCAATTCGTCATTTCTAATATCATCGAAGACGAGGACAGCCAAGCTTGCGGCAATTCTGGCGGAATAGCCCGACGACGTGCAATGCCAAATCCGCCCTGTCGTTAGCCCCAAGTTTTCTAAACAGACGGGACATATGGGTTCTTACTGTCGGAATCGCTATTTTCAGGTCCATAGCAATCTTTTTGTCGGATTCGTCAGCAAAAAGACATTTGATGATTTGACTTTCACGCGGCGACAAAGAAAGCCCCTCTATAATCTCAGCCCATTCCTGCTCTGAGAATATTTTTGTCCCGTTTATTGCAGCTTTTGACATAATTTCTCTCCTTTATTAAGCCAACACGGGGTGCCCATTCAGTATATCAACGCCTTTTAAACAAACAAGTCTTTCCTGAAAATTTATATAACTGCCGTTATTAAAATAGCTTACCGGCATAAAATTTGTGTTGTCCGGCCAAAAAAACGTTGACACCCCTTTTTTGGCGGTTATAATCCATCGTTTTCAAGAAATTAGAGAAAGAGTCTATGAAGAGTTTTTTAGCTAAAAAAGCAGAAGTTCAGCGTAAATGGCTTATAGTTGACGCCGATGGGGCAATTCTGGGCAGATTGGCCGCAAAAATTGCTCCGATTCTGATGGGCAAGACAAAGCCGACTTATACGCCGAGTGTCGATACCGGTGATTTTGTTATTGTCATAAATGCCGACAAGATAAGGGTTACCGGCAAAAAAGCCGAGGCAAAAGAGTACGACTACTACACCGAATATCCCGGCGGACACAGATATATAACCTTTAAGGATTTAATGACAAGAAGGCCTGAAAGAGTTATCGAACTTGCTGTAAAAAGAATGCTGCCCAAGAGCAGCCTTGGCGAAGATATGTTCAAGAAATTAAAGGTTTATCGCGGTCCAAATCACAAGCACACCGCGCAAAATCCTGAAAAAGTCGAACTATAAAAAATTAAATTTTACGGAAACTTAAAGCATGACAGAAAATCCAGCAAATAGCCCTTTAGGGGGAATAAAGCTGCCCTCGCCTGCGGGCCAACCCGCACAAAAAGCTGAACACAAAAGCAGCTTCACCTGGGGCACCGGAAGAAGAAAAACCTCCGTCGCACGGGTAAGAATCAAGCCCGGCAAGGGAGACGTGAAAATAAACAATAGGGAAGTTACCAATTACTTCACGAGACTTCAGGATATCAATAATGTTTTCGCTCCACTGAAGACGACGAAAACCGAGAAAAGTCTCGATGTTTTTGTCAATGTCAAGGGCGGCGGAATCACAGGCCAAAGCGGCGCTGTAATGCTCGGTCTGGCAAGGGCACTGAAGATTTACGACCCTTCGCTGACACAAGCCCTCAGAGACGCAGGCTTACTGACCCGTGACGGCAGGATGGTTGAAAGGAAGAAACCGGGACAAAGCGGCGCCCGAAGGAGATTCCAGTTCTCAAAACGTTAATTGCAAAATACCTTCAGGATTATTACAATGGCCGCGTTACGAGACGCGGCCTTTTTTTTGGAGATATAAAATGTTAACAGTCGCAATCATAGGCGCTAGCGGATATACAGGCGCAGAAGCCATCGAAATCCTTCTGCACCATCCACAGGCTAAACTTACCTATCTTACCGCTCTGCCGGAAGAATGCGGCAGTGTCGCCGAAGTCTTTCCGCGATTCAAGGGACGGTGCCCGCTCGATATTGAACCGCTCAATATGAATAAACTCATAGAAAAGGCTCAAATTGCACTTTGCTGCCTGCCGCATAAAGTCTCGATGGAATTTGTGCCGCAACTGCTCAAGGCAGGCCTGAAAGTTATCGATTTCAGCGCAGACTATCGAATCAAGGATGTTAAGGTATATGAAAAATACTATCAGCCGCACAGCGATAAAGAAAACCTCAAACACGCTGTTTACGGACTGTGCGAACTCTATCGCGATAAAATCAAGGACGCAAAACTTATTGCAAACCCCGGCTGTTTTCCGACAGGGTTTATGCTCGGTACCGCTCCGCTTTTGAAAAATAAACTTATTGAAAATTCGATTATCGTAAATTCCGTTACAGGAACAAGCGGCGCAGGGAAAAACCCATCGAAGAATTTCCACTTTCCGAATATGAACGAAAACTTTTTCGCTTACGGCATCGGCAAGCATCGTCATCAGCCGGAGATGGAGCAGATTGCAGGCGAAATCTCGGGCAAAAATATCGAAGTACTGTTTCAGCCGCACGTTGGACCGTTTGACGTTGGAATAATGTCAACGATTTACTGCCAGTCGAAAGAAAAAATGACCGGCGAAAAACTTGCCGAGTTGTATAAATCTTTCTACGCGAATGAACATTTCGTACGGGTGCTGGATGCTGCCCCAATGCTCAAGGATATTGCGGGAACGAATTATTGCCATATTTACCCGACCCTATGCAAGGACAAGATAGTCGTTTTCAGCGCGATTGATAACCTGATAAAAGGCGCATCGGGACAGGCGATCCAGAATATGAATATAATGTATGGTTTCGATGAAACCGCCGGACTTTTATAGCCACAGAGAAAGGAATAATTATTTTGCCACAGAGAACACAGAGGACACAGAGATATAAATAAAATGACTGACGAACTAACAGAAAAAATTATCGGAGCAGCCATAGAAGTTCATAATATACTTGGACCCGGATTGCTTGAATCAATCTATGAAGAAGCCTTATGCGTCGAATTTGATTTGAGAGGTATAAAACATCAAAGGCAGGTTGAATGTGATATTATTTATAAAGGGAAAACTATCAAAGGCCAAAAACTTGACCTGCTTGTGGAAAATGAGGTTGTAGTAGAAATTAAATCTTTGTCGAAAACGCCGGAAGTAGCTTTGGCACAGACTCTTTCATATCTCAAGGCCACAAATCTCAGGAGAGGATTGATAATAAACTTCGGAGAAAAGAGACTTATTGACGGCGTTAAACGGGTGTCTCTATAATGGCCACGAACGACGAAAATAATTTAGCCGCAGAGAACACAGAGATTGCAATTTCAGCGAAAATTGATACTATGATAAAACAATGGTTCAAGGACACTATCTACAAAATCAACAATGAAATAAAATCAGATACACCTGGAGACTTTCTTTGTTCAAACATTTTACCACTATCTTTTAATTATTGTAATGCTACACTGACTTTGCTGAACAACAATTTTAAACTCCCTGCCATGGCCCTAATCCGAGTTCTTGCAGAAATCACACTTCGGCTATGCTGGTGTCTCTATGGGGATAATCCACAAAAGGAATCAACAGATGTGAGGGTTCAACGATGGTTAAAGCGATCCTGCAAAGAACAACAGAAATTTCTTAAGAAATTATTACCATCATTTAACGCTAATAAGAAAAAAATTAACGAGCAAATATCTTATTTTGACAAGAAAATAGCGGAAATCCCATATGAGTCAGCTGGCGATCTTTATGGGTCTCTTGATGAGCTTAATGTTAACCTAAAAAACGATCTTTACCCTCTGTTGTATAGTACATTTAATACAGCAATTCATCCAGACTTATTACTTTTATCCAATCTTATAAAAAAAGATAGGAATAAATATACCTTCAGTGGCGATTTTGATGATATCGATTCTAATAACATTAAATTTTATGTGATGACCTGTGCGTTTTGGATTGTTTCGCTGGTGAGAATTAGTTATAAATGGGATTACAATGATATCAAAGCACAATATCTTGAAATTAAGAAGATTCATGAGAACAGTACCAAAGGATAAATAATAAATATCTCTGTGTTCTCTGTGAGCTCTGTGGCTAATAAAAAATAAAACTCTGCGGCTTAAAATAAAAGGGAAAAACTCTGTGGCAAATGGAATCTTAAAAGTTGCGACATGTCAATTCGCCGTGAGCGAGTTTGTCGAGCAGAACTCGAGATATATTCAAAAATTCCTCAAAAAAGCGAAAAAACTCGGCGCTGACATAGTCCACTTCTCCGAATGCGCGCTTAGCGGTTACGCGGGCGTTGATTTTGAAAATCTTGAAGATTATGACTGGCCGCTGCTGATTAAAGAAACTCAAAAAATTATGCAGCTTGCCGCTAAACTTAATTTATGGGTAATCCTCGGCAGCGCACACAGACTTACATCTCCGAATAAGCCGCACAATTGCCTTTACCTTATAAACCCACAGGGCCAAATCGCTGACAGATACGATAAACGCTTCTGCACTGAAAGCGATTTGAATCATTACACGCCTGGCAGCAGATTCGTAACATTTGAAATCAACGGCGTTAAATGCGCACTGCTTATTTGTTTTGATGTGAGATTTCCGGAATTGTATAGGGAACTGAGAAAACTAAATGTTCAATGTGTCTTTCAGTCGTTTTACAACGCCCGGCAAAAAGAACAGAGCGTCCATAAACATATAATAAGACAGACAATGCAGGCGAACGCCGCCTCGAATTATTTCTGGGCAAGTATATCAAATTCATCCGGCGAAATTGCTCCATATCCATCCTGTCTTACTCAGCCGGACGGCGAAATTGTAAATGAATTAAAACTCAATAAGCCCGGCATAATGATAAACACCGTTGATACGACGCAATCCTTTTATGACCCATCGGCAAAATTCAGAGCCCTTGCGATGAAAGGGATTTTGACAAACGGCCCGGGAAGTCTTGACGACCCGAGAAGCAAAGATACGAAGAATCTGTAAGGATAAAAATGGGAAATACAACGATAACAGCACCAAAGGGATTTCTGGCCTCTGGAATAAGCTGCGGAATAAAAAAGAGCGGCAAAAAAGATATTGCAATTTTGGTTTGTCCGACCGGCGCTAAGGCTGCGGCTGTCTTTACAACAAACAAAATCGTCTCAGCGGCGGTAACCGTAAGCAAACAACACATCAAGTCCGCAGACATTGAAGCAGTCGTGGCAAACAGCGGAAACGCAAACGCCTGCACAGGCAGCAAAGGCATCGAAGACGCGATAAAAATGTGCAAAACCGCTGCCCGCCTTATCGACGCAAAAGCGAATCAGGTACTCATCGCTTCAACCGGCATTATAGGCCATCAACTGCCGATGGAGAAAATTAACAATGGAATTATCATTGCCGCAGCGAAACTATCGAGCAGTCCGGAAGCGGGAAACGATTTTGCGCAGGCGATAATGACAACCGATACCCGCTGCAAACAGGCATTTAAAACCCTTAATATTGGCGGCGTTAAAATCACTATCGCGGGCACAACCAAAGGCGCGGGAATGATTGGGCCTAATATGGCCACAACTCTTTGCTTTATCACGACCGATGTGGCCATATCAAAAAATCTTCTGCAAAAATCATTAAAAGACGCCGTCGGCAATTCACTTAACAAACTCACGGTTGACGGCCATCAAAGCACAAACGATACGGCGATTATTCTTGCTTCAGGTCTTGCCGGAAATAAACCAATAACCAAAACAGATTCGCAATATAAAAAATTCGCTGTCGCACTTTCACAGCTTTGCACTGATTTGGCAAAACAAATGGCACTTGACGCCGAAGGCGCGACGAGAATGTTTACAGTTGTCATAAACGGCGCCGCTTCAAAAGATGAAGCGATAAAAGCCGCAAGAGCTATTGCCGATTACGACCTTGTCAAATGCGCGATTCACGGCGGCGACCCGAACTGGGGCAGAATTATCTGTGCAGTCGGAAGCTGCGGAGTCAAATTAAACCCGAATAAGTTAACCTGTGTTATCGGAAACATAACAGTCTTCAAGAACGATCAGCCGGTAAAATTCGATCCTAAAAAAGTTTCCAAAATCATATCGCAAAAAGAACATACAATTATGGTGAATCTGGGAGCGGGAAAATTCAGCGATTTCTGCTACGGCTGTGATTTAAGCAAAGATTATGTAACAATTAACGCCGACTATCACACATAAGCAAAAGATAGCGGTATTTAAACCCGTAAATGCTTGTTTTGGATAACCGATTTCTGTATAATACCGGAGTCCTGATTACAGATTTTATATATGCGAAGATTATACATATTATTTGCTGTTTTTGCCGTTAGTTCATTCTGCGGAGTATGCAAATCCGCCCCGTCATCAATCGAAAAACTGCTTATAAAAGCCAAAAGCGGCGATGCGAACAGTCAATTTACCCTTGCCAGAAGGTATTCAATTGGTCAGGGCGTCCCGCAGGATTACAACGAATCATTTAAATGGTACACAAAAGCAGCCGAGCAGGGAAACGCGAAAGCGCAATACGAACTTGGCGCAATATATGATGACGGCCGGAATGTTGTGCAGGATTACGGTCAGGCGATTCAATGGTACACAAAAGCCGCCGCGCAGGGAAATGCAAACGCTCAGCACAGCCTCGGTTTAATATACGGTAAAGGCCGGGGAGTTCGGCGGGATTACAATCAGGCTGTTGAATGGTTTAAAAAAGCCGCTGCACAGGGGCTGACAGATGCTCAGTTCGACCTCGGCTTGATGTATTTTAGGGGTCAGGGCGTTGAGAAGGATTACAGCCAGGCAGTTCAATTGTTCACAAAGGCCGCCGAACGTGGAAATACAAAGGCCCAGTATATTCTTGGTATGATATACTGCAACGATAAGAATGAAGAAATTCCACAGGATTATAAGCAGGCGGCTAAATGGTTCACAAAGGCTGCCGTGCAGGGACAGGCCAAAGCCCAGTATGTTCTCGGTATGATGTACTGCAGCGGCGAAGGCGTCGAGCAGAATTACACAGTAGCGGCTAAATGGTTCACAAAAGCCGCCGCACAGGGGAATGCGGAATCGCAGCTCACTCTTGGCGTGATGTACTGGAACGGCAAAGGCGTTCTGGAAAATTACGTTGAGGGTTATAAATGGTTGCTTCTGGCCGCGATGAACGGGGATAAAGACGCCCAGTGGCTTAAAAAAGACCTTCGTGAGAAAATGACGCCCGGCCAGATAGAAGAAGCTCAACAAAAAGTAAACAGGGTAAAGAAAATAAAAGGATTCCTGGCCGAGAAAGAAAATAATAATAAAGACAATAATCAGACTGCAGAAAATATAGAAAGTATGTCAACCGGCTTTTTGATAACTTCGGACGGCTTCGTTCTTACCGCTTGTCATTCTGTCGGGAAAGCCGAAAATGTGGAAGTTACATATAATCAAAAAAAATATACTGCGAAAGTAATCGGCAGAGACGAATCAATTGACGCGGCGGTTCTGAAAATCGACGGCAATGATTTTTCTTTTCTGCCGATAGCCTCAAGCGATGCGGTTAAAACCGGTGATGCGGTATTTACTATGGGCTATCCTCAGATTACGCTTCAGGGCACAGAACCAAAATTTACCGAAGGTTCCATCAGTTCTCTTTCCGGCCTTACCGACAACCCTCAATATTTTCAAATCAGCGTTCCTATCCAGCCGGGCAATTCCGGCGGTCCGCTGGTAAATAAAAATGGAGAAGTTATCGGTTTGATTGTCGCCAAGCTTAACGATGTCTCTTCTCTTCTGAAAACAGGTTCCGTGCCTCAGAATGTCAACTACGCACTGAAGAGTTCATTTATTTTGTCGTTTTTCGAATCTGTTCCAGACCTTTCGCAAAAAATAAAAATCACAGTCGATGACTCTCCGAAAGACAGGTCCGCGACAATTGAAAAAACAAATAAATCGGTCGTATTAATTGTCACACATAAGTAATATTGCTTCGACTTAATACATTACAACCGCCTTCACGGCCAATGCATAACTGCTTATCGCTGCGATAGTTATATCGTCCGCCCCGTCTAAGGTCAAAAAACGAAAAAGATTTCCGGCATCTTTTTTTGTTCCGGTCTAAAATTTAGACCAATTTTCAGGTTTTTTAGCGCTAATTTTCTTGCAAAAAAACCGCCGTTCTATACACTGTCGCTAATTTCGCGCGTATTAAACTTTACGTTTTCTTTATAAGGAGTTTTTAAAGTGAAAAATACAATCGTAAAAACGGGATTTTTGATTGCTGTATTGGTAATCTCGGCAGCAGTGTTTGCGCAGGAAGGCGCCAACATCGGTGAGCTCGGTAAAGTTCCCGAACCTGTAACGCAAGTTACAACACAATCATCAACACCACTGCTTTGGTGGATAGCGCCAATTTCTTCACTGGCGGCATTGTTCTTTGCTTATGTATTCTTTAAGCAAATGATGAATGCCGAAAAAGGCAACAAAACGATGGAAGAAATCGCCTCTTACGTTCGTGAGGGCGCTTACGCTTATTTGTTCAGACAATATAAAGTAGTTGCAATGATATTCATTGTTTTAAGTTTGATATTTGCCGCTTTAGCATATTTCGGAATACAAAATCCGTTTGTGCCGATAGCGTTTCTGACAGGCGGATTCTTCAGCGGCCTGTGCGGCTTTATCGGTATGAAAACCGCGACAAACGCGTCGAGCAGAACCGCTCAGGGCGCGGTACACAGCCTTAACAGGGCATTACAGGTTGCTTTCCGCAGCGGCTCGGTTATGGGCCTGATTGTCGTGGGTTTCGGCCTTTTTGATATCGCATTATGGTATTTGATTCTCGACAAACTTGTTTACACTTCCGCTCATATGACTGAAGGCCTTAGGCTCTTCGGCGTAACGCTGGTTCACGCAGGAATGGACCCGGGCACTAAGCTGGTTGAAATAACCACAACAATGATTACGTTCGGTATGGGTGCTTCTACACAGGCATTATTCGCTCGTGTCGGCGGCGGCATATTCACAAAGGCCGCTGATGTTGGAGCAGACCTTGTCGGTAAAGTTGAAGCCGGAATACCGGAAGACGATCCAAGAAACCCGGCCACAATCGCTGATAACGTAGGCGATAACGTCGGCGACGTAGCAGGTATGGGCGCTGACCTCTATGAAAGTTATTGCGGTTCAATCCTTGCAACATCAGCACTCGGTGCGGCTCTTCCTATGACTATCCTGTCTCAGTATGGAATGGACCCGCTCAAGGCTGTTCTGGCGCCAATGATTGTAGCAGGTATCGGAACGGTTCTCTCAATTATCGGTATGTATATGGTAAGATGCAAAGAAGACGCATCGCAGAAAAATCTTCTCAGAGCTTTGCTGACTGGAACGCTGGGCAGTTCGGTTCTAATTCTCGTCGCCGTTGTCGGTTTAGTATATGCCGGCTGGATTAGCTGGGGCGTTTTCGGCTCGGTTATATCCGGTCTTATCGCAGGCGTGTTAATCGGTCAATTCACCGAATACTACACCTCCGATGAATATAAGCCAACAAGAGGCATTGCTGACCAGGCTCCAATGGGCGCAGCAACAGTGATTATCGACGGCCTCGCCACAGGTATGTACTCTTCAGGCCTGCCTGTACTCACAATCGTAGTCGGTATTTTGTGTTCATACGCTTTCGCAGGCGGATTTACCAATATGGCAATGGGTATGTACGGCATAGGTTTTGCCGCTGTCGGTATGCTCGCTACGCTGGGCATTACACTTGCGACAGATGCTTACGGCCCAATCGCTGACAACGCAGGCGGAAACGCTGAAATGAGCCACCTGGATAAGGAAATCCGCAAGAGAACCGATGCCCTGGATTCATTAGGCAACACAACCGCCGCAACAGGCAAAGGTTTCGCAATCGGCTCAGCCGCTTTGACCGCTCTTGCCCTGCTTGCTGCTTATATCGAAGAAGTTAGAATCTGGATTGGCAGAATGGCTGTTAAATCTGTTGACGGCCTTTATCAGGTCGGCAACATTTCTTTCTATACAGACCAGGTTGCCGATAAAGCACAGGCAAGTTTTGCCGTTCTTGTGGCAAAAGCACAGGCTGTTGGCGCTGCTGTGCCGGCAATCGTAAATGTCAAGACCGCTTCGCTTATGGATTTCGTAGCGGCTTATGACCTGAATATCATCAATCCAAAACTCATTTCCGGTTTGTTCATCGGCTGTATGATGGCGTTTGTGTTCGTAGCGATGTCGATGAAGGCTGTCGGACGCGCGGCCGGTAAAATGGTTAATGAAGTTCGCAGACAGTTCAGAGAACATCCCGGCATTATGGCTGGAACTGAAAAGCCAAGTTATGCCGAATGCGTGGAGATTTCCACCGTAGCAGCTCAGAAAGAAATGATTCTGCCTTCCCTGATGGCAATTATCGTTCCTGTGCTGACCGGCCTGCTTCTCGGCGTTGAGGGCGTTATGGGTATGCTGGCAGGAAGTACATGCTGCGGTTTCGCACTGGCCGTTTCACTTAACAACGCAGGCGGCGCCTGGGATAACGCAAAGAAATACATCGAAAGAGGCGCTCATGGCGGAAAAGGCTCACCGGCTCATAAGGCTGCAGTTGTCGGCGATACAGTCGGCGACCCATTCAAAGATACAGCCGGTCCAAGTATGAACATCCTGATTAAGCTGATGTGTATGGTAAGCGTCGTATTTTCAGGCGTTATCGTTAAATTTGCTCCGATGATTGCGGAATTCCTGCATATGAGCAAATAGTTGACTTATACAGTAATTAATGTATCCTATCGGGGTCGAGAATGCTTCTCGGCCCCGTTTTTTTTGAATAAAAAAACTTGACATTCTGTATAGCATAGGCTATACTTATTCATAGATCAGTATCAGGCCGATTTGGCAGCGGATGATGGCCGTTGTGAAATCATGACTTGATGTTTTTGCCAAGGATGGCTGCTTTACAGATGTAATGTAACGCTGATCGTCGGAGACGGCAAAACATTTTTGTCAGGAGTATTCGCAATGGCTTACGAAGTTGATTTTGAAGAAGTATTAGAATTGTTTGAATCTCACGGTTGGCATTTGAAAAAGATTTATGAGCCTTACAGGGTCTTTACAAAAGAAGGCCAATTACCGTGGCTTATACCTGTGAGGAATCGAAAAGTAAGTATAGAATATATCCAGAAATTTAAAAATTTCATTCAGGGCCAAAATGAAGAATAAAATAGACAAACCGTTTAATGTCTCAACATTGCACAAGGCTGAAAAAATTGCCAGCCAATATCGCATAATCCTCGAGAAAAATGAAAAGCTCGGCTATATTGGTAGTTCCGTCGAACTGCCGGGTGTTTTTGCCGACGCTAAAACACCTGAAAAATGTTTTAAGGCTGCTGAACAGGCATTAACGATAGCTGTGGCTACAATGCTTGAAAATGGTCAAATACCGCCTTTACCGGCTTCAGATGAAAAACGCACAGTACAGGTAAATGTCAGATTAACAGCTGAAGAAAAAATGCTAATCTCGAATGCCGCAAACAATTCGGGGTTTAAAGGTGTTTCCGACTTTATTCGCAGTACAACATTAAACAAAGTATTTTCACATTGATATATTGGAGATAAGACAGTAGTTGACCTGACATATATTTAGCTGTATCCTATCGGGGTCGAGAATGCTTCTCGACCCTGTTTTTTTATAGAAAGATTAAATTGGCAAAAAAGAAAACTATCGCGAAAAGAAAGACCACTGCTTTAACCGCAAAAAAATTCGCCCTTGAAGCGGCTAAAATCGCTCTCGAAAGACACTGCACTGACGTAGTTGTACTCGACCTTACCGGCAAGAGTCCCGCGACGGATTATTTCCTCATCGCCACCGGCACAAGCAACCGCCAGACCTGTTCCGTCGCCGATGAGATTATGGAAATGGGCAAAAAACACAATTTTAGAATCTTCGGCCGTGCAGGTTACGAACAGGGCAAATGGGTTCTGCTCGATTTTGTCGATGTGGTAGTTCATCTATTCGACAAGGAATTCAGACAGTATTACGATTTGGAACTGCTCTGGGGCGACGCGAAAAAATTGAAGATTGAAGATTGAAAATTTATAACCACGAATAATGTCATTCCCGCGAAAGCGGGAATCCATAATATTTAGCCGCCGGTTTTACCGGCGGTTCAGAGTTGCTTATGAAATCTGCGATAGAAATTATTTCGGAACGGATTCACCTGGCCATCCAAAAGGCTACAGGCCAAACTATTCCTGCAATAGTAACTGCCGCGACAGACGCCAAATTCGGCGACTACCAAAGCAATAACGCCCTTGCACTTGCCAAACAGTTAAAAGCAAATCCGAGACAACTTGCCGAGAAGATTATCGCCAATCTGGAAATTGATGATATATGCCAAAAGCCGGAAATCGCCGGCGCAGGATTTATAAATCTCAGACTCAAACCGGAATTTATAACAAAAAATCTGCTGGATTTAAACCTGGACAATCTTGGCATAGAAAAAACAAACAAGCCTCAAACGGTCGTTGTAGATTTTTCCGGCCCGAACATCGCAAAACAAATGCACGTCGGCCATCTAAGAAGTACAATCATCGGCGATTGTATTTGCAGAATGCTGGAGCAGGCAGGCCATAAGGTAATTCGCCAAAATCACATCGGCGACTGGGGAACTCAATTCGGAATGCTGATCGCGCGATTGCAGAAAAAAGAGCAAGAGTTTTGGAGTCGAGTTGAGTCAGCAAAAGCAGCTAAAGAACCATCTCAAGTTTCAGTAAGAGCACCATGGCATATTAAGGATTTAGAAGAATTTTACCGTGAGGCGAAAATTTGTTTTGATGCGGATGAAAAATTCGCTGATAAAGCCCGAGAAATCATTGCAGGACTACATTTGGGGGATGAAAAATACTTAGGGTATTGGCGACACATTATTGATGAGTCTCGAAAGCACTATTTGCCCATTTATGAAACATTAGAAGTCAATTTAACTGCTGGTGATGAACGGGGAGAAAGTTTCTACCGAGATAAATTAGCTGATGTTGTTAAGGAATTATTGGAACGCGGTATTGCTAAAGAATCTGAAGGAGCGATTTGTGTTTTCCCGGAAGGTTTTAAAACCAAAGAAGGCGAGCCAATGCCTTTTATCGTCCAGAAGACTGACGGCGCTTTTCTTTATGCTACAACAGATTTGGCGGCTATCAGATACAGGGTAAACGAATTAAAGGCTGATGAAATTATTTACGTTACTGATGCCAGGCAGAAACAGCATTTTGAAATGCTGTTTGCGGTAGTAAAAATGGCCGGCTGGGCAAAGGATACAAAACTTGTTCATATTACTTTCGGTTCAGTTCTCGGCGAAGATGGAAAACCGCTTAAAACACGTTCCGGCGAAAACGTAAAATTAAAAGAACTCCTCGATGAGGCTGTCAAACGAGCAAAATCTGTCGTCGAACAAAAAAACCCCGAATTGCCGGAGAGCGAAAAAGAAAATATTGCCCAAGCCGTCGGAATCGGCGCCGTCAAATATGCCGATTATTCTAATAACAGGACAAGCGATTATATTTTCAATTTCGATAAGATGCTTGCTATGGAAGGCAACACCGCACCATATATGCAGTATGCGTACGCTCGGATTAAATCCATAATGCGAAAAGGGCAAATTGATACCGCAAAATTGAAAGACATAAAAGAAATTTATCTTAATGAATCTACTGAACTTGAGCTTGCAAAGCAGCTTATCAGGTACGGCGAGGCGTTTAATACCGCGATTGCCGATTTCAAGCCCAATTTTCTGACGGCCTATCTTTACGAGTTGGCCGGCAAATTCAGTGCGTTTTATAATGCCTGCCCGGTTCTCGATGCGGAGCCGAAAATTCGTCCATCGAGACTATTACTCTGCGATTTGACCGCAAAAATAATTCAGCATGGCCTTGAAAACCTGCTCGGTATAAATGTTCTTGAAAAGATGTAATAATTTACGCTTGCAATTGTCGGCAAAAAAGTTAATCTTTGTAGTATGGCTTATTCACTTAAACAAAAAATTTCGCAAAACAAGCTGGCTGAGTTTTGCATAAAAAACCACATAAAAAAATTGTCGGTTTTCGGTTCAGCCATTCGCGGCCAGCTTACGCCTGAAAGTGACATAGACCTTCTGGTGGAATTTGACCATCGCCACGTACCGGGTTTGTTCTCAATTGTGAAAATGGAAATGGAGCTTACTGATATGCTTGGCCGCAAAGTCGATATGCGAACATTCGAGGATTTAAGCCAGTATTTCCGTAACGAGGTTGCTAAAAATGCCGAAGTTCAATATCAATCCTGAAGACCGTATCAGGCTGCAGCATATGTTGGATGCCGCCATGGAAATCCAGCAATATATACAGCCATCGACACGAGAAGATTTGGACAGCGATAGAAAACTGGTTCATTCTCTCGTTCGCCTTCTTGAAATCATAGGCGAAGCTGCGGCACAAACATCAAAAGAACTTCACGATAAATCATTTTCAATCCCCTGGCCTGTTTTGACGGGTATGAGAAATCGGCTCATACATGCATATTTTTCAATTAACCTCGACGTTGTCTGGAGCACTTCTACTGAAGACATTCCGCCACTGATTGAGGAATTGAATAAGCTTCTCGACAAATATTATGAAAATAATCACTGAAAATTTTCACGTCGATACAAACAAACGCGGTGAGCTTGTTGACATTACCGGCAAAGTTGAAAAAGCAATTGCCGATGCGGGCATATCAGACGGGGCAGCCATAATTTACTGCCCGCATACAACCGCGGCTATAACCATAAATGAAAACGCCGACCCTGACGTTGTCCATGATATTTTGCTGACGCTTTCAGCCCTTATACCGCAAAACAAAATCGGCTATCAGCACTCCGAAGGCAATTCAGATTCTCACGTCAAAAGCTCACTGGTCGGATGCAGCGAAACAGTGATAATCACCGGCGGCAGGTTATTGCTCGGCACCTGGCAGGGAATTTATTTTTGTGAATTCGACGGCCCCAGGAAAAGAACAGTCATCGTCCAGATAACCGGACAATAAACACCTCTTTAAAACAGTCCCATATTATATCGTTGGAGAAAATCTGCGCATAAAAAATGGCGAGTAGGACAACATGGCTTGGGGGGAAACCATTTGTTGCGCCTCCTCGCCGAGGATTTTTCAGCGAGATAGTGACGCGGCTGGGGGGCGGCCACGTCATGGGGGAAATTCTCGCCGCCTCAAAAATGGCGAGACGGCCAAAGTGGCTGGGGGGAAACCACTGTTTTGACACTGCCTCGCCGAGGTTCTTAAACTGCAGGTTAATGCAGCTTATTTGCAATAGAGATATTATAGCAATTTTAAAGAGCAAAGTCAATGGAATTCCCGGTACCCGCACATCCCATAAAATCAGAATCCGCAAGGCCTGTCAAGCCATTTTTGGTTAAAAAATACAAAAACTTTAGACTTGAATTACATAATTTTGGGCCTTAGATTATATATGTTAATTTACGGAAAATTTTCCCTTATATATTTTAGGCAGAAAGTTACAACGCATGACTAAAAAGACCGATTCGGCTGTCGCCGAAAAAATTAAGAATACCGCCAAGTCTATTCAGGACAAGATTTTAAAGAGACAAAAACCAACTATGTCCACTCCTGTTCGTTCGCTTGGCAATGTTAAATACCATTCCGACGATGGACATTTTGAAATCCTCGGCAAAAACAAAATAAGAACTCTGACGGTAAGCACCGTAAAGACTTTTGCCCAGACTCTCAAGATGATGTCGCTTTCAAAGGAGCTTATCGAGGCCAGCAACATGGCCACGAAAAGGGAAGCCTATTACATCTCGAAGAACTGGGGCAAGGCAGGCTTTACCGAGCAGCCCGAATCGGACACAATAATGGACGATATCGAGGCGATGTTCGGCGTCAACCGAGAACAGCTCAAATTCATTCCCGAAGAAAAAGGCGGCGAAGTCGCCGGCAGACTCGTTGTCATCGACAAAGACTCGAAGGGAAACAGATTGAAAATAGACTGCACACGTTTCGGCTCCGGCGCGTATTCCATTCCGATTGACGTCGAAGAGCTTGAGTTTTCGAGTGACGCGAAATTTATTCTCGCCATTGAAACCGCCGGTGCTTTTCAGAGACTTGTCAAGTACGACTACTGGGACAAGAACAACTGCATCCTTATCAGTATGGGCGGCGTTCCTACCCGTGCATGCAGAAGATTCATCCGCAGACTTTCGGACAAGCTCAAAATACCTGTTTACGCCTTTGTCGATGGCGACCCTTACGGTTATTTCAATATTTACAGAACACTGAAGGTCGGCTCGGGCAACTCCGCTCATCTGAATCAGTACTTTTGTGTTCCCAAGGCGAAATTTCTCGGCGTAACTCCGCAGGACATTGTTGATTATAAGCTGCCTACGCATCCTTTAAAGGATGTGGATATAAAGCGGGCAAAAGACGCTTTAAAAAACGACCCATTCGTAAAACATCACAAACCCTGGCAGGCCGCGATAAATCAAATGCTGAATATGGGCGTTCGTGTCGAGCAACAGGCATTTGCAAAGCACGGCTTGGATTTCGTCGTAAAAGAATACCTGCCGCGAAAACTTAAAAATGTGGTAAAATTTCTGCCATGATAAGAAATATCAGATGAGTAAAATAGCTGATAATCTGCAAAAAGTTCGTGACAATATAGACGCTGCCTGCGCCCGCTGCAAGCGCAGCAGTTCCGAAGTAACGCTCGTTGTCGTGACTAAATCGGCCAATCTCGATATGATAAAACAAGCCGTGCGCCTCGGATGCAGCGAACTCGGCGAAAACAGGGTGCAGCATTTAAAACTCACCGCCGATGACATTGACCTTTTCCTGAAAGATAATCAATCCGATACCTCTTTACCGAAGAAAATTAACTGGCACATGATAGGCCATCTGCAAAGGAACAAGGTTCGTCAGCTTTTGAGAAATTCCGAAACAATCCAATCAGTCGATACGCTCCGACTCGCTGAGGAAATAAGCAAAAGCGCTGAAAAACTCGATATCTGCCCCAAAATTATGATGCAGGTCAACTGCTCGGAAGAACCTCAGAAATACGGCGTTCCGGTCGGCGCCGCCATTCATCTTGCCGAACAGATTGTTACGATGCCGAATATAAAACTCATCGGCCTTATGGCTATGGCTCCTCTTACCCTCAACAAGGACCTTGTAAAAGCCTGTTTTACCCGCACACGGGAACTGTTTGAGGAAATCCGCGGAGAAAAAATCGGAGGACCTGATTTTAGACATCTCAGTATGGGAATGAGTCAGGACTACGAAATCGCCATTGAATACGGCGCTACAATTCTGCGAATCGGTTCAGCGATATTCGCCTAATCACACTCAAGTGGAATTTCAGTTAAAGACCGATAAAATTCTAAAATATCACCTTTAAATTCCCAACCCCGTTAGAGAAAGCTGTGGAATAGTCGCCGATTTTAGTCGCTTCGTAGTGAAAGTTCTCTAACGGGGTCAATCAAAACTAACCTCCATAAGTCCTGAATATAAACAGCCGAAATAAGGTTGTACTAATAACCTATGGTCAAAAAAATGTCTGAAACCCTGATAAAACCAAACAAAAACACGACTGGCTTCGTTGATGTTCTGTTTATATCTACAGAAGGAATTGCCCGTCCGGAAATCGGGGAAATCCTCGATAACGAAAACTTCAGTTGGCAAAACACGGCTTTCGACACATTCCTCGAAACAGAATTCGACCCCGAAACAATCGGAACCGCCGTAATCGATGCGGAATCCATAACGGATTGCAATCTGAAAAAATGGCTTGAAATTATTTCACTGCTGGACAGGGCAAATATCCCGACAGTGCTCTATGGAAATACAGACAACATCAACGTAAAAAAATTCAAAATGCTCAACGTAATCGAGAAGACATCCGCCCGGCATATTATCCCCGTGATAAAAATAAGCAATGTCTACCGAAAACGTGCCATTGAAATTAAAAATTACAACCCCGATGTCTCAGCTAAAGACCATCATGCACAACAGCTCGAAACTCAGTTGAAAATGGCCGGCGCTGTTCAGCGTGATTTTCTGCCGCAAACCCTGCCCGACAGCGAAAAATTCAAATGGTCTGTCGCTTTTATGCCCGCCGATTGGGTATCAGGCGATATTTATGATATAACAAGGCTCGATGAAAAACATATAGGCTTCTATCTTGCCGACGCCGTTGGCCACTCAATGCCCGCCGCCCTGCTGACTATGTTTCTCAAACAGGCTTTTCAAATGCGGCAAACTATCGGCAATAAATATAAAATCTTTTCGCCGCCCGAGGTTATAGATAATCTCAACGAGAAAATGTTTGCCCAGCATTTAAGCGGCTGCCAGTTTGCGACCTGCTGTTATTGCCTGTTGAACACGCAAACGATGAACTTATCTTATTGCAGGGCAGGTCATCCATATCCGATTTTGATAAGAAAGAATAATCCGCCGCAGCAGCTTCAGACAAGAGGTTCGCTGCTTGGCGTCTTCGATAATGCCAGTTTTGAACAAAGTTCAGTTCAGCTCGTCCCCGGCGATAAATTGCTTTTATATTCCGATGGCGCAGAACCGTTTATCGGCTCAGCCGGAAATGACGCGTCGCTTGAATTCAGCAAATGGTTTCTTGAGGTTGTAAAACTGCCGGCCGAAGCAATAACATCGGAATTCGAATCAATTACCCGGCAGCATAAAACTTTCGCCGAGCTTGATGACATTTCACTGATTGTGCTCGAAATCCAGTGATGAGTTCTTTTTTTATTTCCCCATTATTTTAAGTCTGCTCTTTGCCTCTTCGCGGACAAGGTCTAATTGTTCCTGGTTTATGTCGAGCTGTTTCGCAAAGGTTACAATAATTTTCTTTTCCATCGGATGCAGTTTCTTATCGCTCATCGCGACAAACATCATATCTTCAAGATTTCTTATTTTTTCAGAGAACCGCACAGGCAATTTTATTTCAAAATCTTTCTGCTGCGCCAAATCCAGCGCCTTTCTGGTCTCCAAATATCCTGCCCCGATTCCCTTTGCGATGTCCTGCAGGAGATAATCTTCTTCCACTTCAAAACTTCCATCAGCGCCGGCCAAATAATAAATGTTGGCTAAATATTGTACCTGCTCCTGTTGAGTCATTGCTATTAACCCTTTCATATCATTTTGGCGTATTTTACGAATAATTCCTGACTATCGGCAACCAAATTCGTTTTTTTCTTTGAAGATTTACAAGAATTATGGCAAATTGCAGGGATGAGCAAAACCGAGTTAGAATACGTTATTTTTCAAACTGCCTCGGGTTTTTTCGGACTATTGGCCGATAACAAAGGCCTTTTACGTACAACTTTGCCAATGAGCGATTTCAAGACTGCCAAAAGATACCTACTGGTCGGTACGTTTTCAAAGACAAAACAAGGCCTGAATTTGTGCCCGACACTGCAAAAAAGCATAAAGGATTATTACAAAGGCAGTTATGTTAATTTTGGCAAGTTAAAATTTACGTTAAACTGGGCAAATCTCACAGATTTTTCCCAAAAGGTGCTTAATGCCTGCATTAAGATTCCGCCCGGCCAAACAATTACATATTCCCAGCTTGCCAAACGTGCGGGCTTTCCAAATGCGGCAAGGGCTGTCGGCAGTGTTCTTGCGAAAAATCCGCTGCCTCTTATCATCCCCTGCCATAGAGTTATCCGCTCTGACGGCAAAATCGGAAATTTCAGCGCAGCGGGCGGAAGCAAAACAAAAAAGAAAATGCTCGAACACGAAAAAGTTAATAGCCACTAAGTCACGAAGACACAAAGTGATAGGAGTAAAGAAATGACAACGATTAAAAAAGTAAATACGTCAAATTCACCGGCGGCAATTGGACCTTATTCACAGGCGATAGTGGCCGGTGAGATGATTTATGTTTCAGGTCAGTTTGGATTCGACCCAAAGACGGGCAAACTCGTCGATGGCGGAATCGCCGCTGAAACAAAACAGGCACTTGAAAATACCAAAGCCATTTTAACGGCGGCTGGAAGCAGCCTTGCAAGTGTCGTAAAGACAGATGTTTATCTTGCGGATATAAATGAGTTTTCAAAAATGAATGAAGTTTACGCGAGTTTCTTTACAGAGCCGTATCCGGCTCGTGCAACAGTTGCTGTTAAGCAATTGCCGAAAGATGGAAGAGTTGAGATATCTGTAATTGCCGTGAAGCAATAAAAGATTACAGATTATAGATGGCGGATTATAGATTTGAGGAGCCGCCTTCGGCGGGATTTTTTTAATGTAACTCTTTTATTTACGTTGTTTGATTTGCCGTAACTCTTTATTATTTTTAGAAAATAAAAGACTTATGAAAAAAAGTTCGTCACAAATGCGTCCCCTTACGAGGATCTCCGCTGCGCTTCGACAAGTTTCTTTAATTTTCGCGCAAGTTTAATTGTTTTGCGCTTCGAAAAGTCCAAAAAACTCGCCGAAATTCACCGAAAATGAGGGCAAAATGATGAAAAGTGAGAGAAAATGACACGAAAAGCATTGCAAAGAGCAGGTTTTGAACGGGTTTTTGGGGAGAAGATTGGATAGTCCAGAATGTCCAGTATTACTACAGTACACAGAACACAGGACACAGAAAACGGCGGGGGAATTTTTTAAGTGAGTTTGGGAAAAAGAAAGAGTATAATTCGTATCGATTTTTAAAAAAGTATCCGAGGAAAAAATCGGCAGTCAGTTGCCCTTGTTTGAGATGGAAGGATAAAATTCTGAATGGCAAGAAAAGGTTCAGTCAAATATTTACACAACGCAAAGGCTGCAAAGAACGATGAATTCTACACAATACTTTCCGACATAGAAAAAGAACTAAGGCACTATAAAAAACACTTCAAGAATAAAGTGGTGTTTTGTAATTGTGATGACCCTCGTGTTAGTAATTTTTTTCATTATTTCTCTTACAACTTTGAGGCGTTGAGGCTGAAAAGATTGATTACTACTTGCTATAAGAACCAGAACATGGATCTGTTCAGCCAATATAATGCAGAAAGAGCAATCTATCTTGAATATGAAGGCGATAAAAATAAGAACAATGTACCCGACCCTCAAGAAATCGGCATAAAACTATTAAAAGGAGACGGCGATTTTCGCTCTAAGGAGTGTATTGAATTATTGAAACAATCTGACATCGTTGTAACGAATCCACCATTTTCGTTATTCAGAGAGTTTGTAGCACAACTTATCAAGTATAAAAAAAAGTTTCTGATTATTGGAACTTGGAATGTAATTACTTACAAAGAAATTTTCCCTCTTATAAAGGAAAATAAATTATGGATAGGTATCAATAGTAATCGCAATTTTTCAGGATTTATTGTCCCGAAACATTATCCTCTGCATGGAACCGAAGCCAGGATTGATGAAAATGGAAATAGAATAGTTTCCTCTAATAATACGTGTTGGTTTACAAATCTTGATATTGCAAAGCGTCATGAAGATCTCATTCTATGTAAGAAGTATGATCGAAAAATATATCCAAAATACGATAATTACAATGCAATCGAAGTTTCAAAAACCAATGATATTCCCGTTGACTATAAGGGAGCTATGGGTGTTCCGATAACTTTTATGAATAAATATAATCCAGAACAATTTGAATTGATAGGTATGGGGGAAGATAATGGTACTGGACATTCAGGTGGAGTATGGAAGGGTGGGTCTAAATCATGTTTAGTCAATGGGAAAGCTGCTTTTAAACGTTTATTTATAAAAAATAAAAGGCTTTAGTTTATGAAAATACAACTTAAAGAAATCACCGTGCGGCAATTAGCGGAAGGGTATGAAGATAAAAACGAAGAGGGTGTTGTCGGGTTTGGCGGCAAACTCGATATTCGGCCACCCTACCAGCGCGAATTTATATACAAGGACAAACAAAGAGATGCGGTTATCAATACGGTTACAAGAAATTTTCCGCTTAATGTGATGTATTGGGCAGTGCGTGAAGACGGGAATTTTGAAATCATAGACGGCCAGCAGCGAACAATTTCAGTTTGTCAGTATGTGGAAGGTGATTTTTCAGTAAAGGTAGGCAATATCCCTGAACTCAGAGCTTTTCACAACTTGCAAAAAAATGAGCAAGAACAAATTTTGAACTACAAATTAATGATCTATTTATGCAGTGGAACAGATAGCGAAAGGTTGGATTGGTTTAGAACTATAAACATTGCAGGCGAACAACTTACCGACCAGGAATTAAAAAATGCCGTCTATGCTGGTTCATGGACAGCGGATGCAAAAAGATATTTCAGCAAAACTGGTTGTCCCGCGCATGGAATTGGAAGCGATTATCTCGATGGTTCACCCATTCGTCAGGATTATTTGGAAACCGCTATTAAATGGATTTCTAAGGAAAATATAGAACGCTATATGGCAGAACATCAGCACGATCAAAACGCCAGCGCATTATGGAGATATTTTCAGGATGTGATTACTTGGGTAAATTCAACCTTTGTAAAAAAGAGAAAATGCATGAAAGGTGTGGATTGGGGGTCGCTCTACAATACCTACAAAGACGAAAAACATAATACGAAAAAAATTGAAGAAGAGACTTCGAGACTAATTCTTGACGATGACGTAACAAAAAAGAGCGGTATTTACCCATATATTCTAACCCGTGATGAAAAATATCTTTCAATTCGCGCTTTTTCTGATGCAATGAAACAAAAAGCTTACGAAAGACAAAAAGGTATTTGCGCATATCGAAAATGTACGGAAAAAGGCAAGCGTTTTGAAATAGAAGAAATGGAAGCTGACCATATCAAGCCTTGGCATGAAGGCGGAAGAACAATTCCCGAAAATTGTCAGATGCTCTGCAAACAATGCAATCGCAATAAGTCAGGGATATAAATTTTAAGGGGCATTCTAATAATTCCGGAAATTGAGATTGCTTCGCTGCTGCGCTCACAATGACTGAACCCCGCCCCCCGCTTGCGCGGGGGTAAACTTCGTATTGGCGGGGCTAACCGCGCCGCCGTATCGGCGGCGGCTAAACAACGAACCCCCAGTAAAACTGGGGGCTAAATAACGTGGATTCCCGCCTGCGCGGGAATGACAAGACGAGATTGCCACGGCGGTTAAATTACCCCGCACCAACGACGGAAACACAAACCCTGCCCACAGGTGGCAGGGCTAACCACGATCATTAAACAAATTATTATTTTCCTTTTTTATTTTTCATTTCTGAATTTATAATGGGGGGACAAGACAAGTGAACAGGCGAGCAGGTGAACAGTAGAAAAACGCAGACGGCGGATAAGTCGATATTATTCATAAGGTTATAAGTAATGGCGGACCCCGCACCTTTGCTAAAAAACGGCAGGTTTGCAGGGAATGAACAAATATTATGGCAGAGCAAGAAGAAACAAATAATACAACATCGGCAAAGGGGCGGGGCTTCGCGCATCTGCACCTACATACGCAGTATTCGCTGCTGGATGGGGCGATTGCACCTGAAAAACTTTTCGTACGCTGCGCCGCTGACGGAATGACTTCCGTAGCCATTACCGACCATGGCAATATGTTCGGGGCAGTAGATTTCTACCTTGCGGCAAAAGCGGCCAATATCAAATCAATTATCGGCATAGAGGCTTATGTAGCGCCTGACAGCCGATTAAATAAACAAAAAGCATCAATCTCAGACGCGGCATATCATCTTATCCTGCTTGCCGAGAATAATACCGGCTATCACAACCTGCTCAAACTTGCGAGTATCGGATATACGGAAGGTTTTTACTACCGGCCCCGAATCGATAAGGAAATTCTGGCCGAGCTGAACGAAGGCCTTATCTGCGCGACGGCCTGCCAGAAAGGCGAAGTCAACGTAATGCTCGCCAGGCAGGATATCGAGGCGGCAAAAAGAGCAGTCGAAGATTATCTGAAGATATTCGGCGATAAAAGATTCTTTATGGAGATTCAGCAACATGAGCCGACCGATGTGCCGCACGTTCGCGGCGCGATAATCGACCTTGCGAGAAAAATGTCACTGCCGCTGCTGGCGACGAACGACTGTCATTTTCTCGACGCGGACGATTACGAGGCGCACGATGCTCTTACCTGTATAAGTACAGGCAAGCGGGTTACAGACGCTGACA